>Ga0194130_10004080_pt1 | contig 18921 bp, 18 predicted proteins | sample TA2KigsurfametaG_FD_160084 | JGI IMG/M metagenome (GOLD analysis project Ga0194130, IMG submission 160084) | Freshwater microbial communities from Lake Tanganyika, Tanzania - TA2015050 Kigoma 12 surface | ecosystem: Environmental > Aquatic > Freshwater > Lake | place: Tanzania: Lake Tanganyika... | reverse complement strand
GATGCAAGAGGCCCAATGAAAATAAAAGGCAAACCTGAGCGAGCCTTTATTGGAATGCTGGATGATATGTAAATATCCAGACCGCCTCTAAAGCTCCTATTCATAAGACGGCTGGCGGAGAGGGTGTCCGTTGATTCGGAGTTATAGACAGTCACCTTGGTAAACAAAATCCATAATTATCAATATTTTACGGGTACTGTAACCTCACAAAAACTTCTGTGAACTTCCCAAAAGCCACGCTAAAATTGGGTACTCATTCGGGTACTGGAGGATGCGATGGCGGCGGAGAAACTTCTAACTGAGGCGAAATGCAAGGCGGCAAGGGCCGCCGAGAGCGTCTATTACCTTAACGACGGTTCCGGGCTGCGGTTGAGAGTTCGCCCCGACGGCAGCCGATCCTGGTTACTTCGCTTCTTCATTCAGGGTAAAGAGAACACTCAGGGGCTCGGCCCTTACCCCCAAATCTCACTGCAAATTGCTCGCGCAAAGGCTTCCGAAGCCAAACAGATTGTTCGGGAGGGTCTCAATCCATCAGTGGAAGCAAGAGTCAAGAAAGCCGCAAGGACCGCGGCGTCAGAAACCACCTTTGGGGTCATTGCGCAGGAATGGCTCAATCACAACTCGAAGAACTGGAGTGCTCATCATCTAGAACGTAATGAAGGGCTACTGCGGAGATTCTTACTCCCTGACCTCTTTAAGTTGCCTATTGACTCTATTGAGGAGCACTACCTCTTCGCAGTTCTGAAGGCATCCTATGACGCAGGAACGAAGGAATCTGCAAGACGTGCGCGAGCGGTTGCGGCCCAAGTCTTCTCGTACGCCAAAGCGACTCACAAGGGGAGACGAAATCCCGCCAGGGATATGGCCGACAACCCTTACTTCAAGAAGCCTCCCGTGAAACACTTCAAGGCCATTCCCCAAGGTGAAGTTGCATCCTTGATGGCGATCCTAAAACTTACCGGCAAAGACCAGAAGCTATCAGCCGAGACAGTTGCCGCGCTAAAGCTATCCCTCTACACGGGCTTGAGAGATCACTCGGTTCGCGGGGCGAAATGGGCCGAGATCGACTACACCACCCTCACCTGGACGATTCCCAAGGAGCGAATGAAAAGCAAGCGGGCCCATGTCGTCCCACTGCCTCAACAAGCCATTGAAGTGCTCAAAGAGCTCGAGCTACTCACGCTTAAAGGGGGGGAAAGTTTCCTCTTTCCCGGGACCACAAAGACAGGCTACATGGCCGAGAACACCCTTCGACAGGCTCTCCACAGACTGGGGTTTAAGGTCACCCACCATGGGATAAGAAGCCTGATCACCGACGTCCTGAACGAAAACGGGTTTCGGCCAGACCCCATTGAGAGGCAACTCGACCACCAGGAGAAAAATCAGGTGCGGCGGGCGTATCTACACAGCGACTTTATGGACGAACGCCGAGTAATGATGCAGTGGTTTGCCGACTGGTGTGACGCCCCGACGAATGCAATGGAAAGCTTGAATGTAATACCTATGAAGAGGGCATCATGAGGTTGATCGACCCAAGTCTTTTCGAACAAAAAAAGCAGGAGCTGCTCGAAAAGTTCGCAGCCCCTGATGACAGCGAGGTTTCAACGAATGAAAACCCTGAAGATGCCGCCAAATTGGACGAAGCAGCCTTTGACCTAGTTGTCGATCTGTTTGCGATCCAAAGGGGTCTGGACCCAACGGACGAGCCCACTCGGGCGGAGCTTGAATCCTCTGTTAGACAAAAACTAGCTGGTTTTGACCCCGACGATCCGGCAGCAACCCACTCGGCGAAGATATTGCGCCTGCTTGCTGATAGCGACCAAATCGGTGCAGCGTCGACCTACGCAGAGGCTCTCGGGCTGCACAAAGAGAACGAGTTCAGCAAGGTCCAAACCGAGCGAGCTACTGGCAGCAGACCAACACCGTATCAGGAGTTTCTCAAAAGCTTGGTGTGTATCCATCCAACAATTGATAAGGAAGAAGCCCTTCGCCGAATTGAGCAGCAAAAGGGGATCTACCCAATTTACGACGTATGTGAGGAGTGGATATGGGCATACAAGGGGGAGGACGACCCCTCAAAAGACTTGCCCGAATATAAGCGCTACAAGATCAGCGCACTCGGCAGTAATCTCTCGCAGGTAAAAAAAAGAATCAAAGAATCCCCGTAAACCGACTTAAAAAAGCCGGCTTTCTTAAAAGGAGGTCAGAAGCTACTCCTGTGTGGCAATGGTGCCGCACGCACTTTTACAGGAGTAACTATGAGCACTACAAGATTTCTTCGGCTCCCCGAGGTCTGCAACATCACGGGACTTTCTAAGGGTGGCATCTACAAGCTTATCCGCGGGTCTAAATTCCCTCCTCCCGTAAAGCTCACCGAGAGAAGCTCAGGCTGGCCAGATGACTTGGTGATGCAATGGGCTGACGCGAGAAAATCCGATCTAGGTCGGGGGGAGCAACCCAAGGGAGGCGCCAAATGCTAACCCTTTCACCCATCTCACGATCAATCGCCATAGCCGAGGCCGCGAAGTACCCGACACTCACAGGAAACGGCCTTGACTGGTATGCATTGACCGGTTCCAAGCACCACACGAAACAAGATCAACAGGAGGACCGCGAATACCTTTGGTCTGGTACTGGACTGTTACAAATTACCTACGCGATCCAGTTCAGCAAAGAGAACCGGATCAGCCCAAACATCAACAGCTACGGGCTAAAGCACGTCATAGAGCGTTGGTCGACCACACGAGGAGATCACAAATACATCTCAAACGGATGCGCAATCCTAGGGCTCTCAATCGCTGGCTATGAGGTTATCCCCATCGATAACAGCCCCAATTGCCTCTTTCAGTGGAAGGGACATCAATGAGCGATCTCGCACAGCAAGAAACCTTCCTAAAGATGGTTCGTCAGGGTCCTGGCTTCGTCGCGAGATCAATCAAAGGCGAGCCGTGGCAGCAGGAGTGGTGTGAGAACCATGACCAGATGTTGTGTTTTGCCGAGGACTATCAGGACTCTCACAACATTTACTTCAGTATGGCGACCTACTCCAGTCATCTCAACACCCGGGATGCTGACTTTGCTGATTACCTCTGCTCGTTCTGGGCTGATATCGATCGGCACGAAAACTCACCTTACAAGAGCGATGAAGAGATTGAAGACGCTATCAATGCGTTTCTCAAGAAGACGGGCCTACCTCCCCCGACAATCTGGCACTACACCGGATACGGAATCCATATTTACTGGCCGCTTTCTGCTGCCATTCCTCGGGATGAGTGGTTAACAACCGCTGAGAAACTTCAAGCTTTGCTCGATACGCTTAAAGTCGGCGCAGACCCGATCACAGCAGATGCATCTCGGGTCCTTCGGGTACCGCTCAGCAAAAACTTCAGGGACCCCAATAACCCCGTAGCAACAAGACTCGACATTCGCGACGAAGAACTCATACCTTTTGATGATTTTTCTCTCAGGGTCTCTGAGGCAATCAAGTTGTTCCCACCACCAGCGAGAACTACCAGTAACAGGTCAGTTTCAACTGGCCTTCCTCGCACCACGGAGAACGTCGCTTTACTGGAGGCCATGCTGGGCTTTCTGGATCCAGACCCAGCTGAAGCAAGCACGGGGAATCGTCACAAATGGATGCAACTCATTTGGAGCATCGCAGCGACGGGATGGGGTGAATATGCCTACGACATTGCAAGGAAATGGAGCGAGTCAGGCGACCTCTTTGATGAGGGTGACTTTAACGGAGTCTGGAATTCATACGATCCGGATCGCCAGGTAGGTGATAGAGGAAGTATTGGCTTCGGCACGCTGGTTCACTACGCACGTGAAGCTGGTTACTCTGGACCCACTCCGCAATCTCAAAGCCAGCAGACAGCCCCCAAGAGTGAAGGGGCTCCGATCCACCTCGTAGATATTGGGTCGGTCGATAGCTCCTTTGACGGCTGGCCCCAACCAATGCCCTTACCCGATGGACTGCTGCCCGTCGAAGAGCTTGATCCGACTACCCTCCCCAGCACCATCTCTGACGCAATCGTCGACATCTCCGAACGCCTGAACTGCCCGGTCGAGTTCGTGGCTATTCCTGTGCTGACTGCTGCCGGCATCGCACTCGGGAATCGAATAGGAGTCTTACCAAAGCGATTTGATGATAGCTGGGAGGTTTACGCAGGCTTCTGGGGTGGGATCGTTGGCAGCCCAGGCTCAATGAAAACGCCTGCCCAGAACGAGTCATTCCGTTGTCTTCACCATCTTGAGGAACAGGCTGGCGCAGCCTACGCTCGAGCAATTGACGTGTACAACAAAGACATGAAGGTCTACGACAAGCAAGTCAAAGACTTTAAAAACGGCAAAACAACTGTCTTGCCGAAGGAGCCGAGCAAACCCCCGAAAGTCCGCTACATCGTGAATGATGTGACCTATCAAGCGTTGGGTGAAATACTGGCTGAGAACCCCTCGGGGGTTTTGGCATTGGCCGACGAGATGTCGGGTCTTCTGCAGAGTCTCGACACACCGGGGCAAGAAGCTGCCAGAGGATTCTTCCTGCAGGGATGGGGCGGGCGGGGCAACTACACATTCGATCGCATCACTCGCGGCACTGTGGTGCTGAAGAACTACATGCTTGCCCTATTTGGTGGCTTTCAGCCTGACCGAATCAAGCTCTATGTCAGAGCCGCATCCTCGGGAAGTTCGCAGAATGACGGACTGATGCAACGGTTTCAACTTCTCGTCTGGCCGGACCTACCAGAAGATGTAAACATCGTGGACCGGCAGCCGGATAGAGCTGCAATACAAAAGATGGAGTCAGCCATTATTCAGCTCCGTTACACTGCCACCTCAGGCCTCGCAGAGTCGGAGAAGAATAGCATCGGGGCAAGTCTTCTTCACTTTGACGATCAGGCACAGACCCTCTTCGACAACTGGTTTCGAAAGAACGAGATCATGTTAAGAGAGGGCGATCTCAGCCAAGCTGAGCACAGCCACTTTGCAAAGTACCGAAGTCTCATTCCAGGGCTCGCTTTGGTGTTTCATCTACTGGAAGGTCACAGTGGACGGATTTGTTCCAACTGTCTCGATAACGCTTTACGAGTTGCTGCCGTCCTTAAATCTCATGCTCACAGAGTCTATGCATCGGTCTATGGCCTTGATAATGAGCCTGCACGTGCCCTCGCTAAGCGATTACTCAAAGGGGACCTTCAATCTGGCTTCACGGCCAGAACTGTCTACTCCAAGGGCTGGAACGGTTTGACCAGAGCGAATGTAATCTCGGCATTGGAACAACTATCGGAGTTAGGCTGGCTGAGTGAAGTTGTGCCGCAGACCGGCGGACGTCCAACAATCCAATACTTGATTAATCCGAATATCTCAGCTGACCTGCTCAGTAGACCTTTTGTGGGTTTTGACGGTACCCCCCCACCCTCCTTTCCACATGAATTTGATGAAAAATATGAAAAAAATAGAGGGGGGGTACCCACAGAACCATCAAAAGTCGGTTCAAGAGGTGCTGTGCTCAATTAGCCCGGTCGCCTCCCCTTGACCCCCCCATTAGGATGTAAAACATGTCAACAAATTTAACAATGTCAACCGCTGGTGGCCGGATCATATGTAAACAATGTCAAGCAATGTCCAAGCGCACTCGGCTCCAATGTAAAGCGCCAGCCGTCAAGGGCAAGAACGTCTGCCGAACCCATGGTGGGTTGTCTACCGGCCCCAAGACCAAGCAAGGCCGACAACGTTGCGCGGAAGCCAAGACCATCCATGGCAAGGACACAAGGGCCAAGCGCGCCCAGAACGCAGCCGCATCGGCCAAGCTGAACTACCTGCGTGACCTAGGTAACCTACTGGGGATGTTTACCGGCAAGACAGGCTGGCCAGGCCGCAAACCGAACGCATACCGGCCCCCTGTGAACCCAGACCCCTTAGAACTGGTGCGGCTGATTGAGGCACTAGACACGACGCATAAACCTACCGAGCCCTAACCTAGTTTCATCAAGGGAAGCGAAGGTGGCTCAGTTCTCAGTGCAAAACCCGGGTCAGATTTCGGTGCAAATCAACAGGCCAACAGCATCGAGATCAGCATGGATGGCAAAGGAAGGTGGATGGACAACGTCTTTATCGAGAGGCTCTGGCGCTCGGTGAAGTACGAGCATGTCTAACTGCACTCCTACGACAGCATCGCAGATCTGCGGCAAGGGCTTAAGACCTACTTCAGCTTCTTTAACCAAGAGCGTACCCACCAGCCACTTGCCAGACAGACACCGGATGAGGTTTACTTCGCAGACGGGCTGAGGAAAGCAGCCTGAACGCAACCGACCACGATCCGTCAATTATCGTTCCCGTAAACCTGTCTCACAGAATTGGTCCACCTCAGACTGCCATACCTCGCTACCTGTTGGAAAATAACTAGTGGGTTCACACCATGCGAAAAATTCTCGACTTATTGAAATCTTTCTTCGGTCTTTCAAGAGAAGAAAAAAAAATCGATGACGATTTTGAAGATCAACTGCGAGAGTTGAGCAGCAGTAAGAAAGTCGACGAAGTAAGTAAAATGGCATTTAAGTCGCTGCTAAATCAAAATGACTTCAATCCCAATCAACCTCACCCTTACGAACAGGAGATTCGGGCGGAATGTTCGCAGGTAAGTGCAGCCATTTCAAACTACTACTCACAAGAAATAAATACGAAACACGGCGACATAGCATATCTCTTGGGTGTTTTAGACAAAGACTCGGCAAATCTCACGGCAACGTTAGGGCACGAATCTGTGAAAACAAAATTAGAGGTGCTGATTGCACAAAAAAATAATGAAGCAGAGAAACTCAAAAAGGAGGAAAAGCAAGAAGAGCAAGCACTCTACAATTTTAGAAGGGCGCATGGCCTAGATCGCCCGCCCATCTATATCGATAGAAATAATTCATTATGGATCTTAGCAGCGATCGCTTTAATTGAAGCCTTGGTGAACGGCATATTCTTGCGCGAAAGTACCGATATAGACGTGGCTCTCATTGTCGCGCTCTTTTTTACTGCTCTAAATATTGGTGGGAATGTTTATCTTGGATTCGAAAACCGCTGGGCGAATCACGACGACCCCAAAAAAAAGAAAGCAGGCGAGGCTCGCAAGTACCAAGCTGGAGCATTAATGATTTTTGTAGCCTCGATTCTCTGCTGGGCAAGAACCATAATTCCGCAGAATGAAAACTCAGTCGATTTCCAGTGGTTCTTGATCGAAACGCTGGCACTCTTTTTGTTCAGTATCGCTCTCGGTATAGCTGCGTTCATAAAGGGAAAAGCTCTTGACGATCCCTTCCCCGGGTACTCTCAAGTCGGAAAGAGGCTCAAAGAAATAAGCGAACGTCTACAGGAGCTGCGAGATGAGCACGCTGAAGCCTACGATACGCTAATGCGAGAAGCCGAGAACAAGGTCAACACCCTGGTATCGACTGCGACGAATGCGAAACAATCACTTTCAGAACAGCTTCCGGAGCTTCGACAGCTGACGGAGAAGTGGCATCTCGACGACCAAAGATTGCGAGATGCCTACGAAAACCTCATAAAGGCCTTCAAAGACATCATCATCAACAACGGTAAAAATCTTAAAAACGTCTACCCAGCAGAAATTTTGAACTGGACTGAAAGTAAGCAGCTAAAAGCATACGAGGACAGATTGAAAACTGTGTCTGACAACCAGTCTCAGATAGTCCCCAAAGCGAATCTACTAATTTCTGACTTGCAAAAAGTAAATGTCGGCCTCGCCCATTGGGCTCAAAGCAAAGAGGGACAGGCGCTAAGGAATTGGCCGTGATCCAAAAAAAACGAAAATCAACGACCGTAGGTAACGGGAAGCGACTGTTTCTCCTCACCCTAGTACTCGTCACCCCAATAGTCGCCTTTTTGCTTTATTTCAAACCACCAGACCTATACGTTTGCAACGATAAAGATCAAAACCATTGTGGTTGTCCGGTTGAGAAAAAAACCGGCATTGATCAATCAAAAATCGGCAAAAAGCATTTGCTACTTATTGACGTTACAGACAAACTACCAGAGGGAAAACGTGACGACCTCGCTCAGGTTGTACGAAGATTTAGCGACGAGAATGTATCGTTGTCAGAGTGGTTGAGTAGCGGTCGGAAATCTGAAATGCTTAGTGTTTTCTTAATTGGTCCAAAAGACCCCGCAAACACAAGAGCTGAAGCTAGTCTATGCAAACTTCCGCCGAAACTGTCTATGCTTCTTGTAGCCAAGACAAAGACAACAAACGTAATAAGTGAGTCGTCACGCGTAACTCAAAAAATTGTAGACCGTGCCTACTCGTTTGATCGCTATGGTGAATCACGCATCGTAGAGTCAATTGCAACCATAACGAGTTCGGCTACGCATTGGGCTGCAGGAAGCGCGTTAATTCTCGCCTCAGACCTTAGAGAAAATAGCGTTCAGTGCGGACTTTTTGAGCGAGACGAAGTAAAAAACCGAGGGCGCCCCTCCCAAGCATGTCAACAGTTCTTTTCTGATATCCGAACAAATATGCACCAAACAGATTCAAAACTGTCCATCAGCCGAGCGTTCATCTGTCGGTTTAGCACGAAGGATCCAAAGGAAGGATTGAAAGCGTATTGGGATGAGATATTTTTTCAAGCTATCGAAGTAAATCCCTATTACACATGCAGCATAAATGAAGCACTAGAAGTATTAAAAACTCGCCACAATAGACAGGCTAGCGCATCCAAAATTTAGCGAAACCTACACATCATTCTATGGACATAACAGCTGGCAGCCTGTTTCTCAGAAATTTTCTCACTGGATTTCTACTTGTTTTTATCTCGCTGATCGTATTTAGAGGGTTTGAAGTCGGCGGAAGCTTTTCATCAATAATTACCGGTATAGCTTTTTTTCTTATCAATTGTGGCGTACTTTTTCTTTACACACTTGCGGTGCTCAGAAATGAGGAGCTGCTGGCCCAAGAGGATTCAGCTGATTATGCTTACTATCTTGGATTTTGTCTCACGGTACTCACGCTCGCAGTTTCTTTTGGATACGACGCAGTAAACGTAAGACAAAATCCGGCTGGGGCGGAAGACGCTGCCAGCCAAGCATCGGCCTTGGTTAAAAATGCGCTGATTCAGTTTGCAGCAGGGCTCTTTGCAACCGTACTCGGCCTTTGTGCAAAGATCTATATTACTTCGCAACAGAGTCTGACCACGGCAGAGCCCGAAGAGCTCTATCGCCGTTTCCGCCATGAAATTCACGGGTTTCAAACCGAACTACGTAGTTCGATAAGCGGGATGTCTGCGTCTTTTAAACAAGTCAGCGATGATCTTTCGTCGTCTGCCCAGCAGGTAAACCAGTCGGTCAGTGAGCTCGTTGGAGCAATTGACAAGAGCAGTAAAGAACTAGGCACTACGCTATCAAAAACAAATCTCGATAAATTTACTACTGATTTCGTACAGACGATAAATAACTTATCGGAGACCTCTGCCCAACTCAGTTCATCAGCGCAATCAATAACGACAGCACTCAGCCAACTCTCTGCCACTTCAACAATAACAAATACAAACATTTCAAATTTAGGCGCAACTGTTTCTGCTTTTGACGCAAGTTCAAAGTCAGTGTCCAGTAGTTTGCAAGAATATGCTGCAAGCATATTAAATTCAACTACGCAGGTGATATCACAGGGGGAGAGCCTTGCCCAAACATCTGATCAACTACAAGAATTCGCAGCTAAAACTGAGTCCCTGATAAAGCGAATTAGCCCATTAGAAGACCGTCTCTCGGCGCTAGATAACAGTGCGCAGGTGTTTTCTGTCTCGATGTCAACTATTAGTGGCGCATTAGACATCCTCCAAAACAGAATTAAAGTTATTGAAACGACACTCTTGAGTCTTGGGACTTCCATAGAGACGACCACATCTGCTGCTGAAAAACTGAGTAGAGCTCTGGAGCGTAATGCGCATCTAAATGACACTAATGTTGATTTACTGGAAGCTTTATCAACGGCTCATAACCTATTCCAAGAGAGAATTAAGTTGGCAGCGTCATCAGTTGATTTGTTGTCGCAGGAGACGAAGAAGCTTTCCGAGTTTTTGCCACTTTTTGGAACTTCAATTACTAACGTTAAGCTCGATGAGCTTGGAACCTCAGTGAGTCGTCTAACTGAAGTCTCGAATGCCTTAATCCCGAACCTTAGTGCGGCCGGTCCGATTATTGATCAGCTGAAGAATTCAATTTCGTTACTCTCAGACTCATCCAGCGATCATAAACAGACACTTAAAGATTTAGATACGGCTCTTAATAATCTAACCGGCAACGGAGAAGGTCTCTGGCGAAATATCAGTGGGCTAAACACGGAATTGGAAAAGCTAAAGGACTTCCTGCCGTTGTTCGGACATTCGATGTCAAACATTAATTTCGATAATTTATCACGATCAGTAAGCCGCCTTGCAGATGAGAGTGATGCATTAGCAGCGGAGCTTCGCTCAAAGAGTGTCGGTCGCTGATCTAAACTCATGACCGCTCCAACCCTACACAGTAAGAAAGCCGTATCGCGAGAGCGAGTTATTTCCATTTCGTTCATCGACATTTTTGTTCAAGCATTATTTCTGCTTTTGTTACTCTTGACTGTTGGGTATATAGATCCCCTTGATCGCCTGAAGATTGCAAAGGAAAGGGAGGCCGGTGCAGACTTTTGCAAGAAGCATTTTCCCGATAATCTAGGCAGCTGCCAAGACATGATAAAGCAAGTTCTTTCCGAGTGGACGGGCAAAAGTAAGCTCAGCCCTTGCCTTACTCCCAAATCTAATCAGGATGTTCCTTCTACGGTCGAGTTTCATATTCTCGGTCCAGATCAAATCGACTTCAGAGGTTTTAGCGCAGAGTATCGAAAGTATCTCAATCAGACAGCGCAGTTTGAAAAGCTCGAGAAAATCGAGCAAGTAAGGCCAGGGATACGGTCCTTGGAGCAGGTGCGAAAAGACCTTGGATTCGTTCGGGAGGCATCCTGTTATCACCGGCACTCCATCCCGTTTAATACCCCCATACCTGAAAATATTTCAGGACCGCTACGAATCGCACTTAATAATATGCTCAGAGCGGACGAAGCAAAAAAATAACTTTTCATCCAAAATTTTGGCTAGAACTAATATCCAGATCTTTGCCTGCCCGGCCAACGGCCTTAAAAGTATGAAAGCTTTTTTTGAATGGCCCTCCAGAGTCCCCTTACCAGTTCAAGCATTTGAGCGTCACACCGTATATGAGCTTAGCTATGAACAAGCTTTTCAGTTGTAGTATCTAACAAGTCATGAGTACAGCTCACCAAGCCTCCTGCTCTCGCGGATACCAAATCGGTTTTGTCGTTGGTGGCACTCGCTCTCGTTATCAAGAAGAGGCTTTTTTCCCTTTTCTCTGCGGTACCTGCGGATTCGTCTCTGTGAATATTCAAGGCTCATCTCTGGTGTGCCCCAAATGCCAGTCACTCGACATCTCTCAGTACGGCCAAGTGCCAGCGTCTTTAAGAGAGGACGACAATTACCCAGCTGTGCAATGTTGGAGCTATAAGGCGTTTAGGAATGGCAACAGATGCCCAAAGTGCCAAAGCTACAACTTAACTTTTTCAGGGCCAACAGCGTTTTTTGATTAGTCATGTCAGCGGAACTCGACAAGTTAACAGCAGACCAGAAGCTTCAGCTACTCAACGAACTGCATGAACTAGGTGCACACTCCATGTGGAAAGCCGACGCAATTGTTGAATGGTTTGAAAGAATTGGAGTGGACTGCAGGCTAGATTTAGATGGCAAAACAGTGGTGTTTTTGGGTGAGCGAATTGAGCCTCTTCAAGGAGAATGGGGCACTCCCGGGATCTATGCTCCAGCACTACTCTCCGTGGTGATTAAGCGGGCTGGCATGGAAATACACGACTATGGATTGAGTGGACGAGGTTTCATTCATAAAGATCACCTACATCAACTAGCTCGGTTTTGGGGTCTGGGGGATCGTTATGAGCATGATGGGGCATAGTCAAAAGCATTCTTACCCCGGTCAAGTGGACGCTAAGGCAGTTGAATACTCCAGCAGTTTTCATGATCGTGTGACTGGGAAGATAACGACGTTACCTTGGCTACATCAGTTCGCAGTTTAATTGTCCAACACAGATCTCTTGCTTCACACCGGATACGGCCATTTATCGTAGGAGTTTCACTGAGATTTTTCCAGAAAAGTAGGGGGTTGAAACAGGGGCGACGAAGAGGAACGCGAAGCAAGAAAATGCTGTCTTCATATTCGACTTAGACGATTCCCAACGCAATTACGAGCCCAGCGGCACCAGCAAAACCGACTCCGACGTAAAGAGCGAATAGCATCCGCGAGTAATCGGCCGGCGCCAAAAAGTAACCGGTTATGGCGCCGATGATAAAAATGAATATGAACCCGCCCATTAGAGCTTCCTATCTTTGAATCTTTCTAGAAGATCATTGACGACAACGTTACTTCAATTCTATTGCCCCGCACAAGGCAGTAGCCGGATTGTGTGCGGCCACGCCTCCATTCGTCATCGCTGGACGAACTGTAAAAACAGATCCTATCTCCGTCGCGGTAAAAGTCTTGAATCTGCTTCCAGATTGCATACTGATACCCGAAGGGTGGTGGCGGATCTTGCCCAAACTTTGCAAACGGTATGGCCGCAGCACGCTGCTCGCCGATCTCGCGCAATCGATCAAGGTCGATCTCATGGCCGAGCATTGTCCAGTCAACTCCGTGCGACTCCAGTGAGTTTGCAAGACGTTCGATAGTTGTCTTGAAGTCCTTACAGCCGTCAAAGATCTCCTTTGCGATCTTCAATGAGCGGTATGCCAAGGGATCCCTATCCACCGGGCCGAATCGCTCCATTGCCTCCTGTATGTGGTTACCGAGAGTTGAACTGGGAGACCCGTCCGCTTCCCACGCGCTCAACGAGTCGAAGACTTCTCGGGAAAGCATGACTAGTCGCTACTCCCTGCCGTATATCAATTTGGAGAAGTTAGGGAACTTTTCCCTTAGCTCCGCGGCTGCAGTATGGCCCGATGAGTTGGGCTCCCCCATTGCAGGGTCGTGGAATCGCCAAATCTCCTCAAAACCAGCGACTATTTCGGCGGAACTAATCTCCCAGATGCAGGCTGGGTGGGTGCTTGTCTCATCAGTTTTATAGATCGACTGAATGACCATCGCGAGCAAGTCACCAACCGGTCGCCCTCCCATTGGCAGATCGGCGGCGCGCAACTTCTTCCCATTTAACTTTGAGATCAGAACATCCTTCGCTACCGGCTCCTCAATCAGCAGCAGACGGCAAATTACCTGATTAATCTCGATTGACTCGGCGAGGGACAACAAGCCATACCTCTTCGAGGTCTGAATGAGGGACTGAAGACGCTCAACGAGTTCGCTCGCTAACCTTTCCGTATCGTGAACGTCAGGCGCTGACGGCGTTGGGAGATCAAAGAGGGTTGGAGAAACCAAATCCTCACGTGACTTGTCTGAGGTCATTTCATTAGTATGCCGAACCGCAGCCGAAACCTGTGTCTGAAAGAGAGCAGAATACGGCGAGAAATAAAAAGGGGCCGGATATACCGGCCCCGCATCTGGTGCATCTTTCTGCTTGTTAGCGTCCAGAGCACAAAACCCAGTTGACTAACGACCTCAAGTCTATAAGGCTAATGGGTAAATTTCAAGAATACGGGGGGCGACTTTGCCAAAGATGCGATACCGGCTGGGGCTAGACCTAGGAACGAACTCAATCGGCTGGGCGATGCTGCGCCTAAACGATGCCAACGAGCCACTCGCTGTCATAAAGGCGGGGGTTCGAATATTCTCTGACGGACGCAATCCCAAAGACGGCTCTTCCCTTGCCGTTACCCGCAGGCTGGCCAGATCGATGCGGCGCAGGAGGGATCGGCTACTGAAGAGGAAAGCCCGGTTACTTAAGTTGCTAACCGATTTGGGTTTCTTCCCAAAGACAGTCGATGAGCGCAAGGCACTTCTTAATCTCGATCCATTAGAACTCCGAGTTGCCGCCCTAGACCGGGCCATTACGCCGCCAGAGTTTGCCCGAGCACTCTTTCATCTCAATCAACGCCGAGGCTTTAAGAGCAACCGAAAGACCGATAAGTCAGCCAGCGACTCTGGGGCCTTGAAGACCGCCATCTCCGAGACTCGACGTGAGATGTCTGCTCAGAAACACAGAACCGTTGGAGAGCATCTGCTGTTCCGAAGGAAGTCGGGGCTTGGTGTCCGTGCACGATACAGAGAGACTCGAATACAGATCGACGGCAAGAATAAAGTCCAGAAGAGTTATGACCTATACATTGACCGACAAATGGTCGAGGAGGAGTTTGAGGCGATCTGGGCCGCACAAGCCCGAATCCATCCCGGTCTATTCACCGACACCAGCCGAATTCTCTTGAAGGACTGCTTACTGTTCCAGCGACCACTCAGGCCTGTCATCCCGGGGCGATGTACATTCTTCCCAGATGAGCAGCGTGCGCCGATTGCCCTGCCAAGCGTCCAGCAGTTTCGCATTCTCCAAGAACTGAACAATTTAAGGATCCTCGGTGACTACTTAACTGAAGAACACCTAGACCTAAACCAGCGTGACAAGGCATTTGACTTACTGAACACACAGCGGAAGGCTACGTTCGGGAAGATTCGCTCCGCAGTCGGTGCTCCAAAGAGTTCAACGTTTAATCTCGAGGACGCAAAGCGCAAAGACTTGGACGGCAATCGCACGTCTGCCATCCTCTCGGCCGATGACTGCTTTGGAGCCAAATGGAACGACCTAGCCCTTGAGCAGCAGGACGAGGTGGTTGAGAAACTGCTCTCTGAAGAGAACGAGGGGTTATTGATGGCGTGGCTCACCAACAGATTCGGTCTTGACGAAGCCACTGCCGAACGAATTGCGAATGTTGGCCTTCCTGAGGGCTACGGCAATCTAAGCCGCAAGGCCATCTCGATGATCCTACCCAAACTGCGGGACGCGGTAGTGACGTATGACAAAGCCGTTCAAGCGGCAGGCATCGCACACCATAGCCACATTGCCCCCAGTAGGGGAGGAGTTATCCTTGTTGAAGAGAACCCACTGCCCTACTACGGAGAGCCACTGCAGCGACATGTTGGGTTCGGAACAGGCAATCCCAGAGACCTACCAGAGAAGCGTTTTGGTCGAATTGCAAACCCTACCGTTCATATCGGTCTTAATCAGACTCGACTCATTGTCAATCAACTCATTAAGCGATACGGGCATCCTAGCGAAGTAATTGTCGAAGTTGCTCGTGACCTGAAGCAAAGCCAAGACCAGCGAAAAGAAGACACCAAGCGTCAGGCAGACAACCAGAAGCGCAATGACCGAATTCGAGATGCGGTTGCCCAACAGACGCGTATTGACCCAGAGAACGTTACAAGAACAGACATTCAGAAGGTGATTCTGTGGGAGGAACTCTCCCCAGACCTAATGAGCCGATGCTGCCCATACTCAGGGAAGCAAATCAGTTTTCAGATGCTTATGTCGGCCGAGGTGGAGATTGAACACATCCTCCCATTTTCTAGGACGCTAGATGATAGTCTCAACAACAAGACAGTCTCGCTTCGAGTCGCTAATAGGGTGAAGGGCAATCGAGCCCCCTCCGAGGCCGCCGCTGATTTTGAGAAGGCCGGATGGAAATACGAGGAGATCCTTGAGCGTGCTGCGTCCTACCCGAAGGCCAAGAGGTATCGTTTTGCTCAAGATGGTTATGAGAAGTGGTTAAAAGAAGATAAGGACTTTCTTAGCCGCGCATTAAATGACACTCGCTACCTCAGCAAGGTTGCATACCAGTATCTCGCACTAATTTGCCCGCAGGGCACCCGCGTCATACCGGGACAGATGACTGCCATGTTGCGAGGTAAATTTGGACTCAATACCATCCTTGGCCCGAATGGCGAGAAAAATCGTGAGGATCACAGGCACCATGCTGTCGATGCTTGTGTGGTCGCAGTGACCGATCAGGGTTTGCTTCAAAGGTTCTCCAAGGCGAGCGCTTCGGCAAGAGAGCAGCAACTCAACCGTCTTGTCTCAGATATGCCACTTCCATGGCCCTCATACCGAGAGTCAGTTCAAAGGGCTATACAGGTAATAAAAGTTAGCCATCGGCCGGATCACAATTACCAAGGCGCAATGCATAACGACACGGCTTACGGACTGCTATCTGACGGGCAAGTAAGCGTCACTAAACTGGATGAGGAAGGCCGTCGAGTAAAAGAAGTATCAACACTCTCGGTCATCCCCTTCGCCGCAACCAACGACCCAAACCGCCACGGCACAATGCCGAATGGCGAGCCACGTCCGTACAAGGGTTACAAGGGTGATAGCAACTTTTGTATTGAGATCTTCGTAAATGAAACCGGCCGCTGGGAGTCCGTTGTCCTCAGCACCTTCGAGGCATATCAAATTGCAAAAACGAAGGGCGAATCCGCTCTGTATAACCCCACACTTGCCATCAATGGCCGGCCACTTGTAATGAGGCTTATGCGGGACGATATTGTTAGCCTCGACTCTGAGCAGGGGCGTGCGTTGTATCGAGTCTGCAAGATGGGCAGCAACGGAATAATCTTTTTTGCAGAGCCTCACGAGAGCAACGTTGACGCACGCGTTCGTAAGAAGGAATTGTCTTACCTCACAAAGAGCGCTCTAGGATTACAGAAAGCCAATGCAAGACAAGTATTCATTACACCGACTGGCGAGGTGTCCTTATCCAGAGGTCGAAAATCTGATGGGTCGAATCGTTAAATACGCCAGCAGAGGAGAGTAGCCAACTGGGTTTTGTACTCTGGCCGGAACAATTACGCATCGGGAGCGAATTGATGACATAAATTGTAGCCAACTGGGTTTTGTACTCTGGCCGGAACTTGCGGTTTTACCCACTTCCGGGATCTCACATTGTAGCCAACTGGGTTTTGTACTCTGGCCGGAACATGGCCGGCAAAGTGGGCCGCGATATGCCCATTGTAGCCAACTGGGTTTTGTACTCTGGCCGGAACTGTGACACCTGAAACATAATGCGGCAATCCATTGTAGCCAACTGGGTTTTGTACTCTGGCCGGAACAGCCGTGATGTCAGCGTTTGATGCCGAGTAATTGTAGCCAACTGGGTTTTGTACTCTGGCCGGAACCTGCGGCAAGTGTGGGGATGAAAGACGACTATTGTAGCCAACTGGGTTTTGTACTCTGGCCGGAACTTGGGGAACCTTTGCCTAAAGGAGAGAGAGATTGTAGCCAACTGGGTTTTGTACTCTGGCCGGAACTTTTATAGACAAGTCAACAAGGGGCCGAAGATTGTAGCCAACTGGGTTTTGTACTCTGGCCGGAACATCAGCGTCTACAGATGGGGCCTGGGTGACATTGTAGCCAACTGGGTTTTGTACTCTGGCCGGAACCAGGTCTTGTATTGCCCATAGACGTTTACGATTGTAGCCAACTGGGTTTTGTACTCTGGCCGGAACTGTAACTTGCAAATACGATGACGGGTCTTAATGGTAGCCAACTGGGTTTTGTACTCTGGCCGGAACTAGGTAGCACCGCGCTGTCTGCTGATCTTTATTGTAGCCAACTGGGTTTTGTACTCTGGCCGGAACATTGTGAACTCCCTCATAAGTTAGGACCGGATTGTAGCCAACTGGGTTTTGTACTCTGGCCGGAACCGAGTTGACCAAGCACGCTCTCAACGAAGAATTGTAGCCAACTGGGTTTTGTACTCTGGCCGGAACCTCGGGTTTACATTCGACGAGTGCGAGAAGATTGTAGCCAACTGGGTTTTGTACTCTGGCCGGAACGAAGACCACCGCCTACTGTTCTACAAGCCCATTGTAGCCAACTGGGTTTTGTACTCTGGCCGGAACTGTAACCCCAAAGGCCGGAGGTGGGAATAAATTGTAGCCAACTGGGTTTTGTACTCTGTCGGTGAAGTACCAGCACCCTATTTTATTGGGTTCATACAACTTTCGCCGACGGCAATACCGCCGGAGAGCAAGCAATCTTGAGAGAACTTTTGCTGTCTTCGCTGTAGTTCACGCTCTAATTCTCGAACACGCTCACTTGCCTTGTCTTTGCGAGTATCTGATGAACCCTCAGCAACGCCCGCAGCACAAGACCCTGCATTGCCCCCAGTGAGTGCAGTGCAGATTGCAAGCGCGGCAGCCGAATTGGCCGAACCAGAGGACGGAGGATTTACTCTCCTATCAACGCAGCGGGCGATCTCCATCTTCTTGTCGTCAGGCCAATATCGCTTGCAATCCTTTATTGCCGCCTCAACCTCTTGCTCCCTCTCCCACTCGCGCTTTTTTGCACCTACACACTTGGCACGCTCCCAAGAAGAGGCGATAGACGCACATTCAGCCTTTGCCCGATCCTGAACCACCTGAGGAACTGAACTGCACCCGGCGATCCCGAGTGTCAAGATAATCAATGAGGAGAGTGTCTTCGTGGGGATCACAGTGTGAATTCTAATGACACATTAGAGGAGGCATCGAAAAGATGAGAGGAACTTGTCTGCCTTAAAACGCTCCCGATGTTACTCGTTCGAGCACAATCGACTGTATGGGGTGCGCTAGGTACCATCAAGCGAATCAGGGGGTGCCCCCGGGGTGGGGTCGGCCTGGCTGGAATTTTGATGGGGGTGGGGGTGGACAACCACGACCCCAAACCCAGAATGATCATCATTGGGTACCAGACTGGGTACCTTAGAACATCAGAGCACTTGTTTTTAGTGTAAGTCCCTGATTTTTAATTTTTATTTTTGATTTTTATGGCGGAGAGGGTGGGATTCGAACCCACGGTACGGTTACCCGTACGCCTGATTTCGAGTCAGGTACATTCGACCACTCTGCCACCTCTCCGCGAAGCCGCGATTATAGCCTGTAGAGCCAACGGCG
>Ga0194130_10004073_pt1 | contig 18931 bp, 16 predicted proteins | sample TA2KigsurfametaG_FD_160084 | JGI IMG/M metagenome (GOLD analysis project Ga0194130, IMG submission 160084) | Freshwater microbial communities from Lake Tanganyika, Tanzania - TA2015050 Kigoma 12 surface | ecosystem: Environmental > Aquatic > Freshwater > Lake | place: Tanzania: Lake Tanganyika... | reverse complement strand
CGCAGTCCCGGATGGCCTTCCGCGTCATGTGGTGGAGCGGGAAGAGGAGCGCGTCGGCGAATGGACGAAGGAACCGGGGAAGCGGATCGGAGAAGAGATCCGGCCAGAGGTCCTTGATGTCAAGCACGCACGGCACATTCCTGAGTCGACAGTGGCGGATCGCCGCCGCCGCGATCTCCACCGGAGGAAAGCCGACGAAAGCCAGATCGGGTGCGGGCACCTGAGCGGCCAGACGACCGAATCGGCGCCCCAACTGCACATGGTCGATGATTCGGCGCACTCCCAAGTTTCTTCGGTAGCCGAGCGAGCGGATGAGGCGGACCTCCAGCATCGGCGCGACGTGCATGCATGCGTCCCGGCCTGTGCGAGCCCGCTTCTCCTGATGCGAGAAGTCGGCGCTCCAGATCGTCACGTGGTGGCCACGGCCGTTCAGCGCCGCAGCCAGGTTCATGGCCCGCATGCCGCGGGACGGCGGCGCATCGATGGGCAGCGGCTCGCCGGTCTGGATGATCCACACATGCACCGATTCAATGTAGCACCGTGGATGCAGGTCGCCTGCGATGGATCGATGGTCCGCAGACGTGCGTGGATGGTGTTTCGTTCCGGATGGCATGCACCGCCGACTCGGGGTACGCTCCCTCGTCGATCATGCCCGCAACGGACTTCCGCGCAGCTGAAAACGGGCGAATCGCGGGTCGTGACCGGACACCGGCGGACGTGCTGGTGCGCATGCTTTTGCTCAGTTGCCTGACCACCGCGCTCCCGATTCCATTCGTGCGCGAGTGGGGGGTTCTCGCCATCTTCCTGTGGCTGGCCGCCCGGAACGGGAGATCCTTTCTTCCACAGGACGTCCCGGGAGTCGCGTTCGCGGCGCTGGCGATGTGGGTGGTGATCGGGCTGGTGTTCATGGGCCTGCGGATCGAGCCGTCGTGGATGCTGTACGAGGAAGTCCCGTGCGCGCTTCAGGTGCTGGTCGTGATGTGTCTCGTCCCAAGGGTCGTCGCCGTGGATCTTGACGATGCGATGTCCAGGTCAGCCGGCGTCTTTCTGGTGGGCGCGCTGTCCATGTCCGTCCTGGCGCTGCTGCTGTACTTCGCCCACCGGATCCTGGGCCCCGCCATGGATCGCGTGTTCGCCCTCGCCGGCTCCAACCGCGTGGCGGAGGCGCGTGCCGCCCTCCGTTCCGACTACAACGCGTTCGCGGTGGGCGTGACGGCACTTGCCGGCTTCGGCGCGATCCTTGCGGCACGCGGCGCGCGGACACGCGCGGCCGCGGTGCTGATGTTGGCGCTCGCAGTGGATCTCGTCTCCGATTCCAGACGCGTGCTGCTGCTGATCCTGTTCGCCGTGCCGCTGATCGCTGGTGCGTGGTTCGGCCTTCGGAGGTCGTTGCTTGCGTTGAGCGGCATGATCCTCGCCGGGGTGCTGGCGTGGGTCCCCCTCATCGATTCCCAGTGGAGAGAGGTCCTGCCGCCGAGGACTGTCGCGTTTCTTGAGACGCCTGTCGGCTCCGTGGATGGTCTCGGTGATGCGATCATGCGTGACGGCATGTGGAAGTGGGGACTGTCCAAGGTCGCGATCGCCTCGTCGATGGAGTGGTCACTGGGCTTCGGGTTCGAGCACATGCTCGAGATCGGTGGCGTCTTCATGGATCCGCTCGAGCCAAACCAGACCTACGGCTATGTGCACAACGTGTTCCTTGGCACCATGCTCACGTTTGGCGCCATCGGCCTGGCCTGCTTCCTCATGGTAGTGCTGGGCGTGGCAGGGAAGATCTGGCGACTGCGGTCGAGACCATCTGGCCAAGTCCTGGCGCTGTTGCTCGCCTCCGGCCTCGCGATGGGCTTCTGGTCGGGGAACACCGTCTTCTCAATCCCGCTGCTTGCGGTCTCTCTGGCGGTCGCGTTGAAGGCACGCACGATGCCGGCGGTGGGCACATGAGCTTCGGTCTCGCGGGATTCGTCGCGACGGCGCGCCACCAGTCGCGTGGCGATCAGGGGCAAGAGTCGATGAGGGCGCATCCATGAACGCGCTGGCGGGTTCCCTCAATCGTCAGGCGCTCTACGCCGTCGAGGCCGGTGCCATGATGGCCCGTGAGCCACTTCGCGTCTTCGTGGCGGGCTGGCTCTTCGGGAACGAGGTCCTGGGCGGATTTCTCTCGGTGTTCGTGTACTACCTGCTCTCGGTGCCCATCACCAACTTCGGCCTGGGTGAGGTGATGGCGCGGCTTCTTCGCGGAGTTACTGACCTCGATCGCGAAGCCCTCGGTCTGATCCTCGCCTTACGTGCCGCGATCACGGCGTGCGCTGTCCTGCTGGCGGTGCCTGCCGGAGTCGTGGCGTTGCGAGGCGCAGGCTTTCCGCACCTGGAGTCGGTGGTCTGGGTGCTCGCCGCAGCCTCGATCGTCAACGTGGGCCCTGTGTTTGGCGCGGCGGCTCGGCACCTCGGTCGCATCAAGATCGGCGCCCTCATCGCGTCATCGACCACGACCGCGGGACTGATCTCGCTGCTGCTGCTGAGCCGGACACCTGTCGCCCCAGCCATGGCCATGGCGCTGTCGGTGATGATCGAGTCGTTCGTGGGAGCCGCCATCTCCCTGACCGCATTCCGTCCAGCCAGGCCCTCGCGAAGTCGCGTCGGCAGGAAACTGAAGCCCCTGTTTCGCTATTGCACGGTGATCACGTTCGGATCGCTCAGCGCGAACGTCTACCGCCAGATGGATCTGCTGCTCATGTCATGGTTTGGAGCACACGCGGAAGTGGGCGCCTATGCCCTCCTCTCCCGGATCGCTTCGGCCAGCGCCGTACCGCCTCACGTGCACGCGACGGCGATTCGGAGGGAGTTCACGGATCAATGGGGTCGACCGAATCCAGCGGCGATCGTCCGCGCCGTGCGTTCCGTCGGGCGGGTCAGTCAGGTGGTGCTGCTGGCGTTGCTGATCGCGATGCCCCTTGGGATCCCCCTCCTTCCATCGATGGAGAGCCAGAATCCGCTCACGCTCGGACTCTGTCTGTTGGCGGCCCTGCTGCAGACCGCGAATCTCGTGGGCGGATGGACCATCCAGAGCGTGCGACGCCCGCGCGCGCTCATCTGGGGCGCACTGCTGGCTTCCGGAGTCGGTCTGTTGGTCGGATGGATCTGCATCCCGCGGCTTGACACGCTTGGAGCGGCTCTGGTGGCGATCGTCGCCAACCTCTGTGCCGTGATCCCTGTCCTGCTGCTCTCACGCAATCTTCAGCCGCTGGGACGACGAGTTGTGCTCGGTTTCTTCGCGATAGACTGGCTCTGGCGGCGCTCCGCATCGCCGGGTGTGGAAGATCGATCCGCGGGAGACCGGTGGCAACCAGACTTCATCTGCATCGGAGGCATCCGCTGCGGCACCACCTGGATCCAATCGGTGCTGGCGAAGCACCCCGACGCGTCGGTGCCGGCGGAGAAGGAGACGGAGTACTTCTCGAGGCACTACTCGAACGGGGCCGCGTGGTACCGCGCAAGGTTTCCGACACGGACCACTGCAGTGGGCGAGGTGTCGCCGCAGTACATGCATTCGGCCGTGGCGCTGCGGCGCATCGTCAGGGACTGTCCCGGTGCGCGGTTTCTGATCTCGCTTCGCGATCCCGTGGAGCGGGCCCACTCGCACTATTTCATGGATTGCCGGGATCGAGGTGGCTCAATCGCCGAGTGGAGTGAGGCCTTCGAGGAGACCATTCGGCAACCGGGTAACAAGTACGTGGAGTTCGGCAGGTATGCGAGGCAACTTCAACCCTTCATCGAGGCGGTCGGACGGGATCGGATCCACTTCGTTCGCTTCTCCGACATACGAGAGCGCCCGTCTGAGGTGGTGCGCGGCATCTGTGGATTCCTGGGCATCCGCGACGAACAGATCGTGCTGCCATCCGGCGCCGTGAACCAAGGGGCGGAATACCGCCTCTACGCGGTCTTCAAGTTGTCACGATGGGTCGCCGACACGCTGCAGCGGTTGAATGTCGCGTTGCCCGTCCAAATGCTCCGGAAGACCGGGGTGCTCTTTCATCTTCGTCGCTGGATCGAGCGACCGATCAAGCTTCCGGCGGTGCCCGTCTCCGCTCGCGCCCTGATCGAGTCCGAATTGGCCGAAGACGTGAGGGAACTGCAGACTTTGCTCGGGCCCGGTTGTCACTGGTGATCCCCGCCGGGAGCCGGGCGCGACGGCCGTCCCCTCACACCGCCGCCCCCACCATGCCCAGCGCCCTCGCCATCGTGCTCCCCAGATCCGCCGGGCTTTCCGCCACGATCACTCCGCAGCTGCGGAGCGAGTCCATCTTCGCCTGCGCCGTGTCGTTCTCCCCGCCAATGATCGCGCCGGCATGCCCCATGCGCTTGCCCTTGGGTGCCGTGCGACCCGCGATGAAGGCCGCTACGGGCTTCTTCATGTGCTTCTGGATCCAGCGGCCCGCGTCGATCTCGTCCTGGCCGCCGATCTCTCCGATCAGGATCACGCCGTCGGTCTCCTGATCCGCGTTGAACATGCTCAGCGCGTCGATGAAGTTCAGGCCCTTCACCGGGTCGCCGCCGATGCCCACGCAGGTGCTCTGGCCGATGCCCAGCGTGCTGGTCTGCCACACCGCCTCGTAGGTCAGCGTGCCGCTGCGGCTGATGATGCCGACCGCGCGGCCGGTGCTGGCGTCGCTGCGATGCGTGTGGATGTAGCCCGGCATGATGCCGATCTTGCAGCCGCCGGTGAAGCCCTTGCCGTCGGGCAGGCGCTTGCCAGGCGTGATCACGCCGGGGCAGTTCGGGCCCACCAGCGTGCAGTGCGGGTAGCGGTCGTCGAGCAGGCTGCGTGTGCGCACCATGTCCTGCACCGCGATGCCCTCGGTGATGCAGCAGATGATGCCGATGCCCGCGTCGGCGGCTTCGAGGATCGCATCGGCCGCGAACGGCGGGGGCACGAAGATCATGGTGGCGGTGGCGCCGGTCGCCTTCACCGCCGCGTGCACCGTGTCGAAGATCGGCAGTCCGTTCGGATCCTTCGTGCCGCCCTTGCCCGGGGTCACACCGCCCACCATCTGCGTGCCGTAGTCGAGGCAGCCCTTGGTGTGGAAGGCGCCGGCCGAGCCGGTGATGCCCTGGCAGATCACGCGCGTGGAACCGTCGATGAGAATGCTCATGGAAGGGCGAAAGATAGCGAAATTCAGCCTCGATACCATCGACTGCATGGCCTCCAAGACCGCCGCCAAACTGAAGTCTGACGCCGTGAAGGAAACGCATGAATCGATCGCGCAGGGGGCGGTGTCGTCGGGCGTGAAGGGCCTCACCTACGTGCAGAGTGGCGTCGACATGGAAGCTGGCGATCGCGTGGTCGACCTGATCAAGCCCGCGCTGCGACGCACGCACGGCCCGCGCGTGATGGGCGCGTATGGCGGCTTCGGCGCGATGTTCCGTCTCGACTTCAAGGAACGCATCTTCCGCAAGAACTACAAGGATCCGGTGCTGGTCGCGTGCACCGACGGCGTGGGCACGAAGGTCATGCTCGCGATCCAGATGGGGCGGCTCGACACCATCGGCATCGACTGCGTGGCGATGAACGTGAACGACCTGATCGTGCAGGGGGCGGAACCGCTGTTCTTCCTGGACTACCTCGGCTTGAGCCGCATCAGGCCGGAGGAGACCGCGTCGATCATCCAGGGCGTGGCGAAGGGGTGTGAGATCGCGGGTTGCTCACTGATCGGTGGCGAGTGCGCCGAGATGCCCGACATCTACAAGGCGGGGGACTTCGACATCGCGGGCTTCGCGGTCGGCGTGGTCGAGGCAAAGCGCGCGATCGAGGCGGATCGCGTGAAGAAGGGGGACATGATCATCGGCCTGCCGTCGAGCGGTGTGCACTCGAACGGTTACGCGCTCGTGCGGCGCATCGTGAAGGAGGCGAAGCTCGACCTTGGCAAGCACTATGCCGAGGCGGGCCCCGGCACGCTCGGCGACCTGCTGCTTGAGCCCACACGGATCTACGCGAAGGCCGTGCTGAGGGCGCTGGGCGCGTATCGGCGCAAGCGCGCCATCCGCGGCATGGCGCACATCACGGGTAGCGGCATTCCAGGCAACCTGCCGCGCGCGTTCGGCGAGCATCTGGATGCGGTCGTGGATCGCGGGTCGTGGCAGGTCCCGCCACTCTTCCGCTTCCTGCAGCAGCATGGTGGCGTGGCTGAGGACGAGATGTGGAACGTCTTCAACATGGGTATCGGCTACTGCCTGATCGTGCATCCGGAGTTTGCCGAAGGCGTGATGAGGAAGCTGCGCAAGGCTGGCGAGCGACCGTTCGTGATGGGCAAGATCGCGAAGGGCAGCGGGCAGGTGACGTGGAAGTAAAGTCCGAGAGCAAGGGTCAGAGCTTGTTACTGACCACTTGTACAGGTGGTCAGTAAAAATCTCTGGCCCTAGTTACTGGTCACTCCACCCGCGCAACCGCTTCTTCTCGCCTTCGCGCTTCTTCCCCTCCAACCTGCGCTCGCGACTGCCACGCGTGGCCTTCGTGGGTCTGCGCACCTTCGGCGGCACTTCGGCCTGACGCACGCTCGCGGCCAGCTGCGCCACGCACGCCTCGCGGTTCTGCAACTGACTTCGGTGCTCGCCGCAGTTGAACGCCACCATGCCGCCCGCAATGCGGTGTCGCACGACCTCCATCCAGCGCGCTCGCGCCGCCTCGTGCAGGCCGTACACCCGCGCCGGATCCACCTGCAGCACTGCGCGCGTGGCCACCTTGTTCACGTTCTGGCCGCCAGGGCCGCGGCTTGTGGTGAACGACCACGACAGGTCATCCGGATGGATCCACGCCTTGCGGCCCAGCGCGATCGCGTTGGGCGAGCGCACAGGCTCCGGCGGTGGTGGCGGCGGGTTCAGCACGTCGCGCACGATACGCTGCTGCCATGGATCCCTCCGTGATGGCTCTCGTGGCCGGTCTGCAGCAGGCGCGAAACGCTGAAACCGCGCAGGTGCCTTCCGCCCCGGTCGCCGCACGCTCAGCCGACACCTCGACTCGCCCATCGCTCGCGGACCGCTGCAGCAACGCGCCACTCCTCACGCTGGAGGGCGAGCCAGTCCGCCTGGATCTCACCGCCGGTGCCTGGCTTGCCCGTCTTCGCGGCAATGTGGCCTTTGGCCCGATCAGCACCAACAAGGTTGACGTGAATGACACGTATGGCCTTGATTCGATGGAGGGAGCCTTTCAGGGCGATCTCTCGATCCTGTGGCGCAACTGGACCGTGCGCCTGACCGGCTCGGAGTTCTCCACCGATGCCACGCAGGCCGCCACGAGCGCGGGCGCCTTCGGAACGACTGCCTTCGCGGTGGGCAACTCGCTTCGCAGCTCCTTCGACTTCTACTCCTGGGGGCTGGATGTGCAGAGCTGGCTGTGGCGACCGCTCTCGAAGCAGGAGTTTCCCTGGGAAGCGCCGGTCGCCGGCGAGGACCTTGGTGGTGACCTGCAGTTCGTCGCGATCGTGGGTGGCCGCGGCTTCGGCGTGAACCAGCAAATGCAGAACCTGACCGCTGGCACCAGCAGCACCTACAGCGAGACCTTCGGCACCGTGATCGTGGGTGGTGGCGTGGATGTGCAGGTGGACCTGCGTGGACGCGTGGACTTCCTTGATCGCATCGAATTTTCCGCCACCGGCACGTGGGGTCCCGCGTGGCCGGGCGATGGCGGCAGCGAGACCGAGATTCGCGCCGCGTTGACCGCGTGGTTCTGCGGCAACGCGGGCGTGTTCTTCGGCTACCGCTACACGAACCTGGAACTCACGCAGGGTGGCTACGCGTTCAGCGGCAACATCGCGGGCCTGCTGCTCGGCGGTTCGTTGCGCTACTAGGATTCCGAATGACCGCGCAGCCGCACAAGCAGGCCGGGAAGAAGCGGAGCGGCAAGTTCCGCCGCGCGCAGATTCGCCATGCGATCCTGACGAAGGCCGTGGACCGGCTGACCAACGGCAAGTTGCGCGCGCGCCATCTGTCGCAGCCGATCGAGATGCGGAACATCGAGTTGCGCGTGCCGGACTGGCCGCGTGGACTTGAGGGCGTGCGCATCGGTCACTTGAGCGATCTGCATCTGGGGCACCTGATGCCGGTGGATCGTGCAATGGAGTTGGTGGAGCGCCTTGGCGCGGCGAAGCCCGACGTGCTTGCGTGCACCGGTGATGTGGTCGATCTGGAGTGGCAGGGATGCGAACCCGTGCTGCAGGCGATGGGCGCCATGCGCGCGCCGCTGGGTCGCTATCTGGTGCTTGGAAATCACGATCATCTGGATGACCCAGGCGCGATCGTGGAGGCCGCGCATGATGCCGGCATGCTTGTGCTGTCGGGTGGTGTGCACACGTGCCGCAGGCGCGAACACGAGTTCCGCGTCGCGGGCATCGACTGGGCCGCGAAGCCCTCGCAACTCGCCGAGAATCTGCGCGCCGTGGAAGGGCATCGACCGCACCTGCTGCTCGCACACAACCCCAAGGTGTTCGCCGCCGCCGCTCGGGCCCGGATTCCGCTCACGCTCGCCGGCCACACGCACGGCGGACAGGTGGCGTTGCGCGATCGCCCGCGCGCGAACCTTTCACTGCTGCATCCACACTCAAGCGGCATCTACGCGCGCGGTTCGTCACGCCTGTTTGTGAACGTCGGCGCCGGCAGCTGGTTTCCATTGCGACGAAATGTGCCCGCCGAGATCGTCATGCTGGAAGTACGGCGCGCCTAGTGGACGGGGTACATTTCACACATGGCCATCCTCGTCACAGGCGGCGCCGGGTTCATCGGAAGCAACTTCATCCAGGACTGGTTCGCCAATGCCGGCGAGCCGGTCGTGAACCTCGACAAGCTGACCTACGCCGGCAATCCCCAGAATCTCGCCGACCTGCCGAAGGGCGCCGCGCACACCTTCGTGCATGGCGACATCGCCGATCGCGACCTGATCGCCGAACTGCTGCGCAACCACGGCATCCGGGCCGTGGTCAACTTCGCTGCCGAGAGCCATGTCGATCGATCGATCCACGGCCCGGAGGACTTCATCCAGACCAACATCGTCGGCACCTTCCGCCTGCTCGAGTGCGTGCGTGCCTACTGGGGCGGTCTTGAAGCCGACGCGAAGAGCGCCTTCCGCTTCCTGCATGTGAGCACCGACGAGGTGTATGGATCGCTCAGCCCGACCGATCCGCCGTTCAGCGAGACGAACCGCTACGAGCCCAACAGCCCGTACTCGGCCAGCAAGGCGGCGTCCGATCATCTGGTGCGCGCCTACCACCACACCTACGGGCTGCCGGTGCTCACCACGAACTGCTCGAACAACTATGGGCCGTATCACTTCCCGGAGAAGCTGATTCCGCTCTGCATCCACAACGCGCTCGCCGGCAAGCCGCTGCCGATCTACGGCGACGGCCAGCAGGTGCGCGACTGGCTCTATGTGCGTGACCACTGCAGCGCGATCCGTCGCGTGCTGCAGGCCGGCCGCGTCGGCGAGGTCTACAACGTGGGTGGCTGGAACGAGATGGCGAACATCGACGTGGTGAAGACGCTCTGCGCCGTGCTCGACAAGGAGAGCCCCCGCAAGGACGGCCAGAGCTACGCCACGCAGATCACCTTCGTGAAGGATCGCCCCGGCCACGATCGCCGATACGCGATCGACGCGCGCAAGCTCGAGCGCGAACTGGGCTGGAAGCCGGCCGAGACCTTCGAGAGCGGCATCCGCAAGACGGTGCGCTGGTACCTGGACCACGCGGAGTGGGTGAAGCAAGTCACGAGCGGCGAGTACCGCAAGTGGGTGGCCACGCAGTACGCGTCATGAAGATCCTGCTGATCGGCAAGAACGGCCAGGTGGGCTGGGAACTGCAGCGCTCGCTCTCGCCGCTGGGCGAGGTCGTGGCGCTCGACCACCCCGAGGTCGATCTCGGCAAGCCTGACTCGCTGCCGGCTCTGGTGCGGCAGGTGAAGCCGCAGGTCATCGTGAACGCCGCCGCCTACACCGCGGTCGACAAGGCCGAGAGCGAGACGGAAGTCGCGAACCGCGTGAATGGCGACTCGGTCGGCGTGCTCGCGCGCGAGGCGGCGATGATCGGCGCCTGGATGGTGCACTACTCGACCGACTACGTGTTCGACGGCACGGGCACGCGGCCGTGGACCGAACTCGACCCCACGAACCCCGTCAATGCGTACGGTCGCAGCAAGTTGCTTGGCGAGCAGCAGCTCGCGGCGTCGGCGTGTCGCCATCTGCTGTTTCGCACGAGTTGGGTGTACGCCTCGCGTGGACACAACTTCGTGCGCACCATCCTGAAGCTGGCGGCCGAGCGCGAGAGTCTGCGCGTGATCGCGGACCAGTTCGGCGTGCCGACGCCGGCGGAGCTTCTGGCGGACGTGACGGCTCTGGCGATCCGGCAGGTTCGGTCCGCCGGAACCGCGGGCGAGGCCAGCGCGGGCATCCACCACCTGGCGCCACGCGGCGAAGCGACATGGCATGGCATCGCCGTCGCGGCGGTCGAGGCTGCGCTTGCCGCGGGTGCCGCGTTGAAGTGCACGCCCGATCGAATCGCGGCGATCGCGGCGACGGAGTACCCTCTTCCCGCGCCAAGGCCCGCGAATTCACGCCTGTGCGTGGATCGCGTGGAGCAGGCTTTCGGCATGCGGTGCCCCGACTGGCGGGCGCACCTTCCGCGCGTCGTCACGGAGCTTCTCAAGGGTCCGAACGCATGAATCGTAAGGGCATCATCCTCGCTGGCGGCGCCGGCACCCGCCTGCACCCGGCCACGCTCGCCGTGTCGAAGCAGCTCATCCCGGTCTTCGACAAGCCGATGATCTACTACCCGCTCAGCACGCTCATGCTTGCGGGCATCCGCGAGATCTTGGTGATCAGCACCCCGCAGGACACGCCGCGCTTCGAGCAGTTGCTCGGCGACGGCAAGCAGTGGGGGCTTTCCATCCAGTATGCGGTGCAGCCTTCGCCGGACGGACTCGCGCAGGCGTTCATCATCGGCGAGAAGTTCATCAACGGCGCGCCGTCGGCGCTGGTGCTCGGTGACAACATCTTCCACGGGCACGACCTGCCCGTGCTGCTCGATCGCGCGAACGGTCGTGGCAAGGGCAGCACGGTCTTCGCCTACCACGTGCACGATCCGGAGCGCTACGGCGTGGTGGAATTCGACGCCGCAGGCAAGGCGATCAGCCTGGAAGAGAAGCCCAAGCAACCGAAGTCGAACTACGCGGTCACGGGCCTCTATTTCTACGACGAGCAGGTGGTCGGGCTTGCGAAGGCGCTGAAGCCTTCGGCGCGCGGCGAGCTCGAGATCACCGATCTGAATCGCCTGTATCTGCAGCAGGGTTCCATGAGCGTCGAAATCATGGGTCGCGGCTACGCCTGGCTCGACACCGGCACGCACGAGTCGCTGCTCGAGGCCAGCCAGTTCATCGCCACGCTTGAGCATCGGCAGGGCCTGAAGATCGCCTGCCCTGAGGAGATCGCATACCGCAAGGGCTGGATCGACCGCGCGCAGCTCGAGACGCTGGCGAAGCCCTTGGCCAAGAACGGCTACGGTCGCTATCTGCAGCAGGTGCTTGCCGAGACGGTCTTCTGATGCAGGTGCAGCGACTCGCCATCCCGGACGTGCTGCTGCTCACGCCAAAGGTGTTCGAGGACGATCGCGGCTTCTTCTACGAGAGCTTCAACCAGAAGGTGTTCGAGGAGGCCGTCGGCCGCCCCGTCACCTTCGTCCAGGACAACCACTCCAAGTCGGCGAAGGGCGTGCTGCGCGGGCTGCACTACCAGCTGCCGCCGAAGGCGCAGGGCAAGTTGGTGCGAGTGGTGCGTGGCGCGGTGTTCGATGTCGCGGTGGACATCCGGCGCGATTCACCGACGTTCGGCAAGTGGGTGAGCGCGGAGTTGAGTGAGGAGAATCGCGCGCAGTTGTGGATACCGGAGGGGTTTGCGCACGGGTTCATGGCGCTGCACGAGGGAACCGAGTTCCTCTACAAGACGACCAACACCTACGACCCGGCCTGTGAGGGCGGGATCCGCTGGGATGATCCGGCGCTAAGGATCGGCTGGCCGATGAGCCCACCAACGGTCTCGAGGCGCGATTCGTCCTGGCAAGCCCTCGAAGCTTGATCCGTCTGGTCGAGTCGGAGTGAGTTCAAACGCCCGCTCTCTGAACTCTCTGAAGGTCACTCAGCCACGCTTCGAGGGAGTTGATCTCCTCACCGCAGACGATGCCTGCGTGCAGCAGTCCAACATAGGCCTTGTGAAGATTTGATTCCAGACTGTCTTTCGCGGAGACGGCTTCCGAAACCACGTCGATCACGCGTCGGCAATTGAGATACATCGGGATCTCGGAAACGAAGTCCTTCGTGTAGTCGTGAGGATTTCGTTCCTGTGTCACTGTTGCCTCAGTGAAGCCAAGCGAAAAGCCGCTCAGCCACATGATCGGCTGGGCGACGAGGCCGCGAAGGATGTCCGTGAATCGGAACGTGACGTGCGCCGGCAGATAGAGCAGCGGGAACAGTTCTCTCCTGACGGCAGTGTTCTGTGAGTTGAATGGGCATACGACACCGTTGGCAAGCACCAGAGGCGACCGACTCTTGAATTGGCACGGACGATCGCTCGTCAGCCGATAGATGGCATCGACATCGGGGTCATCGTCAGCGAGGCCTTGCCAGATGCCGATGTTGCATCGCTCTGCGAGCCGCGCTCCATCAGTTTTGAACTGGGTCTTGATCAAGTCGAGCGGCAGGCCTCTCGGCCAGATCGGAGCGTTCGTGAACCACTGGTAGATGTTCACGAAGCCTGTGGGCTCAGAAATCACCTCGTAAGCGCCTTCGAAACCCGGGAACCCCCAGTTGGCCTTCGGCAAATTGTCGTCATCGGTGTCGACCACGACATCTGCACCACTTTGGGCCGCGGCCAGATAGCCGAACATCTTTCGACAGTAATGGTTGTAGGGCAACTTCTTCGCAAGCGCCGGTCCAACCGAGTTCTGGTCTTCGTCGTTAAGGAATTTGGCGCCCGGCCAAGCCCAATCCGCTGGCGTCTTTTTGTCGCCGGCGACGATCAGTTCAGTATTGGGCAGGCCGGCGTATGCCTTCACGGCATCGCTCGGGTGAAAGATCGTGGTGATGACGATGGAGTGCTTCATGAGGTCGTTGCTCGCGCTTGATCGATCGCATTCAGGGTGTCACGCACCAGAGTCATTCGCGTTGGAGATCCGGTTTGCTTGAAGTAGGGATGTTGCCTGTTTAGCACGGATGGATCTAAAGGAGATCCGCTCTCCACAGAATCGAGATATTGCAGGTAGAAGTCAATCTTGTGAAACGATGCAACCTCGCCACGTGAGCGGATCGCCAAGAGCTTTTTCCGCTCCTGAGCGATCGAGTCCCCGGACTGGATGTACTCGTGGGAAATCAATACTTGTCTAGCTCTGCGTGCGGAATCGTCGGCACTCGTACTGTGAAAATGAAGCACGATCAAGCCGGTATCGATCACCCCTCTGTTCTGTGTTGAGACACCAACATGTCCACCGAGATCGACCTCTACGAAACTGTCGGAGTGAAAGAAAGTTTTGAATTGGGTGAACTGCAGGGGAGTGAAGTCAACAAGCTCGCGGGCCGCTCTGGCGAATGATTTCTGGTGAGGGATTGACCAGGCAGTCAGTGAAGCTTTGTACCGCTGTCCAGTGACAGGCAAATTTGCGAAGAATTGCTCAAAGTCATCAATGCGGGGTTGATCGTTGCGGTGCACAAGATTTAAGAGTGGCTCGGCAAATCGTCGAGGAAATCTCCCGGCGTGATACATCCACCGTAGGGCGTCGCGCAGGAATCCTCCCCGGACTGCCCGAAGGCTCCGGCTGTGCGCTAGGAACTCGTCCGTATCGAGTTTGATCAGGAAATTTCCCGACCCCTTATGAGCATGCATCAACTGCGTGAGTTCATTAGCGAGTCCATTCAGCCCCGTCCTCGAATAAAAGACATTGATTCCCTTGGGCCTGTAGGCCTCGTAAATGTTTGAAATTCGAGGGTCATCGGATCCGTCAAGTACATAAATGTTGTTCGCACCAAACAGGCTTGCGTGGTAGTCCAGCCAATCCTCGAGCAGTTCAACCTCATTCTTCGTCATTAAGAACAATTTCAGCATGGCAGCATTTGTCGACTTATTTTACGTGGAACTTTGGGGATGTAACCGCCGGGCGTGTCCCATTCACACAAGTGTATCTGCGGGGCCGAGCCGCGCGGTCGGTGGGAGCCATTGTCGCGCCACGTTCACTTTCGGCACGTCTGCTGAGTGCGGGTCGCCGATGTGTTGTTTAAGATCGCGGGGTGACCACCGACTCGCACCGGCAGTACTCGGCAGTTGAAGCACTCCAACAGCAGGTTGAACTCGAGCGCCTTCTGAAAATCGCGGAGCAGCAAAGGAACCGTCATCTGAGACGGCAATACGACATGCTTGCCGCTCGATTGGAGGAAGTTGTTCGTAGCAGGAGTTGGCGTTGGACGCGCATTCTTCGCCACTTGCCTCACATCTGGAGGCAGCCTCGCAAGAGTTTCTTGGCAGGTTCGCATCGAACGGCGTGCGGAGTCAGAATCCTCTTCCGGCATCCGAGGAAAGTCCTTAGCCGACTCCTTCAAGCCTTGCGGCCGAAGTCGGCCTTCCATAGGGCTCGGTTTAGTCGAATCTCGCGTAGTGCGACAAAGCAAGCGCGGGACATTTCATTTGCGGGACTTTGTGCTGGCCGACCAGAAGTTTCTGTGATCATTCCGGTGTACGGGCAACTGGAAGTCACGCTTGCCTGTCTCGCATCAATTCAAGACAAGGCTCCTCGATGTTCGTTTGAGGTTATCGTTGTCGACGACTGCTCTCCTGAGAATTCGGTTCGCGATCTTGCATCAATTCCGGGCCTCCGGTTCGTTCGCAACGAGTCCAATCTAGGTTTCCTTCGGTCCTGCAACTTCGCTGCTTCCCTCGCGAGGGGCGAGTACCTCTGCTTCTTGAACAACGACACGGAGGTTCAAGCTGGCTGGCTTGATGCCCTCCTGCGGACATTCGTGGAATTTCCGGGTTGCGGTCTTGTCGGATCAAAGTTGCTGAACGATGACGGGACTCTTCAGGAGGCGGGCGGAATCGTCTGGCGGGACGGCAGTGCTTGGAACTTTGGGCGAGGACACGATCCTGGGCACTGCACCTACAACTACGCGCGAGAGGTGGATTATTGTTCCGGCGCCTCCATCATGGTTCCAGCGTCATTGTTCGCGAAAGTCGGAGGCTTTGATGAACTGTATGTCCCCGCATACTGCGAGGACACCGATCTGGCGATCAAGCTGCGGCATCTCGGGTACCGCGTCATCTACCAGCCCCGATCGGAGGTTTTGCACCTCGAGGGAGTGACATCCGGACGGGACACTAGCAACGGGGTCAAGGCCTACCAGGTCTCGAACATGAAGAAGTTGTTCGATCGATGGCAGGCCGTGCTGGCGTCCCATGAACCCCCGGGAGAGTTTGTTGATCGCGCGAAGGATCGCGGTCACCGCGGGCGCGTTCTTGTGATCGATTGCCTCATCCCGACACCCGATCGTGATTCCGGGTCGGTCGATGCATACAACCTGATGTTGGTCTTGAGGGACTTTGGCTACCAGGTCACGTTCGCATCCGATGACGAACTTCAGTTTGACGAGACGTACACCCCGGCGCTTGAGCGGGTTGGCGTGGAGGTCCTGTATCAGCCCTATGTTCGATCCATCGATTCGCATCTGGCGGCTCATGGCCATCGTTACGACGTCGTCATTTTGATGCGTCCCTCGGTGATGAAGTCGCACATCGATTCGGTTCGTCGCTGGTGCGTGCTGGCGAAGGTGATTTTTCACACGGTCGACCTGCACTTCCTGCGAATGGCTCGGCAAGCGGAGATAGAGCGATCCGAATCGCTCGCTCAAGAAGCCGAGCGGATGCGAGATCTTGAGCTCAAGCTCATTGATCTAGCAGATCTAGCGACCGTGGTCGGCACGCAGGAACTCGAACTTCTTCGCGACCGTCATGGTAAGTCGAACGTCCGTGTCTTGCCGTTCTCGCGGCATGTGCGGGGCACGGTCGTTCCGTTCGAGAAGCGCGCCGGTGCAGTCTTTGTGGGCGGGTTCCGACATCCGCCGAATGTGGACGCGGTTCAGTGGCTCGCGCGTGAAGTCATGCCGTTGGTGTGGGAGCAGGAACCGTCATTCACGCTTCATATCGTCGGTTCCGATGCGCCGAGTGTGGTGACACAGCTGGCCTCCGGCCGGGTCTCGGTGCACGGCTTCGTCGCCGATCTGGACACGGTTCTTGACTGCTGTCGGGTCTCTGTGGCGCCCCTGCGCTACGGCGCAGGCATCAAGGGCAAGGTCGGTTACGCGATGTCGGTTGGAATCCCAAGCATCGCGACATCGGTTGCGGTCGAGGGGATGGAGCTTGACGCCGGCGATGGCGTTATCGTCGCGGACTCGGTGCCAGACTTTGCCTCAGCGATTCTGCGTGCACACCATGATCCCGTGCTTTGGAACTCCCTTAGCCAGGCAGCGGTCGTGCGCGCGGAGGTTCTTTGGGGCGCCACGGCCTGCCAGACACGTGTCGGTGGTCTCTTTGCAGAGTTGGGTCTTCCGGTTGAGCGCCCGCCTCGCAAGACGAAACTGTTCACCAATCCGTTGTAGGGTCGTCCGGAGAATTCTTGGGGAGGGATCTGAAAGACGCTACCTTTGGATGCAAGATGGGACAAAGTCAACAAGTCGTCAGCGATCGGATCGGTCGTCTGCGTCAGCTCGGTGTTCTGTTCCGTCGAGGACTTCGGCTGAACCAGATGCAACTTCTGGCGGCGCGTCGATTTTTCGAGCCCGACTGCGAACCTTTGCGAGATGATGTGGGGCGGATCATTGCCGCGCTGGATTTTCGACGGCGCCATATCGCTGATCAGGAGCGAGGAGCTCGCCGGTACGACCTTATCAATTCATTGATCGAAGCTCGTGGTTTCCAGACGTATCTTGAGATTGGCGTTCGGAATCCCGAAGATTGCTACTCCCGCATTCATGCCGCAAGAAAGTGGAGCGTTGATCCTGGTTTTGAATCTCAGGCGAACTCAGCGACCTTTCCGGTGACCAGTGACGAGTTCTTCGGACGACTCGACGCGGGCGAGCTTGATGGAGTGCCAGAGCGATGGGATGTGATTTTCGTCGACGGGCTACATCGCGCCGAGCAGGTCTGGAGGGATATCGAGAACTCTCTGCGATATCTCTCGCCGGGTGGTGTCGTGTTCCTTCATGATTGTCTTCCCCCGAGCGAGTCTTTCGCGCGAGAACAGTATTCCTGGACGCTGGAAACAGATCATTGCTGGAATGGAACCTGCTGGAAGGCGTTCAGTCGATACCTTGAGACCGGCAAGCACGCTGCCTGCGTGGTTGCCAGTGATTGGGGGGTTGGGGTCATTGACTCGTCTCGTTCGTCGGATACACAGCCAAAATTTGGCTCAAATCCATTCTTTGAGTTCGATGTGTTTGTCCGAAGTCTGGATGAGTCCAAGCGTCGTCTTGAACCTGAGGAATTCCTGAGCGACTGGGCTCGGGCCTGAGACGCCGGTCGGGGAGCCTCGTATGGCAACGGATTCGACAAGTAACTGGCGCCCTCCCAGACATTACCGCCGCTGAGCGACCACTCGAGTCAAGATGCCAGAACCTATGTTTGCCGCTTCCGTTTTGCTCCTGACTTGGAATCAGGAGAGGTTTGTGGAGGAGGCGGTTCGCAGTTTGCTTTCCCAAGATAGGGATGACATAGAAATCATTGTGTCGGACGACGCATCGACCGACGAGACATGGGATATTCTTCGAAGAACGGCCGCGGCCTACGCTGGTCCGAAGCAGCTGCGGCTCAGGCGCAATGAGGCGAACCTCGGAATCGTCGGCAACCTGTGTGCGGCAGCCGGTCAAGCATCCTCCCGGCTGCTTTTCATCGCTCACGGCGATGACGTATCGACGCCGAACCGATGCAGCCGATGCATTGAGCTGCATCGGTCTCTCGGTGGTTGGCCGCAATTGATCGCAGGTGACGCCTTTGACATGGCTCAGGACGGTTCGATCAAGGGGGTCAAGTATGTCGATGATCCCGCTGGGTGGACGCTGGGGCGCTGGGCAGACCGCAGGCCGTTCGTACTCGGTGCGGCACAGATGATCACCCGGGATCTGCTCGACATGGCTCCGCTGGATTCCGGACTCTTTTGCGAGGATCAGTGCCTGAGCTTCCGGGCGATTGCACTCGGAACTGCTGTCCGAATCGCCGAACCTTTGATCAAGCATCGCCGTGGCGGCTTGTCGCAGGTGCGGTCACGAGGCTCTTGGGTGAAGCGTCGCGCGCTTCTCCGCTCAGCGCATGCGGCACTCGTCGAAATCGAGCAGTTGCAACGCGACGCGGCCACGATCGGATGTCTGGCGCGGGTACAGGCGGCGTTGGACGAACAACGCCGACTCAACACCTACATCAAGGAACTACTCGATGGCAAAATGCCCGTGCTCAAGCGTTTGCGGCGTTGCATCACGACGCGGCTGCCATGGAGCAAGCGGCTGCGGTTCCTGGTGTGGTCCTTCCGAGGGCGAGGGGCGCCGCCGCTTGCCGCACCCGCTCAGGCGTAATGCCGCCCAAACCGATTCGCCACGAACGCCTCAAACCCCACATCCTCGTTCCGCACGAACCCGCTCTGCGCCAGCTTCCCCTCGCGCAGCAGGTCCAGCACCGCCGTCACGCCCGCCGCCGTGGTGATCTGGATCGCCGTCCACGGCATGCCGTCGATCTCCTTGTGCAGCACCACCTTGGCGTAGGTGCGCTCCAGGAAGCGGCCGTCCTTCTCGCCGGTGCAGCTCACGAAGATCGCCACCTGATCCTGATCGGTCGCGGGCAGGCTGCGCTCAAACACCTTGCCGAGCTCCTCGCGGT
>Ga0194130_10004068_pt1 | contig 18943 bp, 19 predicted proteins | sample TA2KigsurfametaG_FD_160084 | JGI IMG/M metagenome (GOLD analysis project Ga0194130, IMG submission 160084) | Freshwater microbial communities from Lake Tanganyika, Tanzania - TA2015050 Kigoma 12 surface | ecosystem: Environmental > Aquatic > Freshwater > Lake | place: Tanzania: Lake Tanganyika... | reverse complement strand
TGATTCATTTCTATTAGCAATATAATCATATAATATAGTATTTATTTCATAATAATTATTTGGATAAGGCATTCCGTAACATAATAAATGTGTATTTATTGATGGATACCACCAATAATATCTTTCATTTAGTAATAATAATATTATAACATATAACATGATAATAATTAAAAATATAGTTCCATAAGTGATATTTGATAAAATAGTCATTATAATATTGTTAATAAATTATTTATTAAATAATTCTTAAATAATTTTAATCTCTTTATATCATAACATTCTAATAAAATATAAATATTTTTTTTATTTATTAATTTAGTTTGTAATTCAAAAAAATATTTTTTATTACGTAAATACTCTTCTGTTATTATTTCATCTTGTAATAAATATTTACTAATAATAATAATATTTTTTTTTATTATTATTTCAATTTCTTCACATGCAATTTTATGATTTCTATCTAAATTATTTATTTTATTTTTTGTTTCATTGTAATTTTTATAATAATAAATATACTCGTCTATAAGTTTATTGATTATATTATCCTTTTGTAATTGTGTTAAATGATAAAGTAGTAAAAAATACAATCTATTAATTTTTTTATTTTGTATTTTTTCTAAAATTTCAATACTATATCCATTATTCATATTTTCAATAATATCTATTTTATTTATATCAATTTTATTGATTATATTAAGTAAATAAAAATTATCATCTATTTTTTCTAATTCAAATAATTTATTAAATTTTTTTATATTTTCTCTATTAGCATATAATGAAATAAAATTTATATATTTTTTAGATAAATCTAATATATTATCCTTTTTTATAATTTCAATCTTATGTATTTTTATTATTTTATTATTTAACTCTACCATTTTATCATAATATATTGATAATTTTTGATATAATTTTTCATAATTTATGTCCATATAGTCTATAGCATCTTTTCTTGCTTCACTAATTATACTATCTATATCTAAATACATAATACTTTTATGAATTAGATTATAAATTTCTTCTTTCTCTTTTTCTATATTATCTTTATCAATATTATCATAAAATTTTTTTTTATATTCTTCATATTTTTTTTCAAAATTTTCCATATCTATATTCTATTTAGAAAACTATAAAATTTAATATTAGTATTAAATTTTATTATAAAAAAAATATTTATGCTGTAGATTGATAAACATCTAAAACTCTTGCTGATGGTTCTTTAATATCCCCAACCCATTTTGGTAACCAAAAATAGGGTATAACATTAACAGATTTTTTATTAAATAATCTCTCAAACTCTAATCTGTAAAATAATGCCTCTTTTGTTGGTGGAGGATTTAATGGATAATATGAAGAAATTTCTTCTAACAATATATGTTTGTATCTTTCATTCATTTCCTCCTGAACAATTTGATACCATGATTTTTTTAATGATGATACACCATCACTGAATGCTTCTTTACTTCTGTATAATACTTCTAATGGTAAAATATTACTATCTTTAAATGATTCTCTTAATAACCATTTTTCAATTCCATCTACAGGTATAGTAAGTTTTGGTTCTATCTTCAAATATAAACTTACAATTCTTTCATCTAAAAATGGTAATCTTGCTTCTAATCCATTACCAGCTATACCCCTATCTGCTCTTTGACCATCAAAATATATAATATCTTTTAATAATCTTAAGGTATCTTCTTGTGCAGCTTCAGGATTTGGAGCTTTATGATTATATTTATATCCTTTAGTTAATTCATCAGATCCATCTCCAATTAATAATACTTTAATATTAGTATTCTTTTTGATCCAATTACTAATTAAATATTGACCAACTGAAGCTCTGACAGTTGTAATATCATAAGTTTCTATATTATATACAATAGTAGGTATAGCATCAATAAATTCTTTTTCTGTAAAAACAATATGTGTATGATTAGAATTAATATGTTCAGAAACCATTCTAGCAAATGGCTCATCGGTAGAACCAGTATCTAATCCACAACTAAATGTTCTAATCTTAATATTAAAAGTACTTAAATAATTAGCAGCAATTCCACACACTAAACTACTATCAAGACCTCCAGATAGTAAAAATCCAATAGGAACATCAGCATTTAATCTATCAATCACACATTTTGAAAAAGTTTCTCTAATTAATAACTTACATGTTTCTAAATCATTCTCACTATATACAGTATTAATTTTATTTACATCATAATATCTAACCCAATTAGGTTGAAATGTTTTTAAATCTATATTTATTAAATCAATTGAAGTATAACATCCACTTTCTACTTGATATACATTGTAATTTTTTCTATTAGTTGGATCTGTATTTATAATACCTTTTAATTCTGAACTTAAATTTAATTTTTCATCATCATATGAAATATACATTGGACGAACACCTAATGGATCTCTTCCTAAATGTAAAGTAATATTTTCTTCATTAACATCTAAAATCATAAAAGCAAATTCACCTAATAATTTTAAACATGTACTCTCTATACCATATTTTAAGTATACTTCGGAAATAACTTTACAATCAGATTCATTAATAAGTTTTTTATCAAAATTATTTTCTTCAATTAATTCTTTGTAATTATATATTTCTCCATTACATAATGTATAAATAGTTCTATTATCTTTTTCAATATATTTTATAAATGGTTGAATACCCTTGGGAGAAGGATCAATAATAGATAATCTATGAAAACCAAGAAAAATACTAATTTTTTCAAATAATTTTAATTGTAATAGATTAGAAACATCAGGACCTCTATTTTTAATCCTATTAAAATATTCAAAAAATTTTTTTTGTTCTTCAACAGATTGTTCTATTTTACTAAATAATGCCCATATACCACACATTTATTATAATATATATTATAATAATCTTCTATTTAAATATACTTTTATTTTTATTATCTTAATATCAATTTTTATGAACTACTTGAAAATATATTTATGGAATTTTTTTTACTAAAATATAATTTTGATTCATCTGAATCTTCTTTATTTTTATCAAAATCTAAAAAAAATATTTCTGAATTTTCAGTTCGTTGAGTCCATTCCTCTTTTAATTGTTTATTATTTATTTTATGTTCTGTATATTTAACATCCTTTTCTAAAATTTCAATATCATTATTTTTTTTATTAGAATTATCTTCTTTTATTTCTTGTTTATTATTTTCTTGTTTATTATTTTTTTGTTTATTATTTTTTTGTTTAATACTTTCTTTATCGTTAATATTTTGATTAACTGTTTGACAAATAAATGTTTTATTATTATTTTTTTTTTTTAATTTATTTTTTAAATTTGAAACAAAGTCTTCAATAACGATATCATCATCAAGACCAGAAACAATAGTACTTTTTGTATTTTTTAATTTAATATTTTTTTGTTTTATATATTCTTTAGTAATAATATAATATTTGTTATTTTTAAATGGCGCTAAAGTAAAAAACTTTCTACCTTGTTTTTTTCCTTCTTCGCACCAATGATTCCATGCAGAATCAATATTATCGATACTTTTTAAATCTTTATATCTATCAACATATTTTTTCCAATTAAAATTTTCTTTACAAATTAAATTACTCATGTATATATAAAGAAAATTATATAAAAATAATTATATAAAAAAAAATAAAATTATAATACTATCATATATGCAAAAAATATTTTTACAACAAATACCCTCCACATCAAGTAATTTATCACCTAATAATTTTCTACAAACTACAAATAGACCCTTAAATATTACAACAACAGCCACAACTACTACAACCACAACTACAACTACCGACGATACAACTCAGCCAATTGTTTTTAAAGATGTTAATGGTAATACAAGTCCATTAGGTAATGTATTAACTACTAATTATGGATTATTTTTACTTTCATATGCACCTACTAGTAATCTATCACAAACTTATGGTGTAGTTGTAAATTCAAAAGGAGAACCTTATACACTTACTAAAAATTATAGTGTTGTACCCACATCAAGAAATTATGATATTTATGATGTATAAATTATTCTCTCCACTATAATTTTTTTATATAAGATAATTTTATATAAATATGTCTAAACATTGTAAATGCAAAAAATCTTCCTCAAGTTCATCTAGCTCTTCTTGTCATTGTAAATCATCAAGTTCATCTAGCTCTTCTTGTCATTGTAAATCATCAAGTTCATCTAGCTCTTGCCAAAAATGGTGCTATAAAAAATCAGGACAAAAAAAATGTTGTGATAATCCTTGGTATACACAACCAACCAGTGATCTAGTTGAATATAAAAATTTAGATGTTAATGGCTATAATGCTGGTGTAGGTAATGTACTAACAAATGGTTATGGTATCGTCTATGGTGCTAAAACTCCTAATGTTTATGTTGTAACTAATAATTTCTTTTAAATTTATTATAAATAAAATGATTTAAAGATTTATTTATTATTTAATAATAGAGTATTATTACTCTAATTTAGTTTCTATAGCTCAGCTGGTTAGAGCGTCCGGCTGTTAACCGGAAGGTCACAGGTTCGATCCCTGTTAGGAACGAAACTAAATTTTTGAATTATTAATTATTTCAAAAATTATATTTTTTTAAGATATGTTATATATGGAAGATAAATATATAAAGTATAAAATAAAATATTTAGAATTAAAAAGCAGTATTAATCAAAATGGTGGAGAAAAAATATTTGATATAACACATACTGAATATCCTGAGTACAAAAGAGGTAAATTGATAGAAAATGTTTCCAAACTGTATAAAAAGTATGGTCCAAAGTTTAGTATAAAAATGAATGATATAGTTATACCAGTAAAATTAGTAAAGGCTAAATTACCAAATGGAGTTAAATTTTACAGATTAATTTATGACATAGAACACAGAACAACAAGATTAACACCAATTATTATAGATTTTTTAGATCCAATAAAAGCGGAAACGAATAATTTTTCATACATATCAAACATACAAAGAACAAATGATATATCTGGTTCAAATTTAGTTAAAATATGTTTAGCAATAAATAAAATACTAGGAGCTCAAAAAACTTATCTTGGTGATGGAACTGAAGTTTTATGTTCTAAAAATAATCAACTTATGGATTTAAGTTATATAAAATTAATTGAAAGAGGAACTACATTTTATATGAATCTAGGTTTTGATTTTGAAGTGACAGATAATGATTGGTTTTATAAGAAATATTCTTCAACTAAAGAACTGAAAAAAAAGATTTATAGTTTAATAAAAAAAATAAGAACAATAAAAACTATAACTTTAATAAAAGAATATGAAGAAACACTATCTTTACTAACCAGAATAATTAAAGATAATTATAAAGGTAAGTTTGAAATTTTATATAATAATTCTAATCCAACACGTGAATCCGAAATATATGCAGAAAATCCCTATAAAAAAATAACAGAAATTTTTGATGAATGTAAAATTATGTTGGAAATTCTTAATAAATATAAAAATATTGATAAATTCTATCTTATCCTAGTTAAAACTTTTAGAGAAACTTGTGATGAATATACTACACTTAATAAATATATTATGGAAAATGATAGAACTAAAATAATATATGATAAAACTATTATTAAAAGAAATTATGTTATTGATTTTGATTTACTAAAAAATCTTAGATATTCTTATTATTCATATTCCTTTTTTTAACTATATTTATATAAATTTCTATTTATAAAAATTTTATTTATTTAATTTACAGACGTGTCTGTTTAATAAGTTTCTTCTTTTGTTCTTCAAGATCTTTATTCTTTCCTTCAAGTTCTATAGTTCTTTTACGAGAAATCATAATTTCATCTTGAAGACTTTGTTTTTCTTGTCTAACTTTTTCAAGCGCTTCTTGTAATTTCTTTTTATCATTCTTTAGAACTTCAATCTGATCTTTGTATGAATTTAGATCTCTATTGTAAGAATCATGTTTTGTCATGTATTCTCTAAGTTTATCTTCTTTAGCATTATAAATGTCTCTAATTACTTGTTCATTTGCACAAGTACTTAGTAATTCGTAGCATGTCCTTCCTCTTTTATCCTTAACATTTAGATCCGCACCAAGAGAAATTAGTTTTTTAATAACAGCAGTAGATGCTCTCATGTCAATAGCATTATGAAGAAGTGTATATCTAAATGGATTGTTTGGAATATTAATAGTTTCATTGATATTTGATATTTGAGAAGAATTTAATGAATTTAATAACATTATCGTCTTTTTTTCATCTCCCTCTAATATAGCATTGTAAATATCACTTAATATAGTCCTTGTATCAGGAAACCCAAATGTAGGCGGTTGTGTAAAGGTATTAGTTCCAGTGCCAAAATAACGAATATTCGCCATCTTATTAAATATATTAATTAGGATATATATATATTAATTATTATATTAACCAAAAATCAATTTTTTTGTAAATTGATTCCAAAGGCCAACATTTTTTATAATTATTTAATAAATAATTATAAAAAAAGTTGATTTAAATACTACATAGTTATTAATATATACCATTATTAATATAATACTAAGATGGCACAAGATCAAGAACTAGGTGAAATTATGATAGATTATTTGTCATCTAACAGTGATAAACTATATACTATGACTGCCCTATATAATGAAATTACATCATCTGTGCCTTCCTTACAAATTAAAGATACACATAAGAGGAATGAATTTAATGAAAAATTTAGAATTGAATTTTTAACATTAGAGAACAAATACAAAGGAGTTCATAGATTTATCATCAGTGAAAGGCAATATATTATTTGGAGTCTTGAAAGTTATGACAAATTATACGAAACACATATTAAAAATACTCCTAACAGAACAGATACAAATATTCCAAACAGAACTGAATCAAATAATTCAAATATTAGAACAAATGATTTATACATCAATACAGAGATTGAGACAACAAATTATTACGAAATGATTAAATCCTATATTAACAGTGGAGAATATAAATACATTTATGGAGATATTAGAATTGATGGTATTAACAATGCTATACATTTATTTGTTATGAATAATGATATTCATAATTTAAAGAAGATTGGTGAAATTCACAAAATTGATTGGACTATTAGAAATCGCAATAATAAATCATGCTTAGAATTGGCTAGAGAAAATAAAAACTGTGAAATGATTGAATATATTCTTACAAATATACACGAGGAGGCTATTCTTAATCTAAAGAATATTATGGAAAGTCAGAAATCAGTTCAAAAAGATATTTATGATAAATCTAATAAAATAAGTATTGAAAATTTAAATCTTGTAAATGAAAATCAAGAACTAAAAACTACTAAATATGAATTAGAAGTTAAATATGGTAGATTATTAAAGTTTATCCTAATTACAGGAATGTCTTTTATCTACTTTTTTAGTAAAAATTTTAGTAAATATTAGAATTTATAATTAAATATTTTTTTTCATATTTTTATATATAATGAGAAATAAAAAATATAAAATATATAACAAAAATAAAAATATACAAGAAGGAGGTTATTATACGACAACAAATAATTTTGATAATATAAATTTTTATAATAAAAAAATATATGAAAATAATTTAATATGTTTATTCAATAATTAAATTTTTTTAGTAATATATAATAGAAAGATATAAACTTATGGATGAAATTATTAATGAAACATTATTAGATAAATTATCTAGATTAATAAAAGATAATAAAGATTATGGTTGTGTATTAACAAATGAAGAATTATCTAATTTACAAGATAAAATAAATACATTAAATGAGGAAAATAATAGATTAAAGATAGAAAATTTAAAATTTGAAAAATCAAAAAAATTAATAGAAGGTTTATTATTACTTCCATCTAAAAATTTAGAAACCAAAATACATTTTAATAATGATATAAATAATATAACTTTTTTAATTGATGTTAAATTAGTTAATAATAATGATAATCCAGTACAACATTATATACCACTGTTTAGTCTAGTATCACCAGATAACCTGAAACATATTACCTTAGGATTATATAATAATAAAATAAGAATTGATGATAATTATGGTTGTTTATATTATTCTAAAAATGAATATAGAATAAGTAGTTCTTGGTCTAATATATTTGGTATAATACAAATATCAAAAGATGATATAAATGTTATGATTGAATTTAATAATAATAAAATTTCATTTAATAGATTTGAAAAAAATAGAGAACAAATAGATTTTGTTTATAATTTAAAAGAATGGAAATTAATAGTTGGTTATTCGCCAAATATTATGAAAAATAATGAAATAATTAATATAATGTTTAGAAAATGTATTATTGTAAAAGATAAATTTACTTTTGATGAAATTAATAATTTAGATTATGAAACGATTAAAAATAGTATATACATTGATTTTTAATAATAATTTTTGAACCGCAATAATAAATATTTTTATATTTATTATATTAGATGAAAGGAAATAATCAGCCTCCAGATAAAAAAGATGGCTCAAAACCTGTTGAAAGTAATATTGATATTTTAAATTCTATAGATGGATTTAAATATACTGATATAAAAAAAAATAAAAAGAAAAGAAAAAATTTAAATAATCAAATTAAAGAAGATATAGAAAATTATAATGATTTTTCACCAAAAAAGAAAGTATTAAAAAATAATTCTAGTTATAATAATCTTAATGAATTATCTAATATTAATGAATTATCATATAATATAAAAGAAAATATAAAAAAATCTAAAAGTTATGGTATGTTAGAAGAATTAGTAAAACAAATTAATAATGAAACACTAGAAAATAAATCTAATACTATAAAATATTATGTTGATGAAAATAACTGTAATATATTAAGAAAAAATAAAAGTGTAAATTCACTAGTTGATTTAGATATTATAGATAAAAATAAAGATAAACAAAATAATCTAAATAAACAAATTAATATAGAAAAAAAAATAATTAAAAAGAACAAAAATAACGCTATTATAACGACAGAAAAGAATAAAATAGATTATACTACAATTGATACACCTTTTAAAAGTATTGGAGAACAATTAATAACAGAAGAAATAAATACAAAATATAAGGATAAAAAAAAGAATACAATAAATCAAAGTATGATATCAAAAATAAGAGAAAATTTTAAAGCTTTAGTATATGAAGATTATAATCAAAAACCAAATTTATCTGATATATTAACATCAACTGAACTTGATAAGAGTTTAAAACTAAAGATAATAAAAAAATATATTAGATTTATAGGAGAAGAAGAAGTTTTTTCAGAAGAAGCAGATAAAATAAAACTAGAAATTAATAATTTAATAAAAATAAAAAATATGAAAATATCAAATGACTATGATGAGTTATTTAATAAAGTTAATAATAAAATAATGCCAGAAAATCTAAAAATAAAATTACAAGAAATATATTTTAGAACATTAATAACTGATGATAATAAATTAACAATGTTTTTAAATAATGTTATAAGATTACCCTATAATAAAGTTGATAATTCTATTGATTTAATTTCAAAACCAAATATTATTCATGACGATAAAGTTAAATTTATTAAAAATATTTATGAAGAATTAAATAATAATTTATTTGGATTAGATGAGGTTAAAGATTCAATAGTTAGTTTTATATGCCAAAAAATTAATAATCCAGATTTACCAAATAATAAATTCTTATGTTTATGTGGTCCAGCTGGTGTAGGTAAAACTTCAATCGTTCATACAGTATCTAATGCACTTAAAATACCATATTCTTATATAAGTATGGCTAATATTGATGAATCAAGTATATTAATTGGACATTCTTATACATATGAAGGTTCTATACCTGGATGTATAGCAGAAGCATTAATTAAAAATGATTGCACTAATGGTATTTTATTATTTGATGAAATAGATAAAACAAAAGAAAAAATACAAAATATTTTATTAGGTATATTTGATCCAATGCAAAACTATAAATTTAGAGATGCTTATTTTGGAGATTTTACTATAAACTTATCAGAATCAATGATGATTTTATGTTTAAATGATTTAGATAAAATAAATCCTATTTTAAGAGATAGATTACATGTTATTAATATTCCAGGTTATAGTATAAGTGAAAAAAAAGTTATTATTGATACATATATAATACCAAAATTGGAGAACCAATATAAATTAAAAATAAACATAGATGATAAAGTAATTGATTATATATTGGAAAAAACTAATATACACAAAGGTATAAGGCAAATAATAATGAATATAACAAAAATATATGAATTATGTATTTTAGATAAATTTACAAATAAATATAATTTTAATAATAATTTTAAATATGAAAATATATCAATACTTAAACTTCATAATGATGATTTTAAATCTAATATGATGTATATTTAATAATTTTATTTTCATTAATTACTCAATTTTATTTCTAATAACTATCCACCAGTCTATTTATTTTATATATAGTATAATTATAATATGGCACATCACAAATCTCACGAAAAAAAATCTCACGAAAAAAAATCTCATGAAAAAAAACACTTAGTTGAAAGACTTTTTAAATTATTATTATTAACTTTAGTTGTTTTAAGAATATTAAATCACTTTAACTTAAAATTTCCTGTTACCCCTTTAATGAAGGGTGTTGAAGTTTTAATGTTATCTGTTTGGTCTTTATTAGTATTAAAAGATAAGAACTCTCAAGCTGAATTAAGAGCTATGATGATTCAACAATATAATCCTTTTGGTGCTCATTAAATAAAATTTAATTTTATATTTTATCATTATATAAAGTATAAAAAATATTTATAGTATAAATCTATAAATAATGGAATTTGATAATTTAGATATTAATAATATGTATAATATTGATATTGATTATAATAAAACAAAATTAATAAAGAATATTTTTGAAGAAATTGATTTTTTAGTAGATATATTTAATAGTGATATTAAAAAATCAATTATTAAATTATTCATATATAATAAAAAATATCCAAATATTTTATTAGAACCATATATTAACTTAATTAATATTCTATCAAAATTAAATTATATAGATCAATATGAATATTTAAATATTATAATTAATATAATTCAAATATTAATTAACGCCAAGAAAATTGAATCATTTATTACTGATTTTAATAATAAATTAGATAGTGATAAAGAACATATTAATATTCAAAAAATTAATAAATTATTATATAAATTTGTTAATAATTTTATTAATAAAAATTTATTAATTAAACATATTATTTTATTTATTAAAAATATTGAAGATGAAAAAATTATTATAAAAATTTCTACTTTATTAGCTAAAGAATATTATATGTATTATTCTGCGAACGAAATATTTAATATATTTAATTTTTTATTTAAAAATCATAAAGCTGTATTTATTAAAAATTATAATCTTATTATTGATAATCTTAATAATTTATATGAAGATAATAATCTTATAACACAAAAATTTAAATATAATTTTAAAAATAACAATATTTCAAATATAACTAAATCACTAATAAAACTAAATAATTTAATATGAAACTTTAATAATATGATATAAAAATTGATTAAGGTATAATATATAATATATATTATAATGGATATAACTACTAAGAAAGTTAATGTTTATAGAGGAAATGGTTTTATGACTATTTCTAAATATAATAAATCGGGAAATCTTTTATTTATAGCTGATAAAGATAGTAAGACTATAACTGTTGTAGATACTAATTCAAAAATTATTTTAGGAAATTATACTGGCCATAATGGTGTAATTTGGTATTTAGATATTTGTGATGATTCTAAAACGATGATATCTCTTTCTGGTGATATGTCTATCATAAAATGGAATCTTGCTACTGCTTCTCATAAAAAAATGATAGTTAAATCAATACCAAAGTATATTAACATATTTAAAAGTTTTTATGTAGTTTCTTTTGATCCAATCAGTAAAAAATCTGTATCTAGTTTTCAAATATTTAATTTAGATACTGATGAATTATTATATAATTATGAAGAAGAAAATAATCAAAAGAAAATAACAACTATAAATTTTTTAGATGAAAATAGGTTATTAATAACTTTTGATAATGGATTCTATGGTGTATTCAGTACAGAAAGTAAAAGTTTTACAAAATTAAAAAAACTACATGAAAATTCAATTAAATCAGTGTCTTTCAATAAAGATAGAACTAAATTAATTACATCATCTATTGATTGTACTTGTAAAATAATTAATTTATCTGATTATAATTGTGAAGTTGTAATTGAAAATATAGTTCCTTGTAATTATGCTGTTTTTTCTCCACTTAGAAATTATGTTATCGTTGGTGGTGGAATTGATGCTATGTTAGTTTCTCAAAAATCTAATAATGATTTTACAGCACGATTTTATTCAGGTAAAAGTGGTAAATTTATTTCAGGTATTGGAGGACATTTTGGACCTATTAGATATATTAGCTTTCATCCTGATGGAAAATGTTTTACAACTGCTAGCCAAGATGGTATTGTTCGTTTAAATTATATTGATGATGATATTCCCTCAACTACTACTGAAACTCTAACATTTATAAATGATATTAATCTACCTCTTGAATATGAAGAAAGTAAACAAATTATAAAACAAGAAAGTAATCAGGAGTCTAAACAAGAAGAAAAAAAAGAAAGTAAATTATATACCTTTACCAGTAGAACAAAATATGTAGAAAGAGAACAAGAAAAAAGGGATACATTTGCTATTAAAATATCAAATTTACCACCTGATATTGAATATCATGATTTAACTGAATTATTTGAATTTTTTGGTAGAATTAAGGAAAGAGGTATTACTATAAAAAAATATAATGATGATACAGTTGCTTTTGTAAATTATTTGGATAAGAGCTGTGCTGAAAAAGCTTTTACAAATATGAATGGTTATAAAATGGGTTACCAAATTATAAAAATAGAAGTGTTAAATAATTAAATTTTTATATCTTTTACAGATATTAGCCAGATATGTTCACACCGTAAATTTGTGCAAACACGGTCATAATTTGCTCCAACGTTGGTGCTGTCTGTTGTATAGTGAACAACACCAAGAGAGGTCTAAGAGTTGGTTCAGTTTGAGACATCGTGGTTGTGATTGACCTGTAAATCTGGTACTGGTCTTCAAAGTTGTGCACTTTCCCTGTGGAAATTAGAAGTGAGAAAATAAGCACCTTTTTCACGAGTGTGTTCACGGGTAGACTTCTTTCACTAAAAGCGTGCACGATGCCGTGGGTCTCTCTGGAAAATATTCCAAAGACTTCACCAAGATCAAAACCATCCAATAATGGATTGTTTTCAAGTGTGCCCACAAAAGTGACAAGAGTCTGAAAAAACACTCGTTTTTCAACAGGCGTGAGTTGATGAGGGTCTTGAATGCAAGAAAACACAGCTTCAAGTTCTGGTGAGACTGGTTGATTGATAGAAGACAACTCTTCCATCGTTTCTCTTCGTATTCTCGCAACCACTCTTGGTGAAAGAAATTCTGGATTTTGTAGATAAGATAAAACTGTGTCAATTAAAAACCCAGCCATTTCATAATGGAATATTCAATATAAATAAATTTTCAATTTTTTATAAATTATACAAATAATTTTTATTATATAAAGTAATATATATAATGCCACTATCAAAAACTGGATCACAAAAACAAAAGCGACATTTTACTGCCGTTGTAGGAAAAGAAGAACAAGGATTATACAACTCATACAATCCTTCATCAGCAGCTAGAAAAGCTGTTTCTAAATTATGTGCTGATGATAAAAAAAGACAAGTAGAATTTTATATAAGAGAGACTACACAAGGTTCTAATAAAAAAACTTATGGACCCTATCTAGGTTTTGTTAAAAAATTAAAAGAACCTATACAACTCGAAGGTAGAGTAATTAAATATGCTCCTGTAGCCAAACTAAGCAAAAATGTAGAAGAAGGTAAATTATCATCAAAAAAATTATCTTCTAAAAAATTATCATCAAAAAAATCATCCTTAAAACTAGACGGAGGTGCTAAAAGACGCCATAGAAAAGGATCTAAGAAAGGATCTAAGAAAAGTTCTAAAAAAGGATCTAGAAAATAATTTGATAATTTATGGATCAATATAATATTGGATAATCATACTATTTGAATCATTGTGTGGTAAAAAGTGGCAATGAATAACACCACCAACACCTGTAATATTTGGAGAACAAGTTTTTACATTAGATGGATAGTTTGGCCAAGTTAAATAAAATCCAACAGTTTGTTGAGGTCCTATTTGATAAATATCTCTTGAATAAGTGAGTGGAGTATATATTCGTTCAATACTTAATAAATTAGGAGAATTAAAAGGTATATGTGGAACTGCATATCCAGAAGTTAAATGAAAATGTATTGGATGATTATCAGCATTATCGCCATTATTATATAGCCATAATTCTGTAGATTTTAATTGAACAGAGAATGAATTGAGATTATCATTAAGATAACCATCATAAAATCCTTTAAAAGTATAATTACTAGGTATAATTAATTCACCATTTCTTTTCATACAAGCAATTGGTAATTGAACTTCACCATCAGTTGTAGCATAAAATGGAAAAAATGCCTGTATATCAGCATCATATATACCATAAATATCGTATTCATTACATTTAATATATTGTGATTTATTTTCAAGCATATCGATATGAAAATTATTTTTTGTTACATAATTTTCTAATTTTATTTTTTTTTGTTTACATCTACAATCAGATAATGTTGAACCAGTCATAGACTTACCAAAGAATTGTAATATAGGCCATCTACCTAAAATTCTAACATAATAACATGATTTATTTTTAGTTTTAATTATAGCAGATTTTATACAGATATTTTTATCATACATATAAGGATATTGATATGGAAAAAAAGACCAATCACATTCTAATACTTCGCTTAACTTTTTATAATCATGAAATCCTTTAACACAAGTATTATGAAAAGTAGTATTTACTAATTCTATCCATTGTTGGATATTTATAAAATCTGTTTCAGGAAATACAACTTTAATACTATATTTGGGATCTTTCTTTTCACCATATGCAATTTTATGTTTATAAAATTGAATTTCTATAGTATCATTTGATATCATTGCTGTATTTGAATATTTATCATTTGTTTTGTATATCTTAAATTTAGATGATGGTAATGTAGCTGGTTTAAAATTATTTGGATTTAGATTGTATTGTTCTAACGCATAATTTAAATCTAATTGTGATGAATTCCATAAATCTACCATAATACGATTTGCTGAATCTATATATTCTGTAACACCATTTATATTTCCTGATGCTATCGCATTATTATTTGTTTCTGGAAATAATAAGAAGTTTCTAGTGGGTACCTTATCACTTATACTTGGTAAATTATAAAAATAATTATTATTTAGTAATTTTATATAGTTTAAAACTTTATCATATTCAAAATATGGTTTATTAATAATTTCACAATACTTCTTAAGATTATCTTCACCAAATACTGTTTTTTTAATTAATTCTAAAACTTTATTTATACATAATTTTTTATTTTTTTTATCACATGATTTATGCACTATCTTTAAAAATGCTTTTATATTGGTTGAACAGGGCACTTTAATTGTACCATTTTGTAAGATTTGATTTACTTGTGTTATTTCACACACTTTTGGATAATCTAAATTACTTGGATTATTTTGTTGATTTGTACTATTTTTATCTGGTATTGGTGTTGGATATACTGTTTGATTTTTTTTCTCAAAATTTGGTATTGTTCCAGTTAATGTTGGATCATTTGGATTAGATGGATTAGTTTGAACTGAATCAAATATTTCTGTTAAATCATAATCATAAAAGAATACAAAAGCTGTTTTATTTTTAAATTTATCTAAATCAACTAGTATACTAACTCGACCTGCTACAGGAATATTTGTCATTTTTAATTCTACTGGATTTATTAATCCACCATCGCATTGAATTAAATGAAAAGACTTTATTTCTCTATCTTCATCGCAAATACCAATATAATATACACGCCAATTTAAACAAGCATTTAATATATCTATCTTTACTAAATTTTCACTTGTCTTGTGATATAATAAATTAATGTATTTATCATCGCATTTATTATACCAATTAACAGCTGATATACCATTAATTGCTGTAAAAGCTGATCTATTTTGATCTACTGTTAAATTAATATTCGTTTGTTCTCCTTTTTCATTAAGATCTAAATCAGATGCTATCATCATAATATTATTATTACCATATCTAAACATTTTACTTAACCAACTGGTTTCATCATCTACAATTTGTAATAAACCTACTGCTCCACTATAAATTAGTTCCATAGATATAAACATATTATGATTATGAAACCATAATAGAGATTGATTATTTGTAATCTTTGGAAATTTAAAGGTTACTTCTGGTCCTAATAACGTACTTTTACCAAAAACAACTTCCATACTAGTACCATCAACTGAACCTACTGTGTTTAATCCATGATAGTGTACGTTAAAAGTAAAAAGTGTTTTGTTTTTATAGGTAATTTCAGGTTCTGAATGTTTAGCAAATTTAATAAATGGTAATCCATAAGTAGATACAGAATATAATTTATCACATATAAAAACTTTACTACCAAAAATAGGCTGACATCTTTCATTCTTACCACTTGGATGAGAATTTGATGAGAATTTATGAGTTGTATTTTCTATCTCTATAACAACTTTTTCATTCTTTTTTAATTTTGTAAAATCTAATAACCGAGGTTGTGGTAGTGTAATAATTGACATTATATAATATTATATATTAAATAATTAATTTTTTCTTGTAATTATAAATATTAACATTTTTGTAATATTTTGTTCCACTACTTGGATAAATACACACTATATCATGATTATTTATTATTTTAAGCGGATTGTCAATCGGTTCCTCAAGAACATATCTACAGGTTCCCGACTCGTCTCGCTCTATCTTATATTTAAAAACACGTCTTGACTTTTCTTCCTTTGCAGGCTTTGCCTCTTGTTGTTGAGATGATTTATAATCATGTCTTGGATTATCATAATTGTTTACCTTTCGTTGAGGATATTCATCACCTCTGTCAGCCTTTTGCGTGTAGGTTTGTTCTTTTGTTGAACGTGATTTTCCTTTCAAATCATAATACATTATATAATGATATATAGGATTTAATATTTATAGTAATAATAAAAAATCAATTTTTGTTATAAAAATTGATTTTAGTTAGTAAAGTAAATAATATATAAGAGTATGATAAATAAAAAATGGTTGAAATAGTAGAAAATCACAATAATAAATTGAAATTATTATTATACAAGAATGATATAGAAGCGTTAAAACAGTATTATTTTGAGAATAAAGATAAAATTAATCTTTCTATTGAGGATGAATTACCATTTAGATATGCCTGTGAGAATGGTAATTTAGAATTTGCTAAATGGATAATAAATATAAAACCAAATATAGACATATCAGCATTATCAGATTATTCATTTAGATTGGCATGTTATAAAGGACATTTTCATGTAGCAAAATGGTTATACGATACAAAACCAAATATAACAATAGAAAATATAATGTTTTATTTAACATGTGAGAATGGATTTATAGATATTGCCAAATGGTTATTGCAGTTAAATCCAAAAATTAATATTTCATTATATGATGAAGAAGCTTTTCGTTCATCATGTAGTGCAGGTCATATAGAAATAGCAAAATGGATATTAGAAATAAATCCTGATACAAATATATCTGCTTGTGATGATTATGCATTTAGATTTGCGTGCGCCAATGGCCACTTAGACACAGCTAAATGGTTATTAGAGATTAAAGCAGATATAAATATATCTGGTTATTGTGAATATGCTTTTTTATTTGCTTGTAAAAATGGTAAATTGGATGTAGTTAAGTGGTTATTAGAGATTAAACCAGATATTGTGATTGATATAAATAACGAATCAGCATTTGGCTGGGCCTGTGCGAACGGAAATATTGAAGTTGTTAAATTTCTATTTACAAAAAAAATCAATTGGAATATAAATAATGTTCATTCTTTTATAGATCCAGAAATTATTTATTACATTAGAGAGATAAATAGGAAGAAATGGTATAATATAATAAATAAAAAAGATAATGAAGAATTAGATATAACTTGTCCTATATGTATAAATAATATAGATGAGTATATAAAAACACCGTGCAGACATACATTTTGTAATGAATGTATAACTAAATGGATGGAAACAAATAATTCTTGTCCATACTGTCGTATGATAATATAAACATATAAATAGTAAAAAATATAATAATATATAAAATGGAAATACCAAATATAGAACTAATTTTAGAAAATAAATCCAATACTACTTTTCCACTTCTTTATGATTATGTAAATAAAAATGTTGATACTAATAAGGATATAAGTTTTACAGAAAATGACAAGATAAATTTTGTTAAAAAACTTGAACCAAATGAAAACAATTATTACAAAATCATAAGAAATATTGATTTGATTCATAGTATTGAAATTACTGGAAATCTAAATGGACCTAATTATTTATCAACTAATCATAGTACTAGATTAAATGATATTTATCAAATGATAAAATCTATAGACTTTGAAATAGGAGAACAACTAATAACTAGAATTTATTTACAGAATAAAATCTGTAAGATTATAACTAATAATTATTTTTTTACTATTCACATAAATCTAAAAGATTTATTTTACAATTATGATTTTTTGCCAATGGTGCCATTAGTTTATCATGAAATTGTGTTTAAGATAAATTCTTCTTATACAAATTATGATGTATATTTAGGAGGTTCTATAATTTCATCTCCAATAAGAAGCAGTTTAATTGGTACTAAATTTGAACTTTTATACAAA
>Ga0194130_10004065_pt1 | contig 18951 bp, 18 predicted proteins | sample TA2KigsurfametaG_FD_160084 | JGI IMG/M metagenome (GOLD analysis project Ga0194130, IMG submission 160084) | Freshwater microbial communities from Lake Tanganyika, Tanzania - TA2015050 Kigoma 12 surface | ecosystem: Environmental > Aquatic > Freshwater > Lake | place: Tanzania: Lake Tanganyika... | reverse complement strand
AAAAAGATGAAGACGGTGAGCTTGAAACACGCGCTGGCCGGCGAGCAGACGGCGGGGCACACACAGGCAAGCGTCTCCCAACAGGGGCGTCGCGACCAGGAGTAGGCCAAGGGCTTGTGGCCAGCTGGGGGCCTGGAGCACCAGTCCAGCGAAAACGGCACCCAGAAAGGTGCTACCCACATCGCCCATGAACACCTTTGCGGGGCTCCAGTTCCAGAATAGGAAGCCGATAAGAGAACCCACCAACGCCCACAACGGCCAAGGCGCGGCGAGCACAATTGCCAGGGCGGCGATCGTCACAGCCATGCAGCCGGCAACCAGGCCGTCGAGCCCATCCATGAAGTTGGTGAAGTTGATCACTGCGGTGACGGCAATCACCAAAAGGCCGAGAAAAGGCAGGATGAGCAAACTGCCAGACAAAGAGGTGAAACCATATCGTTGTATAAGAGGGCTGAAGCCGAGTATGAGAGCGGCCGTTAAAAGATGAACGCAATAACGCCAAGATGCCGGCAGGTTGTGGCGGTCGTCGAGCAAGCCAACAACTACAAGAGGGACATACAGCAAGAAAAGCGAAGCGGCAGAAACACCTAGACCGCTGAGCAAGGCCATCCCGGAAGATGCTGAGGCCAAAGCGACAAATGCAAGTCCCCCTCCACGCGGGGTGGGCTGGCGGTGCGAACTGCGCGCGTTAGGCTGATCTAGGAGACTCCGGCGGAATTGTGGGATCAGGGCTCGGAGGAGCAGCCAACAGGCCGCGGCTGCAAAGGCAGATGCAATAAAAGCGGGCAACCGAGGTCAGAGCAGAGGAAGCAGAGGAAAAGGCTGCGGTTTAGCTTTCAACAGCTGATGCGCCGGAGTAAACCCGGAGAGATCTGAGCCCATCCGCAGAACCGCTTCGAAGGCCATGGGCGACTTCAACAGCAAAGGCGCTGCCGCGGCGTAGAAGAGGCGGTTGGGCACGGACAGCAAACGGCAACGGCGAGCCGGATCTGTTTGTGCGAGCGACTGCTGCACACATCTCAACATCGCAGTGTAGCTGACTTCACTGTCACCACCAAGAGCAATGCGATGTGGGAGCTGAGGATCCCAACCACTGGTAATAAACTTATATACCAAACTTAACGCTACCGCAGCCAACTGATTGGCATGGATCGGTTGGCGAAGGCCGGTGTGTGCAGGTAGTGGAAGGACCGGCAGCCGACGCATTAGCTGTATCAAGCGGCTGAGATTGCGATCCGCATAAGGGCCTACCCGGCCATAGATGAGCGTGGGGCGTAAGATGCGACAGGGGAGCTCCAGGCACCGGCAGATATCGATTAGCTGATCTTCCGCTGCGATAAGCCGGGCCACGAGTTCGCGATCAAAGCGGTTGGAAGCGAAGCGCTTGGTGATCGTCGAAGAAGAGGAGCATGCGATCAAGCCGCGTAGGCCCTGCAAACGCTCGGGGTACTTCTGGGCCAACTGTTGGAGGAAGGGGGCCAGCAACCAGATCGGCCCGAAGCTGATCCACAAACTAGGAGAGCCGAGCTCACCACCTGGGCGAAAGGAACCCGGGTCGCTGAAGTCGACTGGCAGGAAAGAGGGGTCGTGGCGTGAGTAGGCGAGCAGCTGATGCGGAGCAGAAATGGAGTGAAGCTGATGATTCAACGCTTCGCCGGTAGGTGTTTTGGCACCAAAAAGGTGAAGTTGCATCATTGATGAGCAAATAGACTAGCAAGCCTTTTGAAGTAACGAGACACAAATGGAAACCACCAACACCAACCAAAAGCCCGGCGGTAGGCACAGTAGACCTCCGTAAGGCGGCGCTTGGTCTGCTGGCCACTGACACCAGCATCGGCCATGTAAACAAGCTCCAATTCAAGACATTGCACTCGCAGGTCAGGGTGGGTACTCAGCTGCAAAAAGTACTCGAGATCGGCCGAGAGGCGGAAGCCTGGGGCATAGCGGGCCAGGCATCGTCGTGCGCCAGGCCCGAAGAGGGTGGCTTGGTGAGGGGGTGTAGAGCCGAACCAGAGAGCGCGACGGTAGGAAGAAGTGGTGAACCACCCAGGGGAGCGAAAAACAGCGGTGCGGGCAAGCGCCCCGGTAGCGGCGTTGGCATAGCGTCCGCGGCAGACTAGAAGGTCGGGTAGGAGTCCCTGGGCTGCAGCGCGATCCAGGCAAGAGGCCAACTCGTCAAACACTGTGGGACCGGCTGCCCAGTCGTCGGATCCCCAGAACAGCAGCCAATCATGGGTAGCGGCCTCTGCAAAGCCTTGGTTCATTGCTCCAAAGATGCCTGGTTCGGCAGGATCTTGAGTAAGCCAGCGACAGCGTGACTCAACTGCACAACATCGATTGAGCCAATGACGATGCTTCTGATCTGAAGGTCCATCTATAAAGAGAAGTCGCCAATGGGGCCAACTCTGGGCCTGAAGCGATAGGAGCAAGCGTGGCAGGAGGGCGTGGGAATTAAGCGTTGGAACAACAATCAACAAAGATATCGACTGTTGGGCAGGCTTTACGTTCGAGTTGCGAGTCAATGCTGTGACGATCCGAAGTGAGCGCACACAATATCGGAGTGATTATAGTTTAGGTGGTTCTCAAACCAGTGTCAGATGCATACATTACCTTGCGACGCAGACAACAGAGCGGGGTGACATGACGTGGGTAGCTTTCGTCGGATAGGACTAGCCCGATGACATCGTTTACACCGGACGGGAGAAACAGGGGTTAATTCAGGGTATACCTGATGAGGAATTCTGCCTCCCAGGAAGCTGCATTGGCCTACATGTCAATAACTCCAAAGGTATCAGGAGAAACTTAGCTCAGCAACCCTGGCAACGATATCGACACGTAGACAGACGTGCTCGAAATTGAGCTTGCGCAACAGACTTTCCACCAAAGTGTTGTCGTAGCAGCACATTATGCCTCAGCAGCGTATATTAGTCGCCGCAGTTTATTGCCTGGCGATAGGAGCGGGTTAGGTGAACTGGCAGCCGAGATCAGAGTGGAAGTCTTTGGATTAAGGCAATTCTCCAACGACAGTCACAAGCCTTGAGGACGCACACTATTCGAGAGCTTGCAGCTGAGCACGTTCGAGGAGAGGAGCTTCACGGTCACCGTCAAGTTGAGAATACCGCTCTGCAGCGGGATGTATGAGATGACCGCGGACCGGACCAGATCCACGGGGATGACAAGCCGGAGGCCAAACAGAAAGGGGAATCGCTCTGACGGGTCAAATGGAACGTTGATGCAGAGCTTCTGGTAGATCGCCAGCCAACCCGTGCGCTTGATATGCATTGCAGACGATCAGGGCTGATCGGGAGTACTATCTGTCCAGGTACTCCACCATCCGGCGGCTACCGCTGCACGCATACTCAAGATAGAGAGGATTAATGCTGCCCATGTATGGCCGGGTCGATTCACGCACCGGTGTCGGGTGACAGCCACCCATCAGAGCATTATGAAAAGGGGGCACCACCTGAACCTCCAATCGGTAGGCTTGAATTCAGATGTAGAGGATGAACATGAGAGTAACCAGCTCATCTGTGATATCAGGAAACCGGGACGTTGCAGGGGGCTCATCGGCATTTTTAACGTCAATTTTTTTTTGGGGGGGGTCGCATTAGCGACACAAGAAATTTCTTCATCGAGCCCCCCGCAAGAAAAGGTGGTCAGAACTAATAAGGGTGATAATTCGCGGAAGAGGTGACGTGGACCCCGGAGATCGGTCCAGGGTGAATGAGAGTCCTCATCCGGCCAGACTGGGCCGTGGACTTCACCATGAAACACACAAGGCAAACAGCGGAGCAGATCATCCGCAAGCTCAAGACCGCCGAGCAGCTGATACCCAGGGCAAGCCCGTCGTCGAAGTCTGCCGTGTCATCGAAGTGTCGCAGCCGACCTACCACCGCTGGCGGCAGCAGGACGGCGGCATGCAGGCCGAGAAAGCCAGGCGGCTGACCCAACTGGAAAAGGAGAACGCTCGGCTCAAGAAGCTTCTGGCGGAGGCCGAGCTGGAGAAGGCGAAGTTGAAGGACCTTGTCGAGGGAAACTTCTGAGCCTGGAACGTCGTCGCAGGGCCGTCACGGTTCTGCAGGATAATTACCGGGCTTCTGAACGCTTTGTCTGCCGGGTGGCGGGGCAGCACCGCAGCACCCCGCGCAATGGCGGTAAGGTCGTCTTGATCGAGGAGGCGAAGCTCCGCCATCGCCTCCCGGAAATCGCGGCTGGTCACATCCGCTGGGGCCGGCGGATGGCCTTCCGGCTGTTGCGGAGGGAGGGCTGGTCCGTCAATCACAAGCGAGTGCGACGGCTCTGGAGGGTGGGAGGCCTGCAGCGGCCCACTCCCCGGGGCGAAAGCGGGCACGGCCCGCCGACGGCCCGGTGAGGCGTCACTGGGCCGAACGTCCCTACCAGGTGTGGGCTATGGATTTCCAGTTCAATGCCACCGGCGACGGCCGCAGACTCAAGTTCTTGAACGTGATCGACGAGCATAGCCGCCTCTGCCTGGCCATCCGGGTGGGAAGACGCTGCAAGGCAAAGGACGTGGTGGCGGTGCTGGAGGAACTCACCAGCCTCTACCCGGCGCCAGCGTTCATCCGGTCCGACAACGGTCCGGAGTTCATCGCAAAAGCCCTACGGGACTGGTGTGAGGTCAGCACCACCACCAGCACGGCGTACATAGCGCCAGGATCCCCATACGAGAACGGGTTTGCGGAATCTTTAATGGCCGGTTCCGGGATGAGTTACTCAACACAGAGCTGTTGACCACAGTCCCAGAGGCGCAGATCTTGGCCGACCGTTGGCGCTGGGATTACAACTCACTCAGGCAGTACTCGGCCCTCCAGGGGCGTACGTCCCTGAAGGCAGCTCAACAGAGAGTAGCCGCATGAACAAACCCACAAGCTCTCATAGGGCCTGGACTGGCCAAGCGGGACAAGTCAGAGGTAATTGTACAAACAAGGTTCAGACTATAACAGACATATATCAACCACAAGAAATAGGCACTGCTCTGCACAAAAAGCCAATAAGGTTGGGCAATAACAGGAATCAACAGCAAAAGACTCTTTGTTGATTAAAAAGGGCAATATCCATAAGGCTGCCATAACAAGCTGGAGAAAGATAAATAAACAAGATCTTACTGTTGAGATAATACAGCGTAGAACTGGTCTTCATCGTTGATCGACGTAGACATCGTCTGAATCAGAGATACGAGCTACTTGCCTATAGCCATTTGCAAGCATGAGATTGTATATCACACAGCGTGGATGATGAACACCATTGTTCTCAACAAGTATAACCCGAGGACGAAGGAGAGAATAGTCAATAGAACGAAGCACACTAATCTCGTGGCCCTCGACGTCTATACACAGCAAGTCAATGCGTGACAGGGACGAACACAAAAAGGACAGAGGATAACATGGTATAGATTCAACAACATAATTGAGCCCTCTGTGTTTAATAACGCAATCAGAGGTAGAACTTATTTGATTTTCCAAACCCTCAACGTCACAAACAATATTTAGATCTAGAGAAGCAGCCTGCTGATCAATTAGGCAACGTCTGAAACGTGTCTTGGGTCTAATCGAAAGATATTGCTGAGAGAAGTCCTGTCCATCAAAGGCAAGGCCAGAACAGCCAAGATTCTTTTCAAAATAGTGTGTGTTCGAGTGAGTACATGGATGATTACATCCAACGTCAACAAAACATGAGCCCGGCTGCACAAGCCCGAGCTTCACAAGGATAAAATCCTGACCAAATTGGCTATACCAGCCCTTAACTGGACGACGGATGCAATAAAAGGGAATACCGCGAATTGTATACTCGCAAAACTAAGATAAGATCTTATACGAATGATAGAAATACCGGAGGGGTTTGTAGAAAAAGCCTAGAACACTTGAGGCGCGGAAAAGATAGGATGAGAAAAGATTAGACAAGGAAATCAAAGGTGATTGCAAAAAGAAAAACGGTCGAACAATTGCATAACAAGTCTTTTCAGCTTATATAGGCAGGGTCTGCGAAAAAAACGAGAAAAGGGAGCCAGAAGAAGAAGCTTGATGAGATTCCTGGACAGCCTGAAAGGCTGAAAGCGAAAAAGATTAAGGTCAGAAACTATGAGAAGGGATTCGCGAAACATTTTTGAATAACGAATTGATGATATACCATTGGAATCAAATAACACGAGTGGCTTTGTAGGAGGACTTATGAAACGACGGAAAGTGGAACCAGACATTTTTTCACGACAAAAGAAATGCCAATCACCAAGAATATCAAAGCGCGTATCAAAAGGTCGAGCGGAAAGGCAGGAGGTCCTAGTAATACATGCTTGATGACAAAAGGTCATTTGACTGAAAAGTAGGTATGAGGAATGGGGATTACGTAGATACTGAGCGCCACAATGATCATAAATCCAGGGAAAGACGAGGTGATCTTCTGAAAAGAGACGCAAATAGGCGAGCAACTCAGATAGTGAATTGTACTGATAGAAGCAATCACCAGAATTAAGAAAAAGCGAATATTCTTCCTGGTTACGCAAGACGAGCTTATTCATGGCATCATATATTCCGTCATCAGCACCTTGCGCATAAAAGACATTTGGCAGAGAAAAGTAATCGAGAACAGAGTCTGGGTAGAAAGAACTAGCAATTTGGAACGTTCCATCCTGAATGTAGTGGGGGATGTTACTGGCAGTCTGCGATTTAATTGAATGAACAGTACGACAGAGACCAGCCAGATCATCCTTAGTTACTGTAAGAATTGCAATATTATTCATTGAAGTCTTCCTTACACTCAAGACGCTTAATCGCTATGTCATTAATATAGGAAAGTTTGAAAAGACTATACAAAAGGCCTCTCCTGCCGTCTAGAAAGCCGAGAAATACAAAATAATTAAGTAGAAAGTATAATGGTCCAACAAGAAAACTATGCTGAAAAATGTGCTTAAGAAATGAGCGAATATTAGGAGATGAGGGTGTATAGGAGATGCAGTTAGACAAACGAGCCTGCCATGAGGAATATTCGTTATGACGCAAGATTCGGTCGTAATGTGAAGTTGCTTCGTGATGATTGATTGGAGATTTAATGGTAGGAATTAATGATGGTGTAAGGGGGACTAGGTGTTCATGGACTTCCATGTCTAGTTTGCTCCAGGCATTTTCAGGTATAGACTCATAAAGCGCGTATCCAGTCTTGCATAAGCAAGTCTTTCTGAAAGGAATGCCGAAATGTAGCTTTTTCCCTAAGAAGTAGGTCGTGTAGCTACCATAATAGAGATTAGCTTTAGTTGAAGATTGTGAATAGATTAATGCCAGAACCTCTTGAGCAAACTGCTTAGTAATAAGTTCGTCTGTGTCGACGAATAAAGTCCACTCAGAATGATACTGAGATAGCTCAAGCAGAAACCAGTTTCTCTTCTTGGGGAATAAACCATTCCAGGAAAAAACAGTATATATAACATTATACTCTGAGCATATTGTCGAGATTTTTGGATTGAAGAAGGAATCAATTACGACAATGGAACATGGGGTCAATAGCTGAAGATGTAATAGACACAGAGATAGACGATCGGGGTCATTAAAACAGGGAACACAAACAGTGAGAGGATGCTTTCCGTCAGGACCGAGAAGTGAAATCAAAAGGTGACTCCTTTCTGATAGATAAAAGTATGCGGATGATACAGATTGATAAGACTAGATGTTTATTGATCAATGGGGATCAGTATACTTTGAATCGTAAAGACAGGTAAGATAGAAGAAATAGCCTAGAGATGGAGCAGCCCATAATATTCTTAAAGTCTGCTGACTGCCAAGCAAAAAGTAAGATACTACAAGCGCAATAGTAAATGCTAGATTGAAACGAACAGCGTCAATTAGAGAACAAACAGATAATAAGAGAGAAAGAAGAGAAAAAAGGAATAATTGGATGGAAAGCGAGGCAAAAATCGAAATAGGAAGAGGGTTTAAATAGAATAAGCCAACGAACGTCTGGTACAGATCAGCATTACTAATCAATAGCGAGTACGCGAGAAAGCAAGAGGCGCATAAGATGAAAAAGAATAGAATAGCAGGAAAGATACGTCTATCGATAACAAGCCGAGGAAGTTTATTAAAGGAATTAGATAGCAAGTGGATACGCTTGCAGATATAAAAGATAAAGAAACCAATGGCAGATATTAAGAAGGTGACATTATGGAAAAAAGAGAGAATAAGGGTGGAGAGCACCGCCTGACATATACGGAAGGAACGTGGCACGAGTTGATAGACAGAATACAGAAATAAAGCCAGAAAGAAAAAAAGGGACTGCCTGGAAAGATGATAGAAATTATATGATGCAATATAAATAGGGAATAGTGAGCATATGAGAATGCCAGGGCTTATACGACGGAGTAAGGAGAGATAGAGACTGAAAAGGAAAGATATTTGAACTGCGATCCAATTATAGAATGCGATGTGAGTAGTCGGACAGCTCGAGTATCTAGCGTAAAAAGTGAAAACAGGTTCAGTTAATCTTGGAATGTATGAGGTATCTAGGATTGGGGAACTCGGACAAAAGAAAAGTAAGAGGTTTATAATAGCATCAGCGTCAGCAGAGTCGAGGCGAAATCTGGATGATGAAAAAAGAATAATAGTGTAAAAAAGTGGGAAGGTAATGAAAAACTGAATAACTTTTGTAAATAGCGACCTAGATATTGGAGCTGAAAAACGAAAAGACATATAAATGATATATTAGAAATTCGAGTAAAAAGATTGCAAAAGGATTGTATCGATGAGGAGAGGCATTAAACTAAAAGACAAGTCGGCGAAGCATACGAAAGCAAGGCCGCAATAAATAGCCATAAATACAGTTGTGCAAATAAACAGATTTCAAAGGAATGTTTGGAATATTTGGTGATAAGACAAAGGGAGAACAAGCATAAACAAGACCATCGTCAGAAAAAGACTGAAGCGGCGAGAACTCTGCTAAAATAGAATAGTTATACATCTTCAGAAGCCTAACTACATCAAGGTGAAGCCAGCTACCATGGGTTGAAACCATCAGATATTTTATCTTAGCCTGAGAAAGGCTGAGATGAGCAGTTTTGAGGGCGGAGAGTTCAGCGCCTTGGACATCAATATGCAAGAGGGTGGGCACACTCTCAGTCTGCGAAATCCAGGTATCAACATGAAATGGTTCTGATTTATACTGTGTATGGTCCCAATCAATAAATAAGGGAGTTTCAGAGAGTGATGTCTGAATAAAACCATTGATAAATGTTGACCTACTACGTAGTTTGTTCAGATCCGCATTAGTTACACCTACTTCAAGGTTAGAAGGTATAGGTTCAACGCAGACTGCCAGTGAACGTGGCACAGAATGCAAGAACCATAATGAATAGTAGGCCCAGTATGAACCGAGCTCCATAATTAATGAACCATCAGGTAGCGACGGAAGGAGATGATGAAAAAGTAATTCCTCTTGAGGCTCATGATGGCCAGAGAGATTAGTGATAATTCGGGTTATAGAAGCATCGTAATAGCCGTGAAGCTTTATCTGGATACCGTTATGCATATACTGTATTTTACGATCATAGTCTATAGTTCCTGCCAGCAAATGCTTGGGAATCGTATCACAACAACGACATGATGAAGTTAGATCTACAGCCATTGAGACTTAAGCCTTCTAAAAATGGCAACGAGCATGGCGACTGAATCAGGAATGTATAAGGGCTAGAAGAGATGTGTGATTTTAATGAGGCTAGGAGATGCAAGGGAAAGGGTAAAGTCCGTGATGATGCTTATTGAGCGCAAATTTTACCAGGACCATGGTGGACACAAGTTAAGTAAAGAGCAAACGAACTAATCTTACAAGAATTAGTTAGATAAGAAGGCTGGGAGGGCGAACTAGAACCATTATCAAGCAAGTTTCACGCAAGAGATTTTACACAAGATTCAAAGAGGGCAAAGCATCCTCAATCAGATTCTAAATCAGAAAAGTATGCTATGGGAAAAACCATGAAAGTATCTGGCACACTTAACAACTCGATACAGCTGATGAATACATTTAAGAAGAGATGGCATCTTAAAAGTTGATGGCAACACTGACATGGATACACATATCAATGAGGGCAAGTAATGACGAAGTTATACTGCTGTTCAAATATCTATGATTATAGTTGCAGAATTAAGTTCAATTATAGCTGGAGTAGGTTGATCGAAACCACCTCCGCTTAAAACAAGCAGCGCGATACTCGTGACCGCCGGCGAGGGTTTCGCTGAGCTGCCCGCTTATGTATGCCAGCTAGGTGACGCAAGATCAGCAAAGGATCATCGTTATAGCGCTGGTGAGGCACCACGAACGTTATCCCGCTGTGGTGGTGCAGATGGTTGTAGCAATCAGCAAACGACGCCACCCACACGCAGGCCAGACACTTGTTGGCAAAAAGCCTTCTCGAGTAGTCAAGTCGGTAATTCAATGTGCGCTAACGCGATTCGAAATTCGGGTTGTCGTACCTGACACGCGGACGTGAGAACGATCTGAGCATGACCAATTCTTCAGGCCGACTCTACAGCGTGGCCGCATGCATTTCGTTGCCTTTATCGGCATGGGGGATCAGCGGCTGCTCATGGCCCCTACTGATTCGGTCACGCAGGGAAGGCATACCTACTCTGATTTATAAACAGGTCATTCTGTAGCCCGTAACAGACCAAGGTGCCATGTCGGGGTACAGCCCACCAGTTCCATATGATACCCGGGCCGTTATTGATTGCCAAATAGCACGGCATCCAGCAATTCCGCTCGCTTGGGTTTGGGAGGCCCATAACATACGGCAGCTCAGCCGGCAGAGTCTTGATGGATCGCTCACCCTTACCGATGGTTCGTGCTACATGTAGCATGGTAGGTTGTACTGTGAGTCCAAGTGTTGAGAATGTTACTCGCCAAGGCATGACGCGTTAGGCGCTGCCTTTATCGGAGAGCACCCTCCTGCATCTGTTGCTGTGGCCAACATGCCAGGGTACGGACTGCGGCAGAAACCCACCATAGTGCCAATCTGGAACTCCACGGAGGCAAACCGAGTGGCATCGATAATACCCGCATAGACTTTCTAGTAACCCGCACCGCGGGAACAGTCCAGGTGGCGATCATCGGTGATCCTGAGACAAACCGGACAAGGCGGGCCAGCTGTTTGATGTATGTCTGATTCATCTGGCAGTGTTGTGCCCACGGGTAACGCCGCACAGCGCTGCAGGCTTCAGTTTCTTGATCCAGAGGAATTCCAGGGGCTTGTGCAATCGACCAGTGGTAGGGGTCGCTACACAGGGTATAGCGCTAATGGCGCAGATCCACGGGGTGTAACAGATGCTACGGATCAAGTTTCCGTTGCTTGGTACAGCGACCACTGAGTCGATCCAGCAGGACAGCAAAACCGCATGAGCGGTAACGAGCCAGTCACTTGCAAGCAACGCAAGCTGATCCATAAGAAACTGGTATTAAAGCGAGGCAGCTGCAGGAAAATGGTATAACTGCTTTGAATAAATGCACGACCAGCAGCAAAGGCCCGCCCCGCCCACCGCCGTTGGTCGCAAAAATCTCAACACAAGACCACATCCCGGCCACTCATCCACTACGCAAGGTACGCCGTCTGGCCGACTGGACTTTGAATAAGCTAAATCCCGCCTTCTGGCAGCTCTACGCGAGGGCGGTCTCACCTCGGATCTGCCGGGGCAACTGCTGTCAGCCGTTCTGCTGCAAGCCGTGTATGACATCCACTCGGGGTGAAGACTGATCGGGCATTTCGACTACAACCTGTTGGTGCGATGGTTTGTTGGCCGCAATCCTGACAATCTCGTTTGAGATCCCCTCACAATCACCAAGAACCGAGATCAGCTGCTCAACGAGGTGCTCATGGCGAAGTTCCTGACACTGTTGTGAACAACGACGGAGGTCGAGCCGCAGTTGAATTGAGAGAACAGATCTTTGTTGGTGGCACCGTGCTCTGGGCCAGGGACTCCCATAGCTCGATGGAACACATCGACATCTGGAGGACAGACCGGCACCACCAAGTGGTGGGCCAGGATTCGGCGTCAACACCGCCGGCAAGGAGCGCGACAAAGACGAATTCCACGGTCTGCTGCTTACCAATCAGACCCGCCGCTATACGAGCGATAGAGAGAACCGGCTATTGAAGAACGATCATGGTGTTGGTGAGTGACTTCCTGGGCTTCATGGGAATTGAGTCTTGGAGGTCCGCCTTGTACTAGTGTTAGCTAGCGAATTTAGACAAGTCACGTGAAGGGATGTGAAAGCGGCCGTAGTCCGATTGACCATATCCCTCCAGGGTGCGCATCAGAAAACTCTTAGTGCCGGTAAGGGGTACGGCACCAGGGATTTTGTGGCTAACCTGAACTTTGGAGGTGCAGTGGTTCTTCTAGACAGGCCCCGTCGTTGACCTCTGACGCGGGGTACCGCCCCTAAAAGGGGGTTCCACAGATGAACAAGCGACGCACCCACAGCCCCGATATCAAGGACCGAGTCGGCATGGAAGCGGTCTGTGACCGCATGGCGATATGGCCCTAGCTGGCACCACCCAGTTCTCCACTTAAGATCTATAATCTGTGAGTATTAATGGAAACCTGTGGGGAGTTGCGCAGAATTTCTGCAAGACAGACATCTAGGCACAAGGCCACCAGCAAGCCAGGCGTTCGTACACTGGTGCGCTCACAGTTAGATAGCCAATGCAGATGTAAAAGATCAGCATAGGCAAGCGTCACGGTTTACGCTTGCGTTGGCAGGAATGTCAGTTGAGATAGAAGCTACTCTCGTGGGATGGGCAGTTGCCACGAAGAGACATAATGACACCACTCACCACTTCATAATACCAGATTGAGAAAACAACTTGAATTGAAGGCACAAATGTTTTAGCTGTAAACAGATGCGCCTTGGCAAACTCGCAATCTTGGCTTGAGGCTTCCAGGTGTATTGGATCGCTTCAAGTCGATTAATCGCCGCCTTGAGATCGTTACAGTAAGGCCTGTAAACATAACGCTTTAAAACCAGAGGCAACAAATATCGCCCAATCAGCAACTTCTTCCTCGAGAGAATTCTCAAGCCATGAAAATGATAAAAAACTGCATTAGCGTAAGGAAAGCGAACCGAACTCCAGGGAGCCAACGCGAGTTCCTTATCCTGCAAAACATGCACGAGTGGACCAAAGCGCTCAGGCCAGTCATCCAGATATTTTTGATCACCATATCTGCCATCTTCAAAGCGGGCGAAACACCACTCAATGCAGCGTTCTTCCCACCACTGACGAACTACTTCACCACCATCGCGCTGGAAAGTCATGAACTGGACACAGAATTGACCTGATCTTGCCGAATGGTCATATTCCGGGGCATAGGCATGATCGGTAATCAAGACGCACTTTCCTGATGCATCGAACTCATCGAAAATTCTCTGTGGGTGCTTGAGAAACCACAAGTCTGCATCCAGGTAGGTAACACGTTTTACAGCTGGTGCAGACTTAAAGACAAATCGTGGTGCAAATGGCGTTAAGGTCCAGCAGTATTCAGCAATCGATCTTCCCGACTTAACAGAAAGCAATTCATCTGTTTCCAATACGCTTAACTTCAACAATTGAACGTTCGGCAATGAAAGTTGTTCAAGAACAGAGTGGGTTTCATCATCAATGCAAAGAATCCATAAAACATATTGACGCACATGCCTTTCCATTGATTGATGCAGTGCCAAGCCTTGCGGGAGGAACAGACTGTCAAAGAGGGTTACAAAATGCTCCATCATGCCGGTAGAAAACGGTTGACAGCTGCAATCACATGATTCAGGTCAATATCACTCATCTGAGGGTGACAAGGGAGCGACAAGCAGGTTGCCGCATGTTCTTCACTTACATGTAAGCCATATGGGTCTCGTTTAATCGATACGCACGGTTCTTGGTGATGCACTGGAACCGGATAATGAATCAGCGCCTGCACGCCTTCATTTGCAAGATGTGCCTGCAAGGCATCACGTTGAGTACAAGTCACTACAAACAAGTGATAAACATGTGCCTCTTTCGTCTCAGGAGTTGCAAGCAAGCGCACCGAAGGATTGTCGACTCTAGCATGAAAAGCATTTGCGATCGACTGGCGACGAACGGTAAATTCATCAAGCCACTTCAAACGCTCCAATAGTATCGCAGCTTGAATTTCATCGAGACGACTATTAAGTCCTAATTCCGGGTGATAATAGCGAACACTTTGTCCATAGTTGCGAAGGCGATCTGCCTTTGCCGCGATATCAGCTTCATTCGTCACAAGCATACCCGCATCGCCGAGCGCTCCAAGATTTTTTGTGGGGTAAAAACTATATGCACCTACAACTCCAAAGGATCCAGCAGTATGCCCCTCACTCTTGGCTAAATGGGCTTGTGCACAATCTTCAATCAAGTAGATATCTTGTTGCTCACAAAACTGTTGAAAAGCAGTAATATTACAAAGCTGGCCGTAAAGGTGAACCAACAGAATTGCTTTAGTTCTTTGGGTCACACATCGCTTAACACTTTCCAAGGAAAGCAGTGCTGTCTCAGGTTCAATATCTGCCAGAACAGGAATAGCTCCCGCACGATAAACAGCAAGTACAGTAGCAAAAGCAGTCATTGATGTTGTGATCACTTCATCTCCAGGCCCAATATTCAGTGCGCGCAACGCAATTTCAATGGCATCCATACCATTACCAACCCCAATGGCATGTGATACACCACAAGTATCTGCCCAGGCTGCTTCAAATTTCTCCACTTCTTTACCCAACACATACCAACCTGACTCCAGCACGCGCTGCGCTGATGCATGCATGCTTTCGCGCAATGCTGGCGGCTCGGATTGGAAATCATTCATGAAAATCATTGAACCAAGTGCAATGTGGCAGGCCGATCAGTTGGCCGAATCCCAGTACTGATCGCTATGTGTCTTGTAGTAGTGGATTGTTTGGCTCAACCCATCATCCAAACCAATCTTTGGTGACCAGCCAAGCTCGGATGCGATCAATAAGAAGTCGCTGTAGTAATCACCAATATCAATGGCCTTGCGCTCTTCTGGGAAGGGCACCATTTCATAACTGCCACCAAAGCCAAGGCTTATCATCTTCCCGGCAAGATCTTTCAGGCTAATTACTTCAGCACTGCCAAGGTTATAGATTTTGCCATTGGCTTGTTCGCTGGCGCCGGCAAGCAACAGCGCATCTACACAATCATCCACATAATTAAAATCGCGTAACTGTAGGCCATCACCAAACACTGTAATAGGCCTACCCTCCAGTAGGAGACGTATCCAAATCCCAAGAAACGTCTGTCTCGCATCCCTTATGCGCATTCCAGGCCCGTAGGTATTCGTCAGCCGTAAGGCACATGCACGAATTCCGTAGACATTATTGTAGAGCAGGTGATACCACTCACCCGCAAGTTTGTTAATTCCGTTAATATCGACCGGTCGAATGGGATGCCTTTCATCCACCGGCAAATAATTTGGTTTACCGTACAGCTGGCGCGTACTGGCAAAAACAATCTGAATATCGGGATTATTCTTGCGGCAAGCCTCGAGAATAGAGAGTTGCGCAGTCGCATTAATCGCCAAGTCTGTCTGGGGAGCACTCATCGAATCCATGTGACTCGTCTGTCCCGCAAGATTGAAGAGGTGATCCTGCCCCTTCACTAAATATTCCATAGCATGCGAGTCACGCACATCGCAAATATTGACAGATACCTTGTCACGAAAATCCGCGATATTGAACGGGTTACCCCCATACTGCGGAATAAGACTGTCCACCAAAGTGACCTCCGCTCCCTGATTGACAAGCGCGCGCGCCAAGTTGGAACCGATGAATCCCAAGCCGCCCGTGATCAGAATCTTTGTATTCGCGTAGTCCATTAGCAAACCTTCTAAGCAATTACAAACTGATCCAAGAATAAATCAGGATTCCTTGGAAGAACTTTAGCTGCAACAAGTCCCAATAGGTTGATTAATCCCATCACGACAACGGTAAATGTTAATCGAATTTATATTTGCCAACCTGCACTGACTGTGTATAGATAAGCATTAATCAATTGAAACAATATCGATGCATCTGCACCTATTCTTTCATGCTGAATAATTCGAAAGCCATTCTTCTCGAGAAGAGCTTTTAGACCGAAGCTTGAGTAACGCGCATAGTCGGAAGGCTGCTCATGCTCATCCCAAACAAAAGGAACGGTCAGCAACAACTTCCCGTCGCGTTTTAAGACACGATATATCTCTGAAAGAAAAGCATCCGGATTGAATACATGCTCAAGCACCTGGTTACACAAAGCAGAATCAAATGATTCAGTTCCGACTGGGAATGTGTTGCCATCATAGAAATAGTCAGCAATGCCCCGCTTACGCGAATATTCACTGTCGATATCTAGGCCCAAATATTCCTCAACATGAAAGAGGTTTTGATAGGGCTTACTTCCACAACCAATATCCAATAGCCTTCCGGATAGAGCAGAGGCATGTCGACGAATCACTTTTGCAAGACCCGCACGGGCAAAGTAAAAAGGGTTCACAAAAATCCCAATCCAGGTGGGAAAAAAGGACTGTCGTTGAAAAAAGCTTTCAGTTTGGACTTCATTAATGCTCTCTCGTTAGCAGAAACCCCTTGAATGCACACCAGCCTGCTGGAGAATCAACATAACCATCGAGCGATAGAAACTCGGCAGTTAGGGACCAATTCTGATGCATCCGCGCAAGAAAACCCGGTTCAGAAAAAATATGCGTTGGGTAACTCGCGGGAGAAATCTGAGGTGGCACATACTGGATCATTAAACCGTCTGTATCTTTAGACCAGAATGGCGTCCGGTCGACAACCAGTAATCTCGCTGTAGTACCACTTAGGCTCTCAAGAATCTCATATGGCTTTTCTAAATACTGCATAACGCCAGATAGAAGCACGACATTTGGTTCTTCTGACTTTACGCACTCATCGATCGTTTCATAAAAGCACAACCGATCATGTTGAATGTATTGCTTACCCGCTTCAACGAAATGCGCCTGTTCAACGATCGACCACCGCACATCCTGCAAACCCTCAAGAAACTGCCTGTTTTGAAAATAGCTGCTACCGAGTGACCCACCAAAATCCAGCACACTCAAACGCCCGCCATCTTGTAATGCCGCCCACATAAGCCCTGCAGCCACGGGCCAAGCATAGTGAACCTCATCGAAAAGAACTGAATCGCGCTCGTATGCCGCTTCGCCACTTTTCACTTTCAGCGTTGCAGCTAGCACCTTATCGAGAATCTCCTGACTGTCGTAGCCGCTGGACATGCGCACCGCTTCGTCCCACGTTGTAAATGGGCCTTCAAAAGTAATCCCCCCCCCTCGATGCATCTTGCGCAATAGACGCAACAAGGCAGGTGGCAACCAATCTTTGGTAATACGGTTCAACATAAAATAGTCTTTCTTGCGCAGCACTCGCGACAGCAGCCTTCTTAGCGGCGATTGCTTTGTTCGTAAAAAGCGTTCAATGGCCTTAGCTGCTTTTTCAGAGGGCACAACTTGAATGCCCGATAGATCGATCGGCGTATTGGTTAGTTTAACATCAAAAGCAGTGCTCGTGCCGCAATGTGCGCCACTATTGTCATTGCCAATATTGTGCACCAAGCTTATCCCCGGATATAGCGTGTACTTATTGGCAAGAAAAGCTGAGGCGTACCAACGAATCGCCCAAGAATCATTGCTACCAGCAATTTGGTCCTTCAACATAGCCGAATAACCATAGGCACCATTGAAGTCGAACGCGTTGAGCAATCTTTGTCGCCGCAACTCATTCAACAAGAACTGACCATCCGAGTTAAACAATGCCCAACCACGCCGCCAGGTGGCCCAACCCCAACAATCTGCACCGCGAAGGAAAAATGCCTCAGGCAACGGATCACTAACCGGATACATATATCCATGAAGACTAATTACGCGGTCATCATTTGCATACCGGGAAAGACCATCATTCATGTATTCCAAGAAATGCGACGACGTGATCATGTCATCTTCTAATACGATTACCGAATTATGCTCACTGAGCACCTGTGTAACACCCTCAATAATTGACTTTGCCAATCCAAAGTTAAACAGCCGCCGATGCACAGTGATAGAACGAAACCCTTGAATACTTTCGACGTAAAGACGTACTTTCTCGACTGCAGCAGTCTTATCAGGTGTTTTCGCAGCATCTGAGAAAACGAAGAGATCGGTATCTAGTGCTGAACGATTTTTCAGTAGCGCCTGGACAGTGCGGCGAACATGATGAGGGCGATCGTAGACAAATAGTGCAACAGGAGATGCCATTTCCGTGCTCATGAGGTGAAGTGCACTAGGACATGCAGAGACTTACAGTAACTACTTCCGCCAAGAGCACCTAGAATCATTTTAATATTATCACCTTCCAGCGATTGATGCCGCGAAGCGAGCTCTTCAGGACACGCCAATTACAGCTCCTACCGCTTTTCGCGCGTCACAATAAATATATAGGCTTCCGGCAAGTAGTCATACGTCCTGGTGTTTAATCAAGTCATGGCGCACCGAGGGTTTCATTATGCAAAACATAATTGACGCGGCAGCAAGCATTTAATGTATTAATTTCTAGCTCGCCACGAACCAAGCAAGCAGACGACTTAGCAGCATGAATTACCGGATTGCCATGATAACAATATTAGCATGACTTAGGTGTATTTTCTCACCAGTTCATTCAGTAGCCCAAAGCAGGAGGAGCTGCTGAACAGGGGGTGCGGCCCGCCAAAGCCATGTGGCACCTGCGACGGTTATAGATGACCAGGTAGAGGCCCAGCCAGCGGTTGCACTCAGCTGAACTCTGGAAGCTCATGCCATAGGCCCATTCGCTCTGCAGGGTCTTGATGAATCGTTCTGCCTTGCCGTTGGTTCGGGGCGTGTAGGGCCTGGTGCGTTTGGGTGTCAGCTCTAATGC
>Ga0194130_10004057_pt1 | contig 18964 bp, 15 predicted proteins | sample TA2KigsurfametaG_FD_160084 | JGI IMG/M metagenome (GOLD analysis project Ga0194130, IMG submission 160084) | Freshwater microbial communities from Lake Tanganyika, Tanzania - TA2015050 Kigoma 12 surface | ecosystem: Environmental > Aquatic > Freshwater > Lake | place: Tanzania: Lake Tanganyika... | reverse complement strand
CTCGTGCCCATGCGCGCTCGGGCTGGCCACGCCCATGGCGATCATGGCAGGCGCCGGCGAGGCAAGCCTTCGAGGCGTGCTGGTGAAGGAGGCGGCGGCGCTGGAGCGGGCCGGGCGCGTGCAGCGCGTGCTGTTCGACAAGACCGGCACGCTGACGCAGGGCACCCCGCGCATCGAACGCGTGGAGTGCGCAGGTGACGAGAACCGCGCACTGGCGCTCGCGGCTGCCGCCGAGACGGGCAGTGAGCACCCGATCGGACGCGCGATCGTCGCGGCGGCGCTTGCACGCGGCCTCGCCGTGCCGGCCGCGGATGCGTTCGAGGCGCTGCCTGGGGTCGGTGTGCAAGCGATGGTCCAGGGTGTTCGCGTGGAGGTGGTGCGCGACGCACAGGCGAGTTGCGTGGTGCGAGCGGACGGCATGGAACTCGCGCGACTGCATCTGCGTGACAGCGTCCGTGCCGAGTCCGCGGAGGTGATCGCTCGTCTGAAGGCGATGGGACTGCAGGTGGGCATGCTCACGGGCGATGCACCATCCGAAGCAGGGCGGGTGGCCGGACTGGTTGGCCTGGAGGACGTGCGCGCCGCGCTCCTTCCCGTGGACAAGGCCCGGATCCTGCGCGAGGCGGGCGATCGTGCCGCGATGGTGGGCGATGGCGTGAATGACGCGGGGGCGCTGGCCGAGAGCGCGCTTGGCATCGCGATGGGTTCCGGCGTGGCGATCGCGGGCGAGAGCGCGGCCGTGGTGCTGGTCGGTGGACGACTGACCGCGCTGCCCGGCCTCTTCCACGTGGGTCGTGAGACGCTGCGGTGCATCCGCCAGAATCTGGTGCTCGCCTTCCTGTACAACGCGATCGCGATTCCCGCGGCCGCCTTCGCGCTGCTTGGGCCGCATGGACCCATGGTGGCGGCGGTGGCGATGGCGGCGAGCGACCTCAGCGTGCTTGGGAACGCGGCGCGGCTGCGTTGGCGGCTGGCGCGTCAGCGCGTGCGCGCTGCCAGATCGCCGTCGCCTGCGGCATGAGCGCCTGCAATCGTTCGATGCGCGTGCTCTCGCTGGGGTGCGTGCTCAGGAACTCGATCGAGCCGCCGCTCTGCGACTGCATGCGTCGCCAGAGGTCGATCGCGCTTCGGGGGTCGTAGCCCGCCTGCGCGGCGGTCAGCAGCCCGATCTCGTCGGCTTCGATCTCCTGTTCGCGGCTGTGGGGCAGTTGCAGCAGCACATGCGCAACCATCGCGCTGCTTTGCGCCACCTCGCGGCTGCCGGTCGCTGCGCCTGCGATCTCGGTGCCCGTGCCGATCACCGCGCCATGCGTGACGCGCTCCGTACCGTGCCGCGCGATGGCGTGGCAGGCCTCGTGACCCATGACCACCGCGAGTTCGTCGTCGCTTCGGGCGAAGTCGATCATGCCGGTGTAGACCGCCGCGCGCCCCCCGGGAACCATCCACGCGTTCACCATCTTTGGGTCGTCGACCACCGTCCAGGTCCACGCCATCTGGTTGCCCATGCGGGGGTAGCGCTGTCGCGCCGCGTTCTCGATCCGTTTCCCGATCGCACGCACACGAAGTGTGCGTGGGTCATTGTCCGCCAGGATCTTCGCGTCCTTGAGTTCCTCGGCATAGGCCTGCTGGCCCAGCGAGGCCTCCTCGTCGGGCGCGTAGAAGTTCAACTGCTTTCGACCGGTGCCCTCCACCGTGGTGCAGCCGACGAGCGCGAGGGTCGAGACGAGGAGCGTCGTCAGCGTTCGCATGCCGTGATCGTAGGGGCGCTCGGTCAACGCGCGGCGCGGCGCGCCGCCAGCAGAATCATGCCGAATGGCACCCACCACAGCAGGTCGTTCGTCAGGATGGTGAATCCGAAGTGCCAGGGGATCGCGCCTTGGGCGGCGGTCCAGGCGAAACCGATCGGACCGAAGATCTTGCCAAGGAAGCCCACCAGCACGATGGGCCAGTGACGGGTGGGATCTCGCGCGGCGCAGAGATAGCCGACCCCGTACACGCCGATGACCATGCCAAGGCACTGCCAGATCGCGCGTCCGGGCTCGGGAAGCGGCTCCATCGAGGCCATGCGCAGCGGCCAGTCCGGAAGCACGATCACCACCGTTCCCCACAGGAGGTTGTAGACACCGGCTGCCTGCAACCACAGCTTCATCCAGCGGGGCGCGTGTTCCATGCGCCCGTGTTCGCCAATGGCCCGGCTCGGATTCGAACCGAGGTCTCTCCGATTATGAGTCGGACGCTCTATCCGCTGAGCTACCAGGCCGCTTGCGCGAAGAGGCTACCGCGGCCCGCTACGATCGCGCCGATGTCGCGCATCGACCAAATTTTCCAGGATCTTCGTGCCAACGGCCGCAAGGCGCTCATGCCGTTCGTGGTGGCGGGTGATCCCACGCTCGACGCGTTGCCGGGCACGCTGGCAGCGTTGGAGCAGGCCGGAGCCTCGATCGCGGAGATCGGCATTCCCTTCTCCGATCCCATCGCCGATGGACCGGTGATCGCGGAGGCGATGCACCGTGCGCTGCAGCGGGGGGTGTCTCCCTCGGTCGTGCTTGCGCGCGTGCGTGAACTCCGCGCCAGCGTGCGCATGGGTCTGGTCGCGATGGTCAGCGTCAGCATCGTGGAGCGTTCCGGTGGCTCCGCGTTCATCGCTGCGCTTGCCGATGCCGGCTTTGACGGCGTGATCGTGCCCGATGCGGATCTGGACGCAGTCGGGCCATTGCACGCCGAGGCAGAGCGACGTGACATCGCCTTTGCCATGCTGGTTGCGCCCACAAGCACGGATGCCCGCATCGAGCGACTTGTGCGACACTGTCGAGGCTTCGTGTATCTGCTGGCACGAGCCGGAATCACGGGCGAGCGGCAGGATGCGCCGCAAGTGGAATCGCTGGTTCGTCGCGTGCGCGCGAAGACGTCGCTGCCCCTCGCGGTTGGGTTCGGCATCAGCACGGCCGCGCACGTGAAGGCGGTCTGTGCGCACGCGGATGCGGCGATCGTTGGCAGTTCGCTTGTGCGGCGTCTGGCCGAGGGCGACGCGCACGCGGTCGCTGACCGCGCGGGAGCCTACGCGCGCGAGTTGCTGAGGGTCTAGTTGCGCTCGTAGCGACGCAGCACGCCGACCACCACGCCCTGGATCGCGCATTCGGGAACGCGGATCGGCTCGAATTCGGGGTTTGCCGGCTGCAGGCGGATGTGATCCTTCTCGCGGAAGTAGGTCTTCAGCGTGGTTTCACCGTCCGGGAGCAGGGCGACCACGCGCTCTCCGTTGCGGGCCACGCTGCGCTGCTCCACGATCACGTAGTCGCCATCCAGGATCCCCTCGTCGCGCATGCTCATGCCGTCCACTTGAAGCGCGAACAGGCTGCCTCGCTGGCCGCGTCGGGGCCCGAAGATCGACTCGAGCTGCAGCGTCTCCTGCTGCTCGTACTTCTCGACCGGATGGCCCGCGGCGATGCGACCGACCAGAGGCAGTTCCCCGGCCTTCGCGGACTCGTCAGGCAGCGTCGCTTCTTCGGCAATCGCCAAAGAGCGAGCCTTGTTCGGCTGGCGCACGAGGGCGCCCTTGTCGACGAGCGCCTGCACGTGCTCGAACACGGTGACCTTGCTGATGCCGAGCATGTCGGCGATCTCCTGCATCGTCGGCGAATAGCCCTGCGTGTTCCGCGAATCGCGGATAAGGCGGAAGATGCGAAGCTGCTGCGGGGTGAGGCTCATCGACATGGTTCAATTTCCTGGCAAGGGCGAGATCGGAAGCCCAGCGTCCGTGACGTCGGGCCGGAGGCAGTTCGGTTTGCGTTTCGGCGCGCGTACGCAGCAGGCTCCATCGGCAGATGCCGAGCAGTCGCTCGATCCAATCCACGCGCTGACGGGCGACGGTCGCATGACCGCGCGCCGCGTCGCCCTGCACGGCGACCAGCGCGCCGCCGAACGCGTGGTAGCGGGTGACGAAGTCGCCGCCTGGGCCGGTGCACACCAGCGGCGCGTCGGCCGCGGGCGAGTTGGGATGAAGGCGATGGCGGACATGCAGCGAGTGGTGTGGGTCGTGAAGCATCGTGGAGGTTCCTTCCTGAGGCCGTTCGATCAGTCTGGTGCTGGATCGGACGGGTCCTGTTCGGGCCTCCACATTTCGTTTGGTGAATGTTAGCCAAACAGGATGCGACCGGTAAAGGGGTCGTTTTGCGCTTCTGAGGCGGGTAATGTGCCGGGCGCATGGCCTTCGAACAGCCCCCAGCCCCGTTTCCGCCCGAGGTGCGGTCGGAGTTCGGTCTCGATCGTGGCATGGTGTTCCTGAATCACGGTTCCTTCGGTTCGGTGCCGCGCAGCGTGCGTGCCGCACAGGATGGCTGGCGCGATCGGCTGGAGTCGGATCCGATCGAGCTGATCGGGCGCAGGATCGGCGAACTGCTTGCCGAGGTGAAGCGCGATCTCGCCACGATGTTCGGGGGGGCCGCCGAGAGCTACGGCTTCGTGACGAACGCGACCGAGGGGGTGAACGCGGTGCTTCGTTCGCTGCCGCTGGCGCAAGGTGACGAACTGGTCTGCACCAGCCATGTGTACTTCGCGGTCAAGCAGGCGATGCGCAGTCGCTGTCTTGAAAGCGGTGCGGTGCTGCGCGAGGTGTCGGTGCCGCTTCCCGTTCGAGGCGCCCGGGATCTGATCGATCCAGTGATGGCCGCGATCGGGCCGAACACCAGGTTGGTCCTGCTTGACCATGTCTCAAGCGCCACGGCGACGCGCTTTCCCGTGGAGGATCTGCGAGCGCGGCTGCCTGCGCACTGTCTGCTGCTGGTCGATGGCGCGCATGCTCCCGGTGCGATGGATCTGCGCATCGACGCGATCGACGCGGAGTTCTACACCGCGAATCTGCACAAATGGGTCATGGCGCCGCGGGGAAGCGCATTCCTTCGTGTGCGTGGCGACTGGATGCCGCGCGTGCACCCGTGCGTGATCAGTCACTTCTTCGGCGACGGCTACGAGAAGGAGTTCGACTGGCAGGGAACGCGCGACTTTTCCGCGTGGCTTGCAGTGCCGGCGGCCCTGAAGTTCCTCCGCGAGCTCGGTCTGCAGCGGGTGATCGAGCACAATCATTGGCTGGCGAGCTGGGCGCATCGACAGCTCGTCGAGGGCCTTGGCATCGAGCCGGCGACGCCTCTGGACGGTTCCTGTCTGACATGCATGGCAAGCATTCGTCTGCCGGAGACGCTGCGCCGTTTCGGCCGCGTCGAGCACCTGCAGGCGGACTTGCGCGCACGGGAGCGGATCGAGGTGCCGGTGATGGAGTGGGACGGCGGTTGGTGGCTGCGCATCAGCGCCGCGGTGCACAATCTCCCGGAGCATTACGAGGTGCTGCTGCGGGCGTTGCAGGCGCGGGTTGCGGGCTAGCATCGCTCCGATGAGCGAGACGCCACGCGAGCCCACGGATCGACCGCTTCCCGTCTCGGGCGCGGTGCCGGTGCCGCAGGTGATCGCGCCGAACCTGTTCGCGGTGCTTGGGCCCGAGCCCTTCTGGAAGATCGCGCGGGCCTTCTACGCGCGCATCGATCGCGACGCCTTCCTGCGGCCGATGTTCCCGGCCGATCTGGAGGAGCCGATCCGCAATCAGGCGGAGTTCCTCATCCAGTACTTCGGAGGTCCGCAGGACTACTCGATGCGCAAGGGGCACCCGCGTCTGCGCATGCGGCACATGCCCTTCGCGATCGACGTGGCGGCACGCAACGCGTGGGTTGCCTGCATGCGCGGCGCGCTCGAAGACGCGCAGATCCCCGAATCGCATCGCGGCGCGATGATGGCCTACTTCGAGCGGACCGCGACTTTCCTGATCAACCGGGACTGACGTCAGTCCTCGATCGGCAGCACTTCCGCGTGATCGACCTTCAGCTTGGCGAGGGCCTTCTTGCCCTCGGCGCGCGTCTTGAAGGTGCCCACGCTCACGATCCAGAGCTTCTTGCCGCTGCGGCCGGTCACGCGATCCACCTTCGGCGCTGGCAGGCCTGCCTTGCGCGCCTCGTCACCAAGATCCCTGGCGCGCGCCCGCGCATCGGACTCCTTCACGTAGGCGCCGCATTGGATCGTGAAGCCGCCCTTCGTGGAGGACTTCGAGGCCGTCGCGGTCTTGGGCTTCGTGGACTTGGTCTCGCTCTTTGCGGCGTCGCGAGCGGGGGCCTTCGGCTTGGCGGCCGGCTTGGTCTTGCCGCCGGCGGTGGCGGCTGGTGCGGCATCGCTGGCGCTGTCGTCGGTCTCCGCAGAGGCGACTGGCGTGGGCGTGGGTGACTTCGATGCCTCGCGCGCCGCGGAAGCCAGGTTGCGCGCGCGTGTCGCCTCTTCGCCCGTGAGCAGTTGGGCGGCCTCGTCGTACTTCGCCGCGGCTGCCGCTGGCTTTCCTTCACGTGTCAGCAGATCGCCCAGCATCACCTTCGCCTGTCCGGACGTCTCGCGGTCCTCGCTCGGCTCCGCAAGCAGGAATCGGCTGCGCGCCTCCTCGAATCGATCCTGCCGATACGCGGCCAGGCCCGCGACGAAGGCGGCACGCTGCTTCAGAGGTGGCTGTGCCTCAGTCTGCGCGGCGGTGGCGTCGTCGTAGGCCTTCGTCCAGTCCTGCGCGTCGTAGGCGCGCGTCGCGTCATCCAGGCGCTGTTGGGGTCCGTTGCAGGCGGCCAGCAGGAGCAGCGTGACGGAAACCATCCACTTCAGGACCTGCGCAAAGGGGTTGGAGTTGCTCATGGCGCGTACTTTACCGATCGCCATGAAGCTCATGCGACGCATCCAGCGGCAGCTTGCCCTGCATCCCTTCCGAACCTTCGTGGTGGACGACCAGCGCGCCTGGAACGGAATCACCCTGCTGATCGCCGCCATGCACATGGCGCGGGAAATCGAGCGGCGAACGGATCGTGAGGCGGTGGGGCTGCTGCTGCCGACCTCGGGCCTGATGCCCGCCGCGCTGCTGGCCACGTGGATGACAGGCAAGGTCGCGGTCCCCTTGAACTACCTGCTGTCGCGCGAGGATCTGGAGTACATCGTGCAGGACGCTGGGCTGGACCTGGTGGTCACGGTCGGTCCGATGCTGGACTACATCCAAGGTCCCACCCCCAGCATGAAGCCCCTGAAGTTGGAGGATCTGCGTTTCAAGGGGGTGCCGCCGGTGAGACTTGGAGCCGGCCGAGGCGCCGACGACCTTGCAGTGCTGCTGTACACGAGCGGCACAAGCGGCCGACCGAAAGGCGTGATGCTCTCGGCGGGAAACCTGGACTCGAACATCGACCAGATCCGGCGCTGGGCAACCTTCGACCATCACGACGTGCTTCTGGGCGTGCTGCCGCAATTCCACTCCTTCGGTCTCACGGTGCTCACCTTGCTACCCATGTCGATCGGTGCGAAGGCGGTCTACACGGCGCGCTTTCAACCAAGGAAGGTGCTGGATCTGTCACGGGATCACGGCGCGACGGCCTTCGTGGCCATTCCCAGCATGTACAACGCGCTCGCGGCGGCACGCCACGGTGGCCCCGAGTGCTTCGCGAAGCTTCGCTATGCGGTCAGCGGTGGCGAACCGCTTCCGGACGCGGTGGCCGAGGGATTCCGCGAGCGCTTCGGCGTGCGCATCGCCGAGGGCTACGGCCTGACCGAGACGAGCCCCGTGACCAACTGGTGCCTGCCGTCCGAATGGCGGCATCGCAGCGTGGGGCGGCCGCTTCCGGACGTGCAGCAGCGCATCGTGGGTCCGGAAGGGCAGTTGCTGGCGGCCGGCCAGGACGGCGAGGTCCGCATCCAGGGGCCCAACGTGATGCACGGCTACTGGAACCTGCCCGAGGAGACCGCGAAGGTCTTCGACGAGCATGGATTCTTCCGTACGGGCGACATGGGCCGCTTCGACGCGGAGGGGCACCTGTACATCACGGGCCGCTTCAAGGAGATGCTGATCATCTCGGGCGAGAACGTCTTTCCGCGCGAGATCGAGGAGGTGCTGAATCGGCACCCCGCGGTGAAGGACGCCGCCGTGATCGGCATGCAGGACCCGATGCGCGGCGAAGTGCCGCTGGCGTTCGTGGAGCTGCACGATGGCGCCGCGTTCGACGCCGCTGCGCTGCAGCACCACTGCCGTGCCACGCTACCCGCGTACAAGGTTCCGCGCGAGATCCGCCGCCGCACCGCGCTGCCGCGCAATCCGACCGGCAAGATCCTGCGCCGCGCCCTGAACGCCGACACGCCAAGCGAAGGCTGATCGGGCATCAGCCGCACGGGCCGGTCGAGAGCAGCGCGATCGCGATGTCCCCTGGACCGACCTCCAGATCCCGATCGAGATCGGCGGGTCCTCCCGCGTCGCCGAAGCTGAGCAGGATCAGGGCGATGTCGCCGCCATCGACGCTGCCGCTGCCATCCAGGTCAGCCTCGCACACGCACGGCGTCGTGTCGACGCCTTCGACCTGCAGCATGCCCGTGGCGCCATGGCCCCAGCCGCCAAGGCGGATCAGCACCTGCATGCCGCATGTCAGGCCGACTTCCACCTCGGCCGCGCCTCCAGTGCACGCGTCATCGCTGCAGGCCATCGGAAGCCCGCCGCAACGCTCGTAGATCGCGATGCGGGCGTCGAAGTCGCCGGTCTCGCATGTGCCGATGCGGAACACGCCGGTCGCGTTGGCAGTGAAAGAGAACCAGACGTCGTGCGTGAAGGCAAGACCCGCACCCTCGTCGCAGGTCGAGGGAAGCCAGGCGGGATCCGACGAGGCGCCGCGAGAATCGAAGCCCACAGCACCCTCGCCGATCGGCTGCGCGAATTCGCAACGGTCCTCAAGCGGGTGGTCTGGCGTGCACGGTGCCACCTGCGCGCGGATCGCGTAGTGGCCCCGAGGATCGCCGCATGGAATCGGCTCGAACAGCAGGGAGCGCACGGCGATCCGGTAGGTGCCGGCAGGCAGGCAGGCGGAGCAGCGCCCGGGGCATCCATCCGAACTCTCCGCGTAGACGGTGGGGGGGCAGGTGGCCTCGACGATCGCCGCGCCCACCGGACCGGCGCTCCAGCACTCCACGCTCAGGCTTCCCGGCGCCGCCAGCACCACGTCGAACCAGTCCACGTCGCGGCTTGCGTCATCGGACCACACCTGACCTGCGACGATCTCGCCGATGGACAGCGGATCCGCGGGATGCATCGGATCCGGGCAGGCGTCATCGAGCGAGGCGCCGCAAGGTTGCAGTTCCTGCCGATCCGCCGTCGGCACTTGGCAGGGCTGAATGTCGCGGCATGCTGGGCACAGCACACTTGCCTCGTCGGCGCATCGCTGGTCCCAGGCGACACTGCAGCAGGCGGGGTCGACTTGGCACACGACCGAGGCGCAAGTGGTGTCGGAACAGCCGGGCAGGCCTGAGGAGGAGCAGCAGGGTTGCTGGGCCGCGGCGGCGGTCAGGAACACGAACGTGGTGACGAAGGCGATGGCGGTGCGGGGCGGCATGGTTTGTTTCTCCAGGTGCACGGCACAGCGTCGCGAGGCCGCGCGCCTTCTTTCCGAACAGGTGCCCTTTTTCCCTCAAAACGCGATGTCCCCAACTTGTCCACAGGGGGCCACGCGGCGCGCAGCCCACGGGCGTGCTACCGTTCGGCCCCGCCGGGGCCGTCCCGGCGCCGCACCTCTCGTGGAGACCTCCATGTCCCTCGCCGTCGGAAGCAAGGCACCCGCCTTCACGTTGCCCTCGAAGCCTGGAAACCCCGTCGACCTGGCCGCCCATCTGGGCAAGAAGAAGACGGTGCTGCTGTTCTTCCCGCTGGCGTTCAGCCCGGTGTGCCAGGCCGAGATGTGCACGTTCCGCGACGGTTGGTCGAAGTGGCAGGGGCTTGGCTGTGACGTGTTCGGCGTCAGCATCGACTCGCCCTTCGTGGTCGACAAGTTCCGCGAGCTCGAGAAGATCCCGTTCCCGCTGCTGAGTGACTTCAACAAGGAGATGGCAGCCGCCTACGGTGCGCTGCACGCCGACCTGATGGGCCTGAAGGGCGTGGCCAAGCGCGCGGCCTTCGTGATGGATGCGTCGGGTACCGTGCGCTATGCGTGGGTGAGCGACGATCCGCGCGTCCAGGTCGACTTCGACGCCATCGAGAAGGCGGTGAAGGCGTGCTGAGTCGGCTGGCGGCGTGCCTTGCATGCGCCGCCCTGGTGGCCTGCGACGTGGATCAGGGACCGGAGACCGAACTCGCCTCCGCGCGAAGCGAGACGGGACCCGGTGTCACCGTGCACCAGATTCGAGGCTTGGCCACCGAGACCGCGACCAGCGCCACCGAGCGCCCGGTCGAGGGGCGCGTGCTGGAACTGGAGAGCTCGCGCGAGGTGACCGTGCCGATGGGCGACGTGTTCAAGGTGGAACTGGTCGCGAACTCCGGCAGCGGTCATCAGTGGACTTGCCAGCTTCCACATGACGCACCGCTGAGCCCTTCGGGCGAGCCGCAGCGCGCGCCGATCGATCGGGGCGTGATGGGAGGTCGCGTGAGGTGGACATTCGCGTACACGCCGCTGCGCCCAGGATCATGCGACCTCGTGTTCAACCTGGTGCGGCCGTGGGAGAAGGGCGCTCCGGCCTCGAAGACCACCACCCTGAAGGTGAACGTGGTTTCCGCGGGCATGGCTGCGACGCCCTGAGTCAGCAGGGACCGTAGTCGAGCAGCGCCAGCGCGACGTCGCCCATGTCGATCGTGCCGCTGGCGTCGAGATCGGCCGCGCAGCGACTGCACGGACCGTGCTCCAGCAGGATCAGCGCGACATCACCCATGTCGATGGTGTTGTTTCCATCGAGGTCGGCGCCGCAGAACGGCGTCATGACCGCGTAGGAGTTCTTCCAGCTTGCGCTGATGCGCGTGAAGGTTCCGGAGGGCACCTCCGACTGGCCGAAACCGTTGTCGCCCCACGCCGCGAGGGTGCCATCCGGGCGAAGCGCGACCGCGTGATAGCCGCCAGCAGCGATCAGCGTGAACGTGCCGCTCGGAGGGGTGCCGAGTGAGCCGGAGGTCGAGCCCCACACCGCTGCGGTTCCGTTGCTTCGCAGTGCCGCCGTGAAGTAGAAGCCCGCGGACACGTCGGTGTAGGCGCCCGCGGGCACGATCGACTGTCCGTAATGCGGTTCACCGCTTTGGCCCGTCTTGCCGGCTCCCCAGCAGTTCACGATTCCGTCGGTCCGAACCGCTGCGGAGTGGTAGAGACCGCCAGAGATCTGCGTGAAGGTTCCGGTGGTCGGCCCCACGCTCTGCCCGAAGTGCACCGCGCCGCTCTGACCGGTCTTTCCGGCACCCCAGCATGCGATGGTGCCGTCGGTCTTCAGGCCGATGGAGTGATAGGCACCGGCTGCGACCTGGCTGAACGCCCCCGCAGGAACGATGCACTGCCCGTACGCGCCGTCACCCAAGTTGGTGGTGCCAAGACCCCATGCGGCGACGGTGCCGTTGCCACGAACAGCCAGCGAGTGATACGCGCCCGCGCTGACCTGCTCGAATGCACCGGAGGGAACACTCGCCTGGCTGTAACCGTTGAAGCCCCACGCCTGAAGAAGACCGTCCTGTCGCAGCGCCACGGTATGGAACCATCCAGCGGCGATCTCCCAGAAGATCCCGTTGGGCGTGGTGGACTGCAGGTTGCCGTTGTAGCCCCACGCAGCGACGCTGCCGTCGGTTCGCACGGCCAGCGAGTGGAAGGTGCCGACGCCGATTCTTGAGAAGCTTCCGCCTGGCGGCGATGCTTGGCCGTTCGTGTTGTCGCCCCAGCACGTGACCGATCCGTTGGTCATCAGTCCGACCGTGTGATTCCGGCCTGCCAGAACCTGTGCGAACAGCACTGCTGGAGTGTTGCACTGCCCGTAGTTGTTGTTGCCCCAGCAGACGGCGGCGCCCGTGCTTCGCAAGCCGACCGTGTGTTGATAGCCACCGGAGACCGAGATGAGGGGGATGCCCGGATTGCTCGCCTGTCCGTGGCTGTTGTAGCCCCAACCGCGGAACGCGCCATTGGAGTACAGCGCGAGGGAGTGGTATTCGCCGGCCGCGACGAAGGCGAGCACTTGGCCGGTCTGCGACGCGACCTGTCCGTCGCCGTTGTTGCCCCAGCCGGTGCATGCGCCTGCGCTGGTGAGCGCAAGCGAGTGGTACAGGCCTGCGGCGATGCGCGCATAGCTTGTGCCTGCGGGAACCGTGGTCTGCCCGTAGGTGTTGTCGCCCCACGCGGCCAGCGAACCGTTCGAGCGCAGCGCCACCGAATGGAACCCGCCAGCCGCCAAGGCGCTGCAGGTGCCAAGGTCCGCAGGTGGCGTGCTGGGAAACGCGTTACCCCAACCGATCACCGTGCCGCTCCGCAGCGCCACCGAGTGCTGGTTGCCGCCCGAGATCGAGGTGACACCGCTCAGCCCGGCTGGCACGTTGATCTGTCCCCCGTTGTCGCCCCAACCCACGCCACTCCCCGCAGCGAATGCGCGGGCGCTCAGCATCCACGACAGGGGTATGGCAAGAAGCGGAATGAAGTGAAGCACCCGTCGCATGCGGACAATCAGCCTATCGGATCAAGGGCAGGATCCAAAGTCCAGAAGCAGAATTGCGATGTCTCCGGTATCCACTTCGGAGTTGCCATCCACGTCGGCCGCGCAACCCTCGCAACGCCCGAAATCGAGCAGCGCCACCGCGATATCCGACGACGACACTTCGCGATCGCCGTCGAGATCGGATGGGCACGGCGGCGGCACGGCTCCAAGCAGCTCGAAGGGAAGCGCGAAGGCACGACCCTCGCTGCTTCCGGCCACATAGCCCTCGCGGCCCTCGAACCAGACGCGCGGACTGTTGGCGTTGCCGTCGAGCGCGTTGAATTGGCGTGCGTTGTGGCCGGTCACCGCCGCGCGCGGCGAGACGAGCGGCGAGAACACGTTCGCCGAGGGTGACGCCGCGCCAAGGCACGACCACTGGATCCAGTAGCGGCCGGGTGCAAGTCGGCCTCCGTCGGGCAGTCCATCCAGCGACACGGTGTACGAGAAGACCGGGCGCACCGTGCCGGTGCTGGTCGCGCTCTGGCGATGGCACACGAAGGTGCCGGGTCCGGCCGGCAACACGAGATTCGCGGCAAGCACAGGCTGCGGCAGGTTGGCCGGTGCGCCGGGCGAGCCGGCACTGAAGGGCGTGTCGTTCCACAGGTTCACCTGCACCTGTGTCACGCTGGGCGAGGTTTGCGAGGTCTGAAAGGCGTAGATGGTCAGCGCATCGAGATCCCAGCCACCCGCGGGCACTTCGAAATCGTCGGCCAGTGCGGTGGTGGTCGCCACGGTTGCGGCCACGCCGGTGGTGGAGAAGTTGAATGTGCTGCCGGGCACCGTGAATCCGTCGCAGTTGCTGATCGGTTGGCCCGCGATCGAGCCGGTGCCGCCGGTCGGATTCGTGACCAGCGGGCCGTTGGTGTGCAGCGTGTCGGCGAACACCGGCATGCAGACCAGCAGCGTTGAGGACAGACGGATCACGAGGCTCGTTCTCTTTCTCATTGAAGGGAGTGACCTCAGAAGGGCCGGAAAGCGGGAGACGGGACTTGAACCCGCGACATGCAGCTTGGAAGGCTGCCGCTCTACCACTGAGCTACTCCCGCAGAGCGTTTCTGAGTGTACTGAGGCCGATTCAGAAGTGGTGTCGCTGCATCCAGCTGTTTTGGACTGCCCCGAAAAGCACGCCGTAAGGGGGGAGTTGAGGGGGGAGGCGGGAAGCAGCAGTCGAGCGATGGTGGAATCGTCGATGGGACCACTCGCCCCGTCGAAAAGCTTGCTCAGAGCTCGACGCTGGTCCTCCATGGTCAGCACGGAGTAGTGCTTCTGCGTCGTGTCGAAACTGGAATGCCTCATGATCTGCTGCGTGAGTTGTGGAGGGGTGCCGTTTCGAGCAAGTTGCGTTCCCAGCGTTGTGCGAAGGGCATGAAGATCTACGACCCGTCCCTCGCTATCGATCTTGTCGATGTTGGCTCGTTCAAAGTCGCGGTCCCGTGTTCGGTCCGTGACAGTCGTCGGCCAAACCAGCTCTGAAGATCCAGCAGTCGCGGCCTTGTGATCTGAAAGAATTTTCTTCAGCTCGGGACTCATCGCTACGCGTTGAACCTTCTTGGATTTGGTCTTTCGAAGGATGATGATCCCATCGTTCAGATCCACATCGGACCATGCCAGACGTTCCAGTTCACCCTTCCTCAGGCCTGCTTGAAGAGCAGTCGCGTACCAAGCTTCACGACCATGTTCACGAGCCACGGTGAGAAGGCTGGAGCTCTCCTCTTCCGTCAGGGCACGTCGCTCCCTGCGACGATCCAGCTCCTCATCCTTCCGAGGGATCTCGATCAAGGGGTTGGCCGCGATGTACCCAGACTTCTTGCACCAGTTCATGAACGAGTTGGCAATTTGAAGGGTGTGATTCCAGGATCGATTGGACAGTCCTGCGGCTGCTCGCTGTTCGAGGTGAGTCGACAGGGATTCCGCCGTCAGATCTTCAAGGGTTCTGGCTGAAGCGTTCCGGATCCAGTTCTCCAGCTGCTTCTTCTTCTGAGTGACGTTGTGCTTCGCCTGTCCCTTCTTGGTGCACAGGGTGATGTACTCGTCCCGCAGTTCGATCACATTCCGCTTCCGCTGCTTGCGGATCTTGTGCTGGGCGGGATCAACCAGCCCAGTCTTCACTTCCTGCACCTCCTTGATCCACTTGGCAAGTAGCCGGTCAGCCGTTGCCTTGTCGGAAGTGCCCGTGGATCGTTCGACCAGCTTGCCTGTCTCGTCTCGGAAACGGCAGTACCAGATCTTTCCGACGGTGAAGAGGTGACCTGAGCCCTTGGTTCGACGCTTGCCTGATGCCTTGTTCGCCATGGTCAGTTCCTCCTCGCTTCGACTCGCTGGCGATACATCCAGTTCTGGATGTCTGTCTCGCTGAAGCGGATAGACCGTCCGATCTGGATAAAGGCGATCTCGCCGTTAGCCTTGGCCTGATCCAGCTTGCGGATGCTCATGCGAGCAAACGCGGCGGCTTCGTGACGAGTGAAGATGGGGGACGACGCTGATTGGCTGTTTTCGGGGCCACCGATTGCACATTGATTAGTAGTTTTCATGCCACCAATGAAAAAGATTATAGGACTATAGTCAAATAGAAAGTCTGATAATTATTCCCGTAGTTTGCAGGATTGGCCTTGCTCACCCGTAGAAGCGTGGCATACTGGATCCCAAGCGGGCTTCCATTTCGGGGCTCCGGGAGAAACTTGAATGAGACGAGTGTTCATTGGTGGTTGTGCAGCGTTGATGGCGTTTGCAGCGGTTCGAGCCAACGCAGCTTCGAGTGGTTCTGGGGTGTTGGGTTGGGGAAGTGCCATTGACCGGACTATCCTTAAAATTTTTAAATCGGAACTTGACATCGGCGGCAAGGCGGGTTATTTGAGTGCTATGAAGAAAATTTCCGCAGTTATGTCGTTGCTTGCCGTCGTGTTTTCGTCGAATTACGCGCGCGCGCAGGCGCCGGCTGTCAAGATCCAGTTCGTCAACGCGACACACGGTGAGAAGGCCGACTCAGATATCTGGATTAACTTTTCGGAGGGCGGAGCGGCTGTCGTCGCCCCCGGCGACGGAAAAGTTTCCTACAATTCTTCCCTTCCTATCGGAACGGCCAACATCAAGAACGACACCGGCACCTACGTGCTGACGCCCATTCACACCAACTCGAGCTACCCGCTTGATACGATACAGCACGGCGAGATAACGATCAGCACCTTCGGCGGCGGGCGCGCATACGCGAGCTACGGTGCCGGGCTGTCCACTATCGCCAGCGGGATCGCCCCGAAAATAGGGCCTTACCCCGGGTGGCAGCCCGCGCCGACCGCGCCATCGAATCCTCCCGACCCGACTTTTACCCAGCGGTTTCAGGCATTCGAGCTTACCATCCAGCCTACAGTAGAAAAGGGCAGCAACGGACTCTACGGGTTCAGCAACGAGAACCAGGCATATGCCGACCTCTCCTACATCGACCAAGTCGGCATCTCCACGGGCATCAAAGTAGTCAACCCTCCGGCCGGAACCAAGAACCCGATCCAGACAAGCCGCAACACGCAAACGCTCTTTAACGCCGTCCAGATTTATGGTTCTGAGGCCGCGGGTGCGACGACCCTCACCGCGCTGACAAACGTCGTTACCAAGGCCGCTCCAGGCAAGGACCAATACTGCCAAGTCGCCGGCAGCGACCCAACAATCCCCTACTACAATCCCGGCTCGACCAGCATCGCAAACCCGCCATCCAACACATCTACCGCAGCAGCGTGGAACGTCGTGCGCGTAGTCGGACCCGGCCCGATGCCCCCGGAGTCGGACCCGGCCAAAACCCCCGGCGCCACCACCGTAGTATATCATACATGGGACGATTACCTCCTCGCACTCACTCCTACCGGCAGCCTCAATACGGCCGGCAATCTCGTCACGAACCTCGCGGGTTCCTACGGGGAGACGGGGGACCCCGCGCAACATTACACGGCCAGCGCCACTTTTAACGCGGGGTCTGTCACTCTCGGCGGCATAGTCTACACGGGATACGTTCTCATTGACAATTTTACCTGGGGCAACACTCAGCAAACCAAACTTTATGTCCCCTTCTCCGTCCTTAAAGCGTCGACCGGGCTTTACGGGACAAATCCCACCTACTCTGTCGGGGGCGGTGCGCTCGTTCCAGTACCCCCCAACGATCTCCAGACCCGAGTGGTCGGCGATGTCGTCGCCGGCATGAACTTCGGGCTAGTCGGAAGCACCGTGGTGGCCACATACGACGGCAAGACGCAAGCGCTCGCGGACTTTACCTCGAAAGACTGGTGGCGCATCGGAGTTCAATACCCGAACCTCTTGTTCGGAGGCGCCCAACCCACCAATCCCACCTTCTACAACACGTATGCCGCCAAGCTCCAGTTCCTCACGTCCGGATACGGTTTCGGCATCCAAGACAGGCTCGGCGCAAACACAACCGAGTTTAACGTCACTCTTGGCGACGGCTCGAACCCAACGCTGCAATTCCTCATACAGCCTGACATCGCCGTCCCCTGCCCGAGCGACCAAGGCTGCTGCCCGGGCGACCTGGACGGCGACGGCGAGGTGACTTCGGGCGACGTCGGGTTCCTGCTGCTCTCGGCCGGTCCGTGCCCGGGATGCCTGGAGGATCTGGACGGCGACGGCGAGGTGGGCGCGGCGGACGTGTCCTTCCTGCTGCTCTCCTTCGGTCCGTGCTCCTGAACGAAGTCTCGGCCCATCCATCACGAAAGCACGCGCCCCAGGCCAAGGCCTGGGGCGCTTTCGTTCATGGATGGGGGGATGCGGGCCTCAGGCGGTGCCCACGTCCCCGGACCCGCGACGGCCCCCCTATTAGTTGCTGGCGGACTGTTGTTTTTGAGGAGGCGGTCGGGGGTCTAAAAACTGTATATTCCGGTATGAACCGCTCGTCTCGCACGCTCCCGCTCGCCCCTATTATAGAAACTGTCCCGTTTTCCGAATTCGCCGGCCGCGTTCAAAAGTTGGTCGCCACCCATGGCGGGCAGCTTTCTTTCACCGACGGATATACTTTTGGCGCGGCAAAATCCGTCAGCCTTGAGGCGGGTTTGGACACCTTGTCGGCTGGTGCTTGGCCGTCAGGGCATTTCTCCGGCATCGTTCAGGGGCTGCCCACGCCCCGGGAGCCGGCGTACGCCGACGAGCGCAGACAGGATGCTAGCCGCCGGGCTCCGCCCTGCGGAATCCGCCCGCCACGGGTGAGAGGCCCGGGTTCTGAGCCGTGGCCCCGGTGCTCGGCGCACGCCGGCGGCACGGGCCTGACCGGCCGCCGCCTCGGCATGCCCCCGATTCGGTTGCTCGGGCCGCCCCATTGGGGGTGTATTCAGAGCCTTGCGACTGGCCCTGAATGGTGATACGACATACGCGATCCGCCAAGATGGAAGTATTGTTGGATGGGGTCGCAACAACTCTGGTCAAGCGACAACGCCAACTGGGTTAGCAGGTGTGAAGCAGGTGGTTGCAACTGGCGACTTCACCATCGCGCTTTACGAATCCGCTGAGCCGGCCTGCGCATCGGACCTTGATGGAAGCGGAAGTGTCGATTCGGCTGACATCGGTCTCCTACTTCTGGACTTTGGTGCCTGTAACTGAGTGCATTGGTATCGAGTTGGGTCGAGTCACTCCTGAAGCTCCTCGCTCTCGCTGATCCCAACACCCCAAACACCCCAAGACCTCTGGCCTCAAGCCGGAGGTCTTATCTTTGGGGCTCTCAAATTCATTTGGGCATTCGTCCGATGGGATGAGCTTGAAGCCACTGCTTGAACCCTTGAACGGTCCTACTGGGAAGTGGAATGGGGTTGGCTGGCTTGCTCATGGCTCGGTGAACCAGACGGATGCGTTGCTTGATGTCGGGATCCAGTGGCGGTGATGAGGTTGTCGTGGGCACGATTGTTCTCCTGTCTCCTATGTAGGGTTTCCACAGACAGCCTCAAGAACCCGTGAGCCCCATGTCTGCAGGACCTCAAGAAAACATAGGAATCTGAAGGTGCTGAAGGTCTTGAGCCTGCATCATGATCCTGTCCCTGTAGACCTTCAGACCCAAGGCCTCAAGACCCACACCTCTCAGGAGCCTTGGGAACTGGAGGATCAGATGGCAGGGGATCTTTGGAGGATCAACGGCCAGAGGGTCTTGTGGCTTGGCTCACCCTGATCTCGGGGGATTGAGGTGGTTGAGGAGGAGGATCATCAGGAACCAGACTCCAACAGGCACCAGTTACTTGATGCTCTCTCGCGACCTCTTGAGCATTCCCTTTAGAGTCATCTTGAGGATCCTTAGGACCTGTTGCTTAGGACACCTCATGTACGGGTACGGTTGCAATGACCCCTCTTCAGAGGTCATCACTCACATGTACGGATGCACGTGTAGCAACGGCAAGTCTTCCACCATTTTGGCTGAGTAGGGCCTACTTCAGGCTTGCATGAGTACAGCAGGGGAACT
>Ga0194130_10004052_pt1 | contig 18974 bp, 12 predicted proteins | sample TA2KigsurfametaG_FD_160084 | JGI IMG/M metagenome (GOLD analysis project Ga0194130, IMG submission 160084) | Freshwater microbial communities from Lake Tanganyika, Tanzania - TA2015050 Kigoma 12 surface | ecosystem: Environmental > Aquatic > Freshwater > Lake | place: Tanzania: Lake Tanganyika... | reverse complement strand
GATATCGGTCGTATCTTCTTTGGCCGTGACATTCAGTGCGCTCAATGTCACGACCATCCCTTGGTCGCCGATTACGAACAGTCGGAGTACTTCGGAATACTCTCCTTCGTAAATCGAACCTATCTGTTCGAGGATGAAAAACGGAACAAGTTGCCGTTCCTGGGCGAGAAGGCCGAGGGAAATCTAGAATTTAGTAGCGTATTCAAACCGCAAGACGGAAAGACTCGCGCTCAACCCGTTCTGCCAGGCGCGATGGCGATGGATGCCGAGCCAGATTTTGTTGATACAAGCGAAGCCTATGTGGTCGCGCCGGAGAAAGATAGACGGGCAGTGCCACGTTTTAGTCGGCGACAACAAATGGCAGTTCTGGCGACGCATCCAGAAAATGAAGCCTTCAACCGCAATTTGGCCAATCGCCTTTGGGCGAACCTGCTAGGAAAAGGTGTCGTTCATCCCGTGGATATGCACCATATCGATAATCCACCCACCTCTGCTGCACTGCTGCGAGTCTTAGCGGATGGCTTGGTAGCCAGTCGTTTCGACTTGCGCGAATTCCTTCGCCAAATCGTTCGTTCGAACGCTTATCAACGTTCTGCCTTACCTCCGGATTTGGAGAGTTGGCAAGGCCCCGCTGGCGGTATGGAAGCGCTCGACTCGCTGGCGAGTAGTAATCAAGGCAAGCTCGACGCACTCCAGCCTCAGATGACGCAATTGAAAGCTGAATCGGAGCAAGCCAACCGTCAACTTCAAGCGTCACAGGCCAACGTCGATCAACTACAAACGAAAATCGACAGCGAAAGGAAACTACTTCAACAGTACACCGAACAAAAGACTGCTGCGGTTGCCAAACAGAACGAAACGACGGCTAAACAAAAGGAGCATGAGGAAGTACTAGCCTCCTTGCAAACGGCGCTCGGTGAGGCAGACAAGGTGCTGAATGTCACACCTGACGATGCAGAACTGGTGGCTTCGCGTGAATTGCTCAACAAGCGACTGCAGTCCGCCAACGATGCGAAGGCACCACTCCAACAAAGCCTGGAACAATTGCAGGAAGATGTGCAGGATATGACGCGCCGTGTTGACGATCAACGTGGACGCCTTCTCTCATTGGCTAATCGTAAGTTAGCCTTGGGAGAGTTCGTGATTGAGGCTCGCGGCATTCAGCGTCGAATCCGCCGCCAAATACAGGCCGCCATCGATCAACAAACCGATTGTGAGCAGCAACTGTCAAGAATCGCCAGCTTGCGGTCCTGGTTAGAATTGCGTTCCCAACGCGAGCAAGCCCGACAGTCGAACAACTCAAGTTTTCTAACCGAATCGCAAAACGAATTCGAGCTTCAGCAACGCGAACTGCTTCAGTCATGGCAACGATTGTTCGCCATGCGCACCGTTCGTAATCTATCGCCGGAGCAGATGACAGGTGCAACGTTTACAGCTCTGGAGATGGACAAATCCGTTCGAAGCAAAGCCTTGGCGGACTGGGCAACTCAAAATGCGCAGAATTCGGCAGAACTTGAAAACGCCGCCAAACGCGACGCTTTTGTTGGCGCGGCAATCGCAGTAAAAATGTGGGACACCGTGGAGGACTTGATGGTCGAGCGATTTTCGGCGCCCGCTGGCAATCCACAAGACGCCTTCTTCGCTACAGTTGACCAAGCGTTGTTGATTCAAAACGATCCGACCTATCAATCATGGCTCAAGTCGAACGATGCTGCGCTGTTTTCTCGACTTGCGGCGATCGACGATCCGAAGAAGCTGACCGGAGAGATGACGTGGTCCATTCTCGGTCGACAACCGGATGACGAGGAAATCAAAATGGTCGCGCAGATACTCCATCAAAACTCCTCCGATCGCGAAACCACAATTCGAGAATTGGTTTGGGGACTCCTGGCTTCGTCCGAGTTCCGCTTTTTTATGTGATAGTGAACTACCTATGACGCTTGAACAATACAAACCTTGTGGAACGCTCGATCACGGCATCGGTCGTCGGCAGTTTATGGGCGAGTTCCTTACCGGACTGGGCGCGGTGGCAGGAACGAGCCTTTTTTCGCATCCATTGGGAGCGACCGAGATCGCTCAGAAGAACAAATCGGTCGTCGTGATTTATCTAAACGGCGGACTTAGTCAATTCGAGTCGTGGGATCCAAAGTCCGATCTGGAGACAGGTGGACCCTTCAAATCGATTCCTACAACCGTTCCCGGCATCCGTATATCGGAACTGCTCCCCTACACTGCCAAGCAAATGCACCATATGGCTTTGATTCGGAGCATCAGTACTGACCTGGACGATCATGGTTTGGCGAACAACATCGTCCGCAGTGGACGAACCACGCGATCGGCCACCGAATATCCCGAGTTAGGCGCCGTCGTCGCTAAAAATCTTGAGCGAGACGATTTTCCACTGCCCGGTCACATCCGGACGATGGTCGGCGGTTCTGGAGGGCGAACCAATAACGCAGCCTATCTCGGACCTCGGTACGCAAGTGTTTCAGTCGGAGCTGAGAAAGGAGGTATCGTCAATACCCAATTGCCCGATGGCATGACCGTAACGGCTGACAATCGTCGACACGATTGGCGGCGATTTGTCAACAACCGCTACCGCGCCAAAGTCCAATCCACGGAAATCGACGCCTACCTACAGTGTTTTGAGCAAGCGTTGCGATTGATGGAAAAACGCGAACTGTTTGATATCGCCCATGAGTCAAAGGCTATTCAGGAAGCCTACGGGGCATCGGAGTTCGGCAAGCAGTTGCTGCTCGCGCGTCGCTTGGTAGAACAAGAAGTTCCCTTTGTTGAAATCTCACACGACGGCTGGGACTTTCATCACAACAATTTCGAGTTTCATTACCATTACGTGGCCGACTTTGATCGCCCATTCGCACACTTCGTTGATGATCTGCATCAGCGCGGCTTGTTGGAACGAACATTGGTGATTGTCATGACCGAGTTTGGCCGAACACCCAAGATCAACGCAGGATATGGCCGCGATCATTATCCCAACGCTTGGTCAATCGCCATGGCAGGCTGTGGTATTCAACACGGCGCTGTAATTGGCAAGACGGACGCCAAAGGGATCGAGGTCACGGATCGCAAGGTCGATCACCGGCACCTGTTTCATACCTATTTGCAAGCCGTGGGTATCGACTCGTCCGGAGAGTTCGAAATCGGAGGCCGAAAATTCCCGATCGCCGATCCTGCCTATGGTCCAATCGAAGAGTTACTAGCATGAACGATACGACGCCTTCGCCACCAACCGCTCCTGGCAAATTTGATCCCAAAGCTGCCAAACAGATTTCCGACTGGGCGCACGACGCCAAGCTGTTGTGTTGTCGCGTTGACCCAACAGGCAAGTATGTTGTGGCAGGGGCGATTGACTATACCATTCAACGCTGGGAGATTGCGACAGGCAACAAAACTCCACTTGTCGGTCATGAGAACTGGGTTCGGATGCTTGGATTCTCGCCCGACGGAAGCACACTTTACTCCGGCGCGTATGACGGCCGAATGATTGCTTGGGATATCACTGCCCAGTCGCCGAAACCTCAGCGAACCATCCAAACGCACCAAGGTTGGCTGCGAGGACTGGCGGTCAGCCACGATGGCCACAGAATTGCTACCTGCGGCAACGACATGTTGGTTAAGATCTGGTCGACAGCCGATGGCAAGCTGATTCATGAAATGCAGGGGCATCCATATCTTCCCTATTGCGTTCAATTTGTCCCCGGCTCTTGCGATTTGGTCAGTGGTGACATCATGGGGCTGGTGATTCAATGGTCGGCTGAGGGCGGAACGAAAGTGCGAGAGTTCGATGCTCGTGAGATTGCCAGCCACGTCGGCGATAGAGCACCGTTCGGTGGCATCGTGAACATGACCTTTAGTCCTGACAAGAAACGACTAACCGTCACGGGCTTACATAAATGCAGCAATGCGCCGGCGGGGAATCGACGCGCGGTGGCGATGTCTTTCGATTGGGCCAGCGGCGAGAAGTTGCCGAAGCAGGAGTGCAATCAAAAGGAGATTGATGCCACGATGTGGCGAGCGGTCTATCACCCCAGCGGCACAATGATAGGAGTCATCGAGAAGGAGATCGGTTTCTGGGAGGGAGGAAACATCGACACCGTGCACTTGGCCGCCACTCCCGAGCACATCTTTGATTGTGATTTGCATCCCAATCAAGTCGACCTCTACACGGCCCATTTCGACGGTCATGTTCGTTGCTTGCGCTGCGGAACCATTTGATTGTATTTCCTTTCAGAGCCGGCTCTAGCCGAAGCAGCTCAAGTGTGAGGCAGGATCAGCTTCGAATCGGGGTGATTGGCAAACGGGAATTTCGCGCCAGCATAGCGAAGCGCTAGTTCCGGAGTCTGCACACGGCCACCACCAGATGCGAGGCCGTGCATGCACCGGTCGAGAACTCCAGTTGTTAGTAACGTTCGTTCAATCGGTTGCACGGCCTTGCCCAAGCGCATCGTTGATTCAAACGCCTCCAACTGATAGGAGAAATGTCCGAACGGTCCCCAATCCTGGAGCTTGAACCAGCAAGCCCGGGGCTTGTCCTCTCCCTTCAATCTGCAGGCAAATGCGAAGCCACCCGACCATCCCGTTGTCATGATCACGGCCGATTTTAGGCCATCCTCGTGACCCATTAGATAAGCTGCTGGCTGATTTAGGTCATCGTCGTATTCCGCCCTTAGCGGATCCCAATGGACAGAGTCCTCGGGAGTTCCCGGCATGGTTCGCCGCGCGGCGGCAAAGAGCTCGGAAGACCATTGGCCTTCGCGTTCCGCCTGACGAATCTGATCCTTGACGGCTACTCGCAAGCTGCGCACCCCTGCTTCTCCGCCGCGTCGCCTTTCGATCATGCACTGATGGGCTTCCAACGCGTGGAATCCATAATCTTCCAGCGGTCCATAACCGATCGTCAGTGCGGACTCGATTTCGCAGCCCTGGGGCAATTCGAGATCTGGAAACCGCCACGTCAACGGCAACGATGAACCTGCCAGCAAAGGAACCTGCATGTGGCGAGCGGTCTGCACAATTTCCTTGGCATCCTCCCAGCGATAGGAAAGATGTTTGTCGTTGAAATAGGGAACAGTCTGTCCACAACGTCGAAAGGTGGCCATCGTTTCGTCAAAGAAACGTTTCCGTGGATACATTTTCTGCCGCGTGACCTTCTCTCGCGGGTAGTCTCCATGCTCACCAATGCTCAGCACTCCAGCGACTTGTACCTTGTGTGTGCCCAGCGTGATTGCTTCATCGACCGACTGACAGATGCGGACTCCGTGCTTTTCCGCCATCGCTCGACTGATGTCGTGAATATGTTGAGGCTGATCAACATACATCGACACGAGTTGCATGCCGGGACCGGGAGCTTCTCCATTACGCTGATATCCTTCTAGAATCTTCGACACAATGACGTCCGCGTGACTGACGTTGTAGTAGGCCGTAATCAGGGCTGTTACCGGTAGTTTTCCTTGCCGAGGTTCCTCTGCTTGCAAGAGGTCTCGTTTTGGCAAACATACCCCACCTACAGTCATAATTGACGCGGCAACGAACTCACGTCGAGACGAACAAAACATCGTATCAGCCCTTTCCTGTAACACTGTCAATTTAGATTTCTGAGTTGATGGATGTCGCCAGAGATGCGCGAGTATTGGGGGGCCAGAGAAGTCGCACTGCTGCGACCACTATCAAACCTAGCATATCACAGGAACCAACCCGCCTCAAATGCCATGCAACCGACCGCCTAGCCCGCCAACGCTTTACTGCCTGTCCGCCGAAGACTATCGTGTCAACAATGAGGGCCAGGGGCTGGCTTCGACCGATGGCGTTTTCAATCGATGAGCGTGTTGATGTATAATCGGGTATCTTACAAGCCAGCCGAGACAAATCCTGATTGATCAGATTTGCAGTAAGTCAAGGCATACATTGTATTTTGGAAACAAGACAATCCATGACAAGTTCACAGAAGCGAGCCACGCGGGTTTTAACCACGGGACGGGATAGAATAATTGCGATCGCAAAGCAGATATTCGCCAATCAAGGCTTTGCGCAAGTTTCCATTCGTGCCATTGCTGCAGAAGCGAAATGTACGATTTCAACAGTTATGTATCATGCTGGATCGAAGCAAGAGTTGTTAGAAGCCTGCCTCGACAATGCCTTCGCCAAAGAGTCCTAGTTGGTAGCATTTGTCTTACAACTTGAGACGAAGAGCATTACGAACCAATCTCAATTTTTTAAGATCTACGATCGCTTCGTTGAAATATTGATTACTCAAAATTTTTCATCCCCGGTCGCTCGGAGACTCTGGATTAGACTGGCACTTGATGACGGGTCGGCCTACCGGACAATGGAGGCCAATTACGTACAACCATTGTATCAGCATGGCCTCCGATTTCTAAATGGCGCACGGAAAGCAGGTTGGATTGGAGCTACTAGAAAAGAGCTCAGGTTCTTTCTAACGAGTTTGGACTCCGTCCTTAATGGTTTCGTCGTGAATGGGACGATCTCTGAAGACGGCGTGCGGCGCGATCTGCTGGTGGTCAAGCAGGTCGTCGAAGTCACGACTTGGCTTAAGTACTACGGTCGTCGAATGCTAAAGTGAAATCCGCGATTCACTGGGGCAAGCCAAGTGGAGCCGAGACTTCGCATTATTTGACAAACCGAGACGGTTCGGCTGTGGTTTTGGTCTCGAACGATCGTTCGAGAAAGTTCGAAGACGCATATGCAGAATGCTATATGCAGATAGGTGTGTCGCTCGACCTCTCCCTCCTACCAACGACTCCCGCCCGATGATGAAAAGCATACTTATCCATCGTTGCGTCCTTTTGAGTTTTGCCGCACTGTCGCTTGTCATGGTAACAAGCGTTGGAGTAGGCTTGGCTCAAGAGTCGGGTTCTTCAAACGTTGTCCGCATCGAATCCGGTTGGATCCGGGTAGCGGTTGTCGATAATGATGCTTATCCACCTCGCCATAATACTGGCTACAACGGCGTCTCGGAGTTACAACTGCGTATTGATGATCGCAATCTATTTGTGGCAGATTATTCGGGTTTGAATCTCGAACATTTCTTTAACGGCGATGCCAGGACTTATAGGTGGCACGTCTTTGAACCTCGCCAGGCACCGATGAAATTGCTTCGACTGTCGAAACAGATGGTCGAGTTGACGCAGGACCGCACTGAGCACTTGCCGATTCGCAGTCGCGTTGTCTATGAGGTGCAAGACGATGCCATCGGGATGACTTACTATGGCACTCCCCTGGAAAACGTTTGGGACAGGCACGGCTTACTGGGTGTCTTCTTTGCGTCGTACATTCAGGCACCAGAAGATTTGTCGATTCAGTTCATCGGACGATCACGCGAAGGTCGAGGTAACCAGACACCGCGCTGGATCAAGCATCTGCCAACCGAACATGGCGCGGCGGCCAATCATCGTCCGGCTGGAAGTACCTGCCTCCTGCTCGCGCCGCTTGCCGCACACTAAGATGCTGACAAAACAGACACCGATTAGAATTGCAACCTCGCTTCGTACTCGAAAATATTCGTGAGAAATAAAGATGCGAATTTGCCTTGACTACAGTTGTAGTTTTCGGTGGGCTGCCTACGTGTGTAGTCAGCTACTCTTCAAATAGATGCGAGGTGCCATGGCGAAGAAACCGCAAACATTGGGGCGGGTCGAATTGGAACTGCTCCAGTACATCGACGAGAACCATCCCATCTCGGTCCGCGAAGTGGCCGAATACTGGCATGCGAAAACGGGCCAAGCCCGAACAACGGTCTTGACCATGATGGAGCGATTGACCAAGAAAGGCTTCTTGTCTCGCAAGAAGATCGACAGTGTTTATCACTACAGCCCCAAGCAATCGCTGTCGGTGGTACTAAAAGACATAGTCAGCGAATTTGTGCACGGTGTGTTGGGTGGCTCGATCGCGCCGCTGGCCGCGTACCTGACCCAAAGCCAACCCCTGCAACCCGATGAACTGCAACAGCTCAAGAAACTCGTGCAGCGTCTCGAATCGGATGCCTCACGCGCAGATGCTAAGCATGGAGCCTCGAAATGATCCTCGATACGTTCGCCAATAGTTTGGTTCAAGGTTTGATCGGCTTCACCATCTCAGTGGCGATTGTGTTTGCCATCGAGCACCTCCCGTTGGGTTTGAACGCAGCCCACCGTTCATGGATGTGGCGCGCGGTTTACATCAAGACACTTTTGTGGCTGGTAATTCCCACGGCTTGAATCGCGCCGCTGGAGTCACGCGTCCGTCCTTGGGTTCCACAACTTGTTCCTGCCTTCTCGATCCCACGCTATGAGCCTCCGATGCATGCGCTGGTTAACAACTCATCGATCCGCGATGCGGTTCCTGTGCCAACCGATGCAGGCATCTCCTCGGCTGCAGTCTTGCCACGCGTCAACCGAAGTGAACCGTCGACTTTTGACGCGTCTGCCTCCGCTCGGTTGGAATTGGATTCGCATCGTTCAGTCTTTGCATCCGAACTCGGATTGCAATCCAAACCCAAAGTCTCGCTATTCCAGGTCGAGCTATGGTTCGGATTCAGCCTGTGGTGCATGGGCGCTGCGGGCATAGTGATGCTGCTGGCACATCGCGCATTGCAGACGGCCCGCATTCTGCGTCGCTCGACCCATTGTGTCCCGCCCCATTTGTTGACCATGACGTACCAGACCGCGAGACGGCTTGGTATCCGCAAGCCTTCACGGGTCGAGTTATCGAACGAAGTCTCAGTGCCTATGTTGGTCCTTTCCGGAAACGTACAACTGATTCTGCCTGCGGACTTCGAAGCAAAGTTCGGGCTGGAAGGGTGCCGCATGGCGATTGCGCATGAGCTGGCCCACCACAAACGCCGCGACTTGTGGTGGAACCTGCTTCCGACGACGGTCTCCGTCGTTTTGTTCTTTTGGCCGCCCGCATGGTTGGCGGCCCGTCGGTATTACTTGGCCATGGAGCTCGCGTGCGATGAGTGCGCGATCCGCAGTGCCAAGCTTGGACACGCAGCCTACGCCGGGTTGCTGGTTCGTCTATTGGAAGATCAAGGCCGGCGCCGCCTGCCTGCTCATGCCTTGTCTATGGCATGGTCAGGTTCGTTTCGCGCCCTATCAGAGAGGATTCGATTCATGAAAATTGATTTGCAAAACCATCGTTATCGCACGCCGATTTCGACCCTGGTGATGATCGCGACCATCGGACTGCTGGTGCTGCCTTGGGCGGTTGCCCATGGCCAAGACGGTAAAAAATCGGGAGCGTCCAAGAAATCCAATCGCAGTGGTGCATCGAGGACCGGCGGTTCGTCCGATCACTACGATGCAACACCACCTGCCAATCAACCTCCCGCCAATGTCGTTTCGGGATTCTCCTCCGGTAGCGCCTTTGGATTCGGCAATGCATCTAGCGGCGGCAACGGAACTGCGAACAGCGCCGGCAATAATGGTTCGTCGATGGCCTTTGGCAGCGGTGGCGGAATGGCCGGTGGCGGTGGCTCGGTCAGCGGTGGTGTATCGATCGGACTGCGAGGCAATCCACCCGCCGACCTCGAATCGCCTGGCGCCCAATCCAGCAACTCCGGGCGGTCTACAGGCTCGACCAGCATGAGCTTTGGAGTGGATAACAATGCCGTACCATTTTCCACGCAAAAACCTCTTGTCTCACGTTCTCGAGAAATGAGCAATGGATTGCTGGTATCGAAGACTCAAGTCCACGATGGCAAATTCGATGTGCTCATCGAAGAGAGCTCCGACAAAGGGTATGTGATCACCATCCGAGAGCAGCTTAAGACTCGCTCCAAAATGCGCAGGGTCCAAGCCAAGAACATCGATGAGCTCGAACAGAAATACCCAGTCGCCTATGAATGGGTTCGCAAATACCATCTAGCTGGCGTGACACTCGACCAGGATTCGGAAGAGGGCGATAATGGCCCAGGACCGAAAATCGACATGACCCGTCGAGAATCCACCACTAGTACCAGTCATAGTTTTTCTGGAGGTAGCGGCATTTCAATCGGCAGTTCCAGCGCTGGAGGCACTGGCGGGTTCGGTGGGTTCTCGTCGGCCGGCGGGGCCACGGGGAACGAAGCTATGGAAATCATGGAAAAGCATCTCGAGCAACAGATTCAGCAAGCCGACCTTTCGATCATTGCAGATGTTGCGTCCCAGCATGGTCTTATGGTGATTGCCGATGAAATCTATGAGTCCGTTACATGGGGTGGACGCCGCCACACGCCGATCGCCTCGCTTTCAGGAATGCAATCAAGGACGATCGGGTTAATGGGGATGACCAAGAGTTACGCCATGGGAGGATGGCGCATTGGATACGACTACGCGCCCGCACCGATTGCCGATCGCATGACAATGATCCAGGGGCACATGTCAACGAGCGCCAGCTCGATCAGCCAGGCCGCGGCGAAGCGTGCCCTAGGGGCTGATATCTCAAAGCGATTTGCTCAAACGCTTTGGCGAGAGTGGGAAGATCGCTGCGCAACGTTTACGGGTGCACTCGCGAAGACGCCGTCGCTCCGGGTAGAAATGCCGGAGGGCGGCTATTACGCGTGGATCGACGTTAGTCAAACAGGACTCAAGTCGAACGAATTTGCCAATGGGCTTCTGCACGAAGAAAAGGTCGTCGTTGTTCCCGGTGCAGCGTTTGGTACTTCTTCAGACGCCTATGTTCGCGCAACCTGTGTCAAGTCCCGAGATGAAATCGCATCTGCGGTTGTGCGCATTCGATCCTATGTAGAACGCGTTACCACCACCAGCCAACATCAAGGAGCCCTCCATTGAAATCTCGAGAACAAAACATCATAAGGCCTTGGCTTACCATCCTGATTGTGGCCTTCGTTATTGGCATGACGACCTATGCACATGCAGACCCAGGGACGCGGGCGGACCGTGAAGCACTGTTCGACGTCATTATCGCAAAGACCATGGCGCGCGAGGCGTTCTCCCCGATCAAGAATAAGCGATTGGGATTGTCCTTCCCTGAGAACCTTGAAGCTCATCGAAATGACGTCATCAATGCCGACACAGATGAGAAGCTTTACTGGGCGCTGGTACGGCTATCCAATTCACGCCACGACCGACACCTGGACGTCTTCGCGACCGACGGCGGCATTGAATTACCGAAAAGCTACAACCGTTTCGATCCAGACGATTATCCCGGGTTCGACATCAATTGTGATGCTTCACCCGTCGCGCCCATTCGCTTCCTGCCGGACTTCAGTGCTGACCCCATTGCCTATTTTGTTTCGGACCTTGGAACAGATACCTCAATGATCGAGGGCGGTAGCCAGGTTGAGCTTGGCGACATCGTCGTCACGGTGAACGGGACTTCTTTTGCATCCTATCTCGAAGCAATTGCCCCTTATCGTTCGCATTCTACAAAGGAGAACTTCTGGATGCGTTCAGCGATCGACATGAACCTGAAGTCGACCGAGCTACCGGAATCACTTTATGGAGATACTCTGCGCCTCGATCTCAAGAAACGAGACGGGGCCGTCTATTCCGTATCTGTGCCCTACCTCCCTGAGGAAACGGTTACCTTCCAGGGAACTGGCGAAGCGAAGTATCCAGGCTTCGAGAAAGTCCTTGATGCCGATTCGATTGACACATACCGCAGCACCGATGGCAGTAAGATATTGCTCATCAACATGTACGGCTTCCGCGATGACCTTCTCGTCGCCACCGATGCTCTGCTGGCCTATGGGAAACAGGAGAACATCTTGGACCATGACATCGTGATCGACGCGACCCGATCGCGAGGTGGCGGACGCGGTGCCTATCTCGTGCAGGCCTTGAGTCCCAAACCCTTCAAGACCACTTTCGGCAATTTACGACTAAGCGATGTCACCGCTAAGTTTACGCGCGAACGCCGCGCAGATCTTGATCAGGGCAAAGAATTCAATGACGGTGCACCCGAGTCTGTAGGCCCTGCTCAGTGGTTGGTCGACTGGCTGGAGGGAGACGTTGCCTTAGGTCTCGCTGCCGGGCAGGCTTATTCAAACAATGTCCCGTTCAAACTAGCAACTGCCCCGGAGTGGTCGGACGGCATTCTTCGCCCGTTTGAGTCGCATTTCACCGGGCGCATGGTCTGCTGGTATAGCCCGTACGGTGGATCGCATCTCGATCAGTTTTCATCAATGACATACGACAATGAGTTGTGTACATCCCTGGGTATGCCAACAGGCGGCTACTCGAATACCTGGGAGTGGGATGAGGTTCTGACCTTTCCCATCAGCGGAAAACCCGTAGTCACTTTCATGTGGAATATCGGTCACACAATCCGGTCCAATGGTGAAATCCTGGAAGGCAATCCCGCGAACGTCAATGAGTACATTCCTCTGACGGCTTACAATCACAAGACGTACTACGACCAACTGATGGCACGTACTCGAGAGATTCTTGAACAACCTCGCAATCCAGCACCTGCCAGTCAGCAAAAACCATGAGTTTAGCCGGGGTACATAAGAGCGAAGCAGGCGACGACAAAAGCGACGCGAGAGGAGGCGTTTTCAGCGCCTACAAAAAACTCTCGCTAGGCGTTAAGATTCTGCTTTGGCTGGTGGTCGGTATCATCGTCGGCATGGTCATGCGTGAACGTGCGGCGATCTTTGAACCTTTAGGAGATCTCTTCATCAGATTCTTATTGATGGCGTCCATTCCTCTAGTCTTTTTTAACTTGATTGCAGGGATTACCAGTCTCACAGATGTCAGTGTGCTCGGAAGGCTCGGAGCGAGAACCCTACTCTACTACATCGTTACGACAGCCGCTGCCCTCGGCCTTGGCCTAGCAATCGCCAGCCTGATTAAGCCAGGCCATGGCATGTCGCTTGAAGGTGCCGTACCGAAAGACTTCGGGAAAGTACCGGCTGTCTCTGAACTACTGACTGGCTTGGTACCCTCGAATGTATTTGAAGCGATGGCGACTGGGAACGTTTCACAGATTGTCGTGTTCGCTCTGATGCTGGGTATCGCTACTCTGATGCTTCCCAAGCAGCAAAAAGACTCGCTTCAAGAGAGCTTTTCACTAGCTGCCGCACTGCTGCGACAGCTTGTGGCACTGGTCCTTGCGTTCGCTCCCGTCGGCGTTGCAGCGCTCGCAGCGGTCACGGTCGGCGAACACGGTCCGTCGGTATTGGGGCCTCTTGCCAAGTTCATTGCGACCGTTTGGTCCGCGCAGGCCATAATGGTTCTGTTTTACATGTTAATGCTGATGCTCGTTTCTCGCCGCAACCCATTTACTTGGCTACGGGCGACAGCACCTCTCTATGCGACAACGGCAGCTACCTGCTCCAGCCTTGCTAGCCTCGTCGTGTCCATTGACGTTGCAGACCGCATCCTGAAGATTCCGCAGAGTATCTATTCATTCACGCTTCCCCTTGGAGCACAGCTCAACAAGGACGGGACGTCGATCATGTTGGCGTCCGTGCTTTTGTTCACCGCGCAGGCGGCGGGCGTAGAATTCAGTTTGTCTTCAATGGTCTCGATCCTATTCGTCGGCCTTGTTCTCTCTGAAGGCTCTGGCGGCATACCGGGTGGCGGACTCGTCATCGCGACGATCTTTGTAAAAGCGTTTAATCTTCCGCTAGAAATTGCGGGAATCGTCGCTGGCATTTACCGGCTGATCGACATGGGCAGCACAACCGTGAACTGCATGGGCGATCTTGTTTGGACCACCATGCTCGCGGATATGGAAGAACGACGGCTCAATCCGATCGAAGCTGCTCAGAAATAGGAAGCATTGATGCTAAAGATAAGCCGAAAATTCTTACTCAATATCCAAATGTCTGTTCTGCTGGGAGCAGTAGTTTCAGTCTTGGCGCAACCGCTTGCGATTGCCCAGGAAGATAGCTTCCGCGATATGGATGACCTGCTTCCCAGCCCGAATTCATATCGCACGGCGTCTGGGCGTCCAGGAGTCGCCTATTGGCAACAGAAGGCCGATTACAAGATTGATGCTACTCTCGATGCCGAAGCCAAACGAATCCTCGGCACTTTGATTCTCTCTTACACCAATAATTCACCGGAACCTCTCGACAGTCTTTGGGTCCATCTTGATCAGAACCGGTTCTCGCCGTGTGGCGCGGCACAAAGTGTTTCGACGAATGATTTCCTGACGCCGCGTGGTGGAATATCACCAGAGTCACCGAGCATTCCAATCGAAGAACTGCAGCGCCAGCAACTGATGGACGAACGAGTTTATGGCATGGCCATTACGCGGCTAACCGATAGTGCGGGCAAACTTCTCGTCTACGAGGTTCGAGGTACTCTCGCACGTGTTGAACTTGACCGCCCGTTGCTATCGGGGCAGTCTGTGCAACTGACTATTGACTGGACATCAAAACTGGTCGAAGCGCATGCCTTTGATTCCCGCTCAGGCTATGAAACGCTGGATGATGGTAGCCTAATTGTCGGCGCGGGGGAGTGGTTCCCGAGGGTCGCAGCTTATACAGATGCGCGAGGTTGGCATGTTGAACAGTATCTTGGCGGTGGCGAGTTCGCGTTGGAGTTTGGTACCTACGATGTATCAGTCACCGTACCGGAAAATTATATCGTTGCCGCGACTGGTGAACTGAAGAACCCTGGCAGCGTTCTCACCGCTGAGCAGCGTAAGAGATACGCTGATGCTACTTCGGCGAAGCGGCCCTTGCGGATCGTGACAACTGCCGAGGCCGCCGCCAAACGCGTAGCCGAGGCGTCCGATACACGCACCTGGCGTTTCAAGGCCGAAAATGTCCGCGACTTTGCGTGGGCCGCTTCACCGGCTTTCATTTGGGACGCGATGGGCGTTCACCAGAGCGACGCATCTCGTCCGACTGTCATGGCGATGTCCTTTTATCCGGATGAGGGTGATCCGCTCTGGGGAATCTACGCTACCGAGGCTATCGCTCATGCGCTGGAGACTTATTCTCGCTACACCTTTGCGTATCCCTATCCTACGGCGCAAGCGGTGAACGGACCGACCAAATCGGGTATGGAGTATCCCATGATCTCCTTCAATGGGCCACGTCCGGAGAATCAAATCGTCAATGGTGAGCGAACCTATTCACGGCACATGAAACATCGGATCATCGGGATCATCGTCCACGAAACCGGTCACTCCTACTTCCCCATGATCGTTAATACGGATGAGCGCCGGTGGGGGTGGATGGACGAAGGCATAAACTCCTTTCTTGAACTCCTCTCCAACCTGTCATTCGAAGACAGCTTCGACGAAGCTGCACGCACTCGTGACGGCGTGATCCCAGACATCCTGGCCGATCGGCATAGAACACTGATGTCAACACCCGATTCGGTTATCTTCCGCAAGAATCCCTATAACAAGACGGCGATGGCTTTGTTCGTCTTACGCGAAACCATTCTCGGAAGAGAAACATTTGATCGCGCCTTTAAGGCCTACGCGATTGCATGGAAGTTCAAACGTCCCGAGCCAGCAGATTTTTTTCGCATGATGGAAAAGGAATCTGGCCAAGATCTCGCCTGGTTCTGGCGCGCTTGGTTCTTCTCGACGGACCATGTTGACGTCGCCATAGAAGATGTCACCCGCTACCGGTTGAACCTCGGCGATCCCGAAACAGAAGCTCTCGTTGCAAGCGAAGATCGCCAAGAGCAGCTCTTGTTCCCCAAGTTTGAAGTCTACAACCGCGCAAGCGGCGATGTCCCCCGAGAGGAGAAAAGGCCTCACCTTGAGGACTTCTATTCAACCGCAGATGAATTCAAGCCCGGCGCAAAGCAGCAAACGACTTATGATGAAAAGCTCGAAAATATGAAAACTAGCGAGCGCGAAGCGATTCTTCGTGAAGCACAGAAAGGTCGTGAAGGAAAACCTGATTTTTATACCATAGTGCGGTTCCGAAATATCGGAGGCGTGCCGACTCCACTACCACTTCAATTGACTTTTGAGGATGGCTCCAAGGAGATGTTGGCTTTGCCTGCGGACATATGGCGACGTTCCACAGGATCGATTGAGAAACTCTTTGTGCGATCAAAGCCGATTGTTGAAGTTGCATTCGATCCCAACCGCGAAACGCTCGATACCGACCTGTCTAACAATCTATTTCCTCAAAAGATGCGCGAGGCCTTCCTGCCGTTGTCTTTCGACGAGAAAAAAATGTCAATCAAATGAAAGATACCTTTGACACAGTGCCTGCTGTGGAGCCTCCAAAAAGATGATTGTGTTCCGATTTTGATGATTCAAAGTTATTTGTTTTGCTGTTTCACTAAGAAAGTTGTTTCATGAGAACAATGATTGTTTCGGTATTCCTCCTGGTCACTGCATGTTCGTTGGCCTTCTCTCCATCATTTGCTGAAGAGCCATCCGCTTCGGTGCCGCCCGACCTCACGGCGGGCGGTAAGAAGGATGAATCCCATGATTGGCTTCTCGGACCTACCGGACTACGCGGTTGGATTTTTCTACGCAGTGAAGACCTCACCGCCACCTCGCGACAAATCCTCGTTACCGCTGTGGACCAAGGCTCGCCGGCAGATGGAATTGTGAAGGTCAACGATGTGATCCTAGGTGTCTTTGGCAGACCGTTTGAGGAAGACGCACGCAGAAGTTTTGGCCACGCGATCGCGCTGGCCGAGGAGAAGACGGGCATGCTTCCGTTAACAATCTGGCGAGATGGAAAGCCCTTGAACGTGGAGATCAAACTTCAGGTGCTCGGGGCCTACAGCGCGACGGCTCCTTACGATTGCCCAAAGTCGAAAGCCATCTTCGAACAAGGTTGCCGCGTGATCGCTGAAAGAGGACTGGAAAACACAGATATCCCGGATCATTTCAATGCCCTTGCCCTACTGGCCAGCGGTGACGCGACGCATGACGATATGCTCGCCGATTATGTAAAGAAATCTGCCGAATCCGTTCGACCCAAGGATACATGGAACTGGTATATCACTTATGTGAATCTTTTTCTCAGCGAGTACGCCCTAGCCAAAGGTAACGGTGCGGCCTTCCCCGAGATGCAACATACCACCATGCGTGCTGTCAAAAACCAATGCAGGAATAGTATATGGGGGCACGCACCTCCTTTAGCTGACGGGCTTTCCGAAGGCTACGGCGGCATGAATGTGATCGGCGTGCCGATGACCATCTCGCTTGAACTGGCTCGAAAGGCCGGTGTCAACGATCCGGCGCTGGATGAGGCAATTGACAAGTCAGCAAGATTTCTTCGCTATTACGTGGACAAGGGAGCGATTCCCTATGGGGATCATTCGCCGTGGGGCAACTCGCATGATGACAACGGTAAATCATCATGTGCCGCCGTGTTGTTTGACATCCTAGGCGACAGTGATGCCGCCGCTTTCAACTCATGGATGGCAACCGCCGCCTACGATCACAGGGAACAAGGCCACTGTGGGAACCTCTGGAATATGCTTTGGGCTCTCCCTGGTGTATCGAGGAGCGGACCGCTCGCTACTGGTGCATACCTGAAGGAGCAAGCTTGGTATTACGATCTAGCTCGGGACTGGAAAGGTGGCTTCGTCTATCAGCAAATTCATTTCGATGAATGGGGCGACTACGCCGATTGGGACCTCACCGGTGCCTATCTGCTCTCTTTCGGTCTTTATAAGAAAAGTCTTTGTATCCTCGGCAAGAACCCTTCGGTAGCGCCCGAACTGAATGCCGAAGCCGTTGATAACGTCATCCTCGCGGGGCGAGACCGCTTTCCCGAAGGGGAAAGGAACGGCTACTACAAAAGAAAAGATGAGGAACTCATCGAGGGGCTGAAGAGCTGGTCTCCCGCGATGCGATTTCACTCGTCACAAGCCATCGGCAAACGCGGCGGCGACTTCGTGCCCACGCTGATCACGATGCTGAAAGGCAAAGATCGATACGCTCGCTACGGTGCCGTTGAAGCGATTGGAAGGCTTGGGAAAGATGCTGTGTCCGCCTCTCCGTTTTTGATCGCCGCCCTCGATGATTCCGATTCATGGCTTCAATGTCTTGCCGCAGATGCGATCGCGCGCATTGGTGACAAACAGGGCCTTGGTGGTCTCTTTGCGATGTCGTTACGCCAGTCTCGTGAGGACTCGCGCCGTATGCAACAGCGGACCACATCCCTCGCCTTGTTTTCACCTCTTGCTGGAGACCACCAACCGCGTGGCATCCTCGCCGATTCACTCGATGGTGTAGACCGAACACAACTCTTTCAAGTCATCAGGTCTTTGCTTCAAAACGAAGATAGCTCCGTCCGCAGTTCCGTCGTCCCAGTGCTTAACAAGCTTAGCGACCAAGAGCTGGCGATGATTCTGCCCGACATTGTTGTTGCCATCGAGACCATGGCTCCTACCAACGAGATGTTCGGCGACGACATCCGCGTTGCTGGTCTGGAGCTCCTGTCTAGGCGAAAGATTCGAGAAGGAATGGAACTCTGTGTTTCAACCATCGAGTCGCGTTGGGGCAATGATTATCAAAAGCGACTAGAGTTGCTCATGCGTTACGGGACGAACGCCAAAGATGTCGTGCCGCAATTGCAAGAAAAGCGTGCGTTGAATGATCCGGAACGAATAGCGAAAATCGATAAGGCCATCGCCGAAATCGAAGCCTCCACCGATACCCCAAAGCTCATCAGTTTGAAGGATTTCATCGCAAACGCCTCAAAGGGCAACCCCGTAAAGTAAAAGTTGCAACCAATAACCCTTCAATGAATTGGAATCATTCTGAAAATCTTGTCCATTCATTTTGTTCGAAAACTTATGCATAGGTTCTTAGCTATGAGAATGAAACCAAAAGTAATCCTCACCGCAGCGCTGCTGTGCTTCCTCTGTACGAATTGCTTCGCCCAACCGCTTAGAGTATTCATCCTCGCCGGGCAATCGAACATGCAGGGGCACGCCAGCGTCTCCACGTTCGACTCGCTGGCCAACGATCCGAAGACGGCCCCACTCTTGCAAGAGATGCGCGGGCCAGATGGCAAGCCTCGCGTATGTGAGAAAGTTTGGATCTCCTCGGTCGGTTGCTTGGGT
>Ga0194130_10004049_pt1 | contig 18981 bp, 20 predicted proteins | sample TA2KigsurfametaG_FD_160084 | JGI IMG/M metagenome (GOLD analysis project Ga0194130, IMG submission 160084) | Freshwater microbial communities from Lake Tanganyika, Tanzania - TA2015050 Kigoma 12 surface | ecosystem: Environmental > Aquatic > Freshwater > Lake | place: Tanzania: Lake Tanganyika... | reverse complement strand
GCTCAATCCGCGCTGGCCTGATGGTTGTGGTACATGACATCAGAAGGATGCTCGGCTGGGTTGGCATCCTCGCCACAGAGAAGGGATGAGGCAACTTTCAGTCAGCCCTGCCACCCAGGTAGGCGATCTCAGCCTGGCCATTCCCAAACTGAGGCAGGGTAGCTTTTTGCCGGACTGGCTCGAGCCGCGTCGCCGGGTCGACAAGGCCCTCTATGCGATGGTGATGGAGGCCTACACCGGCGGAATTTCCACCCGCATGGTCGACTCCCTGGTCGAGGCGCTGGGTGGGGCCAGCGGGGGCCAGCGGCATCTCCAAATCAGAGGTGAGCCGCATCTGCCAAGCCTCGACGAGCAGGTGAAAGCCTTTCTGGGCCGGCCGCAGGACCATGCCTGCTGCCCGTACGTCTACCTCGATGCCACGTACCTCCACGGCCGCCTGTGCCGCAACCTGCAGGTGGTGTCATGCGCAGTGGTGCTCGTGATCGGCATCAATGCCCTCGGCTACCGCGAAGTGCTCCGCATTGCCGTGGGTGACAGCGAGGCCGATGGTGAGTCCGCTGAGGAGGTGGCTGCAGCTATCACCTGAACCACACCAGCTTCTTCCACGATTGACACCTAACACGTCGATAGCTGAGTCCCAATTTTGCGATCAGGGTTCATAGTGAATGAATGGAGCTGAGCAATCAGCCTCCAAGCAGTCATCCCTTGACTGCTCCTGTACACCCTCTGGAGAGGGTCACAGGACCGCTTGAGTTTCACCACTCAGAGGGGCGCTACCTGTAGTTTCATTGTCTGCTGCGGTTGCAGTGTGACTAACCAATTAGGTATCGTCGCCGTACATCACTTCCTCATCTCCGTGAAGCAGCTCGGCAGCGGGTATTCACTCTGTTGCGATCTGTAGCCTTGGCTGAATATTTTACCTAAATCCTGCCATCTAGATCATGCCATCTAGCATTGTCGCTAGCATTGTTATTACATGCTATAATCTCGAAAAGTATATAGCAAGTGCAATCTATTCGGCTCTTTCGCAAGACTGCGGAGAAGCCTTTGAGATTATTGTTGTTGATGATGCGTCAAGTGACAGAAGTCTGGAGATAATTTCTGAATTTGATGCTGTTAAACTTATAAGAATGCCGTTTAATTCAGGCGTTCTTCTTGCAACGATTGCAGGTATACGAAGCTGCATTGGTGATTACATATTCTTTCTGGATGGAGATGATTTGTGGTCGCCAAGTAAGCTGCGTCTCACTCTCGAGGCCTTCAAGGCTAGCGACCATATTGGGCTCGTTACACATGATCTTAACTTCGTAGATGTACTTGGCAGGCAAATCCAACGTAATTCGAGGCCAGCCCAGGTCCTTTCTGTTGCTCTTAATTCGGGTGAACTGGTCAAAAAAGGTATTCTAAATCACTCTGACTATGTTTGGCTCGGTAGTGCCTATGCAGTGCGTAGAAGTAAAGTAGATTTAGAAGGCTTTTGTCGATGGGCGGAAAGTCTGCCTAATCCCTCGCAGACTTATCAAGACTGGCCATTGGCTTATTGGTGCGTCTCGATTGACTCCGTAGAGTGTGCCTTTGCTAATCAAACGCTTATGAGCTATAGACTTCACGGTGCTAATTATAGTGGCGATGCAAGCACCGTTGATAAAGCCGTAAGCAATGTTAGGAAAGGATATTTAACGTCAGCGGCTATCTGTCAAATTTGTGTGATTAGAAGCTTGCGTGGATATCCCTTATGGTTTTCTAGAGCCAAGAAGCATTACTACTCTTATATGTTGGATCTCTACTGCGGCCGAAAGTCTAAGGCTGTTATTAAGTTCGCCCTACTCCAATTCTATCTCATCGCTACATCGAATCTCTTTCTAAAAGAGTGGGTCAGATTTTTTGCGATTTTCTTTTTAGGCCCCGACAAATTTATAGTGATGCTTAAATTTGTTTTCTCGCCAGGTCATTCAGTTACCCATAGCCGTTGGAGCTGCTGAAAGGGAGTCCGGCCGCCGATGGTCATGAGGTACCTTCGCCCGTTATAGACCGATTGAGATCGAGATAGCTACTATTTCGCTCCTTTGAGCTGGTGTTCGCCATGGCGTAGGCCGATTCGGTCTGCAGGGTCTTGATGAGCCGCTCGGCCTTGCCGTTGGTGCGGGGTGTGTAGGGCCTGGTGCGGATGTGCTTGAGCTTGAGGGCCCTGCAGGCTTTCGCAAATGCTTTGGAGATGTAGGGCGAGCCGTTGTCGCTTATCACCTGACGGCACTCCACACCCTGGCCGTTGAACCAGGCCACAGCCCGGCTCAGGAAGCCGATGGCCCTGCCCTGCTGCTCGTCAGCAAGCACCTCGACGTAGGCCAGCCGTGTGGCGTCGTCGATCGCTACGTGGACCCGATCATAGCCTACGCCCGTGGAGCGTCCCTGCTGCCGGTTGCCGGTGATGCGATGTCCGACCCGGCGGAAGCGGGCCAGCTTTTTGACGTCGATGAGGATCAGGCCGCCCGTTGTCTTGCGCCCGTAGCGTTGCACCGGTGGCTTGGGCTCCAGGTTTCGCAACCCCTCCCCAGGCCCAGGTGGTTCAGGGTCCTGGCCACGGTGGAGAAGGGAGCGGCCAGCAGACTGGCGATGTGGCGCAGGTGCAGCCGCTGATTCCGCAGCTCCACAGCGCGCTGGAGGTGCTGTGGATCGAGCGTCCGCCGCCGGGTGCGGCGAACACTTCGTCGATCCATCAGGGCGGCGGCACCACCTGAGCGGTAGCGGGCCAGCCACTTGTAGGCACAGCGCAGGGAGATTACCGCTTCTGCCGCCAGTGTTGCCAAAGGGCGGTGGTGGAGAAGGTGTTGATTGATGAGCCGGAGCATGCCCTTCTGCGTCAGACGGGCATTGGGATGGCTATGCATGGGGGGTGAGGTCTGGGTTGGTGGGTCGCACCTCAACCCGTAACGACCTCACACCCCCTTGTCAGCTGACCAACGTGGTGAGACAGAACACTTAGGCTCCAGTACATCAGCGGAAGCTTCGACTACACCACAAGCTTTTGGACCGTTTGGATGCGGCAAGCGTTGTCAACGGAATGGAAATGAGTCGTATTCTTTATCTTACTCGCAACGGCCTGAACGAGCCCCTCGGGCAAAGCCAAGTCTTGCCCTATCTTCGTGGCCTCAGCAGGGATTACAGCATCACTCTGATCAGTTTCGAGAAGCCTGACGATCGATTCGATTCAGAGCGCATGCAGGAGATGCGTTATCAGTGCAATAGACACGGCATCTATTGGATTCCACTGCAGTTTCGTTGGAAACCTCGCCAATGGGCCCCAGCCTTCGCTTTTGCCCAGTTGGCCTTTGTTGCACTCTGGCAATGGCGCCACTTTTCTAAGCCAAACCTTGTGCATGCCCGCTCCTACGTGCCGGCCGCAATTGCCCTGTTGCTCCACCGGCTTATCGGTGTGCCCTTTATCTTCGACATGCGTGCCCTCTGGCCCGAAGAATTAATCACCGCAGGTCATCTCCAGCGTGGATCGCTGCTGCACCGGGTCTTGCTTGGGTTGGAGCGGCGTTGCCTGCAGGAGGCTAGCATCGTAGTGTCGCTAACTTGGGCAGCTGTGCGCTATTTGAAGCAGCAGTACCCCCGCGAACTGGGCGGGCAGAGGATCACTGTGATCCCTACCTGCGCGGATCTGCAGAGCTTTCAGCTGGCCGAGACGGCCCCTGTAGTTCCCCTAGTGATCGGCTGCATCGGGACTGTGCTCAGCGGTTGGTTTCTTAATGATTGGCTACGGGCCTTTTTTGATGCCGTTGTCCGTGTTGATCCCAGCGCACGTTTTGAGCTGATCAGCCGGGATGCGCCAGAGGCCATCCTCTCTGCGCTGCAGCCCACATCAACTTGGGCTAATCGTCTGCGTATCCAATCCGCCAGCCCTGCTGAGATGCCCGCCATCGTGCAGCGACATACCGCATCGGTGATGTTCTTCACCTGTGGCCTCAGCAAGTTGGGCAGTAGCCCCACCCGCATGGCCGAAGTGCTCGGTTGCGGCCGCCCTGTGGTGGCAAACCCCGGCGTCGGTGATCTGGAGCAGGTTGTACGCCAGCACCGTGTGGGTGTACTCGCGCTCGGTGCCAGCTCTTCCGAAATGGACATCTGTGTGGCTGAGCTCCTGGCCTTGCTGAAGGATCCCGATCTCGCCAGCCGCTGCCGCCGCACCGCAGAATCGTTGTTTTCACTGGAATCCGGCACGGCCGCCTATCGCCAGATCTATGCCCAAATCCTTGGTTGATCCTACCTGGCACCTTGCGTGATCCGCGTTCTCGGCCTTTCCCTCTACGGCCCCCAGGCCGCCAGTCATCGAGTGCGGCTGTCGCAGTTCCAGCCTGGTCTTGCCGCCGCTGGCATCGATCTGCAAATCCAGTCGCTGCTCGATAACGCCTACCTACAGCGCAGTTTCAGCGGCCACCGCCCCTCCGTGCGGGCCCTGCTCGCTGCCTATCGCCGCCGTCTCCAGGCCCTGCGTCAAGCGGATCGCTTTGATCTGGCGATCGTGCACTGTGAGCTCTTACCCTTTTTACCCGTCTGGCTGGAGCGTCAGCTGCTCCAGATCCCCTTCCTCTACGACTGCGACGACGCCTTCTTCCTCAAATACCGCTCAGGCTGCCTGCGCCTGCTCCAGCCCCTGCTCGGCGCCAAGACCGATCGCCTAATGGCGGCAGCCGAGGCTGTTACCGCCGGTAATGCCGGCCTGGCGGCCTATGCCAGCCGCTTCAGCAGCAATGTTGTGCTCCTCCGCTCGGTGGTTGACACCGACCAATACCGCCCCTCTTATCCCTCACAGGCTGAGCGCCCTAGTAAGTCCTTCACCGTGGGCTGGATTGGCAGCCCCTCCACTACGCCCTATCTGCAGCTTCTGATCGAGCCTCTGCAGCAGTTTGCCCGCGAACGCCCCGTGCGGCTGCTGGTGGTGGGTGGCCCCGCTCCAGCCATTCCTGGTGTGGAGGTGATCGAGCAGCCCTGGAGCCTGGAGCAGGAAGTGCCCCTGATCCAGCAGTTCGATGTGGGCGTGATGCCGCTGCCCGAAACCCCCTGGGCCTGCGGCAAATGCGCCTACAAGTTGATCCAGTGCATGGCTTGCAGTATTCCTGTGGTTGCCTCCCGTGTGGGCGCTAACGTTGATGCTGTGCCCAACAGCTCCGGGATTCTGGTCGAGTCGCCTGATCAGTGGCTGGCCGCATTTCGCCGGCTGGCCAATGATTCAAAGCTGCGCCAACGGATGGGAGTGGCAGCTCGCCAGTGGGTGGAGCAGCGCTATTCGCTGCGCAGTGTTCTGCCCGTGCTCACGGGCGTGATTCAGCGCGCTGTCGCTAACCACCCCAGCCGATGACTACCAATCCCAACCTCGACCCCAGCACCGTCGCCAGCTTCGGCGATGAGTGGCAGCGCTTCGATCAGCAAGGCATGGGCCCAGGTGAAGCCCAGCGGGTGTTTGGCGACTACTTCGCCATCTTTCCCTGGGAACAGTTGCCTCCCAATGCCGAGGGGTTCGACATGGGCTGCGGCTCCGGCCGCTGGGCCCGCTTCGTGGCGCCCCGCGTGGGCCGGCTGCACTGCATCGATCCCTCCAGCGCCCTGGTCGTAGCCCGCCAGGCCCTGGCCGATCAGCCCAACGTGCAGTTCCACCAGGCCTCGGTGGCCGCCAGCGGCCTGCCGCCCAGCTCCCAGGATTTCGGCTACAGCTTGGGCGTGCTCCACCACGTACCCGATACTGCCGCGGCCATCCGCTCCTGCGCCGATCTGCTAAAACCCGGTGCTCCGCTGCTGCTCTATCTCTATTACGCCTTCGACAACCGCCCCCGCTGGTTCCGCTTGCTCTGGCGCCTCTCCAACGCCGCCCGCCTGCTGATCCGCCGCCTGCCGCCCCGCCCCAAGCAGCTCGTCACCGATCTGATAGCCCTCACCGTCTACTGGCCCCTCTCCCGCCTCGCCTCCCTGGCACAAGCCGCCGGCCTGCCCGTGGCCTCCTTCCCCCTGAGTTACTACCGCCACTGCAGTCTTTACACCCTCCGCACCGACGCCCGTGACCGCTTCGGCACCCCCCTGGAGAAGCGCTTCAGCCGAACCCAGATCCGCCAGTTGTGTTCCGCCGCCGGGTTGGTGGAACTGAGGTTTTCATCTCGGGAGCCCTATTGGTGTGTCGTGGGATTCAAGGCTGACAACTGATGTGCGGTATCGCTGGCCTGTCCGTCCTCTCTGATCAAGCTTCTGCAGATCTTGCGCTGATCGCTGCACGAATGGGTGCTGCGATTTCCCATCGCGGGCCAGATGCGGCTGGCACTTGGCAGCACCCACAGCACGGCGTAGCCCTTGCTCATCAGCGCTTGGCGATTCTCGATCTCACCTCTGCTGGCCACCAGCCGATGGCCAGCGCCTCAGGCCGCTATGTGATTGCCTTCAACGGCGAGGTCTACAACCACCAGCAGTTGCGTCGCGACCTTGATGCCGCTGGATTGGCTCCAGCTTGGCGGGGCCATGCCGACACCGAAACCCTCCTGGCCGCCATCGAGGCCTGGGGGCTGGAATCAGCTCTCCAGCGCTGCGCCGGCATGTGGGCCCTGGCCCTGGTGGATCAGCACCAGAGGGTGCTGCGCCTGGCCCGCGATCGCTTTGGCGAAAAGCCCCTGTATTGGGGGCTCAGCGGCAGCGGCTCAGCCCAGGCGCTGCTGTTTGGCTCTGAACTCGCTGCCCTAAGGGCCTTTCCAGGGTTCAACAACGCCATCGATCGCGCGGCCCTGGCCCAGCTGTTGCGTTTTGGCCAAGTTCCGGCACCCCTGTCCATCTATGCCGGCATATCCAAGCTGCCCGCTGGTCACTGGGTGTCAATCCCCTTGCCCCACGCCCCTGGGGCTTCGTTGCCCCGCAGCCAGCCCTGGTGGCAGCTCAGTTCCGTGATTGAGGCGTGCAGTACCGCTGCCTTTCAGAGCGACGCTCAGGCCCTGGATGCCCTTGACCAAAGCCTGAGCAATGCCGTGGCCGAGCAGGCGATCGCTGATGTACCGCTGGGGGCCTTTCTCTCAGGAGGGATTGATTCCTCCCTCATCGCAGCCCTGTTGCAGCGCCAGAGCAGCCAGCCGCTTCGCACCTTCACCATCGGCTTTGAAGAAGCTGGCTTCAACGAAGCCCCCTATGCCAGGGCGGTGGCCGAGCACTTGGGCACCAGCCACAGCGAAACCCTGCTCACCAGCGCCGATGCCCGCGCCCTGATCCCCCAGCTCCCCCAGCTCTATTGCGAGCCCTTTGCCGATTCCTCGCAGTTGCCCACCCATCTGGTGTGCCGCGCCGCTCGGCAGGCCGGCCTCACGGTGGCCCTGAGCGGTGATGGCGGTGATGAACTCTTTGGTGGCTACAACCGCTACTTCTGGGGCCCGCGCATCTGGAACCGACTGGCCTGGCTGCCTGGCCCGCTGCGCCGCGGCCTGGGCCGCGCCATCACGGCCATGCCCCCGCCGGCCTGGGATGCCCTGGGCCAACCGTTGCCGATTGTCCAGCTGGGCCACAAAGCTCACAAGCTCGCCGCCCTCCTGCGGCATGTGCGCAGCAGCGACGATCTCTATCGCTCGCTGGTAAGTGAATGGCGTGAACCAGCCCAGCTGCTGCAAGGCGTATCCCCGGAGCTGCCATCCACGGCCATCGATCAGCACCTCCCCGCCTGCCTCTACGGCGACCCCATCGCTCGGATGATGGCTTGGGACGCCCTCAGCTACCTCCCCGACGACATCTTGGTGAAGGTGGATCGTGCTGCTATGGCGGTTGGCCTGGAAACCCGCGCTCCCTTCCTCGACCACCGCGTGGCTGAAGTGGCCTGGCGGCTGCCCATGGCCATGAAGATCCGCGGCAAGACCAGCAAATGGGCCCTGCGCCAGATCCTCTACCAACACGTGCCGCAGGAGTTGATCGAGCGCCCCAAGGCCGGCTTTGCCATACCGATCGGCCATTGGCTTCGCGGCCCCTTGCGCGGCTGGGCCAGCGAGCTTCTTCATCCCGATCGCCTCGCACGCGAGGGTTTTCTGCGACCCGAGCCGATCGGCCGCCTTTGGCAGCAGCACCTCAGTGGCCGTTACGACCACACCACCAAGTTGTGGACGATGCTCATGTGGCAGGCCTGGTTGGAACAGTGGGGGTAATCCCGTGATCGCCTACTGGCTGTTGCTGCTGATCCCGCTTGGGTTTTGCCTGCGCGGCGCCGGTTGCCCTTGGGCGCTCTGGCAGAGCTGGTTGATCGGCATCGCCCTCACGTTGTTCATTGGCTTGCGCCACGAGGTGGGTGGCGATTGGTTCAACTACCTCCCCTATCTCACCCGCGCCGAAGGCCTTGGCCTTAAGGAGGTGATCGCCTGGGGAGATCCCGGCTACAACGCCCTCAATTGGCTGTTCGCCTCCTATTCCTGGGGTATCTACGGCGTGAACCTGGTTTCCGGCGCCATCTTCTCGGCCGGTTTGGTGTGGTTCTGCCGGGCCCAACCCCGGCCCTGGCTGGCCCTCTGCCTGGCCATTCCCTACCTGGTGATCGTGGTGGCCATGGGCTACAGCCGTCAGGGAGTGGCGATTGGCTTGATCATGCCGGGCCTACTGGCGCTGGAGCGCGGCCTTTTGCGGCCGTTTTTGCTGTCGATGGCAGCAGCAGCCACCTTTCATTCCACCGCTTTGGTGATACTGGCCTTCGTGGTGCCGGCCGTGCCTGGTCGCTCGCTCGCCATGCGAGCCCTGCGTCTGCTGCTGTTGCTGATCGTGGGCTCTGCTTTGGTGCAAACGTTCCTGGCTGCGCGCGTGGAGGGCCTTGTTGGTGGCTACATCGAAGCCGAATACCAATCCGAGGGCGCCGCCATTCGCGTGGCCATGAACCTGCTCCCCGGGGTCCTGCTATTGCTGTGGCAGCGCCGCTTTGCCCTCACAACCCAGCAATTGCGCCTCTGGCGGGCCATGGCCCTCACCGCTGTGGCCTGCGCTATTGCCCTGGTGCTGTTGCCCGCCAACAGCACCGCTGTGGATCGGATTGCCCTCTATGTCATTCCCCTCCAGCTTGTGGTGGGTGCCCGCTTGCCAGATGCGCGTCTGTTTGGGCTCAAGCCCGTACCACTGCTGCTGGCGGCTTTGGGCTTCTGCGTGGCCGTGGAATTTGTGTGGCTCAACTTCGCCACCCATGCCAGCGGCTGGTTGCCTTACGCCAATGTGTTGGGCTTGTAATCAGTAACGATGCCACGCATCATCCGCAGATCAAATGCGCACAAAAGCAACACAGGAATGATTGGAATCAAATAACGCATGTGTGCAGCTCCATAGAGCGTGGGCAGCAACATCGCCAGGGGGAAGAGCAGCTGCACGGTTGACTGATGACTGGGTGCGAGCCGCCTCACAAAGGCCACCAGCCGCCACAGCAACCAGCCGTGCAACAGCGCGAAGGCCAGGGTTGCCCCGAGATGCAACCAGGGTTGCTGGGCGATCGAAACGGGCAGCAGCAAGCAGTGATTCGCTACCGCTTCCCGGGCTCCCAGATCCAGCAGCAGGTGAATCACGGGGGTGAGCACGAAGCCCAGAGCGGTTGCGGCCCAGCCAGGCCATCCTTGTGCGCTGAGCCAGTCGCTCACGCGGGCCAGGGAGTAGCAGCCGTAGTTCTGGCCCACGTAGCTGGCGCCATAGCCCAGTTGCAGGGCGGTCGATCCCGCTAACACGGCAATCCCCACAGCTCCTGACAGCGAACACCAAAGGTGCCGGCTCCAGAGCATCTGCAGCCAGCCCATGGGCAGCAGCGCATTGCGCAGCAACGAGCTCAGGGCAGTGGCCAGCAGCGCCCAGGAGCTGCGCAGTCGCGTGAGCGCCGCAGCGCTCAACAACCCAACCGCCAGCAGGGCAAACAGGGAGGTGTCGAGCTTCAGGGAATACAGCGCCAGATAGGGGTGGCCGCCCAGCAGCGCGGCATAGAGCAGCGCCTGCCGCGGGCGCAGCACCCGGCAAGCCACGCCGACGAACACAGCCGAAAACCCGATCGTCAAAGCCAGACTCAACCCCACAAAGCGCCAATCCTGAAGATGGCCATGGTCGTAGCCCAGCCAGCGCACCAGCACGGCATAGAGCGGATTGGGGAGACTCCACAGCGGCAAGGACCCATCGGCGCTGCCGTTGTAAAGAGCCAGATCACTGAACGTGGCGCTCAGGGGCCGGCTGTCGTGCAGCGGCAACAACCAGGCGATGGCCAGGGCCATCAGGCTTCGGATCCCCGCAAACAGCACCAGGGGTTTCAGCATGATCGCTCCAGATCATCGAGCAGGGCGGCAAATCGCAACACGCGCACGTCACTGCCGGAGCGGTAGTCGTAGAGGAAAAACAACACCAGCATTAATATTGCTGTTGCGCTGGCTGTGGTGAAGGCACTGGAGGTGCCGGCGCTCACCTGGGTGCTCTCGGCAATTTCAGGGCCCACCCGGATAATCCACAGATAGCCCGCCAGCCCCATGCTCATGGCGCTCATCAGCAACAACACACTGCCCAAGTTCAAGCTGCCCACATAGCAACGCCGCAGCCGCTCCAGCGTGGCGCGCCCCCAGAATTTGAGCAAAGGTAGTACCATCGTCCCACTATCCATTGAGCTGCACCAGCGATTCCCGTAGCGGGGCAACATGGCAAACTCCTGCAGTTCCAAACCCAGCCACTTGCTGCGTACCAGCATGCTGCTCTCAAACAAATAGCGGGGCTGCAGCGGAGGGCCGAGCCCCTTGGCCAGCAGGTAGCGGCAACTCAGGGCGTTTAGCCCGAGGTAGCCATTGCTGATGTCGGTGAGGTTGCGGCAGGCCAGGGCGGCTCTCGCCATCGGCTCCAGCAGAATCGAGCCCAACTGCCGCGCCCAGGGGATCTGCCCAGGGTGACTCGGCCAGCGGTAGCGGCTGCCCTTCACCAGCACCAGCGCATCGGCCGGCTGGCTGAGCAGGTGGGGCACCAGATCCAGCAAGTAGCCCGGAGGGTGTTGACCATCGGCATCCATCTTCACCACTGCAACACAGCCTTGCATCAGTGCTGCTTGAAACCCCGTGATCGTCGCCGCTCCCACTCCGCAGTTGCTGCCGTGATGCAGCACCTGAACCTGTTGGTGAGGAGCCACCTCTCCCCAGCTGCCCTGCGGACAGGCGTCATTCACCACAAACACTTTTGTGCGGCATAGGTGCATCAGCTGTTCACTGACCTTCAGGACGTCTCGAGCCACGATGCCGACCTGCCCAGCAGCCCGATAGCAGGGGATCACAATTCCGACAGTCGGTCTTTGAACCTGTTCTCTGTTCTGGGTTTCACTCATCGAAACACCAGGTGCTTTTGAAACCAATAGGAGGTGATCGCCAGTATTGGCACCAGGAGTGCTACCGCCCATACCCGTTGTATCCCGGCACCAAGCAGCATCAGCAGAGCTTGCCATTGCACGAACCAAGATCCTGCCACGATCACCCCATAGCGCCAGAGGCTTCCGCCAGCTCCAAACACTGCTTTGGCGCTGGTCAGATAACCGCACCAGGCATGGACCAACTGGCTTATCAGTGTGGCTGCTGCAACAGGAGCTATCGCTAAGAGCAGTACCAGTAAGCCCTGACTGACCAAGGTGTTCCCTATCCCAATCACAACAAAGCGCAGCCAGCGCTGCTTGAGGAGGGACGACGCGGTAGCCATTTGTGCAGTCTGCATGAGCTGGCGACAGCTGTGCCCGTTAACCTGCCCCCTGTCAGACGCGTCACACCCCTGAGAGCCTCGCGGGTCCTCCTGGTCGCCAACACCAGCTGGTACATCCACAATTTTCGCCTTCCACTGCTTCGCAGCCTGCGTGAAGCCGGCTTCGAGGTTGCAGTGGTGGCTCCGCATGATGCCTACACAGCCCTGCTCCAGGCAGATGGTTTCACCGTGCACCACTGGATGGTGGCGCGCCGTTCGATCAACCCGCTGACCGAGGCCCAGGCGCTGGTTGATTTACTGCGCATTTACCAGCGCGAGCAGCCCGATCTGGTTCATCACTTCACCGTCAAGGCCTGCCTCTACGGCACCATCGCAGCCAAGGGGGCCCACGTGTACCGGGTGATCAATGCGATCACCGGCCTGGGGCACGTGTTTGTGAGTCGGCGTCGGCGCACGCGCGCTCTTCGCAAGGTGCTCAAGCCCGCCTACCGGGCCGTGTTCATGGCCCGCCGCGCCACGGTGGTGTTTCAGAACCCTGATGATCAGGACACCCTGATCGCCATGGGCATTACGGATGCTGATCATGCCCGTTTGATTCGCGGCTCTGGCGTCGACATTGATTATTTTTCGCCCGCTGCGGTCGAGACCAGCAGTCGCTTTCACAAGCCTGTGCGGCTGTTGTTCCCCTCGCGTCTGATCAACGAAAAGGGCGTGCATGAACTGCTGATGGCCTGCAGGCGACTATGGGTCGATGGCCATGCTGTTGAACTGCTGGTGGCCGGTGATCTGGATGCCGGCAACCGCAGCGCCCTGAGCCCCAGTGAGCTGCAGGCCTTGGGCAGCGAGCAGCGGCTGCACTGCCTGGGTCATGTCGAGGACATGCGCTCGCTGTACGCCAGCGTCGATGTGGTGGTGCTGCCCTCATGGCGCGAGGGGCTTTCGCGTGCTCTCATCGAAGCCGCCGCCATGGAGTGCCCGATCATCACGACTGACGTGCCCGGCTGCCGCGACGTAGTGGTGCATGGCGTCTGCGGCCTGCTGGTGCCGCCGCGCAACGCCGAAGCGTTGCGGCTGGCGATTGTGCTGTTGTTGCAGCAACCCCAGCTGGCCCGCGCCTTTGGCAAAGCTGCCCGTGCCCGTGTAGCAGCCGAGTTCCAGGTGGATCTGGTCAACCAGCGCACCCTTGAGCAGTACCACCAGCTGCTGAGTCAGCCGGTGGCGAGGCGAAGCCGTTGGCGGCCACGCCAGGGCGGGTCTGCCAGCGTGGTTCGTTGACTTCATGCCACAGCACAGACACCACTTTTTTGTGGTCTTTCTATGGCTTTATAGGCATAGCGACAATATTCATTGTCTTTGTTCTGTCAGGGTGCAAAGTTCCGTCGTCCGACTGCATGTAGTGTTTTCCTCTCTGCTGTTGTCGCCGGGCTGTCGCCTTCTGTGAAAGCTGTCATTCTTGCTGGTGGTCTTGGCACGCGTCTGAGTGAGGAGACCCATCTCAAGCCCAAGCCCATGGTGGAGGTGGGAGGTAAGCCAATCTTGTGGCACATTCTCAAGATCTACAGCCATTTTGGCATTCACGACTTTGTCATTTGCTGTGGCTACAAGGGCTATCTGATCAAGGAATACTTCGCCAACTATTTCCTGCATACCAGTGATGTGACCTTCCACATGGATCGCGACAACCTCATGGAGGTTCATCAGCGCAAGAGTGAGCCCTGGAGGGTGACTCTGGTGGATACCGGTGAGCTCAGCCAGACCGGTGGCCGACTCGGCCGTGTGCGTTCCTATCTCAATGACGAGAGCTTCTGCTTCACCTATGGCGACGGTGTCGCCGATGTCAACATTGGGGCCCTGCTGGAGCATCACCGCCAGCAGGGCCGCCAGGCCACGCTGACGGCCGTGCAGCCGCCGGGTCGCTATGGCGCGTTGCATCTCGATGCAGGCGCCGTGCAGCAATTTCAGGAGAAGCCAGACGGCGACAACGCCTGGATCAATGGCGGTTTCTTTGTGCTGGAACCATCTGTCCTGGACCGCATCGCTGGCGATGGCACTAGTTGGGAAGCCGATGTGCTTCCCCAGCTGGCCGCTGATGGTCAGCTGGCCGCCTACCGGCACACAGGCTTCTGGCAGCCCATGGACACTCTGCGCGATCGCACCCGGCTCGAAGAGCTGTGGGCCCGGGGTCAGGCCCCCTGGAAGCTTTGGTGATGCTTGACGCGTCTTTCTGGGCTGGCCGGCGTGTGCTGCTCACCGGTCACACCGGCTTCAAGGGCAGCTGGCTGGCCTTGTGGCTGCTTGAGCTGGGGGCCGAGGTCACCGGCCTGGCCCTGCCGCCTGAGCCGGTGGAGCCACCGGGTCAACCGTTGTTTGATGGCCTGGGCCTGGCGAGCCGGCTCTGCGGCCGCCATCGGCTCGGCGACATTCGCGATACCGAGGTTTTGGCCGACGCCGTGCGCGCCAGCCAGCCCGAGGTGGTGCTGCATCTGGCAGCACAGCCGCTGGTGCGGCGCAGCTATGCCGATCCGCTCGGCACCTGGTCCACCAATGTGCAGGGCTCGCTCCATGTGCTGGAGGCCCTGCGGACCTTGCAGCACGGTTGCGCAGTGGTCATGGTGACCACCGACAAGGTCTACGAGAACCGTGAGTGGGACTACGGCTACCGCGAGCATGACCGTCTCGCCGGCCACGACCCCTACAGCGCCAGCAAGGCCGCAGCCGAGCTCGCCATTGCCAGTTGGCGCTCCAGCTTCTGTGGCAGCGGCGCGCATCAGACGCCCCATCTGTCGATTGCCACCGCCCGCGCCGGCAACGTGATCGGTGGCGGCGACTGGGCCGCAGACCGGATCGTGCCCGATGCTATGCGCGCTCTGGCGGCCGGCGAGCCGATCACCGTGCGCAGTCCCCGCGCCACCCGTCCCTGGCAGCACGTGCTTGAGCCGTTGGGCGGCTATCTGCTGCTGGCGCAGACGCTGGCGACAGCCCAAGGGCTTCGCAACCCCCATGCCAGCGCCTTCAACCTGGGTCCCAGCCTCGAGGCCAACCGGAGCGTCGCCGAGCTGGTCGACGAGGCGCTGCAGCACTGGAGCGGCAGTTGGCGCGATTGTTCGGATCCGCAGGCGCCCCACGAGGCCAGTCGCCTGCATCTGCAGATCGACAAAGCCCACCACCAGCTGGGCTGGCGGCCCCGCTGGTCCTTTGCCACCACCGTGGCCCGCACCGTGGGCTGGTACCGCGCCGTGCACGAGGGCGCCAACCCGCTCGATTGCTGCCTGGTTGATCTGGGGGCTTATCAGGACCAGACAACTCATGCCCGCTGAAGCCCGTCCCACCTCCATCGCCGGCGTGCTGGAGCTGGTGGGCCAGCCCTTCAGCGATCACCGCGGCGCCTTCCTCAATGCTTTTCGCGCCCAGGAGCCGGCCTTTGCTCAGGCCTGGGGCGATCGGGGCCTCGCCCAGGTGAACCTCAGCCGCACCGAGGCCGTGGGGGCGGTGCGCGGCCTGCATCTGCAGGCGCCACCCCACAGCGAGGCCAAGCTGGTCCGCTGCCTGCGCGGACGCGTCTGGGATCTGGCCGTGGACCTGCGGCCCGGTTCGCCTACCCATGGCCAGTGGCATGCGGTGGAGCTCTCGCCCGGGACCGCCAATGCGCTGCTGATTCCCGAGGGCTGCGCCCATGGCTTCCAGGTGCTGGAGCCCGGCAGCGAGCTGCTCTACTTGCACTCGGGCGCCTGGGTGCCCGAGGCGGAAACCGGTGTCCGCTTTGATGACCCGCAGCTGGCCATCAGCTGGCCGCTGCTGCCCCTGGGCCTGAGTGAGCGGGATTTGGGGCTGCCACTGCTTGAATCACTTCCATGAGCCCGCACCCCTGCCGCCACTGCGGATCACCGTTGGAGCACCCGGTGATCGATCTGGGCCATCAGCCGCCCAGCAATGCCTACCTGCGGCCTGAGCAACTGGCGCTGCCCGAGATCACCTATCCGCTGCAGGTGTTCGTGTGCAGCAGCTGCTGGCTGGTGCAGCTGCCGGCCCACGCGGCAGCCGAGGAGTTGTTTACGGCCGATTACGCCTACTTCTCGAGCACCTCCAGCAGCTGGTGTGCCCATGCCGAGCGGTTTGTCGATGCGGCGGTGCAACGCCTGGCTCTGGGGCCCAAGAGCCTGGTGGTGGAGCTGGCCAGCAACGATGGCTACCTGTTGCAATACGTGCAGCAGCGCGGCATCCCCTGCCTGGGCATCGAGCCCACCCATGCCACCGCCGAGGCGGCGCGGGCCAAGGGGATCGAAACAATTGAGCGCTTCTTTGGTGTGGCGCTGGCCGCCGAGCTGGAGCCTGCCGATCTGGTGGTGGCCAACAACGTGCTGGCCCACGTGCCGGATATCAACGACTTTGTGGCGGGCATTTCCCGGCTGCTCAAGCCCCAGGGCCGCGCCTCGCTCGAGTTCCCCCACCTGTTGCGGCTGCTGGCCGGCAACCAGTTCGACACGATCTACCACGAGCACTACAGCTACCTCAGCCTGCGGGCCGTGCAGCGCATCGCCGCGCAAGCGGGGCTGGCGGTGGTGGATGTGGAGGAACTGCCAACCCATGGCGGCAGCCTGCGGGTGTGGCTCGCTCACCAGGGCGTTGCCGAGTCCACGCCAGCGGTGGCGGCGGTGCTGGCGGCTGAAGCGGCGGCAGGCCTTGAAACACTGGTGGCTTACGCCGGCTTCCAGCAGCGCGCCGAAGCCGCCAAACACGGACTGCTGGAGTTTCTGCTGCAGGCCAAACGCCAGGGCCGGCGCCTGCTGGGCTATGGCGCTGCCGCGAAGGGCAACACCTTGCTCAACTACGCCGGCATCCGGGCCGACCTGCTGTCCGCCGTGGCAGACCGCGCCGCCAGCAAGCAGGGCAAGCTGCTTCCCGGCAGCCACATTCCGGTGATCAGCCCTGAGCAGCTGGCCGCCCAATCCGCGGATGCCTTGCTGGTGCTGCCCTGGAATCTGATCGAGGAGCTGCGCCAGCAGCTGCCTGGCACTGAGCTGGTGACGGCGATTCCAGAGCTGAGGCAATGGCGAGGAGGACTGTGAGATGAGCAGCAGCAAGATGCGCAAGATCCCTATGCCTCAGCTCTCGATCAGCCCCGTGGAACCGTGACAACGATTCACCTTCTCGGTAGCGAAGGCTTTATCGGCCATGCACTCCAGCGGGAGGCGGGCGTCGATCAACTGCACTGCTGGAGCCACCGGCATTCAGATCCAGGGCACCATTTCAACCTGCTCGATCCCTCAAGTTGGCAGGCTCTGCTCGCATTCCAGCCAACCCATGCCATTTTGTTGAGCTGGCCAGGGCTTCCCAACTATCAAGAGCCATTTCATGTCACCCAAAATTTGCCGGCTTGTATCGAGTTGATCGAGCAACTGGTGGCGAGCGGACTCCAGCGCCTTGTGGTTGCGGGCACTTGTTACGAATATGGGTTGCAGAATGGGGCTTTGAAGGAAGATCAGTTCACCAACCCTGTGAACTGTTATGCCATTGCCAAAGACAGCCTGCGGCGCGTGATTGCCAGCCGCTACAGCCAACGGGATCTGCAGTGGTGTTGGGCTCGCATTTTCTATCCCTTTGGCCTTGGACAGAATCCCAGTTCTTTGCTGCCCTCGCTCCTTAAGGCCTTAGAGTCCGGAAAGGACTATTTCCCCATGGGCTCCGGCCGCCAGCTGCGCGATTTCATTGAGGTGCAGGAGGTGGCACGGCAGTTACTGACATTGGTATCGCATCAGGATGCTGGGGGTATTTACAACACCGGCTCAGGCATCCCCCGCTCTGTCCTTGAGATAGCCGAAGAGGCAATAGCCTCTCACGGAGGCACTATTCGGCTTATGAGAGGGGTCTATCCTGATCGCTCTGATGAGCCTGTGGCTTTCTGGGCTCATATGGATAAGTTCAAAGCTCTTCAAAGCATCCCGCAGACGCACCCATGAGTACCGATCCGATTCAGGAACACTTTCAACAAGCCATTCAGCGAGCCAATGCCCAAGCATCCGATCAAAGCATTACCCAGCCCGCAGGACATTTCTTTGCTCGCAGTCATCAACTCCAATACTCCTACAATTTTTCGTGGCTTTCTCGACCAATCATTCAGTATCCACAAGATATCATTGCCTTTCAAGAAATTGTTTCTCAGGTCAAGCCTGATTTGATTCTGGAAACAGGCATCGCCCACGGCGGCTCACTTGTTTTGTCCGCTTCATTGCTTTGTCTTCTAGATGTCATGGATGGTCTGGATCCGCGGCAATCCCCCCGCAAAGTCGTTGGCGTCGACATTGATATCCGCCCCCACAACCGCCAAGCCCTCGACGAGCATCCCCTGCGCTTCAAGATGGAGCTTATTGAGGGGTCCTCAATCGACCCCGAGATCATCCAACAGGTGCGCAGCCATGCCGCTGGCGTCGATCGGGTGCTGGTGTCCTTGGATTCCAACCACACGCATGAGCACGTGCTTGCTGAACTGAAAGCTTACGCCGATCTGGTGTCCGTCGGCAGCTACTGCATCGTCTTCGATACCGTGGTGGAAGACCTACCTGCAGGGTCCTTCCCCGATCGCCCCTGGGACGTTGGCAACAACCCCAAAACGGCGGTTCATGAATGGCTGAAGACCCATCCCGAATTTGAGATCGACAAGGACATTGACCACAAGTTGTTGATTAGCGTGGCTCCGGATGGGTATTTGAGGAAAATACGCTAGGGAAGCTCTGGGCAACAGGGGGTTGAGCGCCTTTTGAGGTCGGCAAAGCTGCCTTTGGCCGGGATTTGCCTCTGAGGCCGGCAATTGTTGGCTCTATCGGCTCATTTCAGGATCATCTGGTTGGTTTTTGAGCCTGAATCGAGGTGTTCTGGCACACCATCCTCACCCTCAGCCTGTTGCGAGCAACTGACGCCTTGCCAGGAACAGATTTGTCAGTGCGACCATCACATTGATCTTGCAGCGGTTCTTGGCCAGACCACGCAGCCTGGTCTTCTGAAAGCCGAACTGCTGCTTGATCACCCGGAATGGGTGCTCAACCTTTGAGCGGATGTAGGCCTTGGCGGTCTCGATCAGATCTTGAAGCCTTCCCTCTGGTGTATCTGGCAGTACGCGGCGTTTGCCGGGCCGCATCGCCACCCTGAAATCCGCTGAGGTACCTGCCATCTCAGGCCTTTTGGCGATGCCCTGGTAGCCAGCATCGCCGTAAACGACGTCCTCATCACCATGCAACAGCTCGGCAGCGGGGGTGAGGTCATGCACGTTGGCAGCCGTGACCCGCACCGAATGGATCAGGCCTG
>Ga0194130_10004045_pt1 | contig 18994 bp, 20 predicted proteins | sample TA2KigsurfametaG_FD_160084 | JGI IMG/M metagenome (GOLD analysis project Ga0194130, IMG submission 160084) | Freshwater microbial communities from Lake Tanganyika, Tanzania - TA2015050 Kigoma 12 surface | ecosystem: Environmental > Aquatic > Freshwater > Lake | place: Tanzania: Lake Tanganyika... | reverse complement strand
CGCGGCGGGGGGAGCGGGGGGGGGGGCTGGGGCTCTCGGAGGCCGGGAAGGGCTGGCTGGTGGGGGCCGCCGGCTTTGGACCCATGGTGGCGTGGTTCCTCGCGCGCGAGGCGGACCGCGTCGGCCGCAGGCCGGTCATGGGCATCACGCTCACGGGCTACGCGGTGGCAACGCTGCCGCCAGCGGCCGGACGGCCAGCTGCAGTGGCTCTCCGGACTTCAGGGCGGCCTCCAGCCGCCTTGCGACGGCGTCCTCGCCCTCGGTGCCCACGGCCTTGAGCACCTGCGCCATGACGCGCGCGCCACCTCTCGCTGCGACAGCCTCTTCACCAGCACCAGGTGCCGGATCGTCGTCACCGCATCCATCCGCAACATCCCTCTGGGAAGGCAGACCGGGCTTCGCCCGGCAAGCTCTCCCCGTTGCGGGGTGGATCACTTTCAGAGCGTCCGCATCAGGGCAGGCCCGGGGGTTTTTTGATCCCCGCGTGGACCCGCGCGCTTTCGCCACGCTCATTCAGGGGTACTCCAACGGGCGCATCTACAGCGACATCGATGCCCGCGGACCCATCTCAGACGAGACGTGGAGCGAACTCTCGGAGCGGGTGCTGCTGTCCTTCACCTGATGGAAGGATGAGGTCCACAGACGCATCCGAACCCCCATTCACCGCACCAAAGACTGAACAATGATTTGTAATCACCGGACCTGGTCGCCTATACCGACCCCGTAGGCGGGATCATCCGTCTAAAAACGGCCATTCAAGGCTAAAGGGGTTCTGAATGAGGTTCAGTCTCAATGCGGCAGGAATCCTGTCTGCGTGCCTTGCCGTTAGCGGGTGCACGCAGCCCAGAACGGCGTTGATTCGCCTCCTGGACGAGCCGTCGGGGGCGAATTGCGCCACGGGCGGCAAGTCTGTGGCGTACGGCGTGGACCTGGACGGCGACGGCAACCTGGCGAACCCGGAGGTCACCTCCACGCAGTACGTCTGCAACGGCGGGGCAGGGCCGAGCGGCCCGAAGGGCGAGCGAGGGCCCGAGGGGGTGCCGGGAGCGTCGGGCGATAAGGGACCGCTGGGGCTCGCGGGCAGGTCCGCGGTCATCTTCGCCGAGGCCGCCTCCGCGCAGGAGTGCCCCACGGGCGGAACCGTCTTTAAGGTGGGCGTGGACGATGACGCGGACGGCGTCCTCGACGTCCCCGGCGAGGTCGACTCCACGCAGGTGGTGTGCAACGGGGCCAACGGCGCGGCTGGACTGAATGGGCAGCCGGGCCTCGCGGGTGCGAACGGCGCAAACGGGGTGGGCCATAAAGTCTCCGTCGTGGATGCCTCGGCGCTGGCGTGCGAGACCGGCGGCAAGTCCATCCAGGTGTACGCGGACGCCGACAACGACGGCGTGGTGGACCCCGGCGAGGAGGTGGGCACCGCCCACGTGGTGTGCAATGGCGTGAACGGGGCAGCCGGCGCGGCGCCCGTCGTCACCTCGCTGGCGCCCTTGGACGCCGACTGCCCCCTGGGCGGCGTGAAGATCTCCGCGGGCGGCGTGGACGAGTACGTGTGCAACGGCGCTCCCGGCACTCCCGGCGCTACGGGCCCTGCGGGTGCCACGGGCCCTGCGGGTGCCACGGGCCCTGCGGGTGCCACGGGCCCTGCGGGTGCCACGGGCCCTGCGGGTCCCACGGGCCCTGCGGGTGCCACGGGCCCTGCGGGTGACACGGGCCCTGCGGGTGCCACGGGCATTTCCGGTCCCACGGGCCCTGCGGGTGACACGGGCCCTGCGGGTGCCACGGGCCCTGCGGGTCCCACGGGCCCTGCGGGTCCCACGGGCCCTGCGGGTGCCACGGGCTTCCTGGCAGACGGCGCCGACGCTGGGGTCATCCCCTACTGGGACGGCTCGAAGTGGGCCCTGGACGGCGGGAGCCTCTACACGGACGGCACCAGCCTCGGCATCAACCTCGGGGCTGCGGCGCCGGGGGCGAAGCTCGACGTCCGCTCCAGCACCGCGTACACTGCGTTCCGGATGCAGGACGGTTCGCAGGGGGCCGGCAAGGTCCTGTCGTCCGATGCGAACGGCAACGCCACCTGGGTCACCAACGTGGCGGTCACACCGGCGGTGATTGGCACTTATGGCCCCGGCTACACCGGGTCTTTCACGGGAAGCCAGCCGACGGGCTCCTACATCGATCTCCCCAAAGGCAAGTGGAGCGTTCAGACCACCGTGGTGCTGGCGGCCACTGACGAAACCCGCCCGGGTTCCGGTCAGGCCGTCTGGGTCCGCCTGTACTTCTCCGACACCGCGGCAGGAGATCAAACGTTGGACCTCGTGAGTGGCGCTGGCACCCTGGTTTCGGGCTCCTTTGTCGGCCCCGCTCCGCTCTCCCTGGCCACCGGTTCGGTCGTGCTCAACAACACGAGCAACGCAACGAAGCGCTACTACCTGGTCAAGGGACCCCACGACAACGCAGCTGGCTACAGCATCCACTTCAGCGGTCTGGCGGGTGACACCTGGGGCGAAAACAGCATGGTCGCCTACCCCATGAACTGACTTCGGAAGCCCTGACTTGAACCGAGCGCCCGGTCTCTTTGCAGAGGCCGGGCGTTCGCGTCTCCACGCCATGCACGTTGCTGAAAGGGGGAACGCACCGCGCAGCGCGCGGGGTGCTCTAGGCGTTCCGTTCCGCGTCCGGCGAGGGACCGGCGACGAGCAGGCTGGAGCTGGCCGTGGCCAGCACCGTGCCGGCTGCGTCCGTGAGCGTGGCCTCGGAGAAGGCCACGCGGCGGCCGGCCTTCAGCAGCCGCCCCGTGGCGCGAACGGCGCCCGTCTCCCGCGTGAGCGGGCGCAGGTACGAGACCTTCAGGTCAATGGTGGAGAACCCCTGCCCGGGCAAGAGCGAGGACAGCACCGCGTAGCCGCACGCGAAGTCCAGGAGCGTGGCCGCGTAGCCTCCGTGGATGGAGCCGATGACGTTCTCGTGCGCAGCGGAGGGGGTGCCCTGCAGCACAACCCTGCCCACCTCCGCCTCCACCAGCCGCAGGCCCAGCGCGTGCCCCATCCCGGGCCGCAGGTCCTCACGGAGCATGCGCTGCAGCTGCCCCAGCCCCGTCAGGTCCATTCCCAGGTGGTCTCGAATCGAGCGCCCCCGGCCTGCTGTGCGCCTCCCCTCCAGCGTGAACGTCGCCATCTGGACCAACCACTCCAGCCGCTCCGAGGGCGTGCGGGCAAGGTGCGCCTTCAGCTGCGCCTCGTCGATGTCCTTCGCGAACAGGTCGATGACGTCGTCGAGGGAGCTGCGCTCGCGGTCGGGCTGGGACATGTGCAGCGGGGACAGTAGCCCCGCCCCGCTCACCGCGCCCAGCCGGCGTCTGCCAGCGGGAGGGACTTCCCGTTGAAGAACCCCTCCCCCAGCCTGCCGTCCAGCGCGTGCAGCCGCACCTGCGCGCCATTGGGGTCCGACGCCGAGGCGGAGAGGCACAGCAGCTTCCCCTCCGGAGACAGCGCCCCGCCCGCAGTGGGAATGGGCCAGGCAGGGACAGCGCCCACCTCCTTCACCGCCCCCGTGGCCGCGTCCACCCGGACGGCGAGCGCCCCCGGGCCACTGGCTACCAGGAACACTCCGCCCGAGTCCTCCGCCCAGAGGAGCGACACCTGCGCGTACGCCGGGACCGGCGCGCATCCGGGCGCCTCCGACATGGGCGCAGGAACGTCCAACTGGAGCGACGCCTCCGAGTCCCGGAAGGCCTCCAGCGCCGCGCTGCGCTCGTGCGTCCCATCGGCCGCGGCGTGGAAGGACACCGCGTGCACGTACCGCGTGGCCGCCGCGCCCGGGGTGCCGTCCACGTACGAGGCCGTGTGCAGCACCGCCACGCGCTGCCCGTCCGGGGAGGGCACGGCCGCCACAGCGCGCACCTCGCCGCGCAGGTCACGCTCAGCGGACAGGAAGACCGCGTCCCTGCGCTCCTCCGGCAGCGCGTAGGCCACCCGGGTGGCGGTGCGCAGCTGCAGCCCCACCGCCCGTCCCTCCTCCAGCCCCACCACCAGCTGCGCGCCGTCCACGTAGAACAGCGGCCCCCGTGCGAGCGACTTCACCCGGGCAGGGCTGCCATCAAAGGACGCGAGCACCTTGCCGCCCGACAGGGCCGCAGCGCCGGTCTCCAGGAACAACGCCCGCCAGCTGGACGCGGAAGGTGCATCCGTCCACGGCTCGTCCGCCGAGAGCGAGTCGTACCGGGCCTCCATCACGAGCACGCTGCCGCCGTCTGCCGAGAAGGCGGCGTTGGTGCGCACGGCCACCGCGGACGGCTCGCAGGCGAGCACGGGCAGCAGCGCCGCGAGCCCCAGCCGCCCCCAGGCTACCCGCGTCACGCCGCGGCCCGCAGGTACCCGCGCTGGATGAGGCCGGTCAGCAGCACCGCCACCTCGGCGTCCGCGCGCTGGGTCTTCTCCAGCATGCTGCCCAGCGAGCGGTGGTTGAGCGCCAGCTGCAGCACGTCCAGCTCGTCCGGAGTAAGCGCCCGCAGCGGCGCCTCCAGGGGCAGCGAGAGCAGCAGCAGCGCCTTGGGCGGGGGCAGCTGCGCCTCCAGCCGCTTGAACTCCGCCTGCAGCCGCAGCGTGTCCGCGAGCAGCGCCTCGGTGGGCTGGGCCAGCTCGTTGGGCACCGCGGGGGGCTCGCCCGCGTGCAGCTCGAACGTGCCGGAGGACCACCCGAGCAGCCGCCCGAGCGACTTCTGCGGCCCCACCTCGTGCCGCTCGCCGACGACGGCGTAGGCCACGCGCCCCTTGCGCAAGAGCACCTTCGCCACCTGCCCGCCCGAGGAGAGCGTCAGCACGCCGGTCTTCTTGGAGGTCTGCAGCAGCTGCAGCAGGTCCGGCAGCGGCACGTCGTCCAGCCGCCCCTGCATGGTGCCGGTGGCCACCGCCGCGCCGAGCGCCTCCATGCGCTGGCGGGAGGCCGCGTCGTCCACCGCGCCGCCCTGCCGCTCCGTGACGCGGAGGATGGAGGCGCCGATGAGCACCCGGTCCCCCAGGGACAGCGTGGCCTGCTTCACCCGCTGGCCGTTGACGAAAACGCCGTTGGTGGAGCCCAGGTCCTCCACGTGCAGCTGCCCGCCCTGCAGCAGGAAGCGCGCGTGGCGGCGGGAGACGAGGTCATCCGACAGCACCATGTCCAGCTCGCCGGTGCGGCCCACCACCACGGGGCGCCCCTCGGCGAGCGGGAAGTCCCCGCCCACGTACCTGCCGCTGATGAACTTGAGGGTGATGCCGCTGCCCGGGGTGACCACGTGGAACCGCCTCCTGCATCCTGTGCGCGGCGCACCCTACAGGAGGCCGCGCAGGAACAAGAACGCCTGCCCACGGGGTGTCACGAACAGACGCCGCGTGGACAGCGCGTCCACCGGCCGGTCCGGGAGCACCCCCTGCAGCCGGGCCTCCTCGCTCACCACCACCTCGTCCCGCTCGGACCGCAGCAGCCACGCCTTCACGGTGAGCGTCCTCCCGGTGACCGCGAGGAGGGAGGACAGCTCCTCCCCCACCGGCTCCGCGCCCCCGGAGAGTTCCGCCAGCACCGCCTTGTCCCCGCGCTCCAGCGCCCGCCGCCGCAGCTCCAGCGCCCGCACCAGGCCGGACAGCGTGGGGGCCAGCCCCCCTTCGGCAACCCATCGGCCATCCTCGTAGCGGAAGCGGACCCGCTCCAGCCCCAGGGAGCTGACGCGCGCCTCGCCGTACCTCCCCTCGAAGTCCAGGGTGGCCACCGCCTCCGCGGTGCGCGCGGCCACGTCCACGTTCACCGTGACGCGGTCGAAGTGGTGGCGGGTAGACACCAGCCGGGGGCCCCCGGGGACGGGCTCCAGGGACAGCCCCTCCTTCTCCGTGGCGCGCAGGAGGGACATCAGCTCCGCTTCCGGCCCCGCCGCGGCCGCGAGCAGCCGGCCGCCAAACTGCCAGCCCAGCGCGAGCAGCAGCGCCAGCACCGCGAGGAAGCCGAGCAGCCGGAAGCCCTCGTCCGGCGGGGGCCCCGCGCTCATGTGCCGCGCAGCAGCCGCTCCGCGCGCGTGGCGGCCGGGGTGCCGGGGAACAGCTGCAGCACCTTTTGGAGCGCCGCCTGGGCCTTCTCCATCTCTCCCAGCTGCCCGTAGGCCGCGTGCAGGCCGAACAGCGCCTCCTCGTCCAGCCCCAGGCCCGGGTACTCGCGCACGACGCGCTCGAAGCGGGCGGCGGCCCCCTGCCACTTGCCGCGCTTCAGGTAGAAGTCCCCCACGTACAGCTCGTAGCGGGCCACGCGCGTGCGGGCGTCCGCCGCCACCTTGCGCGCCTCCTCCACCCAGCTGCTGGTGGGATACTGCCGGATGAAGTCGTTCATGCTGCGCAGCGCGCCGCGCACGTCCCCCTGGTCCTTCTCGTAGGAGGGCGGCAGGAGGAGGAAGTCGGACGGGATGTCGCGCGCGTAGGTGAGGGCGGCGTGGAAGGCGGCATAGTCCACCTTGGGGTGCGTGGGGTGGAGCTTGATGAAGGCGAGGTAGCTCTCGCGCGCCTCCGCGTACTTCTCGCGCGCCAGCTGCGCGTCCGCCAGCCTCAGCTCCGCCTCCCGGGAGGCCTCCTGGAAGGGGTACTTCGTCTTCACGTGGGCGAAGTACTTCTCCGCCTCCAGGTAGTTCTTGTTGCCCAGCGCCTCGTCCCCGAGCGCCAGGTTCTTCTCCGCGCTGGAGGCGTACTCGGGCTCGCCCGGCTCACCCTGGGTCGTGGCGCAGGCGCCGAGGGCCAGGGTGGAGGCAGCGGTTGCGAGCAGGAGGAACTGGCGCATGGGAGAGGCGGCAACGTATAGCCTCTCCCCTCCCTCCTGCCACCCGGGACGTTCAGCCATGCACCCCACCTTCGCCCAATACCTGGACCTCCACGTCGCGTGGGAGACGCTGGAGCTTGCCGGGGGCGACGAGCCCCTGGAGGGGCCGGCCGCGGACTTTGCGGCCGTGGCCTCTGCCCACCCGGAGGTGCAGGCGGCGGTGCTGGCGGGCAAGGGGCGCGCGCAGGCCGGGGAGCAGGCGGAGCAGGCGCTGGTGCTGCTGGCCGCGCTCTCCGCGGTGAGGACGCTGGAGCGCACGGTGCGCTGGGAGACCCCGCTCCAGGCCACGCGCGAGGCGCTCTACCGCGCCGGGGCCACGGAAGAGGAGGCCTCCGCCTTCCTCGCCAAGCTGGTGGTGGAGGAGGCCTTCGCCTTCGAGACGCCAGCGGACAGCTTCGACGAGGCGCTTTTCGAGGAGACGCTGGCGTCCATTCCCGCGCTGCTGGGGTTGGACGAGTCCTCCGTCGCGGCGCTGCTGGAGTCCTTCGTCAAGGCTGCGCCGGCCAGGAAGGGCACGCTCTACCGGGACGCGGCCAAGGGGCTGCTCGAGCAGGCGTGGGCGGACGGGGCGGAGCCCATTGCCCCCGAGCACGTGCAGGCGGCGCGCGAGGCACTGGGCAAGCGCGCCGGTACGGCCGAGGCCCTCAAGGCCTTCATCGCCCGGCTGGCGCAGGAGGAGTTGGTGGGGCCGCTGCGGCGCAAGGCGCTGGAGGCGGCGCTGGTGTAGCGCCCTTCAGAAGCGCTCTATCTTGAAGTCATCCCCGGCGGCCGGCTCGGACGGGGAGGCAGGGCGTGTGGGCGGCTGTTCCTGCGCGGCGGCGGCCGCGGCAGGTGCCGGGACCGTGGGACGGGCGCGCGGGAGCCCCTGGCCGGCGGCCGGGACCGGCTGGGTGGCGGATGCGGCGGCGCGGGACTTCGCCTGCAGGGCCCAGGCATCCGCCTCCCGGGCGGCGGCGGTGCCGTCAAAGTCGTCCCACTTGCTGTCCGAGGTGCCGCTGATGCCGGCCAGGCGCAGCGCGAAGTCGTCCGGGTTGGTGGCCTGGCGCTTGGCCTCGTCCATGGTGATAAGCCCCTTCTGCACCAGGGACATGAGGCTCTGGTCGAAGGTCTGCATCCCGTAGGAGGTGTGGCCCTGGGAGATGGCCTCGTGGATTTCGCGCGTGCGGTCCTTGTCCTCGATGAGCTCGCGGACGCGGGCGGAGCTGCGCAGCACCTCCACGGCGGGGACACGCCCCTTTCCGTCCGCGCGCGGCACCAGCCGCTGGCTGATGACCGCCTTGAGCACGGAGGAGAGCTGCAGGCGCACCTGCTTCTGCTGGTGCGGGGGGAAGGCGCCGATGATGCGGTTGATGCTCTCGGTGGCGTCCAGGGTGTGCAGCGTAGACATGACGAGGTGGCCCGTCTCCGCCGCGTTGAGCGCCGTCTCGATGGTCTCCAGGTCCCGCATTTCGCCGACGAGGATGACGTCAGGATCTTGCCGCAGCGCGCTCTTCATGGCGTGGCCGAACGAGTGGGTGTCCACCCCCACCTCGCGCTGGTTGACGACGCACCGCTTGTCACGGATGAGGAACTCGATGGGGTCCTCGATGGTCATGATGTGACCGGCCTCGTTGGCGTTGATGTAATCCACCATGGAGGCCAGGGTGGTGGACTTGCCGGAGCCGGTGATGCCGGTGACCAGGACCAGGCCACGCTCCTCCTTGGCAATTGGCTCCACCACCGCGGGCAGGGCGAGCTCCTGCACGGAGGAGATCTTCACCGGGATGACGCGCAGCACCATCCCCATGGCGCCGCGCTGCATGAAGACGTTGACGCGGAAGCGGCCCAGACCGGCCACGCCGAAGCCCAGGTCCACCTCGTTGGTCTGCTGGAACTTCGCCCGCTGGGCCTCGCTCATGGTGCCGAGCGCCATGCGGGAGACCTCCTCGCCGGACAGCCGCTGGGCGTTCTTGAGCGGGACGAGCGCGCCGTCCACGCGGAACATGGGCGGCAGCCCCACCTTGAGGTGGATGTCCGAGGCACCGCCACGCACCGCGACTTGAAGGATGTCCGAGAGTTCCATGGGGAGCGCGGATGCTAGCCCAGCCCCAACGAGAAAGGGCCCCCCGGACGAATCCGGAGAGCCCCTTCGTGTCCAGCCGGTGCAGCGAGCGGAGACTTAGCGCTTGCTGAACTGGAACCGGCGGCGGGCGCCGGGCTGGCCGTACTTCTTGCGCTCGACGGCGCGGCTGTCGCGGGTGAGGAAGCCGGCCTTCTTCAGCGGGCTGCGGAAGTCCGGGTTCATCCGGGTCAGCGCGCGGCTGATGCCGTGGCGGATGGCGCCGGCCTGGCCGGAGAGGCCGCCGCCGCGCACGTTGACCGTCACGTCCACCTTGCCCACCTGCTCCAGCAGGGCGAGGGGCTGGGCGAGGACCATCTTGGAGGTCTCGCGGCCGAAGTAGTTGTTGATGTCACGGCCGTTGATGACGACCGCGCCGGTGCCGGCCTTCAGCCACACGCGGGCGGTGGCCTCCTTGCGGCGGCCGGTAGCGTAGAAACCCCTCTCAGCGTGAATGGGCATGTGCGTGTTCCTTTAGGCCTTAGGCCTGGACGTCGCGCGCCTTGGGCTTCTGCGCGCCGTGGAGGTGCTTGTCGTCCGCGTACACCTTCAGCTTGGTCATCATCTGGCGGCCGAGGGCGTTGCGGGGGAGCATGCGCTTCACCGCGTTGACGATGACGTCCTCGGGGTGGCGGGCGCGCAGGTCCTTGAGGTTGGTGGTCTTCAGGGCGCCGGGGAAGCCCGCGCGCGGCTGGCGGTGGTACAGCTTCGCCGTCTCCTTGGTCCCGGTGACCTTCACCTTCGCCGCGTTGATCACGATGACGTGATCACCCGTGTCGATGGACGGGGTGTACATGGGCTTGTGCTTGCCCTTGAGGAGGGTGGCAATCTGGGTCGCCACGCGGCCGAGCACCTTGTCGGACACGTCCACGATGTGCCACTCGCGGCGGATGTCGGTCGGCTTCGCGCTGTAGGTCTTGTGCGGCATCTTCGGCTCCACGAACTCGTTGACCGCTGCGGGGAAACCGCGCGGAAGGGCGGGCGATCTACGGGGATGTCGAGGCCAAGTCAAGCCCCGGGCCTGATTTCGATCACTTGGCCCCCCCGGGCGCCCCTCCCAGCCCCAGCCGGGCGCGGATCATGTCCGTGTAGTTGGAGGGGCCCGGCGGGGGGGCGTCCAGGTCCACCAACTCCACCAATTCCGCGGGGATGTCCGCCAGGAACCGGGAGGGCGTGCGGGGCACCTCCTTGCCGCGCTTCACCCGGGTGGCGGCCCGGGTGATGTAGAGGATCTCGCGCGCGCGGGTGAGCCCCACGTAGGCCAGGCGCCGCTCCTCGGGGAGGTTCTGCGACTCCCCCTGCATCCCCGAGTGGGGCAAGAGGTCCTCCTCCGCGCCCAGCAGGAACACGATGCGGTACTCCAGTCCCTTGGAGCCGTGCAGCGTCATGAGCGTCACCCGCCCCTTCCCCGCGGGCAGCTCCTCGTCCTCCTCCTCCCTGGAGTCCAGCGAGAGGCGGTTGAGGTAGGTGAGCAGGTCTGCCTTCTTCCCCTCGCGCCGCTCGAAGGCGCCCAGGGAGGCCACCACCTGGTCCACGCTCTTCACCTTGCGGTCCCCGGCCGCCGCGGACGGGGCGTGCAGGCGCGCGGCGTCCTTGAAGCCAATCTCCTCCAGGAGCTGCGCGGACACCTCCGCCAGGTTCCCCTTGTCGAAGGCGGCCCGGTAGCGCTGCAGCATCCCGCGGAACTCCGCCACCTTCTCCGCCGCCCCGCGCGGCAGGTCCTCGAGCTCGCCGGCGCGGTCCATGGCCTCCTGCAGCGGGACCTCCAGCCGCCGGGCGTGGGCCACCAGCCGCTCCATGGTCACGTCCCCGATGCCGCGCGCCGGCACGTTGACGATGCGGAGAAGCGAAACCTCGTCCCGCGGGTTGGCAATGACCTTGAAGTAGGCCACCACGTCCTTCACCTCGCGCCGGTCGAAGAACTCGCTGCCCCCCACCACCTCGTAGGGGAGGCTCTTCTCCCGCAGGGCCTCCTCCACCGGGCGGGACTGGCCGTTGGTCCGGTACAGCACCGCAATGCTGTCCAACGGGACGCCGTCCTGGGCGCAGCGGTGGATCTCGGAGGCCACGTACCGGGCCTCGTCCTCCTCGCCGTGGGCCACCACCAGCTTGATGCGGTCCCCGCCCGAGCGGTCCGTCCACATCTTCTTGGCCTTGCGCTCCGGGTTCTGGGCGATGACGGCGTTGGCGGCATCCAGGATGACCTGCATGGAGCGGTAGTTCTGCTCCAGCCGCACCTCCTTGCCGCCCGGGAAGAACCGGTCGAAGTCCAGGATGTTGCGCACCTCCGCGCCGCGCCAGCTGTAGATGCACTGGTCGTCGTCCCCCACGGCGCAGACGTTCCTGCGCGTCCCGGCCAGTGCCTGCAGCAGCTCCAGCTGCGCCACGTTGGTGTCCTGGAACTCGTCCACCAGCAGGTAGCGGAAGCGCCGGGTGTACTTCTCGCGGAGGTCCTCGAAGTCCCGGAGCAGCTGGGTGGGGAGGATGATGAGGTCGTCGAAGTCCACCGCCCCCTGGGCGCGCAGCCCCAGCTGGTACAGCGGGAACACCTCCGCGGTGACCAGGTCGTAGTCATCCCCCAGCCCCTCCGGCCTGGGCTCCGGGACGGTGTTGGAATTCTTCGCGCGGCTGATGGCGGTGAGGACCTTGCGCGCGTCGAACGCGCGGTCGTCGATGCGGCGCTCGCGCATGGCGCGGCGGATGAGCGCCAGCTGGTCCCCGGTGTCCAGGATGGCGAACTTCCGCGGCCACCCCAGGCGGTAGAGGTCCTCGCGCAAGAGGTCCGCGCCGAACGCGTGGAAGGTGGAGATGGTGAGCGGCTGGGCGCGCTTGCCCGCCATGTGCACCACCCGCTCCTTCATCTCCGTGGCCGCCTTGTTGGTGAAGGTGACGGCGAGGATGGCGCGGGCGGAGACCCCCTCGTCCAGCAGGTGGACGATGCGGTGGGTGATGACGCGCGTCTTGCCGCTCCCCGCCCCGGCGAGCACCAGCAGCGGCCCCTCCGTGGTGAGGACCGCCTCGCGCTGGGGTGGGTTGAGCTTCGACAGGTCCATTTGCGCTCCGCTGCCCTTCTACCCTTTCATTGAGTCCGTGCGCGTCCCCCTGCTCGTGGCCGCCCTGGCAGGGCTGGCCGGCTGCCGCTCCGCCCCGGAGGCGCCGCTCCCGCCTGCCGCCGCGGTACCGGGATCCATCTACTTCACGGTGCTGCGGGGCTACCTGCCGAAGGGCCTCCCCGGATGGACGGCCGGCCCCCCGCCCGAGGGCTCCACCGGGAAGTACGGGGACGTGGCGGTGAGCGAGGTGGAGGCGGTCTTCATGCGGGAGGCGTCCCGCAAGCTGTCCGTGCGCATCGTGGACACCTCCCTCATTGACCGGCTGGGGCCGGCCATCCGGTCCGCGGTGGAGGGGGCCTCCGGCCGGGCAGAGGAGGACCCCACCGCCCCGCTGCGCCTCCCGCCGCACGCGCTCGGCTTCGTCCGCTTCGACCGGGAGGAGCGCCACGGCGAGGCCAACCTGCTGGTGGGGGACCGGTACGTGGTGGCGCTGCAGGCAGACGGCTTCCCGGACACGCAGGAACTCCGGCAGGTGGCCCGGGCGCACCTCGACCTCGCAGGGCTGGCCGCCCTGCGCTAAGCGTCACGCCCCATGAGCACTGCCGCCGAGGAGACCGAGGCCCGCGCCCGCATTGCCCAGCTGGGCCGCCGGGAGTTCCAGCAGTGGCTGGGGGAGCTGCAGCGCGGCGCGGGCACCCGGCCGGAGAACCCGGGCTCCTACGCGTGCGAGGACTGCACGGGCTGCGTGGAGTGCAACTTCTGCAAGCGCTGCGAGGGCTGCACCCGCTGCACCCACTGCGCGGACTGCACCCGCTGCCACGGCTGCAGCCACTGCAGCGGCTGCATGGGCTGCCATGGCTGCTCCCACTGCGTGCAGTGCGAGCAGTGCACCGGCAGCGCCTACCTGGTGATGTGCCGGGACCTGTCCGACTGCACCTACTGCCTCGGGTGCGTGGGGCTCAGCCGGAAGGACTTCCACGTCCTCAACGTCCCGTTCAGCCGCACCGAGTACTTCGAGGTGGTGGCGCGGCTGAAGCGGGAGCTGGGGCTGTAGCTACTTCCGCCGGGCGGCCGTCTTCTTCGCGGCCGTCTTCTTCGCGGCCGTCTTCTTCGCGGCCGTCTTCTTCGCGGCCGTCTTCTTCGCGGCCGTCTTCTTCGCCGTCTTCGCGGCGCGCTTCGCACCGGCCTCCACGAAGTACGTCCGCATGGGGACGAAGTAGTGCTCCTCCCAGCCCTGCTCGTAGGCGTCTGCCTGCCCCTCGGGGATGTCGGTGTGCCGCAGGGTGATGCGGGTGCCGCCCGCGTCCGGGTCCAGCAGCACCTCCAGCAGGGAGGGCGGGTGGCCCTCCGGGAATTCGGACGTTCTCCAGGACTGGAGGATGCGGCGCCCGGGCTCCAGCTCCAGGTTGGCCCCGGTGATGTAGCCGTCCCAGGCGTAGAAGACGCCGTCCACGCCGGGCTGCACGCTGGCCTCGGCGCCGGTCAAGGCCGAGTGCGCCCTGGAATCCAGCCACGCCCGGTACAGCGCCTCCGGCGCCACCGGCAGCCACGTCGACACTTCCAGCTCTTCCGTCTTCATGTCCCCTCCGTGCTCACGCGAGCACCCGGTAGTAGTCCGTCTTCAGGTACTCCGTCTCGGGCAGTCCCACCAGCGGCGGGTGGTCCATCCCAGCCCCGCGCCGCTCGAGCAGCGCCACCGGCCGCCGGGCATCCCCCGCGGCCTCCGCCACCATCTCCTCGAACGCCTGCCGCGTCACCTTCCCGGAGCAACTGCAGGTGACGAGCAGGCCGCCTGCGCGCAGCAGCTTGAAGGCCCGGAGGTTCAGCTCCCGGTAGGCACGCAGGGCGGTCTTCAGCCCCTCCTTCCGCTTGGCGAAGGCGGGGGGATCCAGCACCACCGTGTCGAACCGGCGCCCCTCCTTCTCGAAGGCGCGCAGCACGTCGAACGCGTTCCCCTGCTGCACCGACACGCTGGCGCGCCCGTTGCGCCGCGCGTTCTCCGCCGCGCGCGCCGCCGCCTGCGCGTCCTGCTCCACCGCCAGGACGTTCCTGCAGGTGCGCGCGAGCGCCAAGGCGAAGCCGCCGTGGTAGCTGAAGGTGTCCAGCGCCTCGCCCCGGGCCAGCTCCCCGGCCCGCAGGTGGTTGTCCACCTGATCCAGGAAGCCCCCGGTCTTCATGTCCTCCAGCAGGTCCACCTCGTAGGCGTTCTCCCCCTCGTGGTAGCGGACGCGCGTGCTCCCCTCCCCGGCGAGCAGCCGCTTCTCCCGCGGCAGCTGCTCGAAGTCCCGCCCCGAGTGGTCGTCCCGGCACACCACAACCTGCGCGCCGGTGAGCCGCTTCAAGGCCGCGGCCAGCTGCGCCTTGCGGGCGTCCATCCCCTCAGACAGCGTCTGCACGGAGAGCCCTTGTCCAAAGCGGTCCACGAGCAGCCCGGGCAGGAGATCCGACTCGCCGTGCACCAGGCGGAAGGCGTCCCGGCCGGAGAGAACGGCGCGGCGGGAGAGGGCCGCCTCCAGGCGGGACTCGAAGAAGGCGTCGTCCACGCGGCAGGCGGACGAGGGCTCCCGGGTGAGCAGCCGCAGGGCCAGCGGGGAGGCGCGCGCGTAGAGCGCCTGCCCCACCGGGTTGCCCTGCGCATCCACCACGTCCACCACCTGCCCCGGCCCCCTCACGTGCGGGGGATCCATCAGCTCGGTGCGGTAGCACCACGGGTTGCCGCGGCGCAGCCGCTGCGCCCCCTTCTGCGTCACGCGCGCCACCGGGCTCGCCACCGGACTCCGCATGGTCACTCCAGTCCCCGCGCGGCCAGCTCCGAGTCGTCCTCGCCGCGCAGGTGGCCCAGCTCGTGGACGAGCGTGGTGCGCACCTGCTCCGCCAGCTCCTCCTGCGTGCCCACCGCGCGCAGGAGGTTCAGCCGGTAGAGGGAGATGGACCGGCAGGGCATGCCGGGGGACTCCGGCACGCAGGGCTCGCCGAGGGGCGGGCCGCGGAAGATGCCCAGGATGGTGGGCGAGAGCGGCGGATCGTTCACCAGCAGGTCCGCGTCCGACGGGAGGTCCTCCGCGGTGACGGGCACGCCCTGCAGGTCCCGCTTCATGTCCTCTGGCAGCCCGGCCAGCGCCCCGTCCAGCAGCGCCTGGAAACGCTCCGGCGAGGCCACCACCGGCGGCGGGAAGTCCTGGGGGTGCAGCTTCCGGGCGGTGGCGAAGTGCGCCTCCGCCTCGGCCTGCCGCCCCTTGCGCTCCAGCACTTGCCCGAGGTGCTGGTGCGCGTGCGCCGCCTGCTCCGGGTCACCCAGCCGCGCCTCGAAGGCGGCCTTCGCCTCGCCGAAGCGGCACAGCTCGAACAAGGCGAGCGCGCGCTCCCACGCCGCCTCCGGGTCTGCCGGCGCGGCGGACAGCACCCCCTCCGCGTACGAGAGCGCCTGGCTGGCCAGCCCCAGGTCGTTGGCGGCCATGGCGGACAGCACGCCGAAGCGCTGCACCCGCTCTGCGTCCCCCTGGGAGGCGGCCAGGTGCAGCCCGCGCTCGGCGTACAGCATCCCCAGCTCGTCGTGCTCGCGGCCGCCCGGCAGGGCCACCGTGTACAGGTGCGCCGCGCCGGCCAGCCCCTCCAGCCCGTCCGGGTCCAGAGCCAGCGTGCGCGCCCAGGCCAGCTTGGCCTCCTCGTACCGGCCGAGGGCCGTGAGAGCCGTGGCGCGCTCGGCGTGGGCCTCCGCCCGGCTGGGGGCCAGGGCCGAGGCGCGGGCCGCGCAGGACAGGGCCTTCTCGTACTCCCCCTCGTCGTACCAGGCGCGCGCCGCCTCCAGCGGGCTCTCGTCCCGGGTCTCGCAGAGCGAGAGTGGCGCATGGCCGTGCCCGTGTTCCCGCGGCGGGAGGGGCGCGGGGGACGGCGGCGCTGCCACCGCGGCCGGGGCGGGCGCTGCCACCGCGGGCTCCGTCTTCTTGCAGCCGGCCGCGAGGGCCAGCGCGGCCAGGGCCAGCAGCGGGGCCCTCATGGGTCCGACAGCTCAGCGAGGATCTTCGCGAACGCGCTGCGCGCCCGCTCCACCTCGCCGGCCTTGAAGCTCACCGCCGCCACCACCGGGTGGCCGCCGCCGCCATAGCGCTCTGCAATTTTCGACAAGTCGTGCCGCCGCGCCTGGGGCTGCCACGGGTTGCTGCCAATGCTCACCTTGCTCCGCTTGTCGCCCGCCCCCACCCAGAGGGTGTAGCGGGCCTCGGGGTAGAGGGCGTAGGCGATGAACTTGTTGATGCTGTCCTGCCGCTCGTCCGCCAGGTCGAAGTGGACCACGCCGCGCTCGAACCGGGCCTTCGACTTCACGAGTTCAATGGAGCGCCGGTGCTTCTCCAGCAGCGGCCGCAGCGGGGCCTGGACCGCCTCCCACCCGGCCACCTCGGACAGCGGCCGCTCCTGCAGCCCCCGGATGACCTTCTCCGTGAGCGCGGAGTCCGTGTTCGCCTCGAGCACCGTCATGAGCTGCAGGGCGGGCTCGACCAGCGCGACCGCCATCTCCGGGCTGGGAAACAGCGCGCCGTCAATTATCTCCCCCCAGTGGATGAGCTCCGCGAGGGGCGCCGGGTCGAACCCGAACTTTTCCCGCGCCACGTCCGCGATGTACTTCGTGCAGCTCTTGCGGGTGCCGTCGTGGAACTTGCGGCCGCTGCTGTCCGCGCGGAAGTGGGCCTCGTCCCCGGGCTGCTGGAAGGCGGAGACGTGGTGGTCGAACCACCAGGTCAGCCTCGGGGACTGGGCGTACCGGAAGTCGACGATGGCGTTCTCGTCCCCGGTGAAGACGGCAGGATCAATCCCCTCAGCCCCCGGCTTGTGCTGCAGCCCCTGGTACTCGAACGTCGCGTCCGGGCGGAGGCACTCTCGGTAGAACCGGGAGAAGACGGCCGCGGAGGCGGCGCCGTCGAAGCAGTTGTCGTGGAAGAGCACCTTCACGTTCATGGGACCTGGTTCTTAGCGCAGCGAGAGCCCCGCGCCCACCGCGTCCAGCACCGCGCCCGCGTCCCCGGCCTGCCCCCCGGCCCCCAGCGCGGCCACGGCCACCGTGCGCCCATCTGGCCGCCGCCCGCAGGCCAGCAGCGCCACCTCGCCCGCGGGGTAAGCCAACTCCAGCACCAGGGCCCCCAGCCCCAGGGCTGCCGGCGCCGGCCGCTGCAGCCGCACCCCGGGCCCCTGCGCCCCCAGGGTCCGTGCGTGGGCCTGGCAGGCGTCCGCGAGCCCCTCCTGCTCCGCCCGCAGCACCGTCAGCACCACCGCGCGGCCGGCCTCCCCGGCGAGCGCGGTGCTGCCGGACGTCAAGGTCACGGGCGGCAGGACGAGGGGGCCGGGCAGCGCCGCCGCCGGGGACAACCCCCGCGGGGTGCGCAGCGACACGCCCATGGACTGGAGCGCGTCCGCGGGCTGCGCGCCCGGCGGGGCCTGTGCGGGGCGCCTCACGAACAGCGCGAGCACGCTCACCCCCGCCACGGCCAGCGCACAGCCGAGGGTCAGCGCCCGGCGCAGCTGCGAGGGCTCCCCCAGCACGGACAGCAGACACAGCGCACCGAGCAGCGCGTACAGCGCCGTCACGGGCCCCGCGCCGCCCAGTTCCAGCGCGGCCAGCAGCCCCACCGCCGCGACCCCCTGCGCCACGCGGCGGGCCCAGCTGCCCCCCACCAGCAGCCCGGTCCCGCTCGCCACACCCACCAGCGCCAGGAGGAAGCCCCACGCCGCCTCGCCGCCCACGCCGGGCTGGGCCGCCGCGCGCGCGAACCACGCGGCCGCAAGGGCGTACAACCCGGCCGCCGCCGGCCCGGGGTGGAAGGACAGCTCGCCTGCCACCGCGCCGCCGATGGCGGTATGCTCCATGGACTCGCTGTCGAACCGGCGGTCGATGAACTGGGTCTGCGCCCGCTTCCAGGCGGGGACGAAGTCGAAGCGCTCGCCACAGCGCGGACAGGCCTCCGCCCCGTCTTCAATGGGGGAGAAGCTGCAGGCGGGGCAGAGGGTCTCGGCCATGCGTCAGGGGGTGTACAGCGCGCGCCGGGTGTACCATGAGGTGCCGCCGCGCCCGTCCCGCACCACCACGTAGAACGTCACCTCGCCTGCCGGCTGGTCCCGGGCGGGAATCCAGCTGTTGCCCGGCCGGACGGAGGTGCCGTCCGGGTCCGTCCCGCCGGTCTGCTCTCGGTCCATGCGCCCGGCGGTGACGTACCAGGCCAGGGTCCAGCTCTCCTGCAGCTGCACCGGCTTGAGCTCGAACGACGAGACCACGTACGGCTCCTCGGAGCCGGAGAATTCCTCCGGCTCCAGCGCGAAGGGGCCCGGGCCGGACAGCGGGGGAACGTCTGACTCGCCCCAAGGTGTCCCTTCCAGCAAGAGCCCCGGCAGCTCGGGGGTGATGTTCTGAGCCTGGTCCGGGAAGGCCTTGCAGCTGAACACCATCAGCTTCTGGGCGTAGATTTCTTCGCCACCCGCCTTCACGTGCAGCACCACCGGCAGCCGGATGCCGCCCAGTCCCTTGTAGGTGTCCTTCTGGACCACCTCGGGCAGCAGCGGCAGCGGCTTGCCGTCCGGCCCCGGGAGTCCCGGCATCGTGAGGGTGCCGAACGGGTGGACCAGCTCCAGCTCCCCGGCCTTCATGGTGCCGGTGGCCACCACCACGCGCCGCTCCGGGTCCGAGCAGGTGCGGTCCCCCACGGCGGCGCAGGCGAGCACCTCCCACGCGATGTCGCGCCCCTCTCCCTCCGGGTCCACCACGAATGCGCGCAGGCGGAGCGGCTGGGCGAAGGAGAAGAGGTTCTTGGGGTCCTGCGTGTCGCAGGTGGGCGCCATGAGCTCGGGCGCCTCGAAGGACATGGCGAGCACGCGCAGGTCCTTCAGCTGCGTGGGGTTGTCCTGCATGGGGCCGCAAGCGCACAGCGCGGCGGCGAGCAGCGGGGCCAGGAGGCGGGCGCGCATCAGAAGCTCCCCTTCACGCCGAGCACCGGGAGGATGGGGATGCCGGTGATGGGCGCCTGCG
>Ga0194130_10004038_pt1 | contig 19014 bp, 12 predicted proteins | sample TA2KigsurfametaG_FD_160084 | JGI IMG/M metagenome (GOLD analysis project Ga0194130, IMG submission 160084) | Freshwater microbial communities from Lake Tanganyika, Tanzania - TA2015050 Kigoma 12 surface | ecosystem: Environmental > Aquatic > Freshwater > Lake | place: Tanzania: Lake Tanganyika... | reverse complement strand
CATCTTGGCAGGACCGTCTCCGACGCCCTCAGAAAGACCCGGGGCGAGCAGCGGCTTCTCCGTTCCTTCTTCCGTCAGGCTGAACTCGACCTGTAGTCACTTGAAAGAACTATTCAAAGCTCAATAGTGGTCGTATACGTCGAACAACGCCGGCATCGGCGTCGCAGGGGAGTACCTGTCGAACAACCTGGGCACGTTTCCCACGTCCAGTATCACCGGGCCGTATCAGATGGCGGTCTCCGTGACGGCCGTGCCGGAACCCGTCGGCTGTGGGGTGGTCCTCGCCGGTCTGGTGTGCGGCGGCTTCTCGATCTGGCGGCGACGAACCCGTCGAAGCGGATGCCCGGCCGCGACATCGGGGTGCCGCGCTATCCCTCGGTCCGGGTCTTGATCGCCTTCATGGCGATTGCTTCGGGAAGCGCCTTGTAGTAGGCGTCGAGCGGGTAGCAGCCGCTGCGGAGGCCGTGCCGCGGGGCCGTCGTGCAGTCGGAGAACGTACGGCAGATCGACCCGCGGACGAGCGGCGTGCCCGAGAGCGCGTCGGCCGGCAGCGCCGGATACGAGAGCACCATCCGGCCGAGGCCCACCGAGTCGATCCAGCCGCGGGCCACCACCCCCTGCGCGGCGTGGACGAGGTAGTCCTGCAGATAGGTGTAGCCCGAGCCCACCAGCGGCAGATCGGGCACCGCCGCCTTCGCCTGCCGGCAGGCGTCGATCTGCCGCCAGACGCCGACGAGCGGATCCTCCGGCGGCGGGTAGCCGTCTGACGGCGGAAACGCGGCCGGCCGCTGGATGTGGGGCACCGTGTAGGGGCTGCCGGCGGTGAGGTTCACCGCGCACACGCCGAGATCGCGGAGCACCTTGAGCAGGGCGATCGGCTCCGCGAGGTCGTAGGCCAGCGGATTGCGTTCGTCGACCCCGAAGCCGCAGTCGTAGGGAAGCGAGTCGCGAAACGAACACGGCTCGCCGTGGCCGTTCACCATGTGCCAGGGGACGACGTCGAAGAGCGAGAGCCGCACGCCGACGAGGAGCCGCGGGCATTCGGCCTTCACCCGCTCGATGAGCGTGACGAGGAGCCGCGTGCGGCCCGCAAAGTCGCCGCCGAAGCGGCCCGGACGGCGGCGGGCCGAGAGGAACTCGTGCACCAGGTAGCCGTGGCAGGCCTTGAGGTCGACCATCTCGAATCCGGCCAGGTTGGCATCCTTCGCGGCGGCCACGTAGGCGTCGATCAGCCGCTCCACGTCACGGTCGGTGAGCACGCAGGCGGTGTCGGCCGGATCGACGCCGTGGCGGGCGTCGAGGAGCGGGTGATGGTAGGCGATTCGGGGGATGCGGCCGCTGGCAACCGGCTTGCTGAACCGGCCCGAGTGCGTGAGCTGCAAGGCGACCACGAGGTCGTCGTCGCGGCCACACGCCTCGCGGTGGGCGGTTCGCACCTCGGCGAGCAGGGCCGCGAAACCGGCCCGACCGCAGGCTGGCGCGCAGAGCTGGTTCGGGTTGGCCCGGCCTTCGTGCATCACGGCCACCGCCTCACCCCCCCAGATCAGCTTCGCACCGCTGGCCCCGAAATGCCGCCAGCGGCGGAGCAGGATCTCGGTGGGCGCTCCCTCGGCGCTGCCGTCCCAGCCCTCCATCGGATGGATGCACCAGCGGTTGCCGACGGTGCGGCCGCCGAGGGTGAGCGGCTGCGCCAGCGGTGAGCCGGCGGCCGCGGAGAGCGGCACGTCGTCGAGCGGGATCGGGGCTTCGAGCGCGGCGAGGTGGCTGCGGAGCTCGCCCACGGTGCGGAAGCGGGCGATGCGGGGGTAGACGGACATGGCGGCTCCTCGAGCCCCGAGAGCATACGAGGCGGCGGCACGAATCCCAATCTCGGGATCGGCGGCGGCCATCCGCGAGGGCCGCGCGAGTCGAGGGGCGAAATCGGGAATGCGAACGTCGATTTCCCTGCTATCTTCTCCACGGTCGCGCCCCTTCCACTCGCCGCCATGCCTCCCGTCGCCAGTTCGCCGCCGCTCGATCCCGCCTCGCTCGTCCGCCCGCGACGGGCCATCATCGGGATGTCGGCCATCCTGCTGCCGATGCGGGCCGATCGGGCCGTCGATTGGGACGGCTTCGCCGCGCACGTCGCCCGCACGTCCGCCGCGGGCATCACGCCCGCGATCAACATGGACACGGGCTACGTGCAGCTGATCGACGACGCGTCCCGACGGCAGGCGCTGCGACTCGCCCGCGACGTGGTCGGGCCCGGCGGAGAGCTGGTGGCCGGGGCCTGCGTGGTGGACGAGCCCGGGGCCGCCTTCGACGAGGCCGGCTACGGCCGGCAGATCGAGATCATCCGCGCCGCCGACGCCACGCCCGTGATCTTTCCGTCGTTCGGCCTGACCTCCGGCGGAGATGCCGCCATGCTTTCGGGCTACCGGGCGCTCGCCCGGCGGATGCCGGCCTTCATCGGATTCGAACTCGGCACCGCCTTCGTGCCCTGCGGCCGGATGCTCTCGCTCGACGCCTATGCGGAGCTGATGCAGATCCCCACCTGCCTGGGTGCCAAGCACTCGTCCCTCTCGCGCCGGCTCGAATGGCAGAGGCTCGTGCTCCGCGACCGCGTGCGGCCCGACTTCAAGGTGTTCACCGGCAACGACCTCGCGATCGACATGGTCCGCTACGGGAGCGATTGGCTGCTCGGCCTGTCCACGGCGGCGCCCGCCGCCTTCGCCCAGCGCGACCGGTGGTGGGCCGCCGCCGACTCGCGGTTCGATGAACTCGACGACGCCCTCCAGGCCCTCGGTGACTTCGCCTTTCGGCCGCCGGTGCCCGCCTACAAGCACACCATGGCCCAGGCCCTGCACCTCCAGGGCCTGATCGCCACCGACGAGCCGCACCCCCACAGCCCGCGGCGGCCGGCGAGCGACCGGGAGATCGTGGCCACCATCCTCGCCCGCATCGATGCCGCCCTGCACGCGCCCGAACAGGCCGGCTGAGTTCCTGTTTCCTCACCCTGCACCAAGGACACCGCGATGTCGTCTTCGCCCCACGCCCGGATCGCCGAACTCGGACTCGTGCTGCCCCCGGTGGGCCGGCCGGCCGGCGCCTACAAGCCCTGCCTCGTCGTCGATCGACTGGCCTACGTCTCGGGTCATCTCCCGCTCCAGGCCGACGGGTCGCTCGTGAAGGGCAAGGTGGGCGTCGATCTCGACGCCGACGCCGGCAAGGCGGCGGCCCGGCTCACGGGCCTCTCGATCCTCGCCACGCTCGTGGCCACCCTCGGCAGCCTCGACCGGGTCGGCCGCGTGGTGAAGCTGATGGGCCTCGTGAATTGCCCGGCCGATTTCGTGCAGCACCCGCACGTCATCAACGGATGCAGCGAACTGTTCGCCGAAGTCTGGGGGCCCGATCAGGGCGTGGGCGTGCGGAGCGCCTTCGGCGCGGGCTCGCTGCCGCTGGGCGTGGCGGTCGAGATCGAGGCGGTGTTCGAGCTGGCCTGATCCGGGTCACACGTGAGCCTCGCGCGTTCGCGAGGCTCGGGGCTGCCCGTGCCCCGTCGCCGGACGTTCGCGGCGGGCATCGTGCCCGCCGCTCACTCGGATGCCGCCTGCGCTCCGCCATCCTGGCTTCGCTTGGCGGCATACGCCGGCTCCCGGGGCACGGGCAGCCCCGAGTTGCGTTCGGTCCCGTTCCGCGTCGCACCGGCCGAGCCCGCCGTCAGACGACCGTGACCGTCTGGAGCCCGGTCGCGCCCTTCGTGTTCACGTTGCCCGGGGTATTGTTCGTGATCTGGTTGCCCGAGATCGTCGCACCCTTGCACCATCCCGAGGCGAAGAGGCCCCAGAGCTTGTTGCCCGTGATCAGGTTGGCCTGACCGAGGCCACCACCGCCCAGCGTGATTCCGCGGGCGGCCACGAGCCGGACGCCGCTCGATCCATTCTGCACGATCGCCGAGGCCTGGACCGTCGTGCCGGTGAGATTGCCCGTCGCCAACAGGCCGAAGGCCTTGTTGCGGGCGATGATGTTGTTGGCCACCGCGGAGCCGAGGGTGGCGTTGCTGACGCCGTTGAGCACCACGCCGGAACCGGTGTTGCCCGAAATCGTGCAGCCGAGCAGCACGAGGCTCTGCGACGACACCACGGTCAGGCCGTTGCCGTTGTTGCCCACGATCTCGTCGGCGTAGCGGATCAGGGGCTTCGTGGCGTCGGGCACACCACCGATCGTGATCCGCGACGTGCCGGGGCCGACGAAAATGCCCCCGGCGGCGTTGGGGATCTTGTACGCGGTCTGCATGATCGAGCCCACGCCGAGGCCTACACGGGTGTTGAACACGAACGTGTCGTGGGCCGACTCCTGGATCAGGATCCCATAGCCTTTGTTGCCGCCGACGTGCACGCTGAAGCCGCCGTCCCCCTTCTGAATCGACGGCTGGAAACCGCCGATCGCGATCTGGCTGGCCTTGCCCCCGACCACGATGCCGTGGCCGAAGTTCGGCAGGGCGGTCTTGATGTCATAGTTCGTGCCCACGGCCGTGTCGGTCAGTTCGGCGCCCCGCGCGTTGCCCAGGAACTCGACGCCGTTGCCCCAGTTGCCGCCGATCAGGCTGGTGCGGATCCGGTTCCAGGTGTTCGAGTCGTTCGGGTCGAACCCGGGGTTGCTCGAGGTGATCCGGATGCCGCCCGCTGCATTGGCCGCCGCGCCGCCGAAGGCCACCTGGCCGACGAAGTTGTTGAACGACACGAGCCCCCCGGCCGTGTCGCAGACCTCGATGCCATAGCGGGAGTTGCCGCTCATCACGTTGCCCAGCGGGATCTCGCCGCCCGCCTCGATCCGCTGCGAGTCACCCGTCACCAGCATGCCGCTGCCGCCGTTGGGCACGCGGGTGGCATTGTTGGCCCCGATGCCGAAGAACCCTGCATGGACGATGGTGTGGTCGGAGTTCGTGACCCGCAGGCCGTTGCCCACGTTGCCCGAGACGACGTTGTAGAACACGAACGGATCCTGGATGGCCGTGGTGCCGAGCAGCCCGTTGCCGTCGGCGTTGACGATCGCCACGCCGTCCTTCAAGTTGCCCAGGGGTGCGTTGCCCGACGCCGTGGTGCCGATGAAGTTGCCGCTGAGCTGATTCCGCGTGGCGCCGGACTCGATCCGCACGCCGCAGCCGCGGTTGGCCGAAATCAGGTTGCCCTCGGGCGGCCTCACGAAATAGCTGTCCGTGGGATCGTTGCCGCCGGTCGCCTCCCCGCCGATCAGGTTGTCGGCCGCCCCGTCCGTGATCCAGATCCCGTGGCCGCCGTTGCCGAGCGGAATCGTGCCGCCCGCGTCGGTACCGATCAGGTTGGCCACCACGGTCGTCTTGTCGCCGAGAATCGTGATCCCGTTGCCCAGGTTGCCGCTGATCACGTTCGAAGCCTGGAACGTCGTCGCGAGGTTGATCCCGAGCCGCGTGCCCGACGCGCCCTTCTCGACCACGATGCCCGCGCCGCGATTGGGCTCCACCGTGATCCCGTTGCCCCAGACGCCGACATAGCTGCCGGAGACGCTCGTGGAATGGTCGGCGACCGTGATCCCCGCCCCGGCCGCGTCGACGAGCGACAGCGACCGCACGGTCGAAAACGCCGAACCGGCCGCGAGCGTCAGCCCCGGTGTGTTCTGGAAGTCGATCCGGACCACCGGCGCCGTCGTGTAGCCGGGCGCGGTGTCGCCGAGCAGGGCGATGCCTTCGGTGATCGCCGGCAGCGGAGTCGCGCCGACGCGGATGACGCCGGCGACCGTGAACTCGACGACGTCGAAGCCGGCGGAGGCATTGGCGTCGAGGATCGCCTGGCGGAGCGAGCCCGCTCCGGAGTCGGCAAGCGAACTGACGGTGAACACGTCGGCGACGAGGGCGATCCGTGACTCGAGACGCTCAGGACAGGCGAGGCGACGCATGGCGAGTGAACTCCCGGGGAGAAAAGTCGGCAAAATGGTGCCACGGGGACGGGGGCGATGCAAACCGCGAACCAAGCCCCGGGCGATCCGGAGCGCGGGTTTTCAACCCGCGTCCTTGTGCCGCGTTCGGTCCGGGGCTGCCCGCACCCCGTCGCCGGACGTTCGCGTCGGGCATCGTGCCCGCCGCTCACTGCATGTCCGCGGCGCTTCGCCATCCTGGCTGCGCTTGCTCCCATAGCCCGGCTCTCGGGGCACGGCCAGCCCCTCGCTGGGCCTCCGTAGCGCGGGTTTCCAACCCGCGTCTGCCTGCATCGTTCGGCTTGGGGCTGCCCGCACTACCCGGGCACGCTTGCGATCCAGCCCTCGAGCGGATCAAGGTCGCGAGGAAGCCCGTAACGCGGCAGCAGTGAGGCGTGGGCTGCCTGCAGGCCGCAGATCGCTGCGTCGAGCAGATCGCCCGCGCCGTCGGCGATCATGCGCCGCGCAAGCCCAGCGGGCACGTCGAGCCTCACATCAAGACCGGCCGAGCCCGCGACCAGCGCGTCGAGGATCACGCGGCGACTGGCCTTCCGCTGCGGCGTCTGCGCCGCCGGGGTGTCGCTCTTGTAGGACGCGCGGCAGGCGTGGCGGGCCGTGAAGCCGGGATACGCTTCGAACGCGATTTTGCGGCGGCCGCCCCCCCGGCCGGGCACGCGGTGCGCCGGGAACGCGAGGCCCGCGGCGACCATCCGACCGATGCCGGCGTGCATCATCCAGGCCACCGGCGGATTGGTCCACCGCATCGCCGGGCTCGAGCCGGCCGGCTTGTCGGTCTTCCGCCAAGCAAACTTGTCGCCCGCCGGCCGGCCATCGCACCAGCGACGAAACACGCCGCGGAGCCGTTCCCGCGGCTGGCCGCAGTAGAAGTGCACGAACTCCCGCCAGTCGGTCGGCCAGCCCTCGTGCTCGACGAGCGGCCGCGGCTGGCCGAACGGCAGGTCGAAGCCGCCGATCCAGGCGCCCGGTTCCCGCAGCAGATCCTCGAAAGCGGCCAGCGACGCCAGTTCACGGATCTCGGACACCCGATAGACGGGACGCCGCGACGCGGCCACCAGCCGGCCGACCGCCACCGTCAGCGGCTTCCGCGGCCGCGGCGCCGACGTGAAATCGACGCCCAGCACGACCGGCCCCCGGGATCGGCCACCGGTGCTCACCCCACGATCACCGTGGGCCGCTGGGCCGGATCGGCGATCGCCTTGTCGAGCAGGTCCACCACGCGATTCGGCACGTCGCCCTGGCCGAAGAGCACGTAGTCGAGGGCGAGCTTCAGGCTGCTCCCTTTGCTCCAGCCGAAGATGATGTCGAGCGGCGCGCCCCCCTTGGTCATCTCCATGGCGACCTGGGCGATCGTGTGCGACACGCTCACCACGTCCCGCGCGACGATCACGAACCGGGTGCCTTCCTGCCGGGCGGAGATGATCGGGGCATTCTGAAACTCGCTCACGTCGCCGTAGTGCACCTCCAGGAAAACGAGCGGCACGCTCTCGGGAATCCGGTGCTTGCGGCGGATCTCGGCTTCCTTCTCGGCGAGCGAGCGGCTTCCCGGCCGGTGCGGCACCAGCACGCGGAACGCCCCCTCCAGCACGATGTCGGTCCAGAGCATGCGGTCGGCCGGATCGGAGAACCGGAAGGCCTTGAGCCGCAGTTCGTCGCTGCGGAAGAACCGCGACGTGAACGAGATCGCCATCACCGTGGCGATGAAGATCGACGCGATGATGATGCCGTCCGGCCGCTCGATCATGTTGGCGAGCGTGGTGTAGACGAACACCAGCGTGATCAGGCCGAAGCCGATCCGCTGACCGTAGAGCCCCAGGGCATGGCCCGGCTCGGGCCGCTTCCGCATCTCGTGGAGGAACGACGCCACGCACGCGCTGGTCATGAGGACGAGGACGCCCGTCGCGTAGGCGCCTCCCTGGGCCGACACGTCGGCCCGGAAGGCGAGCGTGACCAGCAGGTTGATCACGGTGAAGGCGAGCACCAGCGGCCGGTAGGCGGCGGCCCAGTCGGGAGCCATCCCGTATCGCGGCAGGTAGCGCGGCACCATGTTGAGCAGGCCCCCCATGGCTGAGGCCCCGGCAAACCAGAGGATCAGGATCGTGCTCACGTCGTAGGCCGTGCCGAACACGCGGCCGAACAGCGGACAGATCGCGTGCGGGCTCTCGCCGTGCGCCAGGTACGCGAGGGCCCGGTCCATGGCCTTGCCCTTCACCGGCTCGAGCGCGAGATCCTCGGCGGGGATCAGCGTGTTGGTGCCGGTGGCCAGAGAGGAGCAGATGAGAAAGAATGACATGATCAGCGCCGCCACGAGCATCATCCGCCGCGTGTTGGCGACCCGAGCCCGCTCGTCGTGCGGGCTCGCCTCGGTGCCGCGGACCATGTGGATGTGGAGCACACCCGTCTCGAATCCCGACAGCCCGAGGGCGAGCTTTGGAAACACGAGCACCGCGATCCCCATGGCGACCCAGGGGCCGGTGCCCGACAGCGGTGCATGGTCGAGGTGGTAGGTGCCGGAGGAGATCTCGGCGAACCAGTGCTGCAGGAGGGACGGATGGGTCACGAGGTAGAACACGCTCGCCACCACCACGATGAACGACAGCCCGAGAAAGGCGGTGCACAGCACGGTCGCCAGGCCCACGACCTCGCCGTAGCCCTTGAGGAACATCGCCCCGAGGAGGACCAGCAGGAACATCGTGGTGGGCATCTGCCCCTGAAGCCACGCCGGCACGTGGTCTTCGTAGAGCGGATTCGAGATCAGGTGCGCGGCGGCGTCGGCGGCGGAGAGCGTCTTCGTGATCACGAAGTCGGTGGCGGCGAACCCGATCAGGACGAGCACGACGAGCTTCGCCCCCCACCCGGAAAACATCCGCTCGATCATGCCGATCGAGCCGACACCGTCGGGCGTCTCGCCCGCCACGTGGCTGTAGATCGGCAGGGCGCCGAACAGGGTGACCAGCACCAGCACGAGCGTCGCCAGCGGGGCGAGGGTCCCCGCCCCCTCGAAGGCGATCGAGGGTTGGTAGCCGAGGGTGCTGAAGTAATCGACGCCGCAGAGGCACATGATCAGCGGCCACGCATAGTGGCGATGATCATGGTGAGAGTGGCTCAAGAACCGCTCCTCGGGCGGAGCCCGCACGCCGCTGGCCGGGAATGTCCCGGAACCACCGCGGGGACGAGTATCGTCGTGCGGCCCGCAGGCTGCAACCTGGGCGCGGCGCCACGGTGTGGGTGCGGTCTTTCGGGTATGTTTGACAGGGTGAATCGAGTTCCCGGGTTCGGATGCCCCATGATCAGGCTTCCGCGTGCCGCTCGCCGTCGAGCCGTGCCGGCGTGCGCCGTGGCGGTGGCGATGGGTGCCGCGCTCGCGACCGCGGCGGAGGTCGGCGAGGGCACGGTCGAACTGCATGGTGGCCACGGCGTTCCGGGCCGCATCGCCGAGCTGTCGATCGACGGCGGCCCATGGAAGACGCTGCGCTGGCATTCTCCGCTGTTCGCCGCGCCGCTCGAGTTGCATCTCGACGAACTGGTCGGAGTGCGGTTGGAACCCGCGCCCGCCGCGGGGCCGGCGGCGTCGTATCGCGTTCATCTCCGGGGCGGCGACGCGATCGAAGGAACGCTCGTGGCGCTCGACGCGCGGGGGGTCGTGATTCGCCCGCCCGCCGGTTGGTCGCCGACGCCCGTCCGGATCGACCGGGCCGCCGTCGAGGGCATTTCGCGGGTGGGCGGGCCCACGGCGGGCGAGTTCCGCGGCCCCGGCGACGTGGAGGCCTGGAGCGTCACTCCACCGGGCACGTGGCAGGCGGAAGTGGGATGCATCCGCTCCGCCCAGCCGAGCGTCGCCACCCGGACGATCTCTGCGGCCGCACGAACCTGGTTCGAGATCGTGATCTCCTGGCGGGTGCGTCCCGACCTGCGGATCTCGGTGGCGGCGGGTGAGGCGGCCGCCGACGACCGCTATTGGGTCGAGCTCTTGACCCTGCTCGATGGCCTGGAAGAAACGGCACTGGTGCGGCGGGAGTCGGATCGGGCCGCGATCGAGTCGCTGGACTGTGGGCCGGGCGGACAGACGTCGCTGCGGCTCGCCATCTTCGTCGACCAGAGCATCGGCCGGATCGTGGCCTTTCGGGTTGGAGAGGACGGCGTGGCTGGACCGGCCGCCGAGGTCACGCTGCCCGCGGCAAGCCGCGACGTCTCCGGCCGCCTGCGGCTGACGCTCGGCGGTGGCGACGTCCGCGTCGACAGCATCCGATCCGGCCCCTGGACGGCGGCCGAACCCGTCATCGACGACCTCGCATCCGCCCGCGTGACCACCCGCGAGGGCAAGGTCGTCGAAGCGACGGACGTAGCGCTCGATGCGGCGGCCGGCACGATCGTGGCGGCAACTCCCGGCGGCCCGCAGCGGGTGTCCCTCGACGACGTGGCGGCCATCGCGCTGCCCGGGGGCGTCGCCGACCGCCAGCCGGCGTCGGTGCGGGTGGCCGTGCGGTCGGGAGCCACCGTCGCCGGCGACGTGATGGCCGCCGACGGCGAGTCACTCCTGCTCCGCGTCGCCGGCATCGCCGAGTCCGTCGGCGTGCCGCTCGCGGAGATCGCCTCGATCGCCCCGCTGGAGGCCCGTGCGGAGCCGCGCGCCGCTCCGGGCCGCATCGGCACCCTCACGTCCGGCGCCGCGTCGATTCCCGGATGCATCGTCGACGGCGCCGACGTGGGGGCCGGAATCGCGTTTCATCCGCAGGCGGCCGTCCGCGCCGTGCCGCTGGCGAGCGGTCCGGAGACCGCGCTCACGCTCGAATACGTGCCCCGGGCTGCCGCCGAGTCCGGCGAGATGGTCGAGGTGGGGGGCATCGGCGGCATGGTCAACCAGAATGCCGACGGTGTCTACGTGGTCACCATGCTCAGCGAGGACGGCGCCGCGGCCACCGATGGCCGCCTTCAGGCCGGCGATCATCTGCTCGCCGTCAAGCCGAGGCCGGAAGGTGGCTTCGTCACCACGCTGGGCCTCGACGCCACCACCGTGATGAACCTGCTGCGGGGTCGGGTCGACACGCCGGTCGTCGTGCGGGTGTCGACGGCCGGGGGCCCGCCGCGCGACATCGATCTGGTGCGCGGGCCGATCCACCTGATGGACCGGGAGGTGCTCCAGCAGGCGCTCGACACCCACCTGCGGCTGGCGGCCGCCGTGCCTCAGGACGCCGGAGGGCGGCATCCGGCGCGGGCCATCCTCCGCGCCGGGGACATCGTGCCCTGTGACATCGTCGGCATCGACCGCGACCGCGTCCGGCTGAAGACGCCGGTGGTCGAGGGCGCTTCCGAGTCGATCGAGGTGGCCGGCGATTTGATCCGAGCGGTCGAACTCGAGCCCGCCGCGCCGCCCCGCGAACTGTCCCGCGCGATCGTCGACCGGCTGCTGACGCTTCCGCGGTCGCAGCGGGCCGAGCCGCCCACGCATCTCGTCCGCCTCCTGGACGGCGACTACCTGCGCGGCAGGCTCGCGTCGCTGGACGACCAGACGCTCGTGATCGACGTCCGCGGATCGGTGAAGCGGCTGCCTCGCTCGTCGATCGCGCGGATCATCTGGCTGCACCCGGAAACGGACGGGGCTCCGCCGGGCGACGGGGATGCCGACGCCGGCCGGCCAGCGGGACTCGTCGTCCAGGGGGTCGCCGGGTCGGGTCGGGTCACGCTCGTGGCCGAAAGCTGCGTGGATGGAGCGATCCGCGGCACGAGTCCGGCACTCGGGCCGGGGCGGATCGACCTTGCCGCGATCGACCGCCTGCTCCTGGGCGGGGCGATCGCCGCCGAGGCCGAGGAACTGCCCTACCGGCAGTGGAAGCTGCAGCCGGCAGCCGAGCCGCGGGCGCTGCGGGAGGACGCCGCCGCGGCCGCGGAAACCCCGTGACCCGGCGGGTTCCCGGTGGGTGGTCGATCCTTTCGGTCGCGGCGTTCGTAGCACCAGCGGGCCTTGCCGCCCCGCGACGACCGGTCCAGCCGCGAGCCGATGGCATGCCGTCCCGGCGAACCCACACCACCGAGTCGGGGCGGGCTGCAATCGGCTGGCGGCGGGCGGCGGCCTGTTTTCTGGCGTGGATTCCGGCGGCGTTCGCGCCGGCGCTCGACGTCGTCGGGTATGCGCCCGCGGCCAACGATCGCTTCGCCTCGGGCTACCCGTCGACTCCGGTGTCCAACGCGAGTCCGTCGTTCGTCGGCCTGCCCTACTCGTGGCTGGGCGTCGGCTGGTCCGTGGGCGACCCCACGAAGAGCTTCGGGTTCCTCACCCCCAAGCACTACCTCGTGGCCCGTCACTACGGCGGAGCCTTCATGATCAGGCTCGTCAGTGCATCGGGCCAGCTGGTGACCGGCACGCAGGCCTCCGTCACCGACACGGGCTTCGGCTTCGTGCAGAAAGGGGAGACGTTGGGCGATATCTCGATCGGCGAACTGACGGCGGCGCTGCCGGCCGCATACGGTCTTCCGCGGTACGGCGTGCTCGATGCCAACACGTCGAGCACGACCAACTCCACGTATGTCGGGCAGTCGCTGCTCGTCTACGGCCGCGGACCGGACGGCACGCAGAGCCCGCGGATCGCGCCGGCGACCGTCGGCGGCGCGTATGGGTGGAGCGTCTCGGGCAGCACGGCCTCCATCGGCTCCACGGTCGCCACGGGCACGCTTCAGCCCGGCGACTCAGGCAGCCCCGACTTCATTCCGTGGACGAATCCGAACGGCGTCGCCGAGCTGACGATCATCGGCAACAACGCCGCCAGCGACTTTGCCACCGTCAACGTCTACAACTTCGTCGGCGCCGCAGCGGTGATGGACGCCGTCAATGGGCTGACCGTTCCCGACGGCTACGCGTTACGGGTGGTCGGCACCCCGTCGAACACCTGGGTGGGCAACTCCAGCACGTCGATCGGCAACCGCGGCGCCTGGGGCCTGTCGCCGCCGGCATCGGCTCCCAGCGACAAGTACGTGCTGTTCAGCGGCACCGCCGCCGCCAGCGGCCGCAGCGTGGCGGTCGACACGGCCGCCAACCTCCGGGGGCTGTTTTTCAAGTCGACGGGCAGCGGCACGCTGGGATTCACGTTCGCCGGAGGCAGCACGCTCACGCTGGGCCGCGGCGGGATCACCAGCTACGACGCCTCCCGCCAGACCTTCACTGCGACGCTCGTGCTCGGTGACGACCAGTATTGGGACGTCGGTTCAGGAGGCGTCACGGCCGCCGCCGTGAACACGGGCACGGCCGGCTACCTGCTCGAGATCGACGGCAGCGGCACCGCGCGGTTCACGGGGGCGGTCTCGGGCGCCGGCGGGGTGGCGTTGACCGGGCGGCGGCTGGAACTCTCCGCCCCGACCACCTTCACGGGAACCTCCTGGATCCACGAGGGCATGCTGACTGCCGTCTCCGGCGGCCTTGCCGCCACGGCGGCGGTCAGGATCGAGAATGGCACGCTCACGGCGGTCGACGTGAACCCGGCGGCGCCGCTGACGGTCGCCGCGGCGGGCACGGCAACGATCAGCGGCACGGGGCTCTCGCTGGCCGCCGTCAGCAACGCGAATCCGGCTGCCGCCGCGGTGAACTTCACCGCGACCTCGGGCACGATCACGCTCGCCGCCCTGACCGGCGCGGGAGCGACGCGGTTCGGCAGCCATGCGGCGATCTCGGCCGGCGTGGTGTCGGGGTCGATCACGGTGACGGGGCGGCTGACGGCGCCGATCCTCGGCGGCCTGGTGTCGGCCGGCAGCCTCGTGAGCGGATCGATCACGGGTGGAACGACGAACGTGACGGCCGCGGCGGACGTCGGTGCGGTGACCGGCGGCATGCTCGCCGTCGCGGGGGTCGCCACGATCGACTCCCTCTCGTCCGGCACGGTGACCCTCGCCGGCGCCGGATCGTCGCTCACGGCGGTCACGGGGGGCAGGCTCACCGTGTCGGGGCAGCACGACGTCGCCGTCGGCTCGCTGTCGATCGGCGGCGACGGACTCGTCGACGTCGGCCTCGGCAGCGTGACGGTGCTCGGCGGCCTGACCGACTCCGACGCGCGGGGGCTGTTGACCGCGGGGATGAACGGCGGCACGTGGAACGGGGGTAGCGGCGTCACGTCGACCGACGTGGCGGCGGCGGTCGCGGCCGGCTCCTCCCGCGCGGTCGGCTGGCTCGAAGGCAACGCCGGGGCGATCACCATGGCCTACGCCGCCCCGGGCGACACGAACATCGACGGCGTCGTCGACCTGCTCGACGTCGGCAACCTCACGGCGGGAAACGCCTACGGTCTGCCGGTGACGGCCAGCTGGCTGGAGGGCGACTTCAACTACGACGGGGTGTTCGACGTGCTCGATGCGTCGGCCTTCGTCGCGGCGGAACTGTACAACGCCGGTCCCTACGTCCCGCCGTCGATGTCCGTCGCACCGGTCCCCGAGCCTGCCGCCCTGGCGGCCGTGGGGATGCTGGCCGGCTGGGCGTGGGCGGCGCAGCGGCGTTGGCGGTGAGCCGGCTCTTGTGGTGCGCATTGCCCCGCGGCCGCGGCCCGGCGTATCCTCCTCGCTCACGGGCGAGTCACGTCCGTGGGGACAGCGTGCGGGGAACGACGAGATGATCCGCGTGATGGTCGTGCTCGTGGTCGCGCTGCTCGCCGTTCCGGCGGTCGCCGCCAGGCCGCGGATCGCGATGATCCCCAAGGGCACCACCCATGTGTTCTGGAAGACGGTCGAGTCCGGCGCCCGCGAGGCCGCCGCCGAACTCGACGTCGACCTGGTCTGGAAGGGACCGCTCAAGGAGAACGATCGCGGCCAGCAGATCGCGATCGTCGAGCAGTTCGTGACCGAGGGCGTGGCCGCGATCGCCCTGGCGCCGCTCGACGCCACCGCGCTGCGGCGGCCCGTGGCGCTGGCGGCCGCCCGCACGATTCCGGTCGTGATCTTCGACTCGGCGCTCCAGGGGGAGGCTGGCAAGGACTTCGTGAGCCTGGTGGCCACCGACAACCGCCGTGGCGGCGAACTCGGTGGAGCCCGGCTCGCCGACGCGCTCGACGGCCGCGGCAGGGTCGTGCTGCTCCGTTACCAGGTCGGCTCCGCAAGCACCGACGAGCGCGAGGCCGGCTTCGCGGCGGCGGTTGCGGCCCGGCCGGGCATCGAGGTGATCTCCGACAGCCGCTACTCCGGCGCCACCGCCGGGGAGGCCAAGACGGCGGCCCTGAACATGCTCGACACGCTGAAGGCCGCCGACGGCATCTTCTGTCCCAACGAGTCGTCCAGCTTCGGCATGCTGCTGGCCCTGCGGCAGCACAACCTCGCCGGCAAGGTGAAGTTCGTCGGCTTCGACACCTCGCCCGCGCTGATCGCGGCGCTGCGGAAGGGCGAGATCGACGCCCTCGTGGCCCAGGATCCCCGCACCATGGGGCGGCAGACGGTGACCGCCGCGGTGCGGCACCTCCGGGGCGAGGCGGTCGAGCCGGCGATCGACACCGGCGCTGCGGTCGTGACCCGCGACAACGTCGACACCCCAGCCATCCAGAAGATCCTGCAACTCCCCTGACCGCGTCCTCGCCACCCCCTGACCGCCTCGTGATGCGGGGCGTGAGAAAATCGTTTAACGCCACCGTCGCGCTCGCGGGCGTCGATCTCGCCGTCGCCCCCGGCGAGGTGCTGGCGGTGGTGGGAGAGAACGGGGCGGGCAAGAGCACGCTGATGAAGGTCCTCGCCGGTGTCGTGCGGCCCGACGCCGGCTCGATGCTGCTCGACGGCCGCCCCTACGCGCCCCGATCGCCCCGCGACGCCCGGAGCGGCGGGGTGGCGATGATCCACCAAGAACTCGCCCTCGCCCCGCACCTGACCGTCGCGGACAACATCCTGTTGGGCGCGGAGCCGGCACGCGGGGGCCTGCTCGACCGCGCCGCCGTGCGGCAACGGGCCCGCGCGGCGCTTGCCGAACTCGGGCGGCCCGACATCGACCCCTCCGGCATCGTCGGCTCGCTGCCGATCGCCGACCGGCAGGTGGTGGAGATCGCCCGCGCCCTGGCGGTCGGCTGCCGGGTGCTGGTGCTCGACGAGCCGACCAGCAGCCTGACCGCGGAGGACGTGCGGCACCTCGAAACGCTCGTCCGGCGGCTCCGCGACCGCGGCCATGCGATCCTGTTCATCTCGCACGTGCTGGAGGAGGTGCGGTCGTTCGCCGACCGCGTGACGGTGCTCCGCGACGGGGCCACGGTCGGGGGAGGCGATCTCGCGGACGTCGACGACGCGGCGATCGTCGCCTGGATGGTGGGGAGGCCGCTTCGCGAACTCTACCCGCGTTCGCCGCGGACGCCGGGCGAGGTCGTGCTCGAGATCGCGGAGCTCGCCGGGCGGCGGCTGCCGGGATCGGCGTCGCTCACCCTGCGCCGCGGAGAAGTGCTCGGGATCGCGGGCCTCGTGGGGGCGGGCAGGACGGAGCTCCTGCGGGCGATCTTCGGCCTCGACCCGGTCCGCAGCGGTGCCCTCCGCGTGGCCGGCCATGCCGGACCGGCGTCGCCCGCGCGCCGCTGGGCGGCGGGTGCCGGGATGGTGAGCGAGGATCGCAAGGCCGAGGGACTGGCGGTGGGGATGTCGGTGGCCGACAACCTCACGCTCTCGCGGCTCGGCAGGCTCGGCCCGCCGGGGTTGGTGCTTCCGGGCCGGCAGGCCGCCGCCGCCCGCCGTTGGATCGACTCCCTCCAGATCCGCTGCCGTGACGTGGCCCAGACGGTGGGGGCGCTCTCGGGGGGCAACCAGCAGAAGGTCGCCGTGGCCAGGCTCTTGCACCACGACGTCGACCTGCTGCTCCTCGACGAGCCCACCCGCGGGATCGACGTCGGGGCCAAGGCCCGGATCTACGCGGTGATCGACGAGCTGGCGGCCCGGGGCAGGGCGGTGCTGCTCGTCAGCAGCCACCTGCCTGAACTGCTCGGCGTCTGCGATCGCGTGGCGGTCATGTGCCGGGGCAGGCTCGGGCCGGCGCGGCCCGTGGACGAGGTCGACGAGCGGGTTCTCATGCAGGAGGCGATCGGACGGGCATGACCGCGTGGCTGAGACGACTCGGCCCGCTCGCGGGCCTCGTGCTGGTGGTGCTCCTGTTCACGGTGCTGCGGCCGGGGCAGTTCGTGACGCCGGCCAACCTCGAGATCATGCTGCTCCAGACCGCGGTGGTGGCCACGGCCGCCTTGGGCATGACGCTGGTGATCGCCGCCGGTGGCATCGACCTCTCGGTCGGCGCGCAGGTGGCGTTGGCCACCGTGACGCTGGCCACGCTGCTCGCCCACGGCTGGTCGCCCTCCGCGGCCGCGGCGACGACGGTCCTTACCGGGGCCGCCTGCGGCTGCCTGATCGGCGGGCTCGTCGCGGGCCTGCGGCTGCCGCCGTTCATCGTCACGCTCGGCACGTGGGGCGGGCTCCGCGGGCTCGCGAAGGGGCTGTCCGGCGAGACGATGGTGGTCGCCCCCACGACCTGGCTCAACGACCTGCTCACGGCGCTTCCACCGGAGCAACGCTGGATGGTGGTGCCTCCGGGCGTCTGGCTCACCATCCTGCTGGCCGTGGCCGTGGCGGCCCTGCTCCAGTTCACGGTCTTTGGCCGGCATGTCCTCGCGATCGGCTCCAACGAGCCGACGGCGCGGCTCTGCGGGGTGGCGGTCGACCGCGTCAAGGTGGCCGTCTACGCGCTGGCCTCGGCCCTGGCCGCCGTGGCGGGCGTGCTCCAGTTCGCGTATCTCACCGTGGGCGACCCGACGACGGCGCTGGGCATGGAGCTCGACGTGATCGCGGCGGTGGTGATCGGCGGGGCGAGCCTCACCGGCGGCCGCGGCTCGGTGGCCGGCACGCTGATCGGGGCCCTGATCATGACGGCGGTCGCCAACGGCTGCACGAAGCTCGAACTGCCGAACTGGGTGCAGGAGATCGTGACCGGCGTGATCATCGTGGCGGCGGTGGCGATCGACCGCCTCCGGCGTCGGGACGAGTGACGGCGTGAAGTCATCGGGAGTGCAGCCATGCGGATCGTGATCCTCGACGGCCTGACGACCAATCCGGGCGACCTCTCATGGACGCCGCTCGAGCGGCTCGGCACGCTGACGGTGTTCGACCGCACGCCGCCCGACGCCGTGGCGGAACGGGCCGCCCGGGCGGACGCCGTGCTCACCAACAAGGCGATCGTGGGCCGCGAGCAGCTCGCGGCGCTGCCGGAGCTGAAGTACATCGGCGTGCTCGCCACCGGCACCAACATCGTGGACGGCGTGGCTGCGCGGGAGCGGGGAATCCCGGTGTGCAACGTGCCGGAGTACAGCACGCCCAACGTGATCCAGGCGACCTGGGCCCTGATCCTCGAGCTCACCAACCGGGTCGGCCATCACGACCGGACGGTGCACGAGGGCCGCTGGGCGGCCTGCGCCGACTTCTGCTACTGGGACGGGGAACTCGTGGAGCTCGCCGGGCTCACGCTCGGCGTGGTCGGCTACGGCCGGATCGGCAGGGGCGTGGCCGCGGTCGGCCACGCCCTGGGGATGCGGGTGATCCACCACCGGCGACGGCCCGGTGGCGATCCGCAGAGCGTCGATCTCGACACGCTGTTTCGCGAGAGCGACGTGGTGAGCCTCCACTGCCCGCTGACGCCGGAGACGAGGCACCTGGTGGATGCCCGCCGGCTGGGGTTGCTGAAGCCGACCGCGTTTCTCGTGAACACAGCCCGCGGCCCGCTGGTGGACGAGGCGGCGCTCGCGGCCGCGCTCGACGAGGGGCGGATCGCCGGGGTGGCCCTCGACGTGCTCTCCGTGGAGCCGCCGCCCCCAACCAACCCGTTGCTTAGGGCGCGGAACTGCGTGATCACGCCGCACGTGGCCTGGGCCACGCGCGACGCACGGCGCCGGCTGATCGACGCGGCGGCGGCCAATCTCGCCGCCTTCGCCGGGGGCCGGCCGCAGAATGTGGTGAACGCCTAGGCCGCTTTCGCGACACGAGCATCACCGGCTCGGGGGCGGCGGACGTCGCCGCGGCGCGGTCCTTCGGCGTGTCGCCGGGGCGAGGATACGCCCACGGCTCCTCGAGCGTTCGCCGACCGCT
>Ga0194130_10004036_pt1 | contig 19024 bp, 19 predicted proteins | sample TA2KigsurfametaG_FD_160084 | JGI IMG/M metagenome (GOLD analysis project Ga0194130, IMG submission 160084) | Freshwater microbial communities from Lake Tanganyika, Tanzania - TA2015050 Kigoma 12 surface | ecosystem: Environmental > Aquatic > Freshwater > Lake | place: Tanzania: Lake Tanganyika... | reverse complement strand
AGGGCGGGCGCGGCTACGGCGGGGGCGGCGGCTATGGCGGCGGTGGCGGTGGTGGTTACGGCGGCGGCGGCTACGGCGGCGGCGGTGGCCAGGGTCGCGGCGAGGATCGTGGCTCGGGCGCCCGCAACTGGGAAGACCGCAGTTTCGGCGCTGCCGATCGCTCCTCCGACAGCTTTGATGCCGGCCGAGCACGCCGCCGCCGCAGCGGTGGCGACTACAGCGACGCGGGCTGACAGCCCCCCGCGTCGTGCGTACCTGGCCGGCTGGCTCTCCTCTCAGAGGCCTCGCTCCTCCAGGGCGCGGGCGGCTTCAGCCAGCACCTCCGGGCCAGCGTTTCGCTGCCCGGCCTGGCGGGATAGCTGGGCGCGCCAACCTCGGGCGCCCTTGACCCCCTCGACGACGTGCACCAGGTGGCGGGCCAGGGCCCACAATCGTCCTCCCTGGCCACACCAGCGCTCCGCATGGGGGATCACCCCCCGCAACACGGTGGAGGGTCGCGGCGACACCAGATCGAACTGTCCGAACACCAGGGGATCCACCTCCGCCCAGCGCAGGGGGTGTTCATAGGCGGCCCGACCCACCATCACGCCGTCGATCCCCTGATCCAACTGGGAGCGGCAGGTCGCCAAGGTGTCCAGGCCACCGTTCAGTTCCACCCGCAGGGTGGGCCGCTCGCGCTTGAGCTGGTGGACCAGATCCCACCGCAGGGGGGGGATGGTGCGGTTCTCCTTGGGATCCAGCCCCTCCAGCCAGGCCTTGCGCGCGTGCACCGCGAAGCGCTCGGCTCCCGCTGCGGCGACGATGTCCACAAAACCGAGCAGCTCGGCAAAGCTGTCCCGCGCATCGATGCCGATGCGATGTTTCACCGTCACAGGCAGGCCACTGGCGGCGCCCATCGCCGCCACGCAGTCCGCCACCCGCTCCGGACGCGCCATCAGGCAGGCTCCGAAGCTGCCCTGGCTGGCTTTGGGGCTGGGGCAGCCCACGTTCAGATTCACCTCGTCGTAACCCCATTCCGCCGCCAGTCGCGCCGCCTGCGCCAATTCCTTCGGGTCCTTCCCCCCGAGTTGAAGGGCCAGGGGTTTCTCCAAGGGATCAAATCCCAGCAGCCGCTCCAGGCGACGCCCCCTTTCCCCGGCGGAGTCGGGAGGACCCTCCCGCCACCGAGCCACCAGCGCCCGGGCCACCACCATCTCGGTGTACAGCAGACAGTGGCGGCTGACCTGACGCATCAGCACCCGGAAGTGCCGATCCGTGCAGTCGAGCATGGGCGCCACACTGAAGCGGAATGCGTTCGCCATCCCTCCATGCTGCCCACCCCGCTGCCCCCTCGGGTCTCCACAGTGGTGGCGGGGGGCGGACCCGCCGGGTTCATGGCTGCGATCGTCGCGGCGGAAGCGGGCCTGCGGGATGTCTGGCTGCTGGAGGCCACCCCGGAACCGCTCCACAAAGTGCGGATCAGCGGTGGGGGACGGTGCAATGTCACCCATGCCTGCTGGGAGGCCCGGGCCCTCACCGGCCATTACCCCCGCGGTGGGCCGGCCCTGTTGGGGCCGTTCTCCCGTTTTGGTCCGCGGGAGGCGCGGCGCTGGTTCCTCCAGCACGGCCTGGAGCTCGTGCGGGAAGCGGATGGCCGCCTCTTCCCCCGCAGCCAGTCATCCCTCTCGGTGGTGGCCTGCCTGCGTCAGGCGGCGGAGGCCGCTGGTGTTCGGGTCCTCCAGCGCTTGGCCCTGCTGCGTGCCGAGGCGCGGCCCGAGGGTGGATTTTCCCTCACCCTGCGGGATGGCCAGCGGTTGTGCGCCGATCGGCTTGTGCTGGCCACCGGCAGCCACCCCAGCGGCCATCGCCTGGCGCAATCCCTGGGCCACAGCCTGGTGCCGCCACTTCCCTCCCTGTTCACCCTCGCTCTGGACGCGCCGGCCCTGACCGCTCTGGCGGGGGTGGTGGTCGAGGCTGTCGGTCTTTCCCTCCATCCCCCCGCGCCGGGAGAAGGGGCCGCGGTGAGCCCCGTGGCCACAGACCCGCTGGCTGCGGATCCCGTTGCCGCGCGGTCGCGGCGGGGGGGCCGCGCCGCTGGAGGCCCCCTCGCCCAGCGCGGCACCGTGCTCCTCACCCACTGGGGCCTCAGCGGTCCCGCCACCCTGCGCCTGACGGCCTTTGCCGCCCGACAGCTCAAGGCCTGGGGGTATCGGGGCGAGTTGCGGGTGGATTGGACAGGCGGGCTGTCCCGCCAGGAGGTGGATGCGCTTCTGGCGGAGGCCCGCGCCGGGCAAGCCCGGCGGCGGATCCATGGGGCTTGCCCTCTCCCCGCCTTGAGTCGTCGGCTCTGGGCGGCCTTGGTGACCGCTGCGGGGGTGCCGGCCGACCGACGCTGGGCCGACCTCGACAAACAGGCCCAGCGGGCCTTGGGGGAAGCCCTTGTGGCCAGTCGCTATCGGGTGGTGGGGCGTGGACCCTTCGGGGAGGAGTTCGTCACGGCCGGCGGGGTGCCTCTCCGGGAGGTGGAGGGGACAACGATGGAGAGTCGCCTGCGGCCCGGGTTGCATCTCGTCGGCGAGCTGCTGGATGTGGATGGAGTGACCGGGGGCTTCAACTTTCAGCATTGCTGGACCAGCGGCTGGCAAGCAGGCCGGGCCCTCGCGGCTTCCACCGCGGCCGAGGTGGCGGCGCAGGACGTTCCCCAGCCCGCCGTTGCGCTGGACCAGGCTTCAGCGGATCTTCTCAAACACCGAGAACATGGGTAGATACATCGCCACGAGAATAGACGCGACAATGCCTCCCACGAAGACGATCATGAACGGCTCGATCAAGGAGGTGAGCATCTTGGCTGTGGAGCTGACTTCATCTTCATAAAAGTCGGCAACCTTTGAGAGCATGGCATCCATATTCCCCGTTTCTTCCCCCACCATCAACATGTTGATGGAGAGCTCGGGAAAAACATTTTTTGACGACAGGGCAGTGCTCAATGGAATCCCTTCGCTGACATCCACTCTTGATTTGCTGATCGCATCGGAGAAGATGGTATTGGATGCGGTTTCCGTCAGGATGTCCAGCGCCATCATGATCGGTACGCCGGCCCTGGAGAGAGAGGCCAGGGTGCGGCTGAATTGAGCGGTGGCGGTTTTTTGAATCAGGTCGCCGAAGAGAGGAAGTTTGAGAATCAGTTGATCCACCTGGCGGCGTCCGGTGGGAGTTTTGTAGTACTGGGAGAAGATGATCACAGCGACGATGATGACACCGGCGATAACGAAGGAGGCCGGTGATCTCAAGGTGCTGCTGAGATCCACTAGCAATTGTGTGAAAGGAGGCAGATCAGCGCCCAGTTGCTCAAAAATTCCGGCAAAGGTTGGAATGATGAAAATTGTCATTCCCAGAAAGACCAGGATGGCCAGAAACAAAACAGCCACGGGATAACTGAGGGCCCCTTTGATCTGGTTTTGCAGCTTTGCATTGTCTTCCAACAGCTTGGCCAGGCGCGTGAGGGTTTCGTCCAGCACGCCACCCGCCTCGCCCGCCTCCACCATGGCGATCATGAGCTTGTCAAAAACCTTGGGCCAACGCCGCATGGATGTCGCCACATTTTCCCCTTGATTCACCTCAAATACCATCGCGGCAAGAGCCCGTTTGAACAAGGGAGATTTCTGTTGGCTTTGCACCAGGTCGATGCTGCGAAGAATGGGAACTCCCGCGTTGATCAGCACCGCCAGCTTGCTGGCAAAGACCGCTTTGTCTTTGATCGAGGGCGGGCTCTCCAGCAGGCTGGACAGGAAGGATGAGTTCTGTTTGGCCACAACAGGCACCCGGGCGCTGGGAGCTGGCGTCCGGGAACTGCGGCTGGCGGCGGTTCGGGAGGATGTCGCAACCAAGGCTTTGGCGGCCCCTGCGGCGGCAGGAGAAGACCCTGAGGCCGCCACACCCTCCTTGGGCGACACATCGGTGTAAAAAATCCGGCGGCGTCTCAGGGCCCGCCGGGCTTCATTGATGCTTTCCGCCTCAAGCGTCAGCTGCTTGCTCTGGCCCGAGCGGGTGGTGTAAGTGACAGTGAAAGCTTTCATCCCTGATCCAGCAGACGCTCCAATTCCTCAGGCCGAGTGGTTTTTAACATGGCTTCTGTTTTGCTGACCACATCTTCGTTGAGAAGATTCGCCAGGGATCGTTCCAGGGTGATCATTCCCTCCTTGGCTCCCGTTTGGATCTGCGAATAGATCTGGGCCGTCTTGCCTTCGCGAATCAGGTTGGCGATGGCAGGGGTGTTGATCATGATTTCCTGGGCGATCACGCGTCCAAATTGCCCTGGCTGGGGATTCACGCGTTTGCAGAGGGTCTGCGAAAACACTGCCAGCAAGCTGCTGCTGAGTTGCACGCGGATCTGGGTCTGTTGAGCCGGAGGAAACACGTCCACCATGCGATCCACGGTTTGGGCCGCAGAACTGGTGTGGAGGGTGCCGAAGACAAGGTGTCCGGTTTCGGCGGCGCTGATGGCCAGCTGAATCGTTTCCAGGTCGCGCATCTCCCCCACCAGAATCACATCCGGGTCCTCTCGAAGCGCCGCACGCAGGGCTGCGGCGAAGCTGCGTGTGTCTTCGTTGACTTCGCGCTGGTGAAAGATGGACTTGCTGTTTTTATAGGTGAATTCGATCGGGTCTTCGATCGTCAGAATGTGTTCAGAGCGCGTCTGATTGATGTGATTCAGCAGGGCAGCCAATGTGGTCGTCTTGCCTGAACCGGTCGGCCCCGTCACCAGGACGAGGCCCTTGGGTTTGCGGCTCGTCTCCTCGATCACCGCCGGCAAGCCCAGGGCCGAGAGGTTGGGGATGTTGTCTCCCAGCGCCCTGAGGCAGGCGGCATATGTGCCTCGCTGCCGGTAGACATTGACGCGAAATCGGGCCACGCCCCGAAGTCCATAGGAACAATCCAGTTCCCAATTCTGCTCCAATTGTTTGCGTTGGGAGTTATTCAGTAGCGAAAAGATCAGCTTGTTGCACTGCTCTTCGGTCAACACAACGTCCTCATCCATGGGTCGCAATTGACCGTTGAAACGGCCATAGGGAGGTTGATGGGCAGCCAGATGAAGGTCGCTGCCACCAGCCTTCACAAGATCCGTCATCAAATCTTCAATCATCATGGCGATGTCCCTCTCCTAGCGGCGAACCTTCAAACAGTAGGGGCATTCGAGCCATTCGTCGTTGAGTCCGGCGCCACAACCGCGACAGGTGAGGCTGTTGAGTGCCCGCGCGCGCCGCTCCGACTCCAACCCCGTATCCGTCAACAACATCCGTTCCACCTCCTCCAGGCTGGTGTGCCCTTGACGAACAAGATCGAGGCCGTAACCGAGGAGTGTCTTCATGCCGGCCTCCAGGGCCAGGCGCCGCAGCTCATGGGTGCTGGCGCGTTTGGCCACGGCCGCGGAGATGCTTTCGTTCATCACCAACACCTCGTACACCCCCACCCGGCCCTTGTAGCCCCGTCCCAGGCAGGTGGGGCAACGGTCGGGGGCGTCGGCGGACACGGTGTGCGCCCGGTGGAAGGTGATCGCGCCCTCATCGCTGGCCAGCAGGCCGAAGTGGGCGAGCTCCTCCGGATCGGGGGTGTGCGGGATGCGGCAATCGGGGCAGAGCCGACGCACCAGACGCTGAGAGACAACCCCCAGGAGAGAGGAACTCACCAGAAAGGGTTCCACCCCCATTTCGTCCAAGCGGGCGAAGGCGCCGACGGCGTCATTGCAGTGCAGGGTCGTCATCACCAGGTGACCGGTGAGGGCGGCTTCGATGGCGGTGCGGGCTGTTTCCAGATCGCGGGTCTCCCCCACCAGGAGCACATCCGGATCCTGTCGCATGAAAGCCCGCAAAGCGGAGGCGAAGTCGTAACCCTTTTCCCGATTGACTTGGGTCTGCGTGATGCCATGCAAGCCGTATTCAATCGGGTCTTCCACGGTGGAGATGTTGATGCGCGGGTCGTTCCGTTCCGACAGCAAGGCATAGAGGGTGGTGGATTTCCCCGACCCCGTCGGACCGGTCACCAGCAACATGCCAAAGGGCTTGCCACCCATGTCCCGCACCTTGCCGCGGGCCGTCAGGTCGGTGACCAAGGTGTCCAGACCCAGCTTGGTGGCGCTGTTGTCCAGCAGTCGCAACACCACCTTCTCGCCATAACGACCTGGAAGGGTGCTGACGCGAAAATCGACCACCTGGCCGCGGAACAAGCGTCGGATGCGGCCGTCCTGGGGAAGCCGTCGTTCGGCGATGTCCAGGTCGGCCATGATCTTGAAGCGCGAGGTGACGGCGGGGACCAGGCTCTTCGGCAGGTTGTCGATCGAGCGCAGAACGCCGTCCTGGCGAAAACGCACCAGCATCCCCTCCTGCTGGGGTTCGACGTGAATGTCACTCGCTCCGACCTTGATCGCCTCCGTGAGGATGCGATTCACCAGCCCCAAAATCGGCGAGGCGGTGTCTTCAGGAGGCGCAGCCTCCAGATCTTCGATGGATTCGGGGCCCGCCTGCGTCTGGGCGGAGGGTCCGAGGTCCAGATCCGCGAAGATGGAGGGTGAAATGGCAGGCTCCACAACTGGATTGGGAGGCGTCAGGGTCTCGGAATCCATTGCTGGGACTGTGTAAATAGGAGGTGTTGTCGATTCCCACCGCGCTTCGCCCCGCTTGACTTGCGAGTGACCAGCTCTTGGCGGAGCCGGACGATCCAGGGCCGGACTATGTCAGGAGGTGCGGGCTTCCGCCGCTTGTGGAGGGCGAGGTATTAGAAGGAACATAGCTCAAATCCTCTGTGCTCGGCAGCATGAGCGGCGACACCTCTTCCACCACCCCCACTCCGGAATGCGTCCAGGAGTCCGCTGCGGCCACGGTCTCCGCCGAATCACCGTCCCGAGACGCCGATCCGCAAGCCCCTGGGGTCCCCGCCGACGCGGCTGGAGACGAACCCTCCAGCGCTGCCCCGTTGGAGGAGGTCCGGGCGAAGCTGGCCGCCCTCGAGAGCGAGCATGAGGCGCTGCGCAGCCAGTACATGCGCATCGCGGCCGACTTTGACAACTTCCGCAAACGTCAATCGCGGGATCAGGAGGATTTGCGTTTGCAGATCACCTGCAACACCCTCGGGGAGATCCTGCCGGTCGTGGATAACTTTGATCGCGCCCGGCAGCAGCTGAATCCCCAGGGCGAAGAAGCTCTGGCCCTGCATCGCAGCTATCAAGGACTCTATAAACAATTGGTGGATGTCTTCAAACAGTTGGGGGTTTCACCCATGCGTGTGGAGGGGGAACCCTTTGATCCCACTCTCCACGAGGCTGTCATGCGTGAGCCGAGCCAGGAACACCCGGAGGATGTGGTGATTGAAGAACTGCAACGCGGATACCAATTGCACGGCAAGGTGTTGCGACACGCCTTGGTCAAGGTGTCCATGGGTCCCGGTCCCCAAGGGGCGGAAAGCGCTTCCGGCGCAGCTTCCGAGCAGGAGCTGGCGGGCTGATGGCGGACTATTACCAAGTGTTGGGGGTGGGGCGTGACGCGGACGCGGACACGCTCAAGTGCGCCTATCGACGTCTGGCGCGCCAGTATCACCCTGACGTCAACCGGGATCCGGGCGCGGAAGAACGCTTCAAGGAGATCGGTCGCGCCTATGAGGTTTTAAGCGACCCGCAGACCCGCGAGCGCTACGACCAGTTTGGCGAGGCTGGCCTCGGTGGTGGCGGCATGCCCGACGTGGGCGACATGGGCGGATTCGCTGATCTCTTCGAAACCTTTTTCAGCGGGTTTGGTGGTGGTGGCATGGGTGGTGGTGGCCAACGGCGCCGCGGTCCACGCAAGGGAGATGATCTCGGCCTGGAATTCACCATCAGCTTCAGCGAGGCCGTTTTCGGTGTGGAGAAAGAGGTGCAGTTCCGGCATTTGGAAAGCTGTCCGTCCTGCCAAGGCTCCGGCGCCCGAGCCGGCAGCGGGCCCACCACCTGCACCACTTGCAGTGGCGCTGGCCAGGTGAGGCGGGCCACGCGCACCCCCTTCGGCAGCTTCACCCAGGTGGCCCCCTGTCCCACCTGCGAAGGAAGCGGTCAGATGATCGCGGATCCCTGCACGACCTGTCAGGGCCAGGGCGTGCAAGAGGTGACGAAAAAACAACGCATCAAGATTCCCGGTGGCGTCGACAGCGGCACCCGGCTGCGCGTCCCCGGGGAAGGCAACGCCGGGCAGCGGGGCGGTGGACCCGGCGATCTCTACGTCGTCCTCAACGTCAAATCTCACCCCCATCTGCGGCGTGACGGGGTGACGATTTCCTCGGAGCTGCCCATCAGCTATCTGCAGGCCATCCTCGGCGACACGGTGGAGGTGGACACCGTGGATGGCAGCGAGAAGCTGGAGATTCCCGCCGGCACCCAGCCCGGCGCTGTGCTCACCCTCAAGGGCAAGGGTGTTCCCCGCCTTGGCAATCCAGTGGCGCGCGGCAACCACGACTTTCTTGTCAAGGTGCAGCTGCCCACGAAATTGAGTGGCGACGAGCGAGAGCTTCTGGAGCAGCTCGCTGGACACCACAGCCGCAAGGGCAACCGCCCACCCCACAAGAGCGGCCTCTTCGGCGGGCTGTTCGGCGGCGGATGACGACCGTCACACCCGCCGCCTGCCTGGACCTGCGGGGCACACCCTGTCCCATGAATTACGTGCGCGCCCGCCTCGCCCTCGAAGGATTGGCGGCGGGCGACTGGTTGCAGGTCGACCTGGATGCCGGCGAGCCCGAGGAGATGGTCAGTCAGAGCCTGGGAGGGGAGGGACACCATGTGCGGCGGGCGGATCCGCCCCCTGCGGACCCCTCCTCCGTGCGCCTGCTCATCCGGCGCGGTGGCTGAAGCGGGCCGCGTGGTGGCCCTGGAGGCCAATTACTGCCGTGTGGATCTTGATCACCCGGGTCCCGGGGGCCACCAGCGTCTGCTCTGCACGCGGCGCACCCGCCTCGCCAAGGGCGGATCATCCATTGCCGTGGGCGATCAGGTGGACGTGGAGGACATCGACTGGGTCGAACGGCGCGGCGTGATCGCCAGCCGCGGTCCGCGTCGCAACCTGCTGCCCCGCCCCCCGGTGGCCAATGTGAGCCGCGTGGTGGTGGTGGTGTCCCTCAAGGAACCGCAGCCCGATCCGTTGCAGATCACCCGGTTTCTGGTGAATGCCGAACACCTGGACCTGCCGGTGGAGCTGGTGCTCTCCAAGGCTGAGGGCCTGCCCGAGGCCTGGGTCCAGGCGTGGTGCGAGCGACTGGAGACGTGGGGGTACCACCCGTTGCCGATGTCCACCCGCGATGGACGCGGGCTTCCGTCCCTGGCCAGACGCCTGAGTGAGCCAGGCATCACGGTGCTCTGTGGCCCGTCAGGGGTGGGCAAGAGCAGCCTGCTCAACGCCTTGGTGCCCGGGCTGGCCCTGCGGGTGGCCCCGGTGTCCGGGCGCCTGCGGCGTGGTCGCCACACCACCCGCCACGTGGGGCTTGTGGCCTTGCCCGGAGCGCCAGGCGCCTTGGTGGCCGATACGCCGGGGTTCAACCGGCCGGCCTTGCCCAAGACTCCGGCCGAGCTGGCCCGCTGCTTTCCGGACCTGCGGCAGTTCACCCGCGAGCCCTGTCGGTTCCCCGATTGTCGGCATGACGGGGACGTGGGCTGCGTCGTGCCAGCCTCATGGCCCCGTCTGGAGCTCTATCAACAATGCCTGGGGGAGGTGGAGGCGCGGCTGGCGGAGGAGCGCGGGATGGGACGCCCCCGGGAGACCGTCCTGAGAGAAGCGTCCCGCCGCCGCCGCCAGCGCCACCGCCAGGGGGAATTCAGCCCCCCAGACCTGGAAGATTGAGATCCAGGCCCCCCGTCAGAGTGTCCATGCGCTCCTTCATCGTGCTGGTGGAGACCTCATAGGCGTTTTTGAGGGCCTCGAGCATCGTGGTCTCCACCACGCCATGGCTTTCGCTCAGCAGAGCGGGATCCACGCGCACCTTGAGCGGCAGCTGGTTGCCGGAGAGCCAGACACTCACCCGCCCGTCCGTGCTGCGGCCCTCCAGCTCCATGGCATCGAGCTCGTCCTGAAGCTTCTGGGCATCCTGCTGGATCTGCTGGGCTTTGCGAAAGGCTTCGGTCAGCTGACCGAAGTTGGGAAGTCCGAAGCCAGCCATAACGCCAGGGGAGGAGGAGACGCGTCGTCAGGGTAGATCCCACCGGGACCCACCCTCGAACCCCAGGCGTTTCACCTCCGGTTGCAGGGCGATGTGGTGGGCCTCCAGCACCTGTTCGCGCACCAGGGCGATCAAGCGATCGATGTCGCTGGCGAGGGCACCGCCCAGGTTGACGATGAAGTTGGCGTGCAGGGGGGAGACCTGGGCCTCGCCCACCCGCAGGCCCTTGAGGCCCAGCCCTTCGATCAGACGCCCGGCCTTTTCCGGCTCCGGGTTGCGAAACACGCTGCCACAACTGGGTTGCTGGTAGGGCTGGCTGCTGGTGCGACTCTGCAGATTGGCGCTGGTGCGGGCGCTCACCACCGCCGGATCCTGGCCTGCGCTGAGGCGGAAGCGAGCGGCGAGCACGAGGAGCGGCTCCTCCTGCAGGCGGCTGTGGCGGTAGGCGAAGTCCAGGTCGCTGGCCAGGAGGGTGAACGGTTCCGCTGGCCGGGCTGGATCGAGCACCCGCGCGGAATGGAGCCAGTCCGCTGTGCAGCCCCCCTGGGCTCCGGCATTCATCACCACCGCGCCGCCCACGGTGCCAGGGATGCCCACGCTCCACTCCAGACCGCTCAGACCCGCCTTCGCCACCCGGCGGGCCAGGGTGGGGATGGGCTCTCCCGCTTCCGCCTCCACCCAGCCTTCCGTCGGGTCGACCACGCTGCCCTGCAGACGGCGATTGCAGAGGGTCACCCCCGTGAGGCCGGTGTCGGCGATGAGCAGATTGGATCCAGCGCCGATGCAGCGGAAGGGCAGGCCCTCGGCCACCGCCCAGGAGGCCAAGGCGATCAATTCGTCCTCTGTACCCGGTTCGGCGAACCACTCCGCTGGTCCGCCGACCCGCCAGGTGGTGTAGTCCCGGAGGGTGACGCCACTTCGGATCGTGGCGGGCGGGTTCCTCATGGCGGCCAACTCACGCCACCAGGGCGGCGGCGCGCCCCGGGTCGTCGTGGGTGCCCAGCCGCTCCCACAAGCTGTTCACGTCCCCGGCTCCCATGGCCAGCACGAGGTCGCCGGGCTCGCTGAGAGCCGCCACCCGGGCGGTGAGCTGGTCGAGGCTGATGGCGGCCTCCACGGGGAGAGCGGGGGCGATCGCCTGCACCGCCGCCGCCAGGGCCGCGCTGGACACCCCCTCAATCGGGGCCTCGCCGGCGCTGTAGAGGGGCGCGACGATCACCCGATCGGCCAGGGCGAGGGCTCGGGCGAAGTCGCCCAGGAACTGGGCGGTGCGGCTGTAGCGATGGGGTTGGAACACCGCCAGCAGGCGGCGGGGCTGGGAGGGAAGCGGGCTGCGGCCGCTCTCCACCATCAGGCGGGCCATGGCGAGGGTGGCGGCCACCTCGCTGGGGTGATGGGCGTAGTCGTCCACGACGATCCGGTCATGCCAGAGCCCGCGGAAATCAAAGCGGCGACCAGGCGCCCGCAGATTGCCGATGGCGCGGCGCAGGTCGTCGAAGGGGACCCCCTCCAGGCGGCAGGCGGCCAAGGCGCCGGTGACGTTGCTCAGGTTGTGCCGACCAGGGAGGGGCACGTCGAGGGTGCCGACTAGCACCCCGTTTTCGTAGAAGTCGGCCATGGTGCCGTCGCCCCGCTCCCGGGTGGCCCGCGCGGCATAGGTCACCCCCTCGATCTCCTCGATCGACCACCAGGCCTTGGCCGCAAAGTGTTCCCGCAGGACGGGGCAGTCGCGATTGGCCAGCAGGGCGGCGCTCCCATCCGTGAAGCGCCTGAGGGTGGCGATCAGGGAGGCGAGATCGGGGTAATGGTCGGTGTGATCGAGCTCGATGTTGGTGAGCACGGCCAGGGAGGGCCTGAATTTCACCAGGGAGCCGTCGGATTCATCGGCTTCCGCCACCAGGAGGCGGCCTGCTCCCTGGCGACCGTTGCTGTCGAAGGCGGGCACGATGCCGCCGATCACCGCAGTCGGGTCCTGCCCCGCGGCCTCCAGAAGGGTGGCGATCAGGGTGCTGGTGGTGGTTTTGCCATGGCTGCCCGCCACGGCGATGGAGGGTTGGCTGTTGATCAGGGCCGCGAGCACATCCGAGCGATGGCAGAGCCCCAGCCCTTGTCGCAGAGCTTCGGCCACCTCCGGATTGGTTGGCCGCACCGCGGAGCTCAGCACCACCCGGGGCGGGGGACCGCCTTCCGCCAGCAGGCGGAGGATGGTGGCCTCGTTCTGCTCGTCGAAGACCTTCACCCCGCGGGCGGCCAGCCGTTGGAGCACGGGCGAGCTCTTGGGGTCGGAGCCACTGACGGAAAAGCCCCGTTCCACCAGGATTCCGGCCAGGGCCGACATGCCGATGCCACCAACCCCGATGAAGTGGAGAGGCTGATCGCGGTCCAGCACGAGGTCCAAGGGCGTCTCCGGCATCCTGCTGAAATTAAGGCCGAAGACCCCCCCTGCGCCCGGTCGCTCCTTTACGAGTTGCTTCGCCTGCGGGCCATCCCGCCCCTCGGACCACGGGGGAGCCCCGGGGGGGCGATTTCGATTTCTGTATGATCAGCAGCCGAAAAACTCCCTTGCCAGCGGTTCCCGCCGCTCCCTGCCATGGCTCTGCGTGTCGCAATCAATGGATTCGGTCGGATCGGGCGCAATTTCATGCGCTGCTGGTTAAGCCGGGGAGACAACACCAATTTGGAAATCGTTGGCTTGAACGGCTCCGGTGACACCTCCACCAATGCCCACCTGTTGAAGTACGACTCGATGTTGGGCCCCCTGCGGGGCGTGGATGTGTCTTACACCGACGATTCCATCACCCTGAACGGGAAGACCATCAAGGTCTTTTATGACCGCAATCCCGCCAACCTCCCTTGGAAGGACTGGGGAGTGGACCTGGTGATCGAATCCACCGGTGTCTTCAATGATGATGTCGGAGCCAGCAAGCACTTTGAGGCTGGCGCCAAGAAAGTGATTCTCACGGCCCCCGGCAAAGGAGCGAAGGTGGGCACCTTCGTTGTGGGCGTCAACGCCCACGAATACCGCCACGAGGATTGGGACATCCTCAGCAACGCCAGCTGCACCACCAACTGCATGGCGCCGATCGTGAAGGTGCTCGACCAAGCCTTCGGCATCGTCAAGGGCACGATGACCACCACCCATAGCTACACGGGTGACCAGCGCATCCTCGACGCCTCCCACCGCGACCTGCGCCGCGCCCGCGCCGCCGCTGTGAACATCGTCCCCACCAGCACGGGCGCGGCCAAAGCGGTGGCTTTGGTCTACCCGCCGGTGAAGGGCAAGCTGAGCGGCATCGCCCTGCGGGTGCCCACTCCCAACGTGTCCGTGGTGGACATGGTGCTGGAGTTCAGCCGCGACACCACCAAGGAGGAGGTGAATGGGGTGCTCAAGCAGGCTGCCGAAAACGGCATGAAGGGCATCATCAAGTATTGCGACCTTCCCCTGGTCTCCTCCGACCATGCCGGCACGGATGAATCCACGATCGTGGATTCGGAGCTCACCCTGGTGATGGGCGGCAACATGGTGAAAGTGATCGCCTGGTATGACAACGAGTGGGGTTACAGCCAGCGGGTGGTGGATCTGGCGGAGATCGTGGCTCAGAACTGGAAGTGAGGTGGAGGTGGCCGCTCTCCTCTCAGGGGTGAGCGGCCCTCTCTGTCGTTCTGAGCGAGTTGCTGATGTCTCGATGTCTCTGAGGCGTGGCTGGCTGCTCCCCGCGATGGCTGCTGCCCTGGCGAGTACTGATTCACCCCGAAGGAAGACTCCATCCCCGCAGAAAGAGCCCATCCCGTTCGCCTTGTTCGGGATGGGCTCATCTGTTGGAGGATCAGTTGCAGTTGCCGGGGTTGGTGTAGGTGAAGGCCTGGTAGCGATTCAGGATGCTGCGCACATTCACACAGCTGCCACCACGCCTCCAATAGGAATCCGCCCCGTTCTCCCGGGGCGTGGTGCGGATGTAGGTGTATCCCATGGCGGTGAGGCGACCCTCCACATTGCCGGGATCCGCGCCGACCAGGCTTTGCAGTTCCGGCACCGGCTGGCCGATGGCTCCTGAGGAGCCGCTGGATTTGCCGCCGCCGCCGAGCAGGGCTCCGATCAAGGCGCCCACCGCCGCGCCCGCCAGCGTGGTGCCGGTGGCGGTGCTGGGATGGTCGTCAAACTGGGCATTGGGGTTGGTGAGCTCATCGGTCTTCACCGACAGGCGATGGGTGTTGCTCCCATCGTTCCAAGTGAAGATCCCCTTGCTGCCGCGGTCTTCGAACAACACATTCTGTTCAAGGCCTGAAGGGGTCTCCACATGGAGCTGTTGCCGGTTGGGACCGGAGAAGCGGAAGCGGGTGCCGTTATCCAGATCCACCACAAAGATGGTCGTGGGGCCATTCTGCTTCTGTTTGATGATGCAGTGGCCATTGAAGGCCTCATAGCCATCGTTTTTAAGCGAACAGCGGCCATTGGCGCGAGCCACCGTGTCGGCCAGAGCGGCGGAGGGCAGGGTGGCGCTCGTCAGCAGAGCAGCGCTGAGCAGGGCAAACTTGCGTTTGAATGACATTGGTCGAAATGGATCCAATTTAGTATAGATAACGCTGAAACTGGCGAGGGGTTGCGTTTCCCTACCAGCCACCGCTCTCTTTGGCGGGCCGACGCCAGTAAACGGACAGGGTGTACTTCCCCGGGCGGCTGAACACGGGGCCCGCCTCGTTGCCCGGTCGGTTGGTGCGGGTGAAGGTTGTTCCCTCTTCTGCGGCGGGAAAGTCAAACCGCTGATTTTTAAACAGAATGCTCGCATTGCCCTGGCGCTGGCTCCACTGGCACGGGCCCTCCTCCAGGGGCTGGCCGCGCTTTGCCCAACGCAGCACGCAATAGGCCGGAGCGGAGTCCGCCTGGCTGGGAGCCCAGGGGGCGAGGACGGCGAGGGCCAACCCCAGCCCGGCGACTGGCTTCAACACGAGCGGCCAGCAAAGGGTTGGCTTGGATGGCTTGCGGCGGGACATGGGAGCCGTCGTGGAAGGGGAACGGGTTGATTCCATCCAACCTCAAGGCCAACGCCAGGCCGCCCGATCCAACACCGTCTGACCCGGCAGCACCGTGGCGCCCTGCTCGCGGTCCAGTCGCAGGAGCGAGCACCGCCGCGAGGCGCGGAGCCCCTCGATCAGAGCTTCGGCGTGGGCCACCACCCACACCCGGGTGCGCTCGGCCACGGTGGTGATCAGCCGGGCCAAGGGGGGCAGCAGATCCGGGTGCAAGCTGTTCTCCGGCTCGTTGAGCACCAGCAGGGGCGGCAGTCGCGGGCTGAAGAGCGCCGCCGCCAGCAGCAGATAGCGCAGGGTGCCATCGGAGAGCTCGGACGCGTCAAGGGGACGCAGCAGGCCGGGCTGGTGCAGCCGCAGGCGGAACAGGGCGGCCCCGGTGTCCACCGTCAGGCGACACCCCGGGAAGGCGTCGGCGATGGCGGCCTGGAGGCCCTCGCCATCGCCGATTTCCAGGATGGTCTGCACGGCTGCCGCCAGGTCGCCGCCATCGGCGGAGAGCGCTGGCGTGCGGGTGGCGAGGCGACCCAGGCGGGCGGGGGCCCCTCGGTCGGTGCGAAAGCTGTCGTAGAACCGCCAGTCGAGAATCGTGCGTCTCAGCTGAAACACCTCCGGGGCGTCCCGGGGGTCGGAGACCGCCGTGAAGAGGCTCTCGTGGGGCGACACCTCCAGGGCCAGGGGCGAGGTCCGTCCCCCCTCGCAGCGTTCCACCACTCCGCCCGCCCGTTGCACAAGCAGGGCCCGGGGATGGAAGGGCCCGCCCGCCCAGATCCACTCCCGCTTGATGTCCGGATCGAGCACAAAGGCGCTGGTCTGGTCATCGGCCCTGTAGCCGAGCTCGATGGCGTAGGAGAGCGTGTCGCTGGCGAAACCCAGCCGCAGGCGCGTCGCGTCCCGCCGCGTTGTGCCCTCCACCCGCCCCTCCCCCCTGCGGGAGGCGTCCGAGGTCCGTTCCGGTCCCGCCCAGAACACCGCCGGCAGGCCCCCCTCCTCCGCCAGGGCCGCCACCAGCTCCCCCCGGGCGGCCGCGGCGATCAGCCCCAGGGCGCGGTAGAGGTTGCTCTTGCCGCAGCCGTTGGCGCCGCACACCAGGGTCAGGGGGCCGAGGGGGAGAGTGAGCTGTCGCAGCGAGCGGTAGCCCGTGACAGCGAGCTGGTTCATGACGTGGTGTCCATTCCGAAGGCCCCGCGCCATGGTGCCGCCGCCGGGGGCTCGCCGCCGGGAGATCACCATCACCGCCGGGCCAGCGCCATCCCCGCCGGGCCCGCGCCACTTTCTCGGCTGGAGGGGCAGCCGCTTCCGGCCCTGCCCACGAGGCTTCTCCACTAACCATCTCCCTCTCTTATGGCGCGAACCCGGTTGGGCAAGGGCAAGCCATGACTCGGCTGAGGTGGAGCACCGCCGAGGAGCTGACGGCGGGGTGGCCCTGGCTACCAACGGCTGGCAGCTGCAGAACCACCGCATTCAGGCCAGGATATTTGGGTTGCACAACACCAACTGCCTCCTCCCCGGGCAGCTGCCGCCTCGCCCCGTCCCCGGCCGAAAACCCACCGCCATCACCTCGACGGGCTTCTGAACGCCAGCGACACGTCGGGAGATGAGGGGGAGCTGTTTGCGGCGCTGTGCTGCAGGGCGATGGGGTGATCAGCGCCGAGCAACGCCAGCAGCTGCTGAAGGAGAACGACCACGGAAGCGTGTTGGTGGAGGGCGAAGTGCTTGCTGGCGGTGGAGCAGGCCACCCTCACCAGCACCCCGATTCCGGTGGCCTCTCCAGGGCGCACCCGAGGGGAATGGCGCAATTCAGGTGCCTTCGCGGCGCTCAGGGCCGATGGTTCCGTCGTCACCTGGGGGCATTCTGACTATGGCGGCAACAGCACTGGGCTGGCGAGCCAGCTGGGCTCGGGCGTGGTGGCGTTTGCGAATCCGTCACGGATGATCGGTTGGTTTTTGATTCACTGCCCTTCATCACCCACACCGTCTCCCCCGACGCGGTGACAGAATCTGGCAGCGTCAATCTGATCTATACCTTCACCAGAACCGGTCCCACCACCAGCGCCCTGACGGTGAGCTACACCGTCGGCGGGACGGCGCATTTCGGGACGAACTACTATAGCAAGGCGGTGCCGCCTCGTAAACCGCTACCTGCGGCACCGTGACCTTCGCCGCCGGTTCGGCAACCGCCATCGTCACGGTGGATCCCACCATCGACCCCGTTCCGGAGCCCGATGAAACGGGGATCCTTTCACTCACCCAAGGCGTTGGTTACACCGTCGGTCCACAGAACAGTGCCTCCGGCACGATCCGCAACGATGACGCCCTGATCGAAGCCCTCGGCACCACCACCCTCCTGCGCCGCACCAGTGATGATCAGGCCGTCGTCCAAGTCGGCACCGGCCCGCGCACCCAGGTCGCCTCACCCTGGGGCGCCACCATCGGCTCCAACACCTCCACCTGGCAGATCCTCGCCGCGGACACCATCAACGGCACGAATCAGCTCCTCTGGCGCAACAACAGCGCCAACTACCTCCACACCTGGAGCTGGCTGACCGACACATCTCATTCAAGACGGACATGAGACGACTGCAGGAGTAATCGGCGCAGGCTTTGGAGGAAGATCGACTCGCGTAAACCACGGCTGCTTCCGTCGTCGATGCACTCCCCGGCTTGGGATGCATGGTTCCAGCTGCTGCAGTGGGATCGGCAACCAAGCATGGATGGTCGACTTTGCATTGGCTACGAACTGCTGCAGAGAGGCCAGGCCAATGCGTACAAAGCTCATGCCTCGTCGCCAATGGGGATCGACCTGACGCCGCAGACCATCAAGGCTGAGCGCATAGCCCTGAAGGTTGCTTGCCAATACAGCAATAGCAACCACCAGCAGAAGGCGATCAATACGCTCTGGATCACGCAGACCGCTGCATTCCAGCTGAAACAACCCTGATTTCTGATCTCTGAACAATTGTTCACAACAGAAACGCTCGGCATAACTCCAAACCAGATCAAGAGTGGGCGCGGCGTTGCTGATTAGAAACCAGGGCTCATCCACAGGAAGGCCCTTGGGGTGAGCCAGTGCGAGATTAGCCTTGTGACCGGATCCGTTCCAGGCGCTTATATTTTGAAAGCGGCGAAAGTGCCCACGTGGCAGGCGAAGTCGACGGACCTCACCACCCATTGGTGCCCCTGCGCCCTTAATCCAGGTGTCTGAACAGAGTCGCATCACATAGGTCCACTGTGGGTGATCGTTAAACCATGAGAGCAACTCGGCACTGGGGAAACCGCGATCAGCCAATAGAATGATTGGACCGTCACCAGCCAGAATCCGATCAGCTTTCTGCAGCATGGAGATTGAGATCTCCGCACTGATGCTGGCGCTGGGATGCTCTAACGTGCGCCAAACAAGTGGGATGGCTCTGCCATGCGCGACAATGGACATAACTACGACGCAGTAACGATTCCATAGCATCGTGGTGTCAAGCGCCAGATGCAAGGCCTTGTCTGACTCGCGCCAATGCTGCAGGGCCCATTGGATCAGGGATCTGAACAACGGCTCGACGTCGACTCGCGCATTGCTCAACCAGCGCTGACAGCGCCGTTGCCAGCTGGCCGCCAAGCAATGGCCCATGGGCGTGTGTCACGAGTCGGCAGGTGAAAACCAAGGCTGATGAAACTGCAACAGGGATGGGAGTTTGGCCTCCCGGGATCGGCCTGCAGGGGCTGGTACCAAACCACCTCGTGCTGCTGCGTTTAAAAGACGTGGTGGTGAGCGACGGGGAAACGGCGGACTGGATCCGTCAGGTGTGCGACGAGAAGGTGAGCGCAAGCGAAGCTGGCGTCCCCTCGAGTGGTGTAA
>Ga0194130_10004035_pt1 | contig 19037 bp, 19 predicted proteins | sample TA2KigsurfametaG_FD_160084 | JGI IMG/M metagenome (GOLD analysis project Ga0194130, IMG submission 160084) | Freshwater microbial communities from Lake Tanganyika, Tanzania - TA2015050 Kigoma 12 surface | ecosystem: Environmental > Aquatic > Freshwater > Lake | place: Tanzania: Lake Tanganyika... | reverse complement strand
GTCCAGCAACTCCATGGCTTTCAGCCTGCGCGTTTCCGCGTCTTTTCGTTTTCCGCTGTATGGCATGCATGGGGTATCGGCCACCCGGCCCATCGGCCATGAATCTTTTTTTCAAGCGTCAATAACCTTTCGGTCTTGTAAGTATGGAATCATTGACAGATCAGAGCAGAAATCCTAAAACCACCTCGTTCTGAGTATTCTCTGAGTAAAGAACCGCTCCTGAAAGCACCCATTTCCGTCGCGTCGAGCAATCGGCCGTAGATGGCAATTGGTTAGTGCTTGATCCCGTGGGTTTCTCTCCCCGGGTGTCTTGCCAGTGAATCGTCGTGAGGGACGTCCGTTCGCAGGACGTTCATCCCACGGCGAGTGAGCGTTGCCCGCAGGGCTGTGAGTCGACGGTCGTCGCGACGGTGGTGGGGCTTTTCAGGCACCCCTCAACCCCGAGCACGAACCATGACCACCTTGAATCCGAAGCGCCTTGCCGTGCATGGATGGAGCAGTGTGCAGTTCCTCGCGACCGCGACGACGCTTCTGGCGGCGACCCACGCCTGGGCGGGTCGGATCGACGCGATCACCGTGGCGAGCCACGACCGCGGTGCCGCCCGCTGGGGCGGCGACGGCCTGTTGGCTCACGATCGTGAAGCACCAGCGCCAGCCGACGAGGTGCGTGGCGACCAGAGGGCGATGCCGGTGCTCGTGGGGCCAGGCGCCATGGGGGCTGGATCGGAGCACTGCGCTCCGGAAGCGGCTGCGTGCGCCGCCGCCGACCTGGATGGTACGGGCTTCGTCCCGACGATCGCCGGCATCGCTGCAGTCGACGACGCGTCGGAGAAGCTTCTGCACGTCGCCGATGAGATGGTGGCCCATGGCAGCGCCCGACGTGAGGCCTGGAGCGGAAGCGGAGCGGCCGCCATGAACGAACTTGTGGACGTGCCCTCGTGGTTCCGCAGGCTGCGGCTCGGCACCCGGACGCAGGCATTCGTGTTCTACGTGTCGCCCTCCATCTCCGAAGCGAACGACGACCATGTCACCATGCCCGACATCTTCGGCCTGAAGAGGCTGTTTGGCGTGGTGGACGACCGGTATTTGTTGGTCGACGCCCAGCACTGACGGCCTGCCGATCGCCGGTCGATGAACAGCGTGCGTGGGCTCTCGACGCCGGCCCCGCGAGCCGGGCAGCTGGCGGCTACCGCTGCCGCGGTCGAAAGCAGGCCAGCCGTGCGGGGTCGGTTTCCAGGCGGGGCGGCATGGGGTTGCCCGTGTGGATCAGGTCGATGCAGTAGGGGATCGCCGGGAACACGGCATCGAGGCATTGGCGGATGCTCGTCGGCCGGCCCGGCAGGTTCACGACCAGCGCCGTGCCGCAGATTCCGGCTGTCTGCCGCGAGAGGATCGCGGTCGGCACGTGCTGGAGCGATTGCTGCCGCATCAGTTCACCGAACCCCGGCAACATGCGGGTGCAGACCCGCTCCGTGGCTTCGGGCGTGACGTCGCGGGGCGCGGGACCCGTGCCGCCGGTCGTGACGATCAGGCAGCAGCCTGCATCGGCCAGGCCGCGAATCGCCGCGGTGATCGCGTCGAGATCGTCTGGCACGATCCGCTCGCGGGGCTCCCACGAGCATGCGAGCACGGCGCCGAGATAGTCGCGGATCGCGGGGCCCGCTTCATCGGCATACTCTCCGCGGCTGGCTCGGTCCGAGACGGTCAGGATGCCGATCAGCGCCGGTGGGAGCGAGGTGGTCGTCATGCCTGGTGGCCCGGAGCCCAGGAGAACAGCCGAATCTTGTTGCCGTCGGGATCGACCGCGATCAACTCGCGAAAGCCCTCCGGATTGGAGCGTGGCGGCGTGGAGGCTGCGGCACCGAGGCGCTGCCAGGCGGCATCGAGTTCGTCGGTCTCGAAGCCGAGGCTCCAGCGGCCGCTCGCCTCGCCCGGCGTATTTCGTCCCATGATCGCCAGCCTGGTGCATCCCGCATCGAGCAGGGCGTAGCGGTCGTCGACCACCCGGAGCAGCACCTTCAGGCCAAGGATGTCGCGATACCAATCGACGAGCAGCTCCCACCGCGTCGTGCGGAGTTCGACGCTGAACAGCGAGGGCGACTGCGGCGTGTGATTCATCGCGGGGCGGTTCCGGGCGGGCATCGGGAAGTCTAGCCACTGGAGGGCGAAAGCCGGCTTTCCCAAACCCCCGCCATGGCCGACAATCCCGCTCGACCGCCGTCCGGTCCCGCCGTCACCCCACTCCACAACCCCGCGCATGCACGACGCTGCCGACTCGAAACGCCCGCCCCGATCTCCGCCTGGTGACTCGACCTTGGGGACGGCCGCCCAGCTCGAGAAGGCGCGGCGGGACAAGCTCGACCGGCTCGTCGCCCTGGGCATCGATCCCTGGGGCCGGCGGTTCGACGGCGGGATGCCGATCGCCGCCGTGCGGGCTCGCGGAGAGGGCGTCGAGAAGACGGCGGACGACGGACCGACCGTGCGGGTCGCCGGAAGGATCATGCTCCTGCGGAGCGCCGGCAGCCTCGTGTTCAGCGACCTCCACGACCGCACCGGCCGCATCCAGCTGATGCTCGGCAAGAAGCAGGTCGGCCCCGAGATCTGGAAGGTCGTCGACTGCCTGGACCTGGGCGACATCGTCGGCGTGGACGGCCGGCTCGGCTGGTCGAAGACCGGCGAGCTGACGGTCTTCGTGTCGCACCTGGAGTTCCTCGCCAAGTCGCTCGCCACGCCACCCGACAAGTATCACGGCCTGGTCGACGCGGAGCTGCGGCAGCGGATGCGGTACCTCGATCTGATCCACGGCGAGGGAGTTCGTGACCGGTTCATCGCCCGCAGCCGGATCGTCGAGGCCGTCCGGCGCGTGCTCGCCGCTCGGAACTACCTCGAGGTCGAGGGGCCGACGCTCCAGGACACGGCCGGCGGCGCCGCCGCGCGGCCGTTTTCCACCCACCACAACGCGCTCGACATGCCGCTGGTGCTCCGGATCGCGCTGGAGCTGCATCTCAAGCGGCTGCTCGTGGGGGGGCTGGAACGGGTGTTCGAGCTGGGGCGGGTGTACCGCAACGAAGGGGTGAGCACGCGGCACAACCCCGAGTTCACGATGCTCGAGGCCTACGAGGCCTACGGCAACTACGAGACGATGATGGACCTCACCGAGGCGATCATCCTCGAGGCCGCCGAGGCCGCCGGCTCGCCGGTGCGGTTCGAGTGGCTGGGACGGCCCGTCGACCTGACGCCGCCGTTCCGCCGCGCGAGGTACGACGACCTGCTCCGCGAGGTGACCGGCTGCGACCCGACCGACCCGGCGAGTGTGGCCGCCGCAGCGGCCCAGGCGGGCGTCGAGACCGCGGGCCGGCATCCCGACGTGGTGAAGAGCGATCTGTTCGAGGCGACGGTCGAGAAGACGCTCGACGGGCCGGTGTTCGTGATCGACTACCCCGCGTCGATCTGCCCGCTCACCAAGCGGAAGGCGGGCCAGCCGCACGTCGCCGAGCGGTTCGAGCTCTACGTGGCCGGCATGGAGCTGGCCAATGCCTACACGGAACTCAACGATCCCGACCTGCAGGAGGAGCTGTTCCGCACGCAGCTGGCGGGCCTGGCCGCCGAGGAGTCGATGGCCAGGATGGACACCGACTTCATCACGGCCCTGCGGCACGGCATGCCGCCGGCCGGCGGGCTCGGGATCGGGATCGACAGGCTGGTGATGTTCCTCACCGCCGCGGCGAGCATCCGCGACGTGATCCTGTTTCCGATCCACCGCCCACGGGGGTGAGATTCCACGACGGACGCCCGGTCGATTCCGGGGTTTCGGCGGGGCGGGGGGGCTGGTATCGTTCCGCCCCCCGCGGAGGCTCCTCGCGCCGATGTACAAGCTCCTGCTCTGCTGGCGGTATCTCCGCACCCGCTGGATCGCGCTGGCGAGCATCGTCAGCGTGACGCTCGGCGTGGCGACCATGATCGTCGTCAACGCCGTGATGGCCGGCTTCTCCCACGAGATGCAGACCCGGATCCACGGGATCCTGTCCGATCTCGTGTTCGAGAGCCACTCGCTGTCCGGCTTCCAGGACCCGAAGTGGCACATGGAAGAGATCAAGCGGGCGGGCGGAGACGACATCGTCGGCATGACGCCGACGGTGGCCGTGCCGGCCATGCTCAACTTCCAAGTCCGCGGCCAGTGGGTGACCCGGCAGATCATGCTCATCGGAATCGACGAGGCGACGCACGCGGAGGTCAGCGACTTCGGCCGCTACCTGCAGCACCCCGCCAACCGCGGGCGGCTCTCGTTCGCCCTCCGGGACGGCGGCTACGACACGATCGACAGCCAGTCGGAGAGCCGGGCCGTGACCCGTCCTGCGCTCGAAGGCGCCGGCTGGCCCCACCGCCGGATCCGCGTGGAACGGGAACGGATCTGGCGCGAGAAGCTCGAGGCCGACCGCCGCTCCGGCGCGTCTGCGGAGCCGGTCGACCACGGCCCGAGCCGGTCGGTGGACCAGCAGGTCGACGCGGTGCTGGCCGCCACCACCGCCACGGCGCCATCCGCTCAGGCGGATCAGGCACCGGCGGAGCCGACGCCGGCCGGGTCAAAGCCCGCCGACCCCTTCCGCCAGGCGCGGCCCGAGGAGGGAACGCGGATGGATCCTGCGACCGAGCAGTTCACCGGCGTCGTGCCCGGCATCGGCCTGACGAGCTTCCGCGACGGCGGCGGCGTCGACCGGTTCCTGGTCCTGCCAGGTGACGATGTGAAGATCACCTTCCCCACCGCGGGAACCCCTCCGAAGGCGGTCAGCGATACGTTCACGGTCGTCGACTTCTACGAGAGCAAGATGAGCGAGTACGACTCGAACTTCGTGTTCGTGCCGATCGCCTCGCTCCAGCGGATGCGGGGCATGATCGATCCGCAGTCGGGCCTGACGAGCGTCAACTCGATCCAGATCAAGCTCCGCGCCGGTGCCGACCTGGACGTCGTCCGCGACCGGCTCCGGAAGGTGTTTCCGGCCGACCTCTACGCCGTCTCCACCTGGCGGGACAAGCAGGGGCCGCTCCTCGCCGCGGTCGACATGGAGATGTCGGTGCTCAACATCCTGCTGTTTCTGATCATCGCCGTCGCCGGATTCGGAATCCTGGCGATCTTCTTCATGATCGTGGTGGAGAAGACCCGGGACATCGGCATCCTGAAGTCGCTCGGTGCCGGGGCCGGCGGTATCGGGGGCATCTTCCTCGGCTACGGCCTGTTCCTGGGGATCGTGGGGGCGGGCGCCGGCCTGGCGCTCGGGCTCTCGATCGCCTGCAACATCAACGCCATCCGGGCCGGCGTCGAGTGGTGCACGGGCGAGCGCGTGTTCGATCCCTCGATCTACTACTTCTACCGGATTCCCTCGATCGTGCGGCCCTTCACGGTGGCCTGGATCATCGTCGGCGCCGTCGGCATCGCCGTGGCCTCGAGCGTGCTGCCGGCGCTGCGGGCTGCGCGGCTGCATCCCGTGGAGGCCCTGCGTCATGACTGACGCCCGGACCCCGCTCGTGTGCGTGCGCGGAATGCGGAAGACCTACCGCTCCGGCGAGGGCACGCTCGAGGTCCTCCGCGGGGTGGACTTCGACCTGGCCGCCGGCGAGTTCGTGTCGATCGTCGGCCAGAGCGGTTCCGGCAAGAGCACGCTCCTGCACCTGATGGGCCTGCTCGACGTCGCCGACGCCGGCTCGATCGAGCTCGACGGCGTGCGGGTGGACGGCCTCTCGGCGGCCCGCCGCGACCGACTGCGGAACACCGCCATCGGCATGGTCTTCCAGTCGTACCACCTGCTGCCCGAACTCGACGCGCTGGAGAACGTGCTGGCGCCCCTGATGGTGAGGCACGGCGTCTGGGAGTGGCTGCGGGCCCGCCGCCGGGCCCGGGACACCGCGCGGGCCCTGCTCGACCGCTTCGGACTCGGCGGCCGGCTGCGGCACAAGCCGCGGCAGCTCTCCGGCGGCGAGATGCAGCGTGTGGCGATCGCCCGCGCGCTGGTCACGCGGCCGCGGGTGTTGCTCGCCGACGAGCCGACCGGCAACCTCGACGAGGCCACCGGGGGCGGCATTCTCCAGACGCTCGGCGAGTTGAACCGCGCCGACGGCCTTTCTATAGTGCTCGTCACGCACGATCCGACGGTCGCCCGACGGGCGGACCGGATCGTGCGGTTGGCGGCCGGCCGCGTCGACGACGCACCGAGTCCCGCCGACCTCGCTGCCCGGCGTTGGGCCGGCTGAGGGCCGTCGGGAGGCGGCACCGGCCACCATCCATCCACGTCGCCCGCCAGGAACCCATGCCATGTCGCGGATGATCTTCATGAACGACCGCCTTGTGCCCGAGGAGCAGGCCGTCGTGAGCGTGTTCGACCACGGCCTGCTGTATGGAGACGGGGTGTTCGAGGGGCTGCGGAGCTACGGGGGCAAGGTGTTTAGGCTCGCGGAGCACGTGGACCGGCTGTTCGCCAGCGCCCGGTCGATCTGTCTCGAGATCCCGATGTCCAAGGCAGCGGTGGCGAAGGCGGTCGTCGATGCGCTGGCCGCCAACAAGTTGTCCGACGGCTACGTGCGGCTGGTGGTGACCAGGGGCGCGGGCAGCCTGGGCCTCGACCCCAACAAGACCAAGCATCCCCAGGTGATCGTGATCGCCGACACGATCAGCCTCTACCCGCGCGAGTACTACGAGCGGGGCCTGCGGATCGTGACCGCCGCCACGCAGCGGACGCAGTCGGCAGCCCTCTCCCCGCGGATCAAGTCGCTCAACTACCTCAACAACATCATGGCCAAGCTCGAGGGGCTCCAGGCGGGCTGCATCGAGGCGCTGATGCTCAACCACAAGGGGGAGGTCGCCGAGTGCACGGGTGACAACGTGTTCGTCGTCCGTGGCGGTCGGCTGCTCACACCCCCGCCGGATGCCGGCATTCTCGAGGGCATCACCCGCGGTGCGGTGATGGAACTCGCCGTGGCGGCTGGCGTCGACTGCCGCGAGGTGACGCTCGTGAGGCACGACCTGTACACGGCCGACGAGTGCTTCCTGACCGGCACGGCCGCGGAGGTGATTCCGGTCGTCGAGATCGACGGCCGCACGGTGGGCTCGGGCGCGCCCGGGCCGGTCACGAAGCGGCTCACCGACGACTTCCACGCGCTCGTCCGCAGGTGACCGCCCGCCCGGCGATCACGTCGGCCGACCGCAGCGGACGGCGAAGGCGACCGCACAGGGCGGATCCGGGAGCATGGTCCGGGCCGCGAGCCGGGCCGCGATCGTCTCGGCCTCGGCGAGCGTGCGGGTCAGAGAGAAGCAGGCGCTGCCGCTGCCGGTGAGTCGGGGGGCGAACGCCCCGGCGTCGGCCAGGGCGGCCAGCAGCCGGTCGATCTGGGGCGCCAGGCTCCGGGCCGGAGCCTCGAGGGCGTTCGTCATCAGGGGTGCGGCGGCCTGCAGGCCGCCGGTCCGCAGCGCCGCGACGAGCCGGGCCGCGTCGCCGCGGCGGCTGGCGTCGGGCACGCAGCGGGCGTAGACCGCCGCCGTGGAGAGCCCGCCGGACGGGCAGGCGATCACCGCGGCCACGTCGGGAAGGCCGCCGACGGATGCCACGTGCTCGCCGCGGCCGGTGGCGATGGCGGCGGAGCCGGCGAAGAACCAGGGCACGTCGCTGCCGATGCCCGCGCCGAGCGCCGCGAGCCGCTCCACCGGCCAATCGAGCCCCCACGCCGCCGCGGCGGCGCGGATCGCGGCGGCGGCATCGCTCGATCCTCCGCCGAGTCCGGCGCCCGACGGGATCCGCTTGACGAGGTCGACGTCGAGGCCGGTCGCGATCCCGGCTTCCGCGGCGAGCCTGTCGACGGCACGGACGACGAGGTTCGTGGCGTCGACCGGCACGTCGCGGGCGAGCGCCCTCCCGGATCCTCCGGCGAGCTCGCCGGCGTAGGCGACCCGCAGGCCCACGCCCGGCATGGGTCGCGGCCGCACGTGCAGCGTGTCGGCCAGCGACACCGGCACCATCAGGCTCTCGATCTCGTGAAAGCCGTCGGATCGCCTGCCGAGCACGGCGAGCGAGAGGTTGAGCTTGGCCGGCGCCAGAACCGTCAGGCCTTCGGCCGTGCCGTCCGGGATCGGCGCATCGCTCACCGCCAGCTCGAAACGAACCAGATCGTGCCCAGCGCCAGACCCAGGCCGATCGCCACGAGCACCGACAGCAGGATCGCGATGCTGCGGCCGGCCCAGAGATCGTCGTCGATCATCTCCACGCGGGCAGCCTTGTCGAAAGAGCCGTTCCACACGGGAAACGCCCGCTCATCGTAGACCCACCGGGTCCGCTCGTCGTAGGTGTTGTGGCTCATCGTGCGGGACCTTCGTTCGACCATGGGTCGGGCGGGATATGATGCCCTGCCGATCGAAATGTACCCCGCCGGTCCGGCACCCGCCAGTGCCGTTGCCCCCTGCCGATGGCCCAAGAATCAGCCCCTTTCGCATCGTCAGCCACCCCGGACCCCGGCCGCCGGCACGTGCTCGACCCGGCCAGCGGGCTCGCGGCCTGGCTCACCGAGCGGGGGCAGCCCGGGTGGCGAGCCGGGGCGATCCGCCGCTGGATGCACGGCCGGCGGGCGGCCTCGTTCGCCGACATGACCGATCTGCCCCGGGACCTGCGCGCCGACCTGGAGGCGGAGTTCCGGATCTGGTCGACCTCGATCGCCGTGCACCAGCGGGCCGACGACGGCACCGAGAAGCTTCTCCTCGCGCTCGCCGACGGCCAGCGGATCGAGTGCGTCCTGCTCCGCGACGGCGACCGCCGCACGGTCTGCATCAGCTCGCAGGTGGGCTGCGCGATGGGCTGCGTGTTCTGCGCCAGCGGCATCGACGGCGTGGCCCGCAACCTGACCACGGGCGAGATCGTGGAACAGCTCCTCCGGCTGGCGGCGCTGCTGCCCGCCGAGGAGCGACTCAGCCACATCGTGGTGATGGGCATGGGGGAGCCGCTGGCCAACCTCGACCGGCTCCTGCCGGCCCTGGCCGAGGCGCAGGATCCGCAGGGCCTGGGCATCTCCCAGCGGCGGATCACGATCTCGACGGTCGGCCTGCCGGCCGCGATCGACCGGCTCGCGGCAGCCAATCCCGGCTATCACCTCGCCGTCAGCCTCCATGCCGCGGACGACGCGCTGCGGACCCGGCTCGTGCCGGTCAACAAGGCGATCGGCCTGGCCGACGTGATGGCGGCGGCCGACCGCTACTGGGAAGCGTCCGGCCGGCGACTGACCTTCGAGTACGTGCTGCTCGGAGGCGTCAACGACTCCCCCGACCACGCCGCGGCGGTTGCGCGGCTGATGGGCCGACGGGCGGCGCTGGTCAACGTGATTCCCTACAACGCCGTGGCCGGAATGCCCTGGCAGGAGCCGACCCCAGCGGCGCGGGAGCGGTTTCTGGGGGTGCTGCGGGATGCCGGCATCAACGTGCAGGTTCGCCGCCGCAAGGGGGAGAGCATCGCCGCCGCGTGCGGCCAGCTGCGCCGCAGTGCCGCGGACGCGTGAAGCCGCTCACACCAGGCGGCCGATCAGCCAGACCACGACGAGCACGCCCCCCAGGATGCCGGCCAGCCAGCCGACCCATTCGAGCGTCGCCCGGCGGATCGCGGCCGGATCCTCGTGATGCGTGGCGGCGAACACCAGCGCCGCGACGAGGATCAGGGGCAGCCCGAACACGATTCCCGGCACCCGGTCGCCGAGTGCGGCGAGCAGCAGCAACAGCGACGCGTCCATCAGGCCTTGTCCTCGTCGGCAGACGCCCGCATCGGGCCCGACCACGCGTCGTAGGCGACCAGGAGGTTCAGCATCCCCGCGATCATGGTATAGAGCGTGCCGATCTCGAAGAACCTGCCCAGCCGCGTCTGCCAGATGGAGACCTGGTCGGCGGGCCGCCGATCGAGCGCTCCCGGCCCGGGATAGGGGCGAAACTGCCGCCATGGGGGCAGCGGCCGGAAGTCTTCCTGGTCGAGATCGGGATCGACCTCGACCAGCCGAGCGGCGTAGCCCGGCGACACGACCTGGCCGCGTGCCAGCGGGGGCGCGAGAAACTGGCTCTTCAGGAGCGGCTCCTTGGCGGGACCGTTGAGCCGCCAGGCCTGCACGAGCGCGGGAATGGCGGCGGCGCCGATCCCCGCCTGGCAGACGAACGGCCAGCGCTTCTCGCCTGGCTTCCACGACGCGTACACGACGCGGCCCCCGCCGATCCACATCCCCGCGAGGAAGGTCGGCACCAGCGCGGCCATGAACAGCGCGCCCTTCAGCCGCCGCCCTTGGTAGAGCTGTCCGAGGCCGGGCACCAGCCACGAGAGGGCCGCCGCGACCGCGGGGCTGCGAAGGTCGACGAGGGCGCCGTCATCCGGCGACACGGCCACGATGCGGCCGGAGGGGGAAGAGGACGGTCGACCCACGCGAAGAGGTTCCTGCCAACGAGCGTCGGGAGCCGGCCCTGGGTGCCGCGCCACCCGGGATTCTACTCGAACCAGGCCCCCTCCGAAACGAGCGGCTGCATGTGGGCCGCCTACACGGCATCGCGCTGCAGGCGGACCGGTTCGGTCGGCAGGAGTTCCCGCCACGCCCGCTCGACCGTGGCGGCGTCGACCTGCTCGAGCGCGTCGTCCGCTGCGGCCAGGGCGGCCAGCCGGGCGAGCCTGCAGACCATCCGCGGCACGCCCCCGGCGAACCGGGCGAGGGTCGCCACGGCCGCGTCGGAGAAACACCCCGGATCGCTGCCCGCGCGGCCGAGCGTGTGGGCGATGAAGGAAGCCACGTCGGCCTCGCTCCAGGGTGCGAGATCGATGCGGACGGCCGCCCGGCTGCGGATGGCGGCCGGCACGTGGGCAAGACCCGGCGGTGTGGCGGTCACCAGCACGACGAGCGAACCGAATCGCGGTTCGCCGGCCGCAGCCAGCCGGGCGATGCCCTCGCGGGCGTCGCCGGGTCCGCGGTCCACGTCGTCGAACGCGAGCACGGTCGGCCGCTCCATCAGCGTGTTTTCCCGGATCCGGTCCTCCAAGAGCAGCCAGGGGCGGTCGCCCGAGGCGCGGCTCGCGGCGTCGAGCGGCAGGCGGGCGAGCAGCAGGTCGAGCCACTCGCCGGCGGGCAGTCCATGGAGCGAGAGCGTGGCCACTTCGGCGCCGAGCCCGCCGCAGCGGCGGGCCGCCATCGCCACCAGGTGGCTCTTGCCGAGCCCTTCGTCGGCGATCACCAGGCCGCACCGACCCCGCTCGAGAACCAGCCACTCGATCCGCGCCAGGGCCTCCTCCTCGGCCGCCCCGACATGGAAGCTGGCCGGTTCGATCGTGCCGTCGAAGGCGGCTGCGGCGCGGTGCAGTCGATCGCGTACCATGGCCGGAGTGTAGCCATGCTTCCGCGGCGGGTCAGGAGCGAATTGACCTCGTTTTTCCAGGTTGCCCGCGGAGCGGAACCCACCCGGTGATCCCGTGAGCGAACGGTTCTATCTGGCGACGCCGCCGCGAGACGGGCATGCGGTGCTCGCGGGGGACGAGGCCCGGCACCTGGCCCGGGTGATGCGGTGCACCGTCGGCGACGAGGTCGTCGTGTTCGACGGCTGCGGCGGCTCGTGGCGGGCCCGGGTGGCCGCGATCGGCCGCGACGAGGTGCGTCTGACCGTGGGCGCGGCCAGGCCGCAGGCCTCCTCCGATCGGCCGCCACTGACGCTGGCGGTGGCGCTGCCGAAGGGAGATCGGCAGAAGTGGCTCGTGGAAAAGCTCACGGAACTCGGCGTCGATCGGCTCATCCCCCTCGTGACCACGCGGGGCGTCGCCGCGGCCACGTCCGCCGCCGTGGAACGGCTGGAGCGGGGCGTGATCGAGGCCTGCAAGCAATGCGGTCGCGACACGCTCCTGCGCGTGGCGGAACCGGCGAGTGTCGCCGCGCTCGTGGGTGAAGCGGATCCCGCCGCGGTCCTGGTGGTCGCCGATCGCGATGCGGCGGGGCTCGAAGCCCGGGCGGTCGCCGGCCGGCCGATCATCGGCCTCGTCGGACCGGAAGGAGGCTTCACCGCGGAGGAACTCGCCGCGGTCGACGCCGCGGGGGGCCGGAGAGTGTCGCTCGGGCCGCACATCCTCCGGGTGGAGACGGCGGCCGTCGCACTGGCGGCACGACTGGCCTGACGGGTGGTCACGGTCCGTCGTGGGGGCCGCGCGCCGCAGAAGCCCTGGGTTCACAAGGCCGCCAACTGCGCGACCGCATCGGTCAGTTCCGTCGCGGCGTCGTGTTCGTCGACGGGCTCGATGCCGATCCACCCGCGATAGCCCCGCTGTTCGAGGGCGGCGAAGACGGCGGGCAGATCGACCTGGCCGGTTCCCAGCACCACCGCCCGGCCACGTCCTGCAAACGGCCCGGCGACGGCGTCGGTCGCGTGCACGCTCGCCACGTGGGAGCCCAGCTGCTCGACCGCGGCGACCGGATCGTGCCCATGGACGACGAGCGCTCCGGTGACGAGGTCGCAGGTGAGGCCGCCGTCCGGCAGCGCGGCGATCAGCCGGGCGAGATCGGCCGGCGCGGCGCGGCCCGCCTCGGCGCAGAGCGTGGCGCCGACGTGCTCGCCGAACTGGGCCAGGTCGGTGAGCACGTCGACGAGCAGCTGCCAGTGCGGGCCCGACGATTCGGCAGGAATCTCGCCGATGTGGTTGAGCACGAGCCCTGCACCGAGGTCGTGGGCCAGCCGCAGGGCATCCTTCGTGGCGGTGATCCGTCCCTCGAGCCGCTCGGTGTCGGCATAGCCGCCCCGTGTCCGGAAGGAGATCGCCGAGACGACGACACCCTCGTCGCCGAGCCACGTGCGGATCTGTCGCAGGCCGGTTCGCGAGACTTCCGCCGCATCGAGCGAGTGGCGGGCGTCGAGTTCCACGCCCCGGGCGCCGATGTTCCGCGCCATCCGGAGGGCCCGGCGCACGTCACGGGCGAGCATCGCCGTCGGCACGGAGATGCGGGTGGTGTCCATGAGGCAGCGGGGGCGTCTCGGATCGCGATTGGAGGCGCTCCTATAGTAGTATCTGGCCGGCATGCCGCACCTCGAGATCGTCACCGCCGCCCTGGAACAGATCGCTCCGCTACGGCTGGCGGCGGCGTGGGATTCGGTCGGGCTCTTGGTGACGCCGCGCCGGCAGGTGGTGGACCGGGTGATGACCTGCCTGACGCTCACGCCCGAGGTGGCGGCCGAGGCGGTTCGCGAGCGGGTGGACCTCGTGGTCGCGCACCATCCGCTGCCCTTTCGGCCGGTCGCGCGGATCACCCCGGCCACCGGGCCCGGCCGCGTGTTGCTCCAGCTCATCGGCGCGGGGGCGGGCATCTGGAGCAGTCACACGGCGTGGGACTCAGCCGCCGGCGGGATCAACGATCAGCTGGCCGACGTGCTCGGCCTGGCCCACGTGGCGCCGATCGAGCCCGACGCGGAACTTCCGCGCGTGGGTTTCGGCCGCGCCGGATCATCGGCGGAGGGATGCACCGTAGGCCACCTGGCGGCCCGGGCTGCCGAGGCGCTCGGCGTGCAGCACGTGCAGATCGCCGGGGAGCCGGGTCGGCCCGCGGGCCGGGTCGGCATCGTGTGCGGATCGGGAGGAGACTGCATCGAGCAAGTCGCCCGCGGTGGCTGCGACACGCTGGTCACCGGCGAGGTGAAGCTGCATCAGGCGACCGAGGCCGCCGCCGCGGGGATGGCCGTGGTGGCCGTCGGGCATCATGCCAGCGAGCGCTTCTCGATGGACGCGCTGGCGGAGCGGCTGGCGGCCGCGGCGGGGGTTGAATCCTGGGCGAGCCGGGACGAAAGGGATCCGCTGGGCTGGCTCTGAGGGCCGGCCGCGGCGGAGATCCGGCGGCCGGCGCGTTGCCCCGGGGGTGTGGCGCGCGAATACTGAAGGCACAGGTCTGAGCGGGTTCGCCGCAGGCCAGGCACTCACAGACCCCCGGCCACCGCATGCCCCGCTTTCTCACCGCCCTGCCGGTCTTCAACGAGGCCGCCCACGTCGACGGCGTGCTCGACGAGGTGCTGCGGCATGTGTCCGACGTGCTCGTCGTCGACGACGGCTCGACCGACGGGACGTCCGATCTGCTCGCGGCGCGGGTCGCCCGTCGGGGCGACATCCGCGTGGTGCGGCATGCCGGCAACCGTGGCTACGGGGTGGCCCTGGCCACCGCCTTCCGGGAGACGGTCGACGGTCCCTGGGACGGCCTGGTGACGATCGACTGCGACGGGCAGCACCAGCCGCAGCTGATCCCGCAGTTCATCGCCGCCTGCACCGATCCTGCAGTGCCGGCCGACATCGTCAGCGGCAGCCGGTATCTCAGGCGGTTGCCCGGCGACAGCCTGCCTCCGGCGGCGCGGCGGCGGATCAACGCCGAGGTCACCGCCGAGATCAACGACCGGCTCGGCCTGACGCTCTCCGACGCATTCTGCGGCTTCAAGGCCTACTCGCGGCGGGCGCTGGAGCGGCTCCGGGTGACCGAGCCGGGCTACGCGATGCCGCTGGAGGTGTGGGTGCAGGCGGCAGCCGCTGGGCTCGCGGTCGTGGAGCTTCCCGTGCCGCTGGTGTATCTCGACCTCGCGAGGAGTTTTGGCGGCGCTCTGGACGACGCGGCGACCCGTCTGGCCTACTATCGCCACGTTCTCGATCGGGCCGAAGCGGCGGTCGCCGCCGCGGCCGGGGGGCCCGACGCTTCGGTCTAGAGGCGGCGCTGCCCGTCGGCGAGACGTCGTCCGTTCGAGGGCCCTCCTTCGGCATGCCTGCGTCGCGTCGCTCATTCAGCCCCCCCGAGCCTTCGGGGGCGAGGCTCGTGGCTCCTCCGGTCGTGCCCGGCCCGGGAACCGGGTCGATCGAGGCCCTGGTCGACAACAACCGGCTGCTCCGGGCCGCCCTCGACGTGCGGATCGGAGACATGCGGCTCTGGGAACTCGTGGCCGCCACCCGCCGCGAGGTGCTGATGGTGGCGGCCGAATACACGGGCCACTACCGCGACGTCACCCGCCCCGCGGACGTCGCGGACTGGATCGCCCGGCCGATCATCATGGGGGGGCATCAGCCGGAACTCTTTCATCCGGGCGTGTGGCTCAAAAATGCGGCCCTCGACGCCTATGCGCGGCAGGTGGGGGGCACGGCGATCAATCTCGTGGTGGACACGGATCGCTGCGGGCGGGTGACCGCCCCGGTGCCCGTCGGCACTCCCGAGTCGGCGCGCATCGAGGACGTGCCGTTCGACGCCTTCAGCGTCGAGGCGGCGTGGGAGGAGCGGCCGGTCGTCGACCCCGAGTGCTTCGCGACCTTCGGCGACCGCGCGTCGCGGCTGCTCGCGCCGCTCGTGCCGCGGCCGATCCTCCGCGGCTGGTGGCCGCTCGCGGTGACACGGGCGCAGGCCAGCCACCGGCTCGGTCTGGGCATCGCCCAGGCGCGGCACATTCTCGAGGAGCGGTTCGGCCTCGAGACGCTCGAGCTTCCGGTCAGCGAGATGATGCGGCTGCCGACGGTGATGGTGTTCGTGGGCTGGCTGTTGGCACACGCGCAGCAGTTGCACGCCGCCTACAACGAGGCGCTCGCCCAGCACCGGCGCGAGCGGCGGATCCGTGGCCGCGGCCGGCCGATGCCCGACCTCGTCGTGCGGCACGACTCGTCCGGCGAATGGCTCGAGGTGCCGTGGTGGATGTGGTCGCGGGAGGATCCGCGGCGCCGGCGGGTCTACGCCCAGACGGCGCCGGGGGGCGTGCTGGCGCTGTCCGACCTGGAGACGCTGCGGGTCGAACTGCCGATCGCCCCCGACACGTCGCCGTCGAAGTGGGTCGACGCCCTCTCGCGGATGGAGGAACACTCGATCCGCCTGCGGCCGCGGGCGATCGTGACGACGCTCGTGTCGCGGCTGTTGGTGGCCGACGTGTTCGTCCACGGCATCGGCGGCGCGGCCTACGACGCGATCACCGATCATGTCGTCCGTTGCCTCGTCGGGTCGGATCCGCCGCGGCATGCGGTGGTCACCGGCACGCTGCGGCTGCCGGTGGAGGATCTGCATCCGGCGCTGCAGTCCGCCGATCCGGCGGTGGCGCTCCACGCAGCCCGCGCCACGCTCCGCGACCTCCGCTACCACCCCGAGCGGCACCTCGTTCCGATCGAGTCTCAGCCGGAGACGGTTCGCGAGATGGTCGCGGCGAAGGGGCGTTGGATCGAAACGCATCCCACGGCCACGTTGGCCCGCAGACGCTGTCATGAGATCCGCAAGCTCAACGAGCACCTCGCGGCGGAACTCGTCGGCCAACGGCTCGCCACCGAACTCCGCGTGGGGCAGTTGACCGAGGCGGTGCGGGCCCGTGGGGTGTTGCAGTCACGCGAATTTCCCTGGTGTTTTTTCCCGGAAAAGACGCTCAAAACCTTCCTGCTACTGGAAAACGAGGCAGGCGACGCCTAGATTGTCCGCCAACGGACTGATTTTGAGTCGCTCCAGGGAAAGGAGGCATCATGCATCGGGTCGACCGATTCCCGCGTGGTCGTCGTGCAACGGCCGCGGTTGGCGGATGGGCGTCGGGTGGCGTGCGAGTGCCGCGCCGTTCCTCTCGGTCGTCGGCGCGGACTCAGGCGTCGGCAGCGACAACCGCACGGCCCGCCACCGCCCGGAAGAAGAGTCGGCTGCGCGTTCAAGCCGGCACGAAATCGGCCGGCCGCGTGGTGAAGCGACCTGCCGCCCCGAAGGCGGCGGAGTCCGTGAAGGTCAAGATCGCCGCCGGCACCGACCGGCAGCCCGAGCTGCCCGTCGCCAAGCGGCAGCGTTCCGCTGCCGACTCGGGGGAGCCGGTGCAGACCGTGGAAATCAGGCCCTCCGGCTCGGCGGGGGCTCGGCGTCCGGCCGAAAAGCGGCCCGTCATCCGCCATCTTCCGCACCACCCGATCCTGCCCCTCAAGCCGCCGGCTTGGATGCTCGAGGAGTGCCAGGTCGCCCCCGCCCGGGCCGGTGACCAGAGCGAGATCCTCCAGCTCCTCGCGGGCCTGCCGACGCCTCCCTCGCGGGCGGAGTTTCATGCAGCCGTCGACCATCCGGAGCACGATTCGGCCAATCGCCTGGTGGCCCGCCTCGCCGGCCGCATCGTCGGCCACGTGGAGATCGTGCCCCGCGACCTGCTGGTGGGACCGGCGGTCGTCCGGGGCGCCGTGCTCGACCGGATCGCGGTCCTGCCGGAGTGCCGGGGTGCCGGGCACGGCCAGCGGCTCGTCCGCGCGGCGGAGGACCGGATGCGGCAGTCGGGTGCCGTCGTCGCCTTCTCGCGGACGCGGATCGCGCCGTCGTTCCACGAACTCGGCTGGAGCGTGCTGGGCCGCGACTGCGCGACGCCGGGGCGCCCCACCGACATCCTCGCGCGGCTCCTGGAAGGGCCGCAGCGGAGTGGCGAGGCCGTGACCATGCGGCAGTGGCGGCACGTCGAGTTGCCGGCGATCCTGCGGATCTACCGTCAGAACGCGGAGCGGTTCGTCGGGCCGCTGGATCGGAGCGAAAACTATTGCCGCTGGCTCGTCAGCCGCGGCGCATTCGACTCGATCCTCGTGGCCTTGGTCGGCCAGGACCGGTACGAGCTGCACGAGTCGAGTGCGCGGATCGTGGGCTACTGCATCCAGGCCGGGACCAGGGTGCTCGAGATCATGGCCGATCCGGAGTTTGCGGGCCTGGAGCGGGAAATCCTCGCCCGGGTGTGCGCCGAGGCGATCGAGAACGACCGCCAGGAAATCGTCTACGAGTCGAGCGTCGCCGATCTCCTCCACGAGGCCGTGGCCGGCGGCGGTAGCCTCGTCCAGGGGGGCGACAGGATGATCGTGGCCAAGGTCTTCCGGCCGCTCGACCTGCTCACCGCCCAGGCGCCCGCCGTGGCGGCCCGGGTGGCCGCGGCGGACATCAAGGAGACGGTCGAGCTGGGCCTCGACGCCCCCTCGTTCCGCGGCTCGATCATCGTGGCCGACGGGCGGGATCCGCGCGAGGCGACGGTGCATCCGGGTCGCGTGGGCCGCAGCTACCTCCGGCTCTCCGATGACGAGCTCGGCAGGCTGCTGCTCGGCCAGAGTGATCCTGTGGAGGCGGTCGCCGCCGGCCGCATGGAGCCCTCGACGCAGATGGCGCAGAAGCTGGCCGGCCAGCTGTTTCCGCGGCAGCCGCTCTGGTGCCCGATGTGGGACGATCTGCCGGCCTGATACGGGGCCGGTCCTTCCTTGCCGGGCGCGACTCGGGACGTCAGGAAGCCGCAATCGCGTGAGCGATGCGGGCGTGCGGCCAGCGCGCATGGCTCGGAGATCGGGGCTTCCGACGCGGGGTCTGGAGAAGTGCGCCGCGGGTTGGAAACCCGCGCTCCTCTCAGGCTCGGGCGGCCCCGAGCCTCGCAAAGGCGCGAGGATCACGTGTGACCCGTATGAGTCAGTCGGCGATCCCGATCACGCGGAGCATGGTGGGCGGAGGCAGCGGCTCGGGCCGCGGCTTATCGCGGTTGCCGCCGAGTGTCTCCCAGCGGAGCAGGAACCGCCTGGCTGGATCGCCGGTGGATCCCGCGTCGAACTGCCAGTTGACCTCAGGGCAATCGCATCTTAATCGGCCTGTTTTCCCGTCAGAATTCCTTCCAAGACATCGTTACACCCGCCTGCTTGGAGTCGTTTGCCCCGAATCGAGCAATTTTTCACGGAAGTGTCTCGCTTGAGAATCGAGAGCGCCAGCCTCCGAAAGGCGCCGGCGATTTCGGGGGCGTTGCCGCGGCGGATTCGGCTCTTGTCCTCTCCGAAGGTGACGTCAAGCCCGTCTTCTACAGTTTGAAAAATGAAGTCCTTGCGCTGCAAGGGTTTACGTCAACACAAAACAGGCGTGGCACCATGCGCCACGGTTTCAGGCATCGCTCATAAGTGGGGCTTTAGCTCAAGTTACGCACCCGTGAGCGTAAAGCCCGGGATTCACGCGAATTCGGGGTCAAAGTCTTCACTCCATTTGCACGGGGCTGTCGAGCCGCTTGAGCCGCCTGGGAAGTGTCAGCCCGAGCCTGTGCA
>Ga0194130_10004030_pt1 | contig 19050 bp, 24 predicted proteins | sample TA2KigsurfametaG_FD_160084 | JGI IMG/M metagenome (GOLD analysis project Ga0194130, IMG submission 160084) | Freshwater microbial communities from Lake Tanganyika, Tanzania - TA2015050 Kigoma 12 surface | ecosystem: Environmental > Aquatic > Freshwater > Lake | place: Tanzania: Lake Tanganyika... | reverse complement strand
ATGACAATCTCTTCTCAACTCTATTTCATCTACTGTAATGAATGGAAAATCAAAATCTCTACAGGTATGTATATGTAGAGCCTGATACATAGAATATATCTGAAATTCTTTGGACGTTGACATCATATTCTCAGCAACAAATTTAATTGGATCTACTTCGATGATCAACGGATCGATACCTAACTCTTGGCATTTTTCAATAGCATAATTTGCATCTAAGGGATTTAACTCGTTGTCTTCTCTCATGAATTTCATGATGAATATGCCAGGTTTTATACCTGCTTGCAGAAATGATTCTAAGCAAACATTACTGTCTAATCCTCCAGTAAGCCCGATATGTATATTCGGATAAAGATCATATATTTCCTTAGCAGCAGTAATGCATTCGGCTTTGAAATACGCCGGTGATCTAGAGATTCCTCCTACCTGGAATGATATGATATCGTACCAATTTTCTCTGTAAAGAATATTTGGATCATTATTATACCAATAATTAAGATGATTATTTTTTGAAAAAATCACAGACACCTACTCTCTATGTAAATACTAATAGCAGCATATTTACAATAAAAATCTTTACCTATGAACTTATTTGATAAGATTAACTACTCCATAAAAGATTTTGATCCAGAGCGATTAAAAGGTCAATTACATACCTTTTATGGTAACGCCCCTAATCCTAGAATATCTTACTATCTAATCAAAGATATGGATTATTTCAAAAGTTTATGCAGTGCTCCTATTTGTAAAATAAAACCAGATACACTTTTCTTCGCTGAAATAACTGGCGCAGGACACTTAAAACCTCACAGGGACCATAATGTTTCTTGCTGTATAAATTATTATTTCGAACCGAACGAATCGGTTACATTTTTCCACAAGGAGAAACCGAATATAAATGCATTTGTATATCCGGGAAAAACCACAGCCAATATATACACGCTTGAACAGGTTGATACTGTGGGGAAATTTATCGCAGAAAAAAATGAATGTTATCTACTGAATGTTAGCGAAATACATTCAGTTTTGTCACCTAATCCGGGAGCTAGACGTATGATAACTTGGCAGTGGCGGAATTCATCTTACGACGAAGTATTAAAGAATATTATTCAGTAAGGGCACAACTGCCCATCTCGGTGTTCCAAATTAATTCTCCACCCGGTGTGAGTGGATGTATCGCAACAAATTGTTTACAGCTTTCAGGAATTGGTTCAATTTGTCCACAGGTATTGAATCTTTGAGGCATCAACTTAAATTCAACATCACAGTTAGTTTTAATCAAGTTAATATATTCTTTGAATCCAATATTACTTCTACCTTCGCGACTTATAAAAATACATTGAAATCCTAAATCTTTCGCCTTTTGTATCTGAAGGGGTAAGCAATATGTTGTGTTCATAAACTGACCACCGCCTCTAAATTTAACTAAACCTGTAAATCTGTAAGGATAATCTATCCACATTCTAGTGCTGACTCGAGCTATGCCTTGACCCCACCGATCTGGTAATTCGATCGCGCCGCTGAAACAAGCAATTTTGGCATCTCTGATCACTGCCGGAAAACTAAAATATTCCTTAGGATTAAGATCGATGTAATTTTTTTTTAATGGATCTTTCGATCTAGCAATTCTCACTAGAGCATCGTAAAACAGCTCCATGTAGGTATCGTCCACAGCCAAATCTGTCACAGGAAGATTAGCAAAATGAGTTTCTAGCATTGTAAATATCCTCTACGTTAATTTCATAAAACTGTTTCAAATTAGTGTCAATTCCAATTGGCGTTCTTTTACCATGAAATAGCCTATTTAAACTAGGACCTTTTATTTTGAAATCTCTATATTCCGAATCTTTATTATAAGAAAAGATGAAATCTTTAGCTACAAACTTATAGGAATTCCAAGAATCTTTAATCCTCTTATCTGTATTATTTATGCTCCAGAGTTGATGATCGTGACTAGCAAAAAAAGCTACCATATAATCATCATAAAACTCTTTATCTAACTGATTATGTGCTCTCAAAGGAAACAGAAAGTATTCTGATTGCCATTCTAACAAGAAATTAAACCACCAAAAAAAATCAAGATTAGTTTCTATTTTAATATTTTTATTTGTTATTTGATCATGTAAAATCTCAAACCATTTAACTGCGCTGGATGCAGGAATTCCCAAACTTACCCAAAAATCTACAATAAATTTTTTGGAATATTTTTGCTTAGAATAAAATAGTTTACCTTGACGATATATCTTTCCTATGTTGTCAGTTCCAAAAATCTTATCGCCTTGTCCGCCGGTTATTAAGATAGCACGTTTGTCAAAATAATCAGAAATATCGTCTGCACTCAGAATAGAAAAATTAGGTCTTATAGTTTCATAATACATCTTAGGATATTCTGCTATACTATCCGAAGTCATTACGATTTGTATTCTTTCAGTGGCTTCTTTTATAGAAAGTATTTTTAGAAATGATGTCAAAACTGTAACCGAATCTATGCCTCCTGAATAAAAAAGATATATCGGTTTAGATAAGTTATCTTGGTGTTTGAGTATTCTTTGAGCAGTTTCTAAACATATTTCAGCAAATGTTTTTTGAAAGTTATAATTTATATCCGGCAAGAGAAATTTTTCATAGACATCAATATTAAAAGGCATTTGTATAAATTGAGATCGATCTACCAATGTTTTATTCGGTGCGATGTAATTATAGATACCAGACCATAACTTGCATGATCTAGTAGTATCTAACAAAGGAGTCGCATTTATTTGATAAACTGATTTACAATCTAGCATTGATGAATAAATCCTTCATGGCTTCCTTATATATAGAATCCATTTCTTCTTCAATCACAGTTGCATTGAGTTTTTTGATATATTTGTTATAACAAGCGAATAATCTCAGTTTTGTTCTGCCATGACTTTCAGTTAGCATTTTAAGTTCATTATAGGCCGCTATTTCTGAAATCTCATTGTAATGAGCATATTCTATGATAGAATTAGGAAACTTATTATTTTGTAAATCAGTAAGTGTCAATTGATTTTCAATGTATGATCCAGTAGATTCATCAAAACCAAAATGTGTTTTAAATAGAACGGTATTTAAAAAACCTTCGAGTCTTATAAAAAATTTTCTTCTTTGTATGCAAAGCTGTCTTTTTTTAATAAATTCTTCGGTTACAAGATTCGCTTCTAGGATCGATATCTCTGGGCCATTCAAATCGTCATAATGAACATAGTTGGAGTCGAAATTGATATCTTTCCATTTAGGCCTAGTCCAAAAATAGTACATAGGTACTACCCCAACTTTAATATTAAGAATTCCCTGTGCTATAGAATTAGCAGCCGAAATTGATTCTGTATTACACAGAACTCCAGATGTTTCAACATCTACTAATAAGAATTTGAATTGCATTAATTATTTAATGCCAAGATATAACTCAAAGAAAAAATACCTGATAAATATTGGCATGAATGCACGACTTTTAACACAACAAGATTTAGACCAATATAAACAACTATTAGATAGGAATTTTTTTGGTAAAGAAAGAGCTCTATTGGATACTCCAGAAAAATATACCAATGGTCTCATCATTAGTAATCAAACAAGTTCGTTTAGAGTATACGGTGGATTTTCGTCAGAAGGAGAATTGACTAGTGCTTGCGCCATACATCTATGGGACAAGATGAAATTTTACACTTTGCCCTATGTCCTTATCCATCCTAAATACAGCAATCTAAAATTTACCAAATCTTTTGAAATTTCTAATCTTAGATCAGCAATAGGTACAGCAGTAGCTTATGCAGAATCCAAAGAATATTGGCAATTTTTTTACGCCACTCATGTGAGAAATTACAAAACTAGAAAAGATGCATGGTTCAAAAATACAGATATGCTGGTAGGAAGATATGATTGGTACATAGAAACAATTATTCCTGCCAACACGTTGCCTAGTTGTCCGTTACACGCAGCATTAATGTATAATCAAGCAAGAGGTATAGATCTGGTAGTTAAAACAGCTAGATTGAAACAAGAATTAATCTTCGACACATACCATGAAAAAGGTCTTTTGCCGTTTAGTTACAAAGAAATCTACGATGAAAATATTTGAAGCAAACATTCATGATGTCAGTATAATTCAATTTACCACCACTGTTTTAGCTTTGGGTTCATTATTTTGGTATCTTCCAAATCAAGAACATATAATCATAATGATTGTAGGTTACTTCTTATACAGTTGTATAGGCATTACGATTTTCTACCATCGTTATTGGAGTCATAAAAGTTTTAAAACATGGCCTTTCATAGAATATCTAGGAACAATATTCGGTGCGTTAGCAGGTCGAGGGAGTGCTTTGAGTTGGGTTACTGTTCACAGATTACATCATAAACACACTGATTCAGAATTAGATCCTCATTGGAGTAATAGAGATGGTTGGAAGATCTTCTTTCCTTTTTTATTGACTTACAATTCGCAAAAACTTAGTTCTTTTATGATAAAAGATTTACTGGCTTCTAAATTAAACATGTTCATTCATAAAAATTACAGATTAATTATTGTGATTTATCTATGTATTTTAGGTCTGATAGGAATAGATATTCTTTTTTATTTCTGGATATTTCCCGCAGCTCTTACCGCCTGGTCTCTTAATTTATTCGTTTACTTTAGTCATCGTAATAACAAACCAGTAAACAATTGGTTAGTTTCTTTTTTGTTGTGGGGAGAAGGTTGGCATGTTTTACATCATGATCGACCAGGAAATTATGATCTACAAGACAAATGGTATAGAATAGATATTGCTGGCCAGGTAATTAATGTCATTAGGAACAAAAATGTTTGATGCAGAAAGAGTTTCTAACCTCTATAAAAAATTAATACATATTCCTCATCTGAATATAACAAATTACGTGAAACACCCGCCTATGAAAGAAATCCTCAAAGAATATCTACAATTTAACGATGAGGATTTTTATCCGTACATTTCAGGCATTGAAGATAATGAATTGAAACATCACATGGCAGAGAATTGGAAAGGCATGTGTATTATTGATACTTCGGTCAGTGGTAGGCATAATATCGATTATATGGTCACGGAAAATAATTTTGATAAATTAGAATTCAAATATGATGATAATGGGAACCCGTTATTTTCTCCAACAGACGTCGGAAACCTATTACCAAATACAATAAAATATCTTTACGAAATAGTCAAGTATCCTAAAAAAACTAGAATAAGTAGAATGGTAGCCAACGGAGGAAATCCGACATGGCACAGTCATCGTTTATTAGCTAATACTGGAGATCAAAGGTTTACTAGTCATGAGATGATTACACCGGTTTTACATATTCCATTAATCACTAATAATCGATGTTTTATGGGGGTGTCTACCAAATATCCTCCTAGAAATCCTAATCATACTAAGTACTGGCAAAGATATAACTTCGGTGAGGTATGGATTTTTAATAGCTATTATTACCATCAAGCTATAAATTTAGGACCCGCACATCGAGATCATATAATGATGTATGTTCCTGTAGACGATGAACTAATGTTTCCTATTTTAGAAATAGCAGTCAAAGAACATAAAGGTGATGTTATGCTTGAGACTGAACTTCGTTAATAAAAGCATAGTCGGAATATTTAATCGCACTTCTTGTCAACAAATTATTCATTCGCTGAGAATCCATCTTCCCTCTAACAATTACTGCACATCTATTGGGATTTTCAGTGGAGCCTTTATGAACACCATGTATGCTTTTGTAACTATTAAATGCCCAAGGAAGATATTCTTTTTTTGGAAATTTTACATACACGGGGTCGCAATATTCTGAATAATCGCTTGTGAGTGTGTTAGGTATTATCTTTTTATTTGGATTTTTTGGTAATCTAAACCATAAAGCATCGTCTTGAAAGTTATTCCAGAGATAAAATCTAAAAGCCCATTCGTCATCACCGTCTGTATGTCCTACTACTTCTACATCAGTTTTTTGTATTAATATCGTCATAGCCCCTAATTGAAACGGAAATGCTCGTGCAGCATAAATTGATAACTCTTTGAACTCATTTTTGAAAAGCTCTCGTAGTTTTAACTCTTCTACACTTATGTCGATTTTAGGTCTAAAAGGCTGTACAGGATGTTCCCAAGGATATTCATTAATTTGATTAAGATAGTTATATCGTCTTTCATAATAACAAGTATTTCTCCATAACTTGCAGTATTCTAAAAGTTTTTCTTGATCAACTTGAGGAGGATCTGGTAAATCTAACGGAGTAAAAATTAGTTTATCGATCATGTGGAATAATAAGTAATTAACTTAGGATAATATTTATGATTGAAAACTACCCTGCATGGATAAATGGAACCTATTGCAAGGTCAAAGATTTAAGTGTCAGTGTATTAGATTTAGGACTTATACACTGTGATGCTACGTACGAAGTAATAAATGCCAAAGATAACAAAATCTTTATGTTCGATGAACATTTAGAAAGATTATGGCAAAGTGCTGAATATTGGAAATTAAAAATACCTCTAACTAAAAGCGAAATAAAAGAAATAATCATTACATTATGTCAAAGATCAAACGAGAACAATTTATTAATTTGGATAGGATTGACAAGAGGTATTCCCTCTTCAGGAAATCCTAGAGATTTAAATTCATGTTCATCCAATTTGTTTTTGTATGTAAAGCCATATTTCGGTTTTAATAAAAAAAATAGTGCAACTGTGTGTATCTCTAAAATAAAAAGAATACCAGATTTTTCTATTAATCAAAAATATAAAAATTTTGCATGGAATGACTTAACAATGGCACAATGGGAAGCTATTGAAAGAAATTATGATTCTGCATTGTTATTAAGTCACGAAGGGTATATAACCGAGGGTCCGGGATTTAATGTTTTCTTTATTAAAGGCAAAACTATATACACGCCTATGAATAATTGTCTTGGAGGGATAACTCTCGTAGGATTAGAAAGAATCTGTGAAGAAAATAATTATACTTTTTTACGAGCTAACATAAACCTACAAAACATAAGTACAATGGATTACGCAGGTATAGCTTCGACTGCCGGGAATCTAATACCGATAACTGAATTAGAGGATCATAGTTTCGGTGACAACTATACATTTATAGAATTACAACATTTAATGGAAAGAAAAACCAATGAGTGGATTACAAAATTTTGACCTTCCATACAGATCCGGCAAAGCACATTTATCTGTAAAATCTAATCAAAATAAATCAGTGGTCATTACATTACCCGGACAAACACTGCCGCCGCAGATGTTTTTTGATATAAGAATATATCCTGATGGTTCTTCTATAAGTGATAAAATCGTATTGAATGGATTCGATATAGCACATTTGAATCCAATTGGTTACGGTTATAGTGAAGGAATCATAACAGACTTATATACCAGAGATACCATGGCTGATCAAGTTTGCCTTGCGGTTGACTTACTGAGATCTACTTATGAAAATATTTTTTTACATGGATTTTGCAGTACTTCGCATGTTCCTATGATAGCTGCATGTAAAAAACAGATAGAAGGTATTGTAGCACAAAGTCCCTTATCTTTTAGAGTTGGACCAAATTATTATAAAGAATACATGAATAACAGAATCAACGACCCTTTTCTACACAATAGTCTAGATAATCTCAAAGAAAATAGACTCAAAAAGAAAAGTGATGTATTGTTAGGATATTCAAATAAAGTAGATAACTGGGAATCTCTATTTGTTGATCATTTAAAAATATTTAAAAATTTTAAAGAAGACGGAAAATGGTTCGGCGTCAATGACATGGTGTGGGATCTTTGGGTTTATGTAAGTAAAAATGCAACTCAGGGTTGGGTGATTGACGAGATCGAATGTCCTATTTCTATAATGGTAGGTGAAAAAGATTACGAATGTAGCACACATGATTTCAATCGGTTCGTATATGATGTAAGATCAAAATTAGTCAGTAAGAATGTAGTACCAAACGGCACACATTTCGGCATGTGGGATAAAAATTACGATCAGTGGGCTGACACTTTTATAAAATGTTTACAGGATTTATTTGTTGCACAACAAAGTATTAAAATTAAATCTGCTGTTAATAACATTAATTTGTCTAAATCCGATCTTAGTCAAAGTATCTAAATACCATTCAATTTCTAAAGAATCTAAAATACCAATTAATTTTTGTTCTTTTTCTTTAATAATATCCCAAGATACTCCGTTATCTAACTTCCACTTGTAGTATAAGTCTTTACAAGATTGATCTTGTAACATTTTATCTGTTAGAATAAACGTACCATTTTCCTTGAGATTGTCAAAAATATCTCTCAAATATTTTTCTCTTTCTTTGATAAAATGTAAAGTCCAATGCGCCAATACAACATCATAACTGTTAGAAGGGAAATATCTAGAATGAATTACTAACTGTTTGTGATTTGATTTCTCAATCATAGCTAGACTAGATTCTACTCCAGAAATATTACTAAATCCTTTGTTGACAAGACATTGTAGAGTATGTCCCAATGCACTGCCTACATCTATAATGCTTGCATTCTTTGTATATTTGTTTTCAATAATGTCAATGCTAAGATCAATCACCTTTTGATAATCAGGTATGTGTGTTTCTGCTTCTCTTTGAAATCTAGCTGCTACTTCAGAATCAAATTCCCACGGTGCTTTATCTTTAATGAGATCGGGAACATTAGGCAATGCTACGACATTTATGTTTTCAATCAAGTTTTCGATAGCTGTATTAAATCTTTCTTCGGCTTTATAAAATCTCATTAAATATCTTGCAGGTGTTTTTACTCCATGTTCTCTATTGATAAGATCATGATAAGCATCATGTATAGATTTGTCAGATACTCGCTGAGGAAAAATTAGATTTTCTCTATTTTCAAATCCTAAATTTTTCATTAGTCGATGTAAAGCAGCAGGACTAGGTCGAGATCCTAATCCAAGATAACTAGATTCTCCGTCGCTTTTGATCATATGTTGAATGGCAACAACATCTATTACACTAGATCGATGATGTGTTAATTCTGTTGGATAACTCGTATCTATGATAATGCATTTTTTAGCCACCTCTGTGATTGATTTTAAGATACCGTGTGTATTGAGATATCCATAAATTATTCCACAAGCAAATACTATGTCAAACTTTTTATCTGTATTCTTCAAAAAAGTTTCTAAATTGTCTTTTATGATCGTAAATTTATCTTCAGACCAATGATTTGATAATAGTTCTCTACTTACATTTACGTAATCTTCTTGAAATTCTATTCCTGTGTAATGTACAGCGCCATTTGACAAGGACCAGTGCCCGGAGGCGCCGAGACAACTGCCCAGATCTAACACTGTATTACCTTCTAATATTTTTTTAGGCGCCATAGCCTCGTGTTTTCTAGTTAGAGTTTCGGCTGTCACGGGTGTATGGGGTCTTTGATGTCTATTATCTCTATCTACGAATTCACTAAACTGTTGAAAAAATAACATGGTTATTCCATAAAAATAAATATTTGATCATGAACGATCAAGAATACCAAGAAGCTGTTGCACGAATTCCGCATCTCAACTTAACGAAATATTTACCCACTGTTCCTTATAGGGATATGCTTCGTGAAGTTATGAATCATTTTGAAAAAATTAGTCCGTTTGAATATGGAATCGATCCTAACATAAGTCAACAAGCACGAGAATCAGTAAATTACCTTAAGCAGGCCTGGCAAGGATTTTGTATAATCGATATTACTAAACGCGGTGATCATATGATAGATTATTTCACTGAAGAAGTGACGCATGAAAAAGTGTTATCTATGGGTGTAGAATTTGACGAGAATGGACATGCCATTTATAAACCAACAGACGTAGGTGAAGAAATGCCTGTCACAATAAAATATATCTATGACATGATTCAAACTCCGGGTAAAACTAGATTGAGCAAACTGGCTGCGGGTAAGGAAATTGGATGGCATTGTCATGCCATCAAAGGTAAGATTAACAAAAAACATCTAGCTAGAAAAGGTGCAAATAGAGCTACTATACATATTCCATTAATTTGCAACTCTAAATCTATTCATGCTGTAACTAAAGATCCAACTAAAGGACAAGGTGTGGATGCCGATCAACTTAAATTTTTGGGTAATCGAGAATTCTTTCAACACTACGGAGTTGGCGAGGTATGGTTATTTAATAGTATACAATACCATAAGGCAGAAAACAAGGGAGATCAAGATAGGTACCATGTGCTAATATATTTCGATCACATGGATCCTAAAATAAGGCCCATAATTGAAAAGGCCATACAAAATTACACAGGATCGTATATTGATTAATAAGTAACTTATGAACTGGCTTAATAAAAATCATCTGAAACAAGCAGCAGAATATGGAGAAATTAGGGGAAAGAATATAGTTTCAAAATATTTTTGGCATTTTTGTTTGTCTATTTCTGAAGCATTTAAACTGTTACTTTTATGTTTAGGAAGCATAATACACGCAGTTTTTCCTTGGGTTTTGAATTTTAAATTGTTAGAATGGCGAATTAGAATGCTAAAACAACTCAAAAGAAAACTGCCCAACGATCCGCATCTAAAGAAAGTAGATTTTTTAGATTAAATAAGCATAAATACTTTACAGCACCGGAGAATTACAATGATTAAAGTGATCATTTCTAGTAGAAGACCAGCTACGAATATTCCCTTCTTTACGCGACCACAACTGATTAATGATGTTTTAGAAACTCAACAGAACGAAGGAAAATTTATTAGAGAAAGTCGCAATTTATCTGAAGACGGATTAACATTTACCTATGAAGGAATTTGGAAAACCGTCGCAGATTACAACGAATTTAAAAATCATTCTTACGTGGTAAATTACGGAAACGATAGAACTAATTATAATTTAGAAAATGGGATTAATGTTTCCACGACCGTATTAGACTATATGGATCAATAATATGTTTAAAGTAACAATAACATCATCTAGATCAGGTACCGATGTTCAATTTTTTACAAGATCTAATGAGCTAAACAATTATATAACTCAATTAATGATCGATAAAAAATGTCTAAAGGAAGTTAGATCGATGTCTCCAGATAAATTAACATTTACATACCAAACTTTGTGGAATTCCGAAGAATCCTACAATGATTTTCGATCTAATGAATTAGTTGTCAATTACAATGTAGATCGAGTTGCACACAATCTAAGTAATAGCATAACATCTGAAACACATAAAGAACACTTACCTTAATTGTTTGTACATTCTATAGAATTTAGGTTCTAAACCAACCTTTTGTGTAGATCGAATTCTGGGCTGATTATCTACATGAACATAACTTTCAACCGTAGTTGCTCCTAGTAATTGAGCATCTCGTTCTAGAGCTATTTGGCAAAGTCTATTAATACCGCGGCCGCGGTATTTAGGATCAGTAAAACTCAAAGATATCCACATTGACTTAGAATTTTCCATGTATTTGTAGGCTATACCCCCTGCAATTTCTCCCGACTTAGGATATACAGCAAAAACAAGTCTATGTTGATTGTCAATAGTTATGGTATTGTTCGACCAACCTTTCTTCATCAATTCAGAAAATCCGTCTAGGATCATCGGAATGCACGGCGATCCCTCTAATCTAAGTCTCCACCATATTTCAACAGTCTCGCCATGATCGTCTGTCATATCCTTAAATTTTTTTTCGAACTTGTCAATTTCCGTTTCAGCCATATTAGAGTCCTATAAATATGTGGGTAGATTATTTATAAGGCCATTATGTACGAAATTAACGTTTATGACGATTTAGTTCCAACTGATCTAAGAATCAAAGTTTGGAATTATATTCAAAATCGAGCATGGTATGCAACATGGAAGGCCACTACTCCCACTCCCCACGTTATACATACCTATGTACCAGCAGTAGATAAAGAAAGAGGATGGGCTTTGACTGTACCTCCCAAAAATCCCACACAGTGGATGCATAGAACTTGCTTTGCCAGCGACGAATATGGTTTAGAGAAAGATCATCCCGTCATATGGGATCTATGGAAATCTATAAATTCTGCGTTGGATAATAGATATTCGATAACAGGTTGTCCTGAAGAAATGAGTTTACCAGATACTAACGAATGGAAAAATTGGGTAGCACCTCCCACTAATGATCCGAATCTGGAACAAGGATGGCGAGTTTATACCAACGGGCAACCTAACGAATCGATAAAAAGAAGTCATGGCATACATAGAGATACAATAGATCTCCACGACGACAATACTTGTACATTGTTATATGTTGCTAATCTAGAATGGTATCCTAGTTGGTTTGCAGAGTGTGTATTTTACGAAGATGATCCCGAGGGCAAAACTAAAGATCATCAACAGTGGCAAAAACAATCTGCGCATACTCAAGGCAGAGATTTTAATATGGGCTGGTCCAGTAAAATTGTAAGCCCAGTTCCGGGTAGAATAATGGTTTATGATGGAAGAACATTACATACTACTCGACCATCTGCTGTTTGGGCGACTGATCTGAGAAAAGTTATTGCTTTTAGAGTTAGAAAAAATAAATGATCGCAGGCAGTTTAGGAAAAGATGATTGGATTAGTTTTGAATTTTATAGATCTAAATCTAATCCTATGCCGGATAGAGATTTTATAATCAAACTCAATCCTAAAACAAAATCTTGTATAATACCTTTTGAACAGGCAGCAGCCAATGTTGCTATAGACATTTCTAGCAATTATAAAAATATTTTTATTGCTATGAGCGGTGGCATAGACAGCGAATATGTTGCTGAGACTTTTTTAAAACTTAATTTGCCCTTTACTCCTGTAATATTTGAATTAGAAAATTTAAATTATTTAGATGTATGGCATGCGCATCGTTGGTGTTATTATAATAATATTAAACCGGAAGTAATTAAATTTCATTTAAAAGATTATACTAGCGCAGTTTTAAAAAACTTAAAAGAATACCGCACACGAACTCCGGGCGGCACGGCTGTACTTAGAATTATTAGAGATTATGTTAGATCTAAAAACGGTCATTTAGTAACTGGCGGTGGCGATTTTGAATATTATCCTGATCCAACATTCTTTCATGCTAGCCCATTTTTGTTTGGCTACGATAAAGAAATTGAAGACTCTAGTCATAATCCTATTGTTGAAGGATTTGTGTTAAACGAACCAGATATTATTAGAAGCATTATGATGCCAGAGATGCCTTTTAATTTTTATAGTTGGGCTCCAGAAATTGTTTTAAGTTATGTTGCTGTAAGAGACCTAACAAAAAACAATGAAGAAAATAAAATAGATCTCACAGGTTGTTATCCTAGACCTAAAAATATGGGAATACCTGAATACATTTTTAACAGAGATCCAGACTTATCGAATATAGTTGTTCTTAGAAATTATCTAGGTAGTAGCGAATGCAACTTTATGGGGTCTAGACAGGAATTAATAAATCAATTGACATGAAAGAAACTCTAGACATCACTATATATCTAAGTTTAAATTATGCTGATTACCATCCGGAATATAAAATTTATTTAGATAATCAGGAAATAAACACAGGCAATGCTATGGCAAGGCCTACAATTCCTTTTGAAAAAAAGTTTTCTGTAGAAGTTAATTTAGAAAAACACACTCTAGCGATTGATATCCAAAACAATAATTCGTCTATTACTCTATTCAATATAGTAATCAATAAATTTAAATGTAACACAGAAGGATTGATGATTAACAATTGTAGATTTATATCTGTAACAGGCGATCTTAAACCAATAAAAAATGTTCCTTGTACATTAAACAGTAACGGTAGATTTGAATTTGAATTTGAATCTCCGTTCGCTTACTGGGCATTGGAACAACTGTGAAAAAAATAGGCTCCGAAGAGCCTATTTTATTTTGTAAACTTAATTACTTAGATTGAATCTGTGCAATTAAATCTGTAGTGAAAAAGTCTTGGTACTTGTCATAAACAACTTCTGTAGCTGTTTTAAACTTAGCAGTTTCTTCTTCTGACATTGTAACAACAGGAACACCTTTTTCTGCGCACTGTTTAACGATGTCTGCAACCTGCTCAACACTTTCACGACGCTCTGCACGAGCAGCATCAAGAGCAGCATCTCTCATGATCTGCTGTGTTTTAGCATCTAGTGTATCCCAGAACTTAGTAGCAACAATGATGCTGGTTAAGAACAAGCTGTGAGCTGTATCGTTAACAACACCAAATGCCTCTGCTTGTTGTAGTGGGAACACACGAACAAATGTAGATTCACCAGCTTCGATAACACCAGCCTTAACAGCTTCGTTCATTTCTTCTAGTTCTACAGTGTCAATTACATCTGCACCTAGTGCTTTGAATGTGTCAACTGCAACAGGGCTACGAGCTGTACGAATCTTTGTACCGCGGAAAGACTCAACAGTTGCTAGCTCTTTCTGACTTGGGATAATTCTAAATCCGCCACTGTACGTGAAAGATAGTCCGCGAACAGCAGAATTTTGCTCAAGGCCTTTAAGCAAGTATTCTCCAACTTCGCCTTCTAGCACACGATCAGCATGTTCATGATCACGGAACAAGAAAGGCATATCTAATACAAACATATCCTTATTGTAGTGGCCCAACCATGTCGTATACATTTGGCTCATTTCAACCACGCCATCTTCCATCAATTGTAGAAGATCGTGTTTTGTTACTTTTATACCGTTGTTGTACTTCTTAGAATAGTCTGTCAAAGACAAAATTTCGATGTCTAGCTCACCGTTAGTTTGTTCTTTAACTGCTTTGCTGAAACGCTCTGCGGCTCTAAGAAATAAATCAATTGGCTCATGGGCAATAACCCAGCGAATTGTTTTCATATGAAACTCCATTTTAACGTTAAAATACAGACCGACGGTCTGTATAATATTTATTCGTTTTGGAAAGTTTAGGGTTTAACTGCTACTTTTTAGCGTCTTCTATGTCTTTTCTGTATTTATTTTGTAGTCTTTTCACTGTGCCAACACTATTTTCATAAAAAGTTTCAACATTAATACCATCAAATATCGGAGGTCTCATCGCACTAAGTTTGTAAATTTCTTTTTCGCCTATTTGAACGGTCGCTTCATTTAAAATTTGTTGCAGAGCCACTTTTCTACCAGAAGGCATATCTCTATGAGCCATCATGATATTAAAGATAAAAGGAGCATCTATTCCTAATTCTTTAATGGTTTTAATGTTAGGAGCCTGCGGTAATCTTTTTGGGCAGCTGGCTGCGATCATATTCATAGACTGATTTTTAGTTTTTAAACCGTCATAATTTTCAAACTTGTCAATTACGAGCTCGACTCCGTTGTTGCCTGTCATGTTGATCAATGCATCATTATTCGATTTGAAAACAATATATCTTACTGTGAATTTATATTTTTCTCCAAGTGCTAGAGCTGTAAGATGTGCAGCATTGCCAAATCCAACTCCGCCAACAGTGAATTCTTTAGCGTTTGTTAAAGATTTATTAGTAATAACTGCCCAACACGCATCTCCAAATGCATATACAGGAACATAGTCTCTTTCGTTTAATTTGCCTTCTTGAACATTCTCTACATAGGCAGGTGCTATGATAGCTAGACTTTTATCGTCTAAGGCTCTTACTGCCAATAGTTGATTTGCGCCCGGCTTAAATTCAACTTGAAATCTATACAATGATTGAAGGCTGTTTACTTCATCTACCAATTTCATCAATGCTGGTGTAGCACTGTGACCCGGACTATAGGGAGAATATATTTTAATAGATTCTTGTGCTTGAGCCCAAGATGAAAAAAGAAATGTTAGTATAATGATAGTTTTTTTCATTTACCAATCTTTTTCATATTTAAAAACATTTTCTCTAATAAAGTCCTGCACATTAGGATCATCAATATAAAGAATATTAAAATCTTTATCTAGACCAAACCTAGCATTGGGATGTTGTTCTTTAGTTAGTCCTGTATTATTTTGTGCATAAACAATACTGCCTCCAAGGCTTTCTAACTTTACCTTAAAGTGAAAATACCAAGGATTTTTATCTAGGTCATAGATATATTTTCTTCCGGCCATTTTATATGTGCTTTGACCGTAACCGATCTTTTCACCGTTGTTATTATTAGCCATACTCCAACGCTGATAGTCTGCACCATTGAACCAATTAATAATCCAGTCATAGATTGCAGTCTTAACAGGAATACGATCATTAAAATAAATTGCTCCGCGAATAGAACAATTTAGATATTTGATGTTGAAAATCATCCACCAAAAGAAATCATGTAAACTGTAAATTGGAACATTGCTAGTTTCTATATTCTTAACAAACTTATTGTAAAAGTTTTCACCGAATGTAGGATCGTGCGGCTGACTAAAATGCTTAACAATAATATCTTTGTATTGGCTATAATGCACTTCGTCAGACGTGATCTTTCCTTTGATTGATGCTAGTCTGCTTCTTGATTCTTGATCCATGTCTACAAGATAAGCATCGTAGTTGGTGTACATGGTCAATCCTAGTGCTGTACCAAATATGCAATCACCCTCGTCTGCGGTAATAGGACGATATCCCATCTCTATGAGCTTGTCATATTTCATGCTGGCCGAATCTAAAATTTCAAATTTTCCGTAGATAAACTTTTGCCAGAATACAGGATTTTCCACAATAGCATGGCTGCTGGTTGCCACGACTACATTTCTTAATTCTTCTTTAGTAAGGTTCTTGATCAACGCACACATAACAATGGTGCTGTCAATGCCTCCAGAATACATCACTGCAAATTTTTGATTCTGCTCATTGATTAGTTTTTTAATTTCTAATGCACGTTCATCTGTAACCTGACTAAATGATTTAGAGAACATTGAATCGTATTCTGGCATCTCGAAAGTAGGTGGTAGTTCTTGTTTCCAAGGTAAGCTCCATTCGCCGTGTCTAGTGACAAATCTATTTGGATTGATTCGTTTTCCTAAATCTATAATAAATTTCCCTGCTTCACCTGCTTCTTCTCGAACACCATTCCAAAAATTATCCTGGTAACCGTTGAAAATTATGCTGCTGAAATATAAAGTATCTTCTTTTTTTAACATTATACAGCCCTAGGAGTAAAATATTTTTCGTCTACAGACTGTTCTTTTAATCTCATAGGAATTTCTAACCCCATAAAATAATAATACATGTCACGAAATTCAGGCAGATTATAACCATAATTATACCATACATTCTCGATTTTTTCTAATGCCTCTTTAATCGATAGACTAGTATACAAAATAGATTTGATTTCTTTTTTGATGCCTCTTTCAGCTAAAGATTGATCCTGAGGCAATTTTATGTTCGGGACATGCTCTGGAATATAATCTTTAATCATTTCTTCAAATGGAGTTATGTTTTTTGTTGAATCTGCTATAGCCAAGGCATGAATATTTCTTAACACAAACAGAGAATAACTTCTAAGATTATGTAGCATTTCTTTATGGGTGCCGGTTTGATAATCTCTAGGTATTCCTACATTGGCCACCGAATTAGGTTCTCGAAGAGCGTGTAAAGAGGGAACCTGTCTTGCTGTTAAAATATTTGATCCGTTGATGATAAATTTTCTTTTGTCTATTATAGTAGTTTCAAGACAATTAGTATTGTCAAATTCAGGAACTTCTTGTCCTAATAAAAAAACCTGTGTAGGAACCTTAGAAGATAATATTCTAGCAGTTTCCATAGTCAACCAAAGATCAAAATTGTCAGTTAACAAGAATCTATCTATACCGGGAGCATAGATAGCGTTTGCATTTTTTTTGCCATACCATGCTGAATAAAATCTAGCATGTTGAGATAGATTGCCCGTTAGCCAAGGCTCTTTTCGTGATCCGGGCCCTTTATCATATATCTTTGTTTCTTTCATAATAGATTAGATATGTTCATGTCGCTATTTATGGTAATAGTTTTTCTGTGCGAAAAATCTTATCCCAAAAAGGAAAGAATAAGCCGAAATTCTTATTTGGGGTTCTGTGATGAACTAGGTGCCATTGTCCAAAAGTAAGAGGATATAAATTTATTTTTTTGTTATGTTCTAATTCTTCTTGTAGCAATGCTGCCCAAAGATAATAGAAAATAAAGATCCAGTAATGGCCTGTGATTAAAGAAAACACCAACGACGGAATAACTTCTGTGATCCAAAGATCCGCAGTGCTTTTCCAAGTATCGTTAAACAGCAACAGATTATTGAATTTCCAACCTGTGTCATTTAGATTTACATACTTGTGATGATCCCAATGCAATTCTTTTAAAAACGGAGTAACGTGAACTATTCTGTGAATAGCATAAAGCATAAATGTCCACAGAACAAATATAAAAATGTATTCAAGCATCTTCTGATACGAAAGTTTGTAATCCCTTATCTCCCCAACCAATTAAGGGAGGTAACTCAGAAATTTTAGGTCTTGTTTCTCTGCAAGGCCAATTTTTAGCAAAAGGTTTTAGATATTCTTTTTTAACATCCATTAATAGAATAATTCTCGGACCTCGGCCTTCGATAAAGTGTTTAGTTCCATGTAGAACATTCCCATCATCGAAGCCAAATAGTTCACCCTCTTTCCATGTGTGCCTATGATTCTCAATGTCAAATACACAGTGAGCATCTTCCTTTATGCAAAGATGCAGTCTAAGATATTCAGAATCCAACCCAAAATGATGTTTTAATTCGCTGCCGGGGTAGCTAATATTGAATACTGCTGAACCTATTATATCTTTGTAAGCATAGATAAAAGGAGATAAGAATCCCATTCTTCTAGCATAAGGACTCCAACGTTCTTTTTCCCCAGCTTGCCAATTCATAGCTGCCATTTCAAATTTGTCCAGCATGTTCTCTTTAATGTAGACGCACAAACTTTTAAAAGACCCAGAGTACAGCGTTTCGAGTGCATTTGGTTTAACTCCAGATTGTGTTTGATCGTTAGAAAGGATATTGCCTTCTTTGTCTACAATACCCCTGATGTGCATAAAATCATATAACTCTTTTCTAATATTGATCCAATTAGAAGTCAAAGTATTGCAAAACGAGTTGGGCTTAAA
>Ga0194130_10004027_pt1 | contig 19053 bp, 17 predicted proteins | sample TA2KigsurfametaG_FD_160084 | JGI IMG/M metagenome (GOLD analysis project Ga0194130, IMG submission 160084) | Freshwater microbial communities from Lake Tanganyika, Tanzania - TA2015050 Kigoma 12 surface | ecosystem: Environmental > Aquatic > Freshwater > Lake | place: Tanzania: Lake Tanganyika... | reverse complement strand
GGCGATCCGACTTCTCCTCCAGCATCGAGCCCGCGTCGTTGCCTTCTTGGGCCCTACCGTCTCCGGACCAGAGGAGATCTCTTGGAGTAAGGATGAATGACTTCTCGCCGCCACCGCCCCCACTACCAGTCTGCCGCGATTGGATACCGGGCGTCGCGTTGAGCGGCACGCTTGCCCAGGCAGACCAGCCTTACGGGGGTTCACGTGCGTTCGGAACTGCGAGTCGCCTCGGGCTTCCATCCCACACGCCCTCGCGGGAAAGACCTCCACTGTGCAATGCCAGCCTCGGTCTCGTGCAGCTGCCTCCGGCTTCTGGTTGCCTCCAATCGGCCCCATAAAGGACTCTCACCTTCTGTCATTCATCCATGTCCAACGCACCGCCTCGGGCATCCTGCCCTCGGCTCACTGCGTGTCCGCGGCGCTTCGCCGGGCACCGATCCGCCACAGGCGGATTGGTCGGGGCTACGCTTGCTTCCACAGCCCGCTCGAGGGCACGGGCAACCCCGAGCCTGAGTTCCTGCCGCTCAGAACGCGGGTTTTCAACCCGCGGCTGAGTTCACACCCTCCGTAGCGCGGGTTTCCAACCCGCGGCGCACCTCCGCAGACCCCGCACCGGAAGTCCCAATCGCGTGAGCGATGGGGACTGAGCCCCGCGCGGCTGATGAGCGAACCCGATCAGGCCTCGGCCACGAGCAACTTGTCGGCGGCGTCGAGGGCGAGCGCGAGGCCCGAGCGGCCGACGCGGATCCGCATCAGGCCAGCTCCGTCGGGATTGCTCTCGACCGTGCCCACCGTGCCGAGCACGAGGCCGCAGTCGGTGAGGTAGCGCAGGAAATCAGAAGACTGGTCGAGGACCCGGGCCAGCCGGAAGGCGTCGCCTTCGCCGCACGACGCGAGCGACCGCATGCCGGCCTCGTGGGCCGCGATCGCCACGGCGTCCGCCCGCGGGATCGGGTCGCCGTGCGGGTCGACCTCGGGCCGGCCGAGGAAGGCGTCGATCCGCTCCACGAGCAGGTCGCTGACGGCATGCTCCATGTGCTCGGCCTCGTCGTGCACCTCGTCCCAGCTCATGTCGAGCGTCTTGAGGAGGAAGAGTTCGATCAGCCGGTGCCGGCGGATCACCCGCAGGGCGAGCATGCGGCCCGCCCGGGTCAGCGCCACGCCCTCGTAGGGGCGATGGGTCGCAAGCCGCGCGGCATCGAGCGTCTTGAGCATGCTCGTCACCGTTCCCGGCGACACGCCGAGCGCCGCGGCGATCTGGCCGGTGGTCGCCGGCCGCCCCCCTTGGCCGCCCGTGATCTGCTCGATCGTCTTGACGTAGTTCTCGACCGTCAGGCTGGGCACGGGAACGCATCTCCGCCGAAAGGTGTCGCTCGACGCCGGGGACGTGCGGCGCGTTGTGTGCCGCCCCGGCACACCGCATTATGGTCGACTCGCGGAGCATCGCCATGTCCCTCAACGCAGCCGCCTACGCCCTCGTCCGGCCGTTCCTCGACCGGCCGGAACTGATCGGGGCGGCATCCCATCGGCGCGGCGGCGCGTGGATCCTCGACTGCGGCGTGGCGGAGGCGGGCGGCGTCCGGGCGGGGCTGCTGATGGCGGAGGCCGCCCTGGCGGGGCTCGGCAGCGTGCACGTCGTGCCGGCCGCGGAGGCGGCCGCGGAGTTCGGCGGCGACTGGCCCGCCCCTCCCTGGCCGGCGGTCGTCGTGCGGACCACCGCGCCTTTGGCGGCCTGCCTCGCCGCGCAGTATGCGGGGTGGAAGGTCGCCTCCGGCGGCTACTTCGCCATGGCCAGCGGACCGATCCGCGCCGCGATCGGCCGCGAGCCGCTCTACGACCGGATCGGTCATCGCGAGCGGCCCGACGTCGCGGTCGGAGTGCTCGAGTCGGCGCACCTGCCGCCCGAGGCGGTCTGCCTCGACCTGGCGGCGGACGCTGGCGTTGCCCCCGACCGGCTCGTGCTCCTGGTCGCCCGCACGGCGAGCGTCGCCGGCGGCCTCCAGGTGGTCGCCCGGTCGGTGGAGACGGCGCTCCACAAGCTCGCCGACCTCGGGTTCGACCTGTCGCGGATCGAGGCCGGCGTCGGCGCGGCGCCGGTGCCGCCGGTGCCCGACGACGACCTCGAGGCGCTGGGCCGCACGAACGACTCCGTCCTCTACGGCGCACGTGTCACGCTCGACGTGACGGGCGACGACGACAGCCTGGCCGCGATCGGGCCGCGGTGCGTGAGCCGGAGTTCCGCCTCGTGGGGCGAGCCCTTCCGCACGATCTTCGACCGCGCCGGCCGCGACTTCTACGCCGTCGACCCCGCCGTCTTCGCGCCGGCCGTGGTGGAGTTCGCCAACCGTGGCACCGGCCGCCGCCAGCGGTTCGGCGAACTGGCGCCCGCGGTGCTCGCCACCTCGTTCGCCACCGGCCCGGTCGTGTGACGGCATGCGGGTCGCGATCCTCGGCGGGCGGGACGGATGGCACGCGAGCCGCTTGCGTGAGGCATTCGACCGCGGCGGCCACCAGACCCGGTTCGTCGCCTGGGGCTCGGTGGAGGCGGGCATCGTGGGCGACGCCGAGCGATTCGGCCCCGAACCGCTCGCCGCGGCCGACGTGGTGGCCGTCCGCGGCATGCCCGCAGCCGCCCCGGAGGCCAATCCGCTGCAGCAGGTGATCTTCCGAATGGACGTCCTCGGCCGTCTCGAGGCGACCGGCATGCCGGTGATCAACCGACCGCGGGCGCTCGAGATCGCCATCGACAAGTACCTGACGCTGGCCATGCTGGCCGATGCCGGCCTGAATGTGCCGCGGACCTACGTCGTGCAGGAGCCGGCCGCGGCCAGGCTCGCGCTGGAAGCCCTGGGAGGGATCGGCGTGTCGAAGCCGCTGTTCGGCTCCGGCGGCCGCGGGCTCCTCCTCGTGGACGATGCCGCGACCGCCGCCGCGGCCGGCGGCGTTGGGCTCGTCTACCTGCAGGAGTTCATCCGACACGAGGGCTGGGATCTCCGCATCCTGGTGGTGGGCGACCACGAGTTTGCGATGCGCCGGGTGGCCCGGGAGGGGGAGTGGCGGACGAATCTGGCCTGCGGCGGTCGGGCCGAACCCATGGCCGTCGACGCAGCCGTCGTGGAGGTCGCCCGCCGGGCGGCCGGGGCGGTCGGGGCGCGGATCGCCGGCATCGACATCCTCCCCACGCGAGACGGGCCGGTCGTGCTCGAGGTCAACGCCGTCCCCGCCTGGAGAGGACTGCAGTCGGTGGTCGATGCGGATGTGACCGACGCCATCGCCACGGAAGTGCTGCGCCTGGGCCGCCGGGGCGGCTGATCCGCGGCCCGCCAGACGGCGGCGAGGATTCGAGACCCCAGGGTTCCCCAGCTTTCCAAACGGGGGTGACATCGGGCCGGTTTGGCGCGGACATTCTGGAAATGCGACCCAAGGGTCCTGCCCAGAAAACGAGCAGGCCACCGAATGCCCGCTCGGCGGGCAGGGCTGCCAGAAAACCAGACACGCTCGCTTCGGGCGCTGTAAGTCGCTGCTGCACAAGCACTTCGTGCAGTCGCTTGACTCTGCCGCAAGAGTTTTTCATCGCGGACGACCCGAGTCATTGAAGAGTCGCCCCGTAGGCCGCGGAACACTCCACGGCCACGAATCTCACGAGACCCTTTGAAAGGATCTTGCATGTCGACGAAGACCGCCCACCCTCCCCACGTTGACACCAGTGCCGCGACGGCCGTCCTCCAGGTCGCCGAGCGGCTCTACGCCATGGAACCGGAGTGGGTGGTGTTCTTCCGGGAGGTGCTCGGCGTCGACGGGATCGTCCGCCGCACGTTCTCGGACGCCGAAGCCCTGATGCGGTTCGAGTGCACGCCGCACTACGCCCGGATCCGCGAGATGCTCGACGGCCTCCGGGCCCGGCAGAACGACCGCCAGTCCCAGCGGGAGGCCCAGCGGGTGGTCACGGTGCGGATGCCGAAGTCCCTCCACGAAACGCTCAAGACCGAGGCCGGCCAGATGCGGGTGAGCATCAACACGCTGTGCATCTCGAAGCTGATGAAGCTCCTCGACGGCCAGGAGGCACGCGATCTCGAGGCGGCGGCCGGCGAGTCCCCTGCCGGCAAGGTTTGAATCGGACCGGAGCGGACCTGTAAGCCGGGTTCTGTGCCCGCCGCCGGATGGCGGCGGGTGGCGACCATTTCTCTAGGACACCGATTGCCCGGTGCCTCGAGCAGCCGACCCGGAAGCGGGGGCGAGACGGGCCGCCTCGCGCCACCTCCGCCCGAGGGTGGAGGCGAACTTCTTCCTGCTTGGCCTTGCTCCCGATGGGGTTTGCCGAGCCAGACCGGTCACCCGGCCTGCTGGTGAGCTCTTACCTCACCGTTTCACCCTTACCCGCCGGGACGAGCCCGGCGGGCGGTTTGCTTTCTGTGGCACTGTCCCTGACCTTGCGGCCGGTGGGCGTTACCCACCATCGTGCCCTCCGGAGCCCGGACTTTCCTCCCGCCACCGCCCGTCGATCCGGCGGAAGCCGGGCGGCGGGCAGCGGCCGGCGATCACCCGGTCCGCTCCGATCCGATGCTCACGATTCTATCCATCTCCGCCGCCGTCCGCCGCCTTGACCCTGTTTCACGACGGTCGTACCTTTCAACGGTAGGGTTTTCGGCAGGCTTCCGTCCGCTTTTCGTCACGGATTCTGGCAGGGATTTTTCGGCAGGCATGCACCAACTCGGCCAACTCCTTCCCGTCGGCGGCGGCGATCCGATCCCGCTGTTGCAGCCCCGGCTCACCGTGGGTCGCCGGGAGGGTTCGGACATCACGCTCCGCTTTCCCAACGTGTCGGGCAACCACTGCGTGCTCTGGCTCGAAGACGGCTTCTGGCACGTCAAGGACGAGGGCAGCAGCAACGGCACGAAGGTCAACGGCGTCCGCGTGACCGAGCAGCGGCTCAGCCCCGGCGATAAGATCTCGATCGCCCGGCACTCCTACGAGATCGCGTACGAACCGGCACAGCTCGGGGCCGTGGCCGTCCCCGAGGAGAAGACGAGCCAGGAATCCGTGTTCGGCCGCTCGCTGCTGGAGTCGGCCGGCCTGGAGAACCGCAAGCCGCGTCGCCCGGTCTGACAGGAACCGCATGGCCAAACCCCGCAAGCTGCGCGTCGAGTTCCGGAAGAACCGCTCGACGCGTCGCCGCAGCGGGGACCTGACCCGGGCCGAGGGGGACGACCACGAGCGATCGGAGCGGATCTCCGGCAAGGGCGACCTGACCCGCAAGCGGACCGTCGTGCTCCACGCCCCCGGGGACGACCACGTCGACGGGCTGCCCGTCGAGTCGGCCGCGGTGACCGCCTGGCGGGGCCGCGTGCTCAACGTGCACGGTCTCGAGAGCCACGTCCAGGCCGACGACGACGGCCGGATCGTCCGCTGCACGATGCGCCGGCTGCTCCGCACCGTGGCCACCGAACAGCGGCATCCGCTGACCGCCGGCGACTGGGTGCGGGTCGGCGGCGAGGGCGCGATCCAGTCCATCGAGCCGCGGTCGTCGTCGCTGTCCCGCGACAGCCGCGGTCGCCGACACGTGATCGTGGCCAACGTGGATCAGGTGCTCGTCGTCGGCAGCGCCGCCCAGCCCGACCTCAAGCCCGGGCTGATCGACCGGCTGATCGTCGCCGCGGAGTCGTCGGGCATCCGGCCGCTCGTCTGCCTCAACAAGGTCGACCTCGTGGAGCCGGCGACGCTCGTGCCGCTGGCCGGCGTCTTCGCCCGGATGGGCTATCCCGTGATCCTCTGCTCCGCCGTGACCGGCATGGGCGTGGCCCGCTTGCACGCGGAACTCCGCGGGCGGGTCACGGCGCTGGTCGGGCAGAGCGGCGTGGGCAAGTCGTCGCTGCTCAACGCGCTCGACCCCGATCTCGACCTGCGGGTCGCGGAAGTGAGCCGCGACAACGAGAAGGGCCGGCACACGACCACCACCGCGCGGCTCCTGCCGCACCGGCACGGTGGCTGGTTCGTCGACACCCCGGGCGTCCGGCAGTTCCAGCCGTGGCAGCTCGTGCCCGCGGAGGTTCCCAGCGCCTTCCGTGACCTCCGGCCGATCGCCAACCTCTGCCGCTTTCCCGACTGCACCCACGACCACGAGACGGGCTGCGCCGTCAAGGACGCCGTCGCCGACGGCCTGCTCGACGTGCGGCGGTGGGAGAGCTGCCGCCAGCTCGCCGGTGGCGACGAGCCCAGCGAGGAGGATGAATGAGGGACCGCGAACGCAAGGGCACGGAGAGTGAGCGGGCGGTGCTCGTCGGCGTGCTGCTCGAGCCGCCCGTCGATGCGGAGCACCCGCTCGACGAACTCGCGGGCCTGGCGGCCACGGCCGGCACCCGGGTCGTGGCCGAGCTGACGCAGCGGCGCGACCGGCCCGACCAGACCACCTACCTCGGGAAGGGGAAGGTGGAGGAGCTGCGCGGCGTGATCGCCCACCACGACGCCGACGTCGTGATCTTCGACAACGACCTCTCGCCGGCCCAGACGCGAAACCTGGAGCAGGCCCTCGAGGTGAAGGTGCTCGACCGCTCCGAGGTGATCCTCGACATCTTCGCCGCCCGGGCGCGGACCTACGAGGCGCGGCTGGCCGTCGAACTGGCCCAGCTGGAGTACTCGCTGCCCCGCCTGAAGCGGATGTGGACGCACCTTTCCCGCTTGAAGATGGGCATCGGCATGCGCGGCCCCGGCGAGAAGCAGCTCGAGGTCGACCGGCGGCTCGTGGAGAAGCGGATCCACGACCTGAAGACGGAACTGGATGAGATCCACGATCGCCGCGAGCGGCAGGTGGCCTCCCGGCACGACCACATGACCGTCTCGCTGGTGGGCTACACCAACGCCGGCAAGAGCACGCTGCTCAACGCCCTCACCGGAGCGGACGTGCTGGCCGAGGACAAGCTGTTCGCCACTCTCGACACGCGGACCCGCCGCTGGCGGCTGCCGGGCTGGGGGCCCGTGCTACTCAGCGACACCGTCGGCTTCATCCGCGACCTGCCGCACCGCCTGATCGCGAGCTTCAAGGCGACCCTCGAGGAGACCCGGCAGGCGGACCTGTTGCTGCACGTCGCCGACGCATCGAGCCCGCTGGTCGATGCGCAGATCGCCGCCGTCCGCGGGGTTCTCGAGGAACTCGGCGTCGACGAGAAGGACACCATTCTCGTGCTCAACAAGGTCGACGCCGTGCCGGATCGGTCGGCCCAGAAGCGGATCCTGGCCCGGTATCCGTACGCGATCGGCATCTCCGCCCGCACGTCGGCCGGATTGCCCGAACTCGCCCGCGCGGTCAGCGACGCGTTGGGCCGGGGGTTTCGCGACGTCGACGTCGAGGCCGATCCGGGCAACGGCAGGCTGTTGGCCTGGCTCGGCCGGCACGGCGAGGTGCTCTCGAGACGCTTCAGCGACGACCGCGTGGTCGTCCACTGCCGGATTCCCGCGTCGCTGGTGGGCAGGATTCCGGAAGCGGAGGCGACGATCAGGCCGCACGCCCACGACGGCGAGGAGACCGCGTCCCGCGCCGCTTCTCCGACCGCGGCGCCGCATCCGACCGTGCGGTGACGGCATGCCCAGCGGCCCTCGCAGGATCACCGGCCGCCGCTGGATCGTGACCGGCGCCTCCTCGGGCGTGGGGCGGGCGGTCGCCCGGGAACTCGCCCGCCGAGGCGGGAGGATCCTCGCCACGGCCCGCCGCGCGGAACGGCTCGAGGAACTCGCCCGCACCGCGGGGGGCGAGGTCGCGGTGCTCGCGGGCGACATCCGTGATCCGGAGTTCCGCCACCGGCTCGTGGCCACGGCCGCCGACCGCCTCGGCGGACTCGACGGCCTGGTCGCCGCCGCGGGCGGCGGCGCGGTCGGGCGGTTCACCGATCTCACGCCGGACGTGTTCGCCCGCATCATCGATCTCGACTTCATCGCGCCAGCCGAACTCATCCGCGCGGCGCTGCCGCAGCTGGCCCGGGGTGCCGACCCGGCGATCGTGCTGATCGGATCGATCCTGGGACTCCACCCCCTGCCCCTCCACGGCGAGTACTGCGCGGCAAAGGCGGCGCTCCGCTCACTGGCCGGCACGCTGCGGGTGGAGCTCGAGCCGCAGGGAATCGGCGTGCTGCACGTCGACCTCGGCCCCACCCAGTCGGAGTTTTGGGACGCGCTGGCCGTCGGCGCCAGGCCGCCGTGGTCGCGCGGCCGCCGCATGCCGGCCGAGACCGCGGCGCGGTCGATCGTCACGGCCATCGAGCGCCGCCGGTCGACCATCACGACCGGCTGGCAGGCGTGGGCCTACGCCCTGGCCGCACGGTTCCTGCCGCGGCTCATCGACCGCGCCGCCGCCCGCCACCTGCGGCGGTGACCCGCAGCCCGAAGGCTCAGGTCGCCGCGTCGAGCGCCGCGCCGATCGCGAACACCTCGGCCGTTCCGAGGAAGGCGGTCGGATCGGCGAAGATCCGCGCGACGGCGGCCTTGTGAATCTTCATTTTCGTGCCGCCGATCCCGAGCGCGCCATAGCGGATCGTGCCCCCCTCGCTCCGCGCCTTGTCGACCGGAGTCACCCCCTCGATTCCGGCCGGGGGAACGGCGTTGAGGTCGATGATCACCCGGGCGGATGCCGCCGACCGGCAGCCGGCCTCGTCGAGCAGCGTGGCCCCGGCCGCGCCGGCCGCGATGACCACCTCGGCACCAGCGATCGCCTGCGCGAACGCCGACCCCGGCAGGCAGCCCGACGAGTGATGCTCGATGGGCTCGATTCGTGCGGCGGCCGCGGGCAACTGCGCCGCGATGCCGGCGGCCAAGTCCGCGGCCCGCTCGCGTGACCGCGACACGATCGCGACGCGGCAGCCCAGGGCGGCAAGCAGCCGTGCAACCCGCCCGCCAACGGGGCCCGTCGCCCCGAGCACGACGGCACGGCAGGGCGTTGCCGATGCCCGCTCGAGAGCCACATGGCGGCCGGCCGCGATCACCGCCGCCGCGGCCGTCGTGTTCGCGCCGGCCGGATCGACCAGCACCCCGAGCCGGACCGGGCCGAAGAACGTCTTGCGCACCGTCTCCGCCACTGCGTCGGCGGCCGCGACGTCGGCTCCGCCCACGAAGATCGCGGTCGCTGCGAGGTCGGGACCACCCCTGGTGAACATCCCGCCGTGGACGAGCGGCACCACGTTCTCCGGCGTCACGCCGCCGTGACGGAGGAGCACGTCGGCTCCGGCGTCGACGGCGACGATCGCATCGAACGTGCTCGGCTGCGGGTCGCAGTCGAGTTGGATCAACACCTTCTTCGGCATGGTCGAAGCCCGGGCCGGGGCTGTCGGGGCCATGGATGGCCCGGCAGCCTCGAACTCAGAACCCGCGGAACGGGTGCGCCGCCTTGTCCTTGCCCGCGACCATTTCGTCGGCCGTCGGCTTGCCCGTCATCGCGTTGGCGATGGCATCCAGCGTGGCCTTGTAGTTGTACTCGTAGATCTTCTTGTCGTCGGCGGCGAGCCAGTGGATGAACACGCCGCACACGATCACGAGTTTCTCGGCGTCGCTCTTGGGGATCACCCCCGAGGCCACGCTGTCGGCCACGGCCTTGGCGACGGCGGCCTGGGCGGGGCCGAACATCTGCACGGCCTGCTTGGCCCCCTTGATCGTCACCTTGGTGATCATCACGGTCGAAGGCTTCACGGCCAGGTTCGGCGTCAGCACCGCGAGCAGGTTCGAGTGCCCTTCGCTCTGGCGGGCGAGCGCGTTGGCGAACGCCACGCCCACCGGGCCGTCCTTGCTGCCGATCAGCAGATCGATGTGGGCGATCTCGTTGCCCTCACCACTCAACGCCTCACCGACGAACATCGACATAGCCACGCTCCTGGAAAGAGAAAGGACGAAACGGAAAAGGACCGCACGTCGGGGCGACAGGATACCATGATCGCGTCACCCCACAAGGAGCGGCCCGGGGCCCGCGGCGCGATGGCAACGCTCTCGCACGACTCGCCCGCGATCTCGACGTGCGTCGTCGTCGGGGCAAGTGCTCGATCGTTCGCCGAGTCGGCCGCGCGGGCCGGCTGGTCCGTGCATGCCGCCGACCTGTTCGGCGATCGGGATCTCGGGGCCGCCGCCACGGCGGCCGTGCGCGTCGGCGACGGCGGCTACCCGCGCGACCTGCCGGCGGTGGTCGCGGGCTTTCCGGCCGGCCCGTGCGCCTACACCGGCGCGGTCGAGAACCATCCCGAGGTGATTGCGGCGCTCGCCGAGGCGCGGCCGCTGGCGGGGTGTGGGGCCGCGGCGGTGCGGGCGGTCCGCGATCCGATCAGGCTCGCGGAGGTCGTCCGCGAAGCGGGCCTCTGGTTTCCGGAAACCCACGGCTCGCCCAGTGGGCTGCCCGGCGACGGGACGTTTCTGGTCAAGCCGCTGGCGAGCGCCGGCGGCCGCGGGATCCGTCCCTGGCTCGGCGACGCCGTCCAGGCCGCGCGCCCGGGACTGTGCTGGCAGAGGCGGGTGCGCGGCGCGGAGTGGTCGGTGGCGTTCGTGGCCGATGGCCGGGCTGCGACGCTCGTGGCCGCCGGTCGGCCGGCGACCTGCCGACCCGCCTGCGGCGCGCGGCGGTTCGCCTACTCGGGCTCCCTCGGCGTGCCGCTCACGCAGCTCACCGACGCCCTCCGCGCGCCGCTCGACCTCGCGGGCCGCAGGATCACTGCGGCGTTCGGGCTCGTCGGCTGCTTCGGCATCGACGCCATCGTCGATCGCCGCGGCCGCATCCACGTGCTCGAGGTCAATCCGCGGCCCACGTCGTCGCTGGAACTCGTCGAGCGGGCCAGTGGGTGGTCCGCCGCCGCCGGCCACCTCGCCGCGTGCGGCTGGGGCCGGGCGGCGGAGCCGCCGCCGGCTGCCTCGGACGTCGTCTGGGGAAAGGCGATCGTGCGGATGCCCCGGGGAGCGTCTGCGCCACACGGCGACGGGATCCTCGCGGCTGCGGAGCCGTGGACCGCCGCCGACGGCCTGCCCGCCGTCGCCGACATTCCCGCCGCGGGCGTCGTGCCGGCCGTGGGCGGGCCGCTGGTGACGGTGTTCGCCTGCGGCCGCACGCTCCCGCAGGTGGAGTCGCTGCTCCGCCAGCGGGCGGTCTCGATCCGCCGGCTCGTCCGCGGACTCGTCAGCCGGCCATCCGCCGGACGGCGACGTCGGCCATCGTCGCGAGGACGTACTGCATCTGGTACGCGTCCTCGGTCGAGTCCTGGTAGAAGTCCTTGAGCACGCTCGTCGCCCGGAATCCCAGCGAGCGGAAGAACAGCTGCGCCGGCAGGTTCGTCTCGCGGACCTCCAGCATGATGCGGCCGCGGCGATCGGGCGTGAGCTTGCCGACCAGCTTCCCCATCATGTGGGTGCCGATGCCCAGCCGCCGGTGGGAGCGGGTCACGGCGAAGTTCAGCATGTGCAGCCGCGACCGGTGCAGTTCGTAGATCATGAAGGCCACGACCGAGTCGGCGATCTCGGCGACCATGCCGATGCAGTTCCGCTGGCGGAGGCAGCGGGTGAAGTCCTCGTCGGACCAGGGGAACTCGAAGGCTTCCCGTTCGATGCCGACGACCTCGGGCATGTCGCGGCGGATCATCCAGCGGACGTGAATGCCCAGGCCGTGGGAGGCGGCGGTGGTCACGATGAGAGGCTCCGAGTGATGGTGTGAGCGGGAGCGCGGCGTCGGACGTGGCAGGTCCGGCCCGCCGCGGGGCGGACGGTAGCACCGCGGCCCCGCCCCCGCAATCGCGGCCAAGGCCGCGCCGGCGCGGCGATCACGCCCCGGGAAGCGGGGCAAAGCACCCTTGACCCGCGCCGCCGTGCCCACCTACTTTCCCCCGCCCGCGCCCGGCCACACCGGGCCCGGACCGCGCCCCGCTTCCGTCGGACACAACCTCATGCGCGACACCGCGAACGCTCGCCGATCGCACGCAGAGCGGATCGGGCCACCGCGAAGCATCACGCTGGCGGCGCTCCTGCTGCTCGCCGGCTGCGCCGGCCCCGCGATCCGCAGCCAGAGCCCGGAGCTGGAGGCGCTCGCCGAACTCGAGGCCGACACGAAGCTCGTCGGCGACTACGTCGCCCCGTGGGGCCTCAACCAGAAGCGGATCGAGCGGGCCGCCCTCGTGACCGGCCTGGCCGACACCGGCAGCGACCCGCCGCCGGGTCCGCAGCGGCAGATGCTCCTGGCCGACATGCAGTCGCGCGGGGTGCTCGAACCCAACTCGCTGCTCGCCGCGCCGTCGACGTCGCTGGCGTGGATCCACGGCTACCTGCCGCCGGGCGTCCGCAAGGGCGACCGCTTCGACATCTACGTCGAGGTTCCGCCCGACAACGACACCTCGAGCCTCGCCGGCGGCTGGCTGATGGAGACGCGGCTCGCCGAGATGGCCGTGGTCGGCAACACCATCCGCGACGGCCACGAGCTCGGCGTGGCGGAGGGGCCGCTGCTCGTCGATCCCGTGTCGGGAGGCACGCTGGACTCCAAGTCCCGGCTCCGCGCCCGCGTCCCCGGAGGGGGCGTGGCGCTCACCGACCGCGACCTCGGCCTGTTCCTCGCCGCCGACCACCGCTCGTTCGCGATGTCGAAGCGGCTCGGCGACTGGATCAACCGCCGCTTCCATGCCGTCATCAAGGGGGCCAAGCGCGGCGTCGCGAATCCGAAGACCGACCGGTACATCGAGCTCGAGGTACCCCCCCTCTACAGGCACAACCTCGGCCGGTACGTGCGCGTGGTGCTGAACGTCGCCGTCATCGAGCCGCCGGGAGGCCGCCATGCCCGGATGCTGCTCCTGGCCCGCCAGCTGACCGATCCGGTCACCGCGCCGGTCGCCGCGCTGCGGCTCGAAGCCATCGGCAAGGAGGCGATCCCGACCCTCCGCGAGGCGCTCTCCTCGCCCGACGCCCAAATCCGGTTCGCCGCCGCCGAGGCGCTCGCCTACCTGGGCGAGTCCGTGGCCGCGCGGCATCTCGCCGACGCCGCCGCCACGCTCCGCAGCGCCCGTCCCGCCGCCCTCGCGGCGCTCGGTGTGCTCGACGACGCCAACGGCGTCGACGCGCTGCAGTCGCTGCTCTCCAGCCGCAGTGCCGAGACCCGCTACGGCGCGTTCCGCGCCCTGTGGCGGATGGACTCCGACCTGCCGCTCGTCCGCGGCGAGCGGCTCGGGGACGCCTGCTCGATGCACGTGCTCGACGTCGACGGGCCGCCCCTGATCCACGTCACCCGCAGCCATCGCCCGGAGGTCGTGTTCTTCGGCGCGGAACATCCGGTCGCCGATGGGCTGCGGGCGGAAGCCGGGCCCGCGATCGTGGTGGTGGTCGAGGGCGACTCCGCGACCGTGAGCCGGTTCGCCGCCGGCCAGTCGGACCAGACGGCCGAGGTGCCGGCGACCGCCGACGCCATCGTCCGTTCCATCGTCGGCCTCGGGGGCACCTACCCGGACGCCGTCCAGTTCCTCCAGCAGGCGAGCGCCGGCCGCGCGATCCAGAGCCGGCTCGTCTTCGACGCGCTGCCGGACGAACTCGACGGCCGGCCGACGATCCACGAGGAGGCGTCGGCACGCGCCCGCGACATCCCGGACGAGGCCGATGCCGCGGAGGCGTCGGGCGCCGAGGATCTCGGCGCCGGCGGATCCGAATGACCCGGCTGACCGCCCTGGAACTCTTCGGCTTCAAGAGCTTCGCCGACCGCACGCGGTTCGAATTTCCGGCGGGCATCACCGTCGTGGTCGGCCCCAACGGATCGGGCAAATCGAACGTCGTCGACGCCATCAAGTGGGTGCTCGGCGAACAGTCCGTTCGCAGCCTGCGCGGCAAGGAGATGACCGACGTCATCTTCGCCGGCTCGGCCTCGCGCAAGCCGCTCAACATGGCCGAGGTGTCGCTGATCTTCGACAACTCCGCCCGGGAGCTGCCTGTCACGACGGACGCGGTGCAGATCTCCCGCCGCGTGTACCGCAACGGCGAGAGCGAATACCTGCTCAACGGCGAGCCCGCGCGGCTGCGCGACATCCGCGAGCTGTTCTCGGGAACGGGCGCCGCCACGGAGGCCTACAGCGTGATCGAGCAGGGCCGCGTCGACGCCCTGCTGGTCGCCTCCGGCCGGGATCGGCGGGCCGTGTTCGAGGAGGCGGCGGGCATCACGCGGTTCCGCAGCCGGCGCACGGAGGCCCTCCGGCGGCTGGAGCGGGCCGAGCAGAACCGGCAGCGGCTGGCCGACATCGTCGGCGAGGTGTCGAGCCGGCTGGAGACGGTCCGCCACCAGGCCGCCCGGGCCCGCCGCTGGAAGACGATGCAGGACCGCCTGCGCCGGCTGCGGCTCGCCGCCGCCGGCCGCGACCTCGCCGGCGTCGATGCGGCGATCGCCACCGTCGACGAGTCGCTCGAACTCACCCGCCGCCAGGCCGCGGAGAACGAGACGACGGGCGCGGAACTCGGGGCACTGGCCGCGGCACTCGCCCGGGGCAGCGACGACCTGCAGCCGCGGCTCGCCGCGGCGCGGGCGGCCGCCGCATCCGGCCAGCAGCGGCTCGCGGCCGCCGAGACGACCGAGGCGCTCGTCCGCGAGCGACGCGGCGAGTTCGACGCGGAAGTCGCGCGGGCCGGCGGTGCGGTCGTCGAGGCCCGCACCGCGGAGCGGGCCGCCGCAGCGGCGGTCCGCGGTGCCGAGCACGACGTGACGGCCATCACCGCGGCGCTCGAGGGCCTGCGCGGCGCGCTGTCGGCACGCGAGGCGGTCGCCGCCGGCACGCACCTCGACATCACCAGCGCCCGGGCGAGCCTCGCCGCAGCGGCCGCCGTCGTCGACGACCTGTCGCGCCGCCACCTGCGGCTCGAGGCCGAGCACGAACGGGCCGGCGTGGCCGTGCAGGAGGCCCGAACCGCGGCCGCCGAGGCCAGGAGCCTGCTCACGGAGACCCGCGGCCGCCATGCCGCGCTCGGCGAATCGAGGTCGGCCTGCGAGGGGCACCTCGAGTCGCTCGACACGCGGCTCCGGGGAATGGTGGCGGAGGTCGAAGCCCTGCAGGCGGCTCAGCGGGAGGCCGGCGAGGCCCTCCGCAAAGCCTGGACCGCACTCTCCGGCTGGAAGGCCACGCTGGAGGCATGCCGCGAACGTCGGGCGGTGCTGGCCGACGTGGTGCAGCGGCACGAGGGCGTGTCCGAGGCGGCCCGCCGGCTGCTCGCGGACGAGATCACGGCCTCCATCCCGGGCCTCACCGGAGTGCTCGCCGACATGGTGGTGGCGGGTGTGGAGTGGGCGCCGCTGGTGGACCTCGCGCTCGGCGAACTGGCCCAGAGCCTCGTCGTCGACTCGCTCGACGAGGCGATCGGCTGGCACGCCGCCTGGGCGGCGACTCCCGCGGCGACCGACGTGCTCGCGGCGGGAGGCCGGATCGGTTTCCTGGCCGCCCGGGGGCTCCGCGAGCCCGACGCCTTCGAGCCCGAGCCCCATCCCGGTCTGGTGGGCCGCCTCGACCGGCTGATCGCGGACGACCGGCCCCACGTGATCGTCGCCGACGTCGTCCGCCGGCTGCTGGGACGCGTCTGGGTGGTCGAGCGGATCGAGCACGCGCTGCCCTCGATCACCGCCGCGCCGGCGGGCACGCTGTTCCTGACGCGCGAGGGAGTCAGCCTGATGGCGGGGGGCGGGTTCGCCGTCGGATCCCCCTCCGCCACGACGGGCCTCGTCGCCCGCCGCAGCGAGCTCCGCGCCCTCGACGAGCGCCATGCCGAACTCGCCCGCACCGTGGCCGACGCCGAGCGGGAGATCGCCGTCATCCAGCAGGGGATCGAGGCCCGGGACGCAGACATCGCCCGCGGCGAGGCAGCGCGACAGGCCGCCGCCGAGCAGTTCGTCTCGGCCCGCGTCGACCTCACCCGCGTCAGCCGCGACGAGCATGCAGCCCGCGAGGCCATCGCCCGCGCCGAGGACGACTCCCGCCGCGCCGACCAGCGGGTGGTGCTCGCCGACGGGACCGCCGAGACGCTGCGCCGCGACCGCGACGACCTGGCCGCGCGGCTCGAACAGGCCCGGGCGGACGCCGCCCGCTGCCGCGACGCGATCGACGCCGTCGAACGGGATCGGGGCGCCGCCATCGACGAGATCCAGCGGCTCCGGATCGAGGAGGCCGCCACCGCGGAGAAGCGGGCCCGGCTGGAAGACGCGGCCGCTGCAGCGGCCGCCCGGCTGGCCGTCCGCCGCGACGAGGTCGCCAGGGCCGAGGAACGACTCGAAGCGGCCACACGCCGGGCCGAGCGGCACGTGCTCGAGGTCCTCGCCGCGTCGTCATCCCGCGCGGAGGCCTGCTGGATCGCCGAAACCTCCGCCGCCGCGCTCGCCGACCTCTCCGCCGAGGGCCGCCGCCTCGACGCCGACCGGCAGCGGGTGGCCGCCGAGGTCGAGGCCGCCCGGGCCGCCGCCACCCGGCTCGCCGAGCAGCTGCACGCCTTTGAACTCCAGGCCGGCGACGCCCGGCACCAGCGGGCTCGGATCATGGAGCGGATCCGCGACGAATACGACCTCGACATCGCCGCCTTGCCCCCCGAGGAGCCGGCCCCCGCCGAGCAGGAGCCGATTCCCGACCACCGCGACGAGCTCGAGGCCCGCATCGAAGAGCTCCGCCGCAAGCTCGGCGGAATGACGTCGGTGAACCTCGAGGCGTTGCGCGAGTCCGAGGAACTGGCCGAGAGGCTGGCGAAGCTCGAGGCCCAGCTCACCGACGTGACCGGCGCGAAGGAGTCGATCGAGACGCTGATCGCCCGCATCGACGAGGAGAGCCGGCGGCTGCTCGGCGAGACGATCGAGACGGTCCGCGGCCACTTCCGCGACCTCTTCGAACGGGTGTTCGGCGGCGGCCAAGCCGACATCGTGCTGGAAGAGGGGGTGGATCTGCTCGACGCAGCCGTCGAGATCGTGGCCCGGCCCCCCGGCAAGGAGCCCCGTGGCATCTCCCTCCTGTCCGGCGGCGAGAAGACGATGACCTGCGTGGCCCTGCTGCTGGCCATCTTCAAGTCGCGGCCCAGCCCGTTCTGCGTGCTCGACGAGGTCGACGCCGCCCTCGACGAGGCCAACGTCGACCGGTTCGTGGGCGTGCTTCGCGACTTCCTCTCGTCCACCCAGTTCATCGTGGTCACGCATTCGAAAAAGACGATGGCCTCGGCGACCACGCTGTACGGCGTGACCATGGAGGAATCGGGGGTCTCGAAGCGGGTCAGCGTCCGGTTCGAGTCGAGCGAGGCGGCGACCCGCACGTCTTCCCGGGCGGCGTGATGCCGGCCGCAGCCTGACGGGTTTCGCCCGCGTTTTCCGGCAGACCGGTGCGGCCCGCACAGGCCGGTCGAGCGCTGCCACCGTCGCGTTCGCGAAGAACGTCTCAAGTCTCACGACACGATCTTTCGATCTACCCTCTTGGACGTCCATGCCGCGGACGTGTCCGGGAGCGATCCCGGGTGCGACCCGGCGTGGCGCGGGGGGGGAACCTGCGAGTCTCGGCCGTCGACGGTCGCGTTCTGCCCAAGGAACGCGGCCCGCACGCGGCCTCTCTCACGCCCCCCTCCGCGCTGCAAGGCGGCCTTCGTGGGGCTCGATGACGCGGGCGGCCCCATGAACAAACTCCGCGTCGGGGGGGCTGTGTTCCACGCTCGGAAGGGTGCGGACTGGCCAGGACATTTCCGGACACGAATGATCCACAGGGAGTCCAGACGATGAAGGTCTTCACGACAGGCCAGGTCGCCAAAATCTGTAAAGTCGCGCCTCGAACCGTGAGCAAATGGTTCGATTCCGGCCGGCTCAAGGGCTACCGCATTCCCGGCAGCCAGGATCGCCGCATTCCGCGGGAGTACCTGATCAAGTTCCTCAAGGAGCACGGCATGCCGCTGGGCGACCTCGAGGACGAGGCGATGGCCAAGGTGCTCCTCGTCGGGCAGGATCAGCTGCTGATCGAGAACCTCAAGAAGCAGCTGCCGCTCGAGCGGTCCTTCAAGATCCAGGTCGCGGCCAGCGGTTTCGAGGCCGGCATCCAGGCCGAGAGCTTCCACCCCGACTGCATCGTGGTGGACTACTCGATCGGCCGGATCGACGCCCAGCAGATCTGCCAGAACCTCCGCCGCAATCCGGAGTATGCCGAAACGATCGTGATCGCCCTGCTGCCGGACGACGGCTCGCAGATCACCGTCGACCGAGCCCACGTCAACGAGAGCTTCAAGAAGCCCTTCGACGTGGCCCTGCTCGCCGAGCGGCTCCGCACGCTGATCGGCGCCCGCAAGGAGCTGGTCTAGCTCTACCGCCCGCCGGGCCATTCATGGCCCCGGCGGGCTCACGCAGCCGGAGGGAACGCCAACGGTTCCCTCGGCTGCGAGGCTCGCCCTCCGGGCGAGGCCCCACGTCCGACCCCAAACCGCCGGCCGGTCCGTGACCCACGGGCCGGCCGGCGGCGTTTCGCCGCGGTATGATCCGGCCCATGTCCGACACGCCACTTTCGTTGCACGGCATCCGGATGGTGAACGTCGGCGACAAGCCGATCACCTGCCGCACCGCCCGGGCGTCGGCCCGGCTCGCGGCCCGGCCTGCGACCGTCGCGCGGATCAGGGATGGCAGCCTCGACAAGGGGGATGCGGTGGCCGCGGCCCGGCTCGCCGGGATCATGGCCGCCAAGCGGACCAGCGACCTCGTTCCCCTCTGCCATCCGCTCCCTCTCGACAACGTCGAGGTCGCGATCTCGTTCCCGGGCGACACCGGCGTCGCGATCGAGGCCGTCGTCCGCGCCACCGCCCGGACCGGCGTCGAGATGGAGGCGCTCGTGGCCGTCACGGCGGCCGCCCTGACCATCTACGACATGTGCAAGTCGATCGACCCCGAGATGGCCGTCGAGCAGGTCCGGCTCGAGGAGAAGACGGGCGGCGTGCGGGGCGACTACACCCGACGGGTCTGAGCCTAGCCCTTATCCAAGCGAATTTGGACTTGCGCGATTCGCGCTGAGCGCATAAAAAAACTCGAAATCCCCGACGAATCGCTTGATTTCGGTTGGCGCCACTTCAAGCGACTCGCCACTCCATGAG
>Ga0194130_10004026_pt1 | contig 19054 bp, 17 predicted proteins | sample TA2KigsurfametaG_FD_160084 | JGI IMG/M metagenome (GOLD analysis project Ga0194130, IMG submission 160084) | Freshwater microbial communities from Lake Tanganyika, Tanzania - TA2015050 Kigoma 12 surface | ecosystem: Environmental > Aquatic > Freshwater > Lake | place: Tanzania: Lake Tanganyika... | reverse complement strand
CCGTGCTCGCTCGCAAGGGCAGCATGCTGCATCGGCAATTTGGCCGAGTGTTCACCACCGCCATGCTGGTCACGGGTTTCGCGGCCATTGGTATCAGTACTTGCACGCTGATAGACCCGCTCGCGACGCATCCGCACTTGCCTGATGCAGCCTGGGTCAAGGGAATCTTTGGCTGGATGATGCAAGGCCTTGCAGTGCTGACCCTGAACCTCGCCTGGTATGGTCACAGCTGCCTCGTCAATCGTCACGAGCATCGCCGCAACCTCGAGTGGCGAAATGTCGCCCTGCAAATCCTGCTCTTGGCCACCTCGATCAACTGCGCTTGGCAGTCGCTGCGGATCGGTCAACCGGTGATGCTCGGCATGCCGGGGATCGGCATAGCAACGGTCGCCACCAATCTTTGGTTCATGCTCAAAAAAGAACCTGGAAAACTTGACTGGCTGAAAGAGCACATCAAGGCTTTGGTGGGCGCTGGCATCTCCGTGTACACCGCCTTCTTCGCTTTTGGCGCCGTGCGAACCATTCCGACCTTGGCACTGCACCCTGGCCTCTGGTCGATTCCACTCATCGTCGGCCTGGCGCTGATCATCTACCACCGCCTGCAGGTCGATCGCGGTCGCGCATACGGCGACCGCAAACGCGGCGCTCCGGCCGGCTGAGTCATGCCGCATATCGCCGTCGTCGGTGCCGGGATGGGCGGCTTGAGCGCGGCGGCCGATCTCGCCCGTCGCGGCTACCGAGTCAGCGTCTTCGAAAAAGAAACCTCGCCTGGCGGCAAGCTGCGGCAGGTCGAGGTGGGCGCTGCCGCCATCGACGCCGGGCCGACGGTCTTCACCATGCATTGGGTTTTCGCGGGGCTCTTTCGTGATGCAGGCGCACGACTCGAAGATCATCTGACACTCGATCGAGCCGAGGTGCTCGCGCGCCACGCCTGGCCCGATGGCGGGCGTCTCGATTTATTCGCCGATCGCCTGCGCTCACAATACGCGATCAAAGAATTCGCGGGTCAGCGCGAGGCGGCAGGCTTTCGCGATTTTTGTCGTCGCAGCGCCAGCGTACATGCGGCGTTGCGCGACAGTTTCATGACTCGCGCCCTGCCCGCGCAAACCGAACTCATCGCCACGCTCGCGCGCCGCGGCTTGGCCGCCGATGGCTTGCGCGCCATGCTCGGTACCCCACCCTGGCAAAGTTTGTGGCGGGCACTCGCCGGGCACTTCCACGATCCGCGACTGCGGCAACTGTTCGGCAGATACTCGACCTATGTGGGCTCATCACCGCTGGCGGCGCCCGCCACCTTGATGCTGATTGCCCATGTGGAACAGGAAGGGGTGTGGCTCGTTCGCGGCGGCATGCGCAAAGTGGCCGAGGCGCTGCAACAACTCGGCGAGAGCTGCGGCGCTCGCTATCACTTCGACACAACGGTGAGCGAACTGGTGCTGCGCAACGGGCAATGCTGCGGCCTGAAGCTGGCGACGGGTGAAATCATCGAGGCCGACGCGATCGTCTTCAACGGCGATGCCAATGCGCTGGCTGCAGGCTTCCTCGGTCGTGATGCCGTCAGCGCCGGGATGCCGATGGCGCGCGCCGCGCGCGCACTCTCCGCGGTCACCTGGTGCGTCAAAGCGCCGACCCGAGGGTTCGAGCTCGAGCACCACAATGTTTTCTTTGGTGATCGATACCCCGAAGAGTTCCAGAATATTTTCGAGCGACGCCAAATCAAGCGGCAGCCGACCGTTTATCTCTGCGCACAGGACCGAGGTGCAGCGACGACGGGCGCAGCCAGCAGCAATGCCGACAGCGGCGAGCGCGTGCTGCTGCTCGTCAATGCGCCAGCCGATGGCGACACGGGCGGGATCGACGACGAACGACTGGCCACCCTCGAGCAGGAAGTCGGCGAGCTTCTGAGTCACTGCGGACTGCAGATCGAGCGTCGCGCCGGTGATTGCATCGTCACCCGACCACAAGATTTCGAGCGGCTTTTTCCGGGTACCGGCGGCTCACTGTACGGCCGGGCCAATCATGGTGCGTTCGCAAGCTTCGCGCGGCCCGGCGCAGCAACCGCGATCCCGGGCCTCTACCTTGCCGGAGGCTCGGTGCACCCCGGCCCAGGCATCCCGATGGCTACCCTCTCGGGCCGCATCGCCGCAGCGAAGATTGCCGAAGATTTCGCCTGAGTCAGCCGGGCGGCGGCACGACCTTGTCGAGAATATTGGCCGACGAAACCACGCCGGGCAGGCCTGCGCCCGGATGCGTGCCCGCCCCGACGAGATAAAGCCCACGCACTTCCTCGCTGACGTTGTGCGGCCGAAACCATGCGCTTTGGAACAACTGCGGCTCCATCGCAAATGCCGCACCATTGACCGATGACAATCGATCACGGAAATCGAGCGGCGTCAGCATGTGTGAGGTGACGATGGAGCGGCCGAGCCCCGGCAGCACCGTATCTTCGAGTCGACGCTCCACCAACGCGCGGTAACGCTCGCCCTCGACCTTCCAGTCGGTCCCGCTTTGCAGATGCGGCACGGGCGACAGCACATAGAACGAGTCGCAGCCCGCTGGCGCCAAAGTCGGATCGTTGGCGCTCGGCCGATGCAGATAGAGACTGCAATCTTTGGCCAACACCTTGTGACGGAAAATGTCATCGAGCAGACCGCGGTACCGCGGCCCCAACACCATGGTGTGATGATAGACATCATCGAAGCGCCGATTGGTGCCGAAGTACCAGACAAACAGACTCATCGAGTAGCGAGCCCGCGCAATCTTGGCATCGGTCCAACGACGCCGCGGATGCTTGGCGAGCAAACGGCTGTAAGTGAAGGCCGCCTCGGCGTTGGAGACCACGATATCCGCTGCGATCTCTTCGCCGTTCACCAGGCGCACGCCGCAGGCTGCGCCATCGGTGACCAGAATTTCGGCCACTTCAGCGTTGCAGCGTACCTCGCCACCGTTGTGCTCGACCAGCTTGACGAGTCCGCGCATCAGCGCCCCCATGCCACCCTCGGCATAGTGCACGCCGTAGGTCCGCTCGAGGTGCGCGATGAGGCAGTAATAGGCCGTGGTGGTGAACGGATTGCCGCCGATCAGCAGCGGATGAAAGCTGAACAGAACGCGCAGTTTGTCGCTTTTGAAGAAGCGACAGACTTCTTTGTAGACCGAGCGATAACCGCCGAGGCGAACGAGATCGGGAGCGGCGCGCAACAGCGTACCGATTTCATGGAACGGCTGCTCCGCCTGCCCCTTGAAAGCGACTTTGAAGATATCGCGACTGACGCCGAGAAAACGATTGAACCCCTCGACATCGCGCGGCTCGATACGCGCGATTTGCTCACGCATCAGTTCGAGGTTCGAGGTGTAGCGGAACACGTCGCCATCATCGAAGCGAACCTCATAGAACGGATCCAGCGCACGCAGCGTCACATCGTCAGAGATTTTGCGACCGCAGAACTGCCACAGATCAGCGAAGAGGTAGGGCGCGGTGATGATGGTCGGACCGGCATCGAAGGTGTAGCCATCGCGCTGATAGACATAGGCACGACCACCGGGCGCATCGAGTTTTTCGAGCACCGTGACCTGGTAGCCGCGCGCCCCGAGACGCGCTGCCGCAGCGAGCCCACCAAAGCCGCTGCCAATGACGATCGCGCGATTGCCGCGCGCCGAAGATCCGCTCATTTCAGTACCCCTGTCTGCCCGGCGACGCTGCGTCGCACCCTGCGGACTGCAAAGTAAACGAGTGCGGCGACCAGCGGGATGCTGATCGCCGTCATGATGCCGGCGTCGATCGGCCAACCGGCATCGGCCAGACCATCGGCGAGATATTTGACCAGCCCGACGATGTAGTACGTGACCGCTGCGACCGACAAACCCTCGACCGTCGCCTGCAGACGCAGCTGCGCCGCCGCGCGCTGATTCATCGATTCGAGCAATTGCTGATTCTGCAATTCGCGCGTGATGCCGATACGCGTCGACAGCAGTTGCGTGGCCCGCGTTACCCGCTGCGACAAAGATTCCAGCTGCGCCATGGCGGCGTTGCAGGTGTTCATGGCGGGACCCAAGCGGCGCTCCATGAATTCTTGCCAAGTCTGCAAGCTGCCGAGCCGCTGCTCGCGCATCTGCGCAAGGCGACCCTGCACGATCTCGTGATAGGCCTCGGCGGCACGAAACCGATAGTGATGATCGGCCTCGCAGCGCTCGATTTCCGCTTGCAGCGAAGTCAGACGATCGAGCAGCAAAGGCTCGCTCGCCGCATCGGCCTTGACGAGCAGATCGGCAATCGTGGCGAGCTCACGTTCATCGCGCGACAACAGCGGCGCGAGCTGACGCGCAACCGGAAAAGCCAGCAAGGCCAACATGCGATAAAGATCGATTTCGAGCAGCGATTGCACTACACGTCCCGCCTGCGCGGGCGTGAGCCCGCGATCGATCAGCAGCAAACGACTGTAGCCGCCCTCATCGATGCGAAAGTCGGTGAGTGCCGTTGCTTTGTCGTCGGCGATCGTGGAACCGACCAGAGGACGATCGCCGAAGCCGCTACGCGAGAGACTGACGAGATCGGCAGCATCGCAGGACCTCGCGGCGATGATCTCGGCGTGACCTGCAAAAATAATTTGTCCAGGCAACACGGCAAGCCAGTCGGCCGGGACGGATTCGACCGCAGGGTGCGCGAAGGGCGCATCAGAGCCGCCAGCAATCGATGCGCCATCGACTACGAAAACGTATCGACTGAACTCGGTGTGACGTTCCCACTTCAGACGAAAGGCAGTGAAATCGGCCGAAAAATAGCCTGCCGGCTTTTCAGCTAGCGCAACACCGAAGCGCGCGCCGAGCGCGCGCAAACCCTGCCACTCGCGTTCACGCAGGTCGTTACCGACGAGCAGCGCAAGACAAGTCACGCGCGAGGGCGAAGCGACTGGCAACGGCGGCCGGGCGTGCACCTCGTCGTGCAGCTCCTCGCGTAGCGGATGGGAAGCCGTCGGCAACATCAGGGATCCTGGATGGGGAACCGAGCGGATGGTAACAGTACGCCGCGCAGCCGCGCATGCGTCACCACCAGCTCGGCAATGAAATCGGGCCGCTCCTCGTGCGCGAGATGTCCGAGTTCGGGAAATTGCACGAGCTCCGCCGCGGGCAGCAGGCGACGAACTTTGCTCGCTTCGCCGGGCAGGATCATCCGATCACGTGAACCCACCACGAGCGTCAACGGCACAGATAACTGCGCCAGCTCGCGCTCGAGAGGCCGCACATCCCAAACCGCCATCATGGTGAGCGCTGCACCCGCGTGCGCCGGCGAACGCGACAAGCGTCCGTAAAGCTCCATGCCCCGCGCATCCACCGTCGAGCCTGTGGCCGCCAACATGCGCGCGACTTCGCGCGGCGACTCTAAACGTCGGGCAAAGAAACGGGAGACCCAATCACTACTGGCGATCGCCCGCACCAGCGGCGTCACTGCGGGATGCTTGAACCCCGAGAGCGGCAACAGGGCGCCATTGAGGCTGATGATCTCTGCGGGTTGCAAGGTGCGGTCGAGACCGAGTCGACAAAGAATTGCCGCGCCGGCGGAATGACCGACCGCGATCTGCGGTGCCAGCTCGAGCGCCGACAGCAACGCCGCGATGCCGGCCGCCATGCCGGACAGCGAGAGCCCCTCGTCAGTCGCCGGTCGCGTGGTAAATCCATGCCCCGGCAAATCAGGTGCGATCACCTGAAAGTGCTGCGCGAGGCGCGGCAACACATCGCGAAACGAATGCGTGGAGGCGCCGGTGCCGTGAATCAGCAAGCACACCGGCCCGCGGCCGGCCTGTTGTACGTGCCAACGCAAACCCGCCGCCACGACGAAGCGACTGTGTTCGCGGTTCGGCCAATCCGCGCCATCACGATCCCAGTCTGGTGTGCGCAGTCCGCTCAAAAACGACGCCCATCAAGTACGATGCGCTCGATGATACGCCGCCTGCTCCGCATTCTCGCCGGCACTCTCGCCCTGCTGGCCATTCTCTACCTCGCGGGCCCGGCCTATGAACTCGACACCCGTACCCATCCCACCGCCATGCCGCGCGACCCTGCAGCACTCGAACGCTGGCTACAGGATACGGAGGCGAGTTTGGGTGATGTGGTCCCTGGCGCGGAAAAAACCATTCGCTGGGCGCATCAGGATCGACGCCGCACGCCGCTTGCGCTCGTCTATCTGCATGGCTACACCGGCACGCGGCAGGAGGTCGATCCGCTCTGCGATGAACTGGCGACGGCGCTGGGCGCCAACGTCTATTACACGCGCCTCGCGGGACATGGACGTAACCCTGCCCGCCTGGGTGAGGTCACCGGCAACGATTGGCTGCAAGACACGCGCGATGCCCTCGAGATCGGTCGCCTGATCGGCGAGCGGGTGATCGTCGTCGGGACCTCCACGGGCGGCACGCTGGCCCTGTGGCTCGCGCAGCAGCCGTACGCTGCCGCGATCGCCGCACAAGTGTTGATCTCACCCAATCTCGGCCCGCGAGCGCGCCAGAGTGAACTGCTGACGGGCCCCTGGGGTGCCGAGCTGCTTTCTTTGTTGGTCGGTGATGAGTACCGCTGGACCCCCATCAACGCCGACCATGCACGCTATTGGACTTGGCGCTATCCCGCGCGCGCCCTGTTGCCCATGATGGCGGTCGTCCGCACGGTGCGTGACTCGCAACTCGAGCGCATACGCATACCGACGCTGGTGCTGTATGCGCCCGATGATCGCGTGGTCAACACCGCGAAAATCATCGAGGCCCATGCACGACTCGGTACAAAGATCAAACCTTTGATCACGATCGAGGACAGTAAAGACCCCGCGCACCATGTGCTCGCCGGCCGTATCCTTGCCGCCGCGGATACCGCGCGCGTGCGCGGGAAAATCATCGATTTCTTTGGCGAGCTCGGCCTCAGGCGCGCGCCCTGAGCGACTCCCGATAGCGCTGCGCGCGCCGCGCGTAACTCGCCGCGGCACCGCGAATCAGCGCGAGATCGCGCTCGGTCACTTCGCGCACGATTTTTCCTGGCGAGCCCATCACCACGCTGCCGTCCGGAATCTGTTTGTCCGGCGGAATGAGCGTCCCCGCCGCAATCAAGCAATGACGACCGATGACGCTGCGATCGAGCACCAGCGCACCATTGGCGATCATAGATTCATCGCCGACCGTGCAGCAATGCAGGAATGCCATGTGTCCTACTGTCACCCGCGCACCGAGCCGCGTCGGTACACCCTCGTCAGTGTGGATGACCGAACCGTCCTGAATATTGCTGCTCTCGCCGATTTCGATCCAATCGCTGTCGCCGCGCAGCACCACGTTGAACCACACACTGGCGGCTGCCGCGATGCGCACGGTGCCGATGACGTCGGCGGAGGGCGCGATATAGGCGTCGGGCGCAATGTCGGGGATGCGTTCGCCGAGGGTGTAGATCATTCGGGCGCGCAGCTCATCGTGGTGCGGGAGTGGTATCGCGGGCGGCCTTGCGATCAGCCTTCATGCGCGCGACATCGATCGGTCGCAGGTCGACGATCGGACAGCTGTCGCGTCCCGCAATCACTTTCTCGAAGCGACTGATGCTGCGACCGGTCTGCGTGACGCGGATCGAATTGGCAAACTGCAGATCGGTGCAGTTATCCCAGACCCTGAGCAACCACGCCTCATTGATGCCCGTCCAGATCACGAGCTGGTTGCGCGATACCGGCGTCCAGCCATCGACGCCGCGCATCGCCGTGATCTGCTCGACAGGTTCACCGGCGTAATCGACGTACTTGAGCTCGATATCGCCCTGCCGCGACAGCCCTGCGCCGCAGCCTGCCAAAGAAAGCAGCACAAGCATGGGAAAAATGAACCTTTTCATGAGCGTGACCCTCTTAGGGAAGTCCCTGTCCGATCCTGCGCAGACAGTGTATCCGCCTGCCAATCTGGCACAATGCGCCGCCCCACCAAACCGCTCCCCCAGAGATTCCACCTCCCCATGAAGCTCGATAAACGCTGGATCATTGCCGGCCTCGTTGTCCTTGCCCTGCTCGCGCTGTTCGGATTTCGCCGATTCTCCGGCGGGGGTGGAATTCCGGTCGACCTCACGGCCATCGCCGCCCAAGAGGTGCGCCCGAACATTCTGGCCTCGGGCACGCTCGCCTTTCGTACCGAGGTCAACCTGACCGCAGAAGTAACGGCGCGGGTCGCCGAGATCCTCGTCGAAGAAGGAGCAACGGTCGGAAAAGGCCAACTGCTGCTACGTCTCGACCCGGAGTCCTACAACAACATCATCGCCCGCGAAGAAGCCGGCGTTCGACAAAACCGCATCAGCATCGAGCGACAGCGCGCAGTGGTTGCGCTGCGCGAACAGCAGTACGAGCGCAGTCAAAAACTGGCTGCGGCAAATATCATCGATAAAAATCGACTGGCGGAGGATCGGAATCAATTCATCGTCGCCGAAGCCGATCTCAAAAGCTCCGAAGAAGCGTTGCGTCGTGCAACAGCCACGCTCGGTGACGCGCGCGAACAGCGGGCGAAGACCGAAATCCGTGCGCCCATCAACGGTCGCATCGTCTCGCTGCCGATCAAAGTCGGCGAGGTCGCCATCCCCTCGACCGCTTCGCTCGCGGGCGCGCAACTCATGAAGCTCGCCGATATCTCGGCGATTCTCGCCGAGGTCAAAGTCGACGAGGCGGATGTCGCCAAGATCACGCTCGGTCAACGCGCCGACGTTTTTGCCGCCGCCTACCCCGACACCGCCCTCGCCGGTCGCGTCGAAAAAATCGCGCTGACGCCCACCGTCGACGGACAGGGTCGCTCGTACAAGGTCACGATTGCCATCGAAGCCCCGGGCGAGCTGCTGCTGCGCTCGGGCATGAGCGCGCGCGCCGTGATCTTCCTGGGCGATGGCACGAAGCGATTGGCCGTGCCCGTCGAGGCTGTGGTCACCGAGACTCCCGAAAAGAATGTCGTCAAAAGATATGTATGGCTCAACGACGATGGCGTCGCCCGCAAAACCGCGATCACCACCGGACTTTCCGACGATCGCTGGGAAGTGGTCGAAACCGGCCTGCAGGCGGGGGCCAAGGTAGTCGTCGGACCCGGCAAGATTCTGCGCCGGCTTAAAGATGGCGATCGTATTTCACAGATGGACGCCAGCGCGCGATCCGGTCCACCAGGCTCGGGCAGGGACGGCGTCGAATGATCGAGCTCAAGGGCATCGTCAAGCGCTACGTGCTCGGCGACGAGACCGTACTCGCGCTGGCTGGTGTCGATCTGTTCGTCGCTCGCAATGAATACGTCGCCTTGATCGGCCCTTCGGGCTCGGGCAAATCGACGCTGATGAACCTCATCGGCTGTCTCGATTCGCCGAGCGAAGGTCAATATATTTTGAATGGTCGCGACACCTCTGCACTCAGCGAGCAAGAACTCGCCGTGGTGCGCAATCGTGAAATCGGCTTCGTATTCCAGAGCTTTCATTTGTTGCCGCGGCAGTCGGCTCTGCAGAACGTGATGCAGCCGCTGGTGTATCGGCGAATGTCGCCGAGCGAACGCCGTGATCGCGCCGTGCAGGCCCTGCGCAACGTCGGGCTCGGCGATCGCCTCGACCATCGACCGAATCAGCTGTCGGGCGGTCAGCGCCAACGCGTTGCCGTCGCGCGTGCGCTGGTCGGCGAGCCCTCGATCCTGCTGGCCGATGAACCGACGGGCAATCTCGACTCGCGCACCTCGGCAGAGATCATGGGGCTGTTCGATGCGCTGCACGCACAGGGCCAAACGGTGGTGCTCGTGACCCACGAACCGGACATTGCCGCCCACTGCCGGCGCACCATTCGTGTGTTCGACGGACGTATCGTCGAAGATCATCCGAACCCTGCACGCGCTGCCTGAGACCCTACCTGCAATGAACGTGTTCGCCGAAGCTTTTTCTGCCGCGCTCGCCAGCCTCAATGCGCACCGCTTGCGCAGCTTTCTCACCACGCTCGGTATCTTGATCGGCACCATGGCCGTGATCGCCGTAGTCTCGGTGTTGCAGGGTTTTTCCGACTCGATCAGCAATCAGTTCTCCGATCTCGGCAGCAACACCCTGACGCTCGCTGCGAAGAACGAACAGGAAAACTTCCGCACCGGTCAAATCAATCGCCTCACCTTCGAGGACGTAGACGCGCTGCGCTACAAGATCTCGGGCATCGAGCGTGTGGCGCCCATCCTGCGCGCACCGCTCGGCGCCACGCTCTACAAGGGACGCAGCGTTGCGCCACAAATCCAGGGCGCGACCGAAGAGGCCCAGGACGTGCTCGGCGTCGACACCTCCATCGGTCGATTTTTGACGGCCAGCGACGAGAAAAACGGTCGTCGCGTGGCGGTCATCGGCACGGACGTCCGTGATCAACTACGCATGCCGCCCGACCCGGTCGGCGAGTATCTGCTGATCGGCCGCGAATGGTTCCGCGTCGTGGGTTTGCTCGAGAAGCGCGGTGAAATCTTTGGCTTCAGTCAAGACAACCGGATTTTCATTCCCTTCAGCGTTGCCCGTTCGCTGACCGGCACCTTCGAGCGCAGCTCGATGGAAGTGTCGTTCACGGTCACCAATCTCACCGAGGTGAATCAGGTGCGCGAGCGCACCGAGCGTACCATCCGCGCGACGCGCAAGCTGCCACCGGGCAAAGCCAACGATTTCGAGATCAAGGCAGCCGATTCGTTCGTACGTCAGTTCAACAGCATCACGGCCACGGCAACGGCGGTGCTCGCCGGCATCGTCGGCATTTCTTTGTTGGTCGGCGGTATCGGCATCATGAACATCATGCTGGTATCGGTCACCGAACGGACCCGCGAAATCGGCATCCTCAAGGCGCTAGGCGCCACGCGCCGTGACATCCTCATCCAGTTTTTGCTCGAAGCCGCTCTGCTCTCGCTGCTCGGTGGCCTGATCGGCATCGTGCTGGGGCTGCTCGCGGGGATGGGCATCGCCTCGCTGATCCCCAACTTCCCGCCGGCGCACGTACCAATTTGGGTGATGATCGCCGCGGCCGGCTTCTCGGCCATCGTCGGCGTGGTGTTCGGCATCGCCCCCGCCTCGAAGGCGGCCGCGCTCGATCCGATCGAAGCCCTGCGCTACGAATAGCGGAAGCGGCAATAGCGCGAGCCGCGAATCGCGCTAGCCGCGAAACTCCGCGAGTCCGGCCACCGCCTTGGGCGCGTTGGTGCCAATGCTGCCCACCTTGGCGCCACTCGCGAGGTTGATCTTTGCCACCTCACCCGAGAAAAAGCTGCTGACGAAGGCGTGCTGTCCGTCCGCGGCGAGTTCGATGGTCGCCCAACCAAAACCCTCGAGCGGAATTTGTCGGGTGGTGGTGCCGGCGTCATCGACGACATGAATCGACGCGCCGCGCAGCACATAGAGCGTGCCATCGCGCCCGTAAGCCATGCCGAAAAACATCGGCGGCGGACCCGGCGGATATGGCGGCGTGAACGCCTGCAGATCGGGCAACTGCCGATCGTTCACGAGATCGTAACGCATCAATCGCGGGCCGGTTTCCGAGCAGTAAATCAGTGTCTTGCCGTCGGGCGACAGCGCTGACATGGTCACGCCGAGAAAGCCACCCATGCCACCATGGGTCGCCGTGCCATATTCTTTGATCAAGCGACCGTCAGCCGCACAGCGAAACACATGACCGTCGCCGAAGCGCTCACTGTCCGGCATGAAGGGGATGCGGGTATGCATGCGCGCTTGCACCTCGGGGCGAATCGACTCACCAACCACATGCTCACCGAAGAGCAGTGTGCCGTCCGCCGCAAAATTGACGTGCGAAAAAGCCCGCCCCGGGAACTCGCTGCGGCGCACGACCCGACCATCACGATGGATGTTGAGAACCACGAACTCCTGACTGTCGAACGCCCAGAGCACACCCTGGGGATCGAATTCGAGCCCGCCCACGAGATGCGTGGTGTCACTCAAAAAAATCTCGCCCTTGGGTTTAAGGTCTGCACCGAACTGCAAGATACGGCCGCGACCGGCGTGATCGTCCTGCGGATTGTCGAGTAGCGTGGCAGCGACGAAAAGATCGCCAGACACGAACGGCTGCAAAGTGGAAGTCATGGATCAAGCCTCGAAGGAATAACGTGAAACGATGTCGCGACGCGCACCGAACAGCATGGCAAGCGCCCTGCCTGCAAGCCGACCGCCCGTCAGCCAGGTGATGTCGTTGCCCTGCTTGCGATCGCGCAGGACTCGCTCGACGATCCAGGGCGTGGTGGTCTCGACATGCTCGCCAATGAAATTGAGCTGCTTCAGCGCGCGTGCACGCTGGGCTTCGGGAATCGTTCGCATCTCGCGCAACATGCCCTCGGTGATATTGATGCCCGGGCTGATGGTGCCGATCAAAATCGACTCGTCACGGAGCTCGCGCCTTTCTTTGACCAGACAGTCCGCCAGATATTTGACCGCGCGCTTGGTGGTCGAATAGACGGTCATGCCGGGCACCACCCGACCGCTCGCGCCCCCACCACCCAAGGTGAGATAGAGCTTGCCACCGCCCTGCTTCGCCATCCCGGCGATTGCGACCTGCGCGGCATTGAAGGAGCCGATCACATTGGCACGCACCATGGCTTCGATTTCTTCGGCCGTGTTGTCGGCGAACTCTGCACCGGTGCGCGCGTAGCCCGCGTTGTTGAGCCAGATGTCGATCCGATCGAAGCTCGCGATGCTGTAATCCCAAAGCGTACGGACCTGCTCGAGCTCCGCGATTTCGCAGCCGAAACCGGTAATACGCTGCCGCGCGTCGGGAAATTCGCTGCCAAGACGCTCAACCGCTGCCTTGACGCGCGCGGAGCTACGCCCGCTGATCACCACCTTGTGTCCGCGCCGCAAAAACTCGCGTGCGTAACCAAAGCCCAGACCCTGCGTGCTGCCCGTGATGACGACTGATTGCGCAGCCATTCGCATACCCCCGTATGCTGCGACCCGATGCAACGCAGGATACCGGTCGGCTGCCACAACGCGCAGGGCCGCCCCGCCATGTCCACACCTCGGACGACACAGCGCTGAGCGGCATGCGCAGCCCGCGCGACCGACCGACCAGACTCGCGAATCGCCTAGGATCAAGCGTCAAAGGGGGTCCCATGAGCACACTAAGCGTCGTCATCACCGGCAGCACTCGCGGCATCGGCAAAGGTATCGCGGCCGAAGTGCTCAAGCGCGGTCACAACGTGATCATCAGCGGCCGCACACAGCAGGCCGTCGATGCAGCAATCGCCGAACTTGCGCCGCTCGCCACCGCCGGCGCTCGGGTAGCCGGTGCGCCCTGCGATGTCTCGCGTCGTGACGAACTGCAGCGACTCTGGGATGCAGGGATCGCCGCTTTCGGGCGTATCGACATCTGGGTGAACAACGCCGGAATTTCGCATCCCCGTCAGCGGGCCGGCGAAATGCGCGAGGCCGATATCAAGGGTGTGCAACAGATCAATCTGCTCGGCATGATGCTGGCGACGCAGATCGCGCTACGCGGCATGCGCGCGCAAGGCGCGGGCACCATCTACAACATGGAAGGCTTCGGCTCGAACGGCATGATCACGCCAGGGATGAGTCTGTACGGCGCGAGTAAATTCGCTCTCACCTACTTCAATAAAGCTCTGCTCGGCGAGACCCGCGAGGGTCCGGTCAAAGTGTGTTACCTCAGCCCAGGTATCGTGATCACCGATTTGTTGAAGCGCGACATGGGCAGCAACAATGCCAAAGATTTGGCACGCACCCGTCGCGTGTACAACATCCTCGCTGACCGCGTCGAAACGGTCACGCCTTGGCTCGCCGAGCGAATCTTGCAACCGCAGAAGACGGGCTCACGCATCGCCTGGCTCACCGGGGGCAAGGCCGGTCGACGATTCCTGATGTCGCTATTCCGCAAACGTCAGGTGCTGACCGATGCGGATTTTGCCGACGGCTGAGACGAACGCGGCCGCCGCGCAAGCACCACGAACACCGTCACGAACACCAGACTGGTGACGGTGTTGAACAGCGGATATTCAGCCGGGTAGAGCCAGTACTCGCGATAGGCGCCGAAGTGCGCCGGCATTTCCGCCGAGCCCCACAACACGATCCCGGCGCCAATCCCGTAGCGAATCGAGGCCGCGGTTCTGATTTGCTGCGTGCACTTGTAGACGAGATAAAACGCCCAGATCGACCACAGCAGATACACGCCCATGATCACATTGACGCCAGGTCCTTTGGTGCCGAAGTAGATCATGTACAGCCAGAACTGGTAGCAGAACCAGGTGACGAACAGGACCTCCATCGCCGTGATGCGCGCGAAGCTGCGCTGATTATCGGGCGTCGGCATACCGGGCGAGAAACGCAGATTGCGGTGGAAGAAGCGCATGAAGTTGCACTTGGTCTGCAAATTGAACACGCCATAGAGCAGCAACATCGCAAACATGATGGTGATCGTTGCCTGCAGCATGTTGGCCTGCGGCGCAGCCGCATAGCCGCCGACCTCGACCGAAAACGCCGGCACCGAATAGAGTTCGGCAAAGAATTTGAACGAATACTCGAACCAGCCGATCCAGATCAGCCAACCACCAAGCATGCCCATCCAGGTCGCCTTGAGCTCATCCTGCTTGAGGCCGCGCCAGACGATCGCGAAACCGATGATGCCGACCACGAGCGCCGCCGCATAAACCTGCGCGCCGAAGCCCGATTCCATGACTTTGTAAATGGTGTGCCCCAGCGGCTGCGTCAAAAAACCGATCAGCAAGCCGAGCAAACCCACCACCGGCTTGCGATAGATCAACTGCGACATGCGTAGCCCCCCATATTTTTTTAGTTCAGCGCGACCGCCTTGCCCTCGCGTCGCGGATCGGCTGCGCCTGCCAACCGGCCGTCCGCCATCACGCGCACCGCATGCAGACCCGAGCCCTCGCCCTGATTACGTCCAGTACGAAAGACATGACCCATGCCGACCAAAGTTTCGAGCATTTGCGGATCGGCTCGAGAAGTTTCTGCCTCGATCGGCCCACGCGCAATCAGGTTGGGGAGTTCCACCGCCTGCTGGGGCGACAGATTCCAGTCGAGCATGCCGATGATCGCCTTGCTGACGTAAGCAATGATCGAATTGCCGCCGGGCGAACCGACGGCGAGTTCGAACTTGCCGTCGCAGAACACCAGCGTCGGCGACATCGAGGATCGCGGTTTTTTGCCGGGAGCGACCGCATTGGCGATCGCCGCACCCGCATCATCCACCGGTCTGAAACTGAAGTCGGTGAGCTGATTATTGAGAAAGAAACCACCTGCCATACGCCGCGAACCAAACAAGCCCTCGACAGTGGTAGTCATCGAGACCACATTGCCACGACCGTCCACCACCACGAAGTGGCTGGTGCCGGTACCGTTGCCGGTGGCGTCGCGCCCGCGCGGTTTGGCGCCCGGCGGACTGCCCGGTTCGACTGTGCGCATCGCCCGACCCGCTTCGATCAAACGAGCCCGCGAACGCAAATAATCTTTGTCGATGAGCCCGGCAAGCGGCACTTGCGTGTAACGATCATCGGCGACGTAGGTATCGCGGTCTGCATAGGCCAGCCGCTGTGCCTCGATGAAGTGATGCCACCCCGCGGCCGTGTTGCCCATGGCAGCGAGATCAAAGTTTTCGACGGTACCGAGCACGGACAGAATGGCAATTCCGCCGGATGATGGCGGTCGCATGCCGCAGACCAGATACACCCGATAACCGCCACAGACGGGCTCGAGCCGGTTCGGTCGATAGGCGCGCAAATCCTCGAGCGAGAGCGTGCCTGGCGTCGGCTCACGACGGACGGCAGTCACGATCTCTTCGGCAAGCGGCCCCTCGCGAAAGGCGGCCGCACCGCGCGCCACGATCAGGCGCACGGTCGACGCATAGCGCGGGTTGACGAGCCTGCTGCCCACCGCAAGGGGCGTCTTGCCGTCGGTGGTCAAATACGCCGCCGCCTCGGGCGGCAGCCCACCGCGCGTCACGGCTGCGGTGATCATTTCATTGAGTCGCGGCGACACCGTGAAGCCTTGCTCGGCCAAGCGTTCTGCCGCTTGCCACGGCCGCGCCCACGGCAGCCGACCATGCTCGCGGTGCGCCATCTCGAGCATCGCCACCGCACCCGGCACGCCAATGGAGCGACCCGAACGTACTGCCTCAATGAAACCCATGGGACGGCCGTCGGGGTTCAGGAACATGTCGGGCGTGGCGCCCTGCGGTGCGACCTCGCGACCGTCGTAAGTGATGACATCGCCGGTCGCGGCGTCGTAATGCACCATGAACGCGCCGCCGCCGAGACCTGATGACTGCGGCTCAACCAAACCGAGCACCGCTTGCACGGCAATCGCGGCATCCACGGCGGATCCGCCCGCCTGCAAAACTTCGACGCCTGCATCGACCGCGAGCGGATTGGCGGCGGTCACCATGGCACCCGAGCGCCACACTCCGGCAGGCTTCGCCTCGATCACCGGCGCTGCCGCCAGCGGGGGCGGCGAGGAACTGGCTGACCCCGCGCTTGCACAGCCGGCGAGTACCACCAACGCTGGCAGGGAACACAGCGCGAGACCGCGCCGCAACAACATCGCCCCGCGCATCAAAGCAAGGCCTCGATATCCTGCTCCAGGCTCTCCGGTTTGTCGTTCGGCGCATAGCGCTTCACCACCCGACCCTCGCGGTCGATCAAAAATTTGGTGAAGTTCCACTTGATGCCTTCCGTTCCGAGAATGCCCTTGGCCGAGGTTTTGAGATGTTCATACAAGGGATGCGCGCCACTGCCGTTGACCTCGACCTTGGCAAACATCGGGAAGGTCACGTCATAGTTGAGCGAACAAAAATTGCGGATCTCTTGCTCGTTGCCCGGCTCCTGATGACCGAATTGGTCGCAGGGAAAACCGAGCACGGCAAAACCGCGGTCCGCATATTTGCGCTGCAGCGACTCGAGCCCCTTGTATTGCGGCGTGAACCCGCACTTGCTCGCCACATTGACGATGAGCAGCGCCTTGCCCTTGAAATCGGCGAGCGCACATTCCTTGCCGTCGATGGCACGCGCGGAAAAATCGTGAACTGTAGCCATGGTGTTCTCCTGGAAAAGCGGATCGTAGTCGCAACAATGACTCTCGGCTAGCGCGGAGCCAGTACCCAACGGCTCTGCAATCTGCGGCTGAAACGGGTCGCCCGCTGCGCGTCATCCTGCGGCGGATTTGGCGCGCACACGACTCAGCAAAATGGCGCCGATGATCGCCAGCACCGCAGAGATCACGAACGGCGCCGCTGGTCCCAGTTTGAAGTACACCGGCCCCGAAAGCGCAGGCCCGACGATACGTCCCGCACTGCTCGAGGCATTGAACATGCCCATCACCGCACCGCGCGAACGCGCATCGGCCTCGAAGGACACCAGACTAGTGATGACCGGCAAAAACAAACCGTTAGCCAGACCGAACACGCAGATCGCGGCCCACACCATGGCATCGTTCTGTGCGGTAGCAAACAACAGGAGACCCACCGCGACGCCGCCGATGGCCATCAAAGAAAGGCGCTTTTCACCAAAGCGCTTGACGAGTGGCCCCACGAGACCCGCTTGCCCGACAGCCGACAACAGCGCGAATACCATGAAGTGCACGCCGATATCGCGTAGCGAATAGTCGAAGAGATCACGACCCCAGAACTGGAACACCGACTGCATCGCCCCGGCCGCGATCGCGACAAAGAGCGAGGACATCACGAGACCAATCAGCACCGGATTCGACAGCATGGCCTTGATCGGCGAGACGCCGCTCGCACCAGCTTCGCCGCCAGCACCCGCTGCGCGCTGCGCCTTGGCCTTGCCGATCGACTTGCGCAATTCTTTGGGCAGGCTCTCCGGCAACAAAAAAATCGTGCCCAGAAAGGCGATCGCGGAGAGCACCGCCGAGGCGATGCCGGGCCAGTGCATGCTCGGGATGCCCCCATCGGTACCGAGCAAACCACCGAGCGGTGGACCCACGGCAAAACCGATGCCGAACGCCGAAGCCACGATCCCGAGACCCTTGGCGCGATTTTGCGGATCCGTCACATCGGTCGCATAGGCAAATGCGGCCGCGAGGTTGCCCGACATGATGCCGCCAAAAGCGCGCGCAACCAGCAAAGATTCGAGCGTCGAGGCCGAGGCGAGCCAGGCAAAAGCGAGAATGGTGCCGCCGGTACTCAGAATCAGGATCGGCTTGCGTCCATAGGCGTCGCTGAAGCGCCCCCAGATGGGCGTGGCGATCAACTGGAAGAGCGAAAACACCCCGGAACCACCGAAGGTTTTCCAGAAATCGGAGGCCCCGAGATTTTCGGCAACGAACGGAAACGGGATGGTGGTGATGCCAAAACCCGCGAGGCTGATGAACACGACCAGCCACAACACACCAAGTCTTTTCATGGATTCCGTCCGCGACAGCCGCTGCCGCGGCCAAGATCGATAGCCGAGATTATCCGCGTTGACCGCCCTCGCCAACGGCGACGAGCGCCACCCTCAACCGCGAGCCGGTCGCAAGACGCCGGCGCACGACGCCAGCATGTTGCAGTTTACCGCGCCGCAATTCGATCTCATGGGTGGCGTTGCGCCGCCACTCATCGCGATGATGGCTGGTCAAAACCACGGCACCACCAGCTGCAACGAAGCGCTCGATTCGCGCCTGCAGCCACGCGCGAGTCTCGACATCGATGCCCGCGAATACTTCATCGAGTAACAGCAGTCGCGGCCGCAGTACGAGCGCGCGAGCGAGCAGCACGCGCCGCGCCTGACCATAGGACAACGCACGCAACGGCTCAGCGGCCCGCTCGCCAAGCCCGATTTCGTGCAACAGCGCGAGGGCCCGTCGTCGTTCGGCGGGGGTCGAGGGCGTATCGAGGCCGATGCTGCTGCGCAGTCCACTGACGATGGTGTCGAGCACGGTTTCGCCGACCTGCGGATTGGACTGCAGATGTGGCGCGACGATGGCGCACCAACGACGAAACTCTGCCAGCGGCACACCGGGCTCGATGCCGCGACGCCGAATGCGGCCACCGAGTGCCGGCGGATGATCGCCATAAAGCGCGCTCAACAGCGTGCTCTTGCCCGCG
>Ga0194130_10004023_pt1 | contig 19064 bp, 21 predicted proteins | sample TA2KigsurfametaG_FD_160084 | JGI IMG/M metagenome (GOLD analysis project Ga0194130, IMG submission 160084) | Freshwater microbial communities from Lake Tanganyika, Tanzania - TA2015050 Kigoma 12 surface | ecosystem: Environmental > Aquatic > Freshwater > Lake | place: Tanzania: Lake Tanganyika... | reverse complement strand
TCTTTGTTGAGTAGAACAAGAAGTGAATAACATTAAACTTACTAAGCTAGATAAAATTAATTTTTTCATGTTGTTGTTTAACAGTGGCTTTAGCCATCTTTTTACGATTAGCTTTTTTCTTTTCTCGGTTAGTCATTTTTAATAATTAATTCTCCTAGTACTTCTAGACGTCCTACCTCTCTTTGAAAAGTAGTTTGATCCATTTCTAAAGAGATCTTACTTAAAGTTTCTTTGAATTCTTTTTTAGCAGCTTCAAAATCAAAATTTCCTTTGCTAGCCTTTTCGTAATATGGGAGTTTAACTTTAAAATGGTGGTAAGTTAGCATAGAAGGTCCACCCTTCTCCTTAGCAGTAGTTGCAATTTTTTCTGCACCTTTCATTCGAGTCTCTACAAACTCATCAAATGCTTTTCCTTCTATTAATATATCTGTAAGTTTCATAGTCTACCAGTAACCTGAGAAGTTAGAACTTCCTCCAAGTGATTTCCAATATCGGCCAATATTACAAGACCAGTATCCTGGTTTTGTTCTGTCTTTCTTTTGAGCGCATTTATGACGTGCTGCAAATGATGCTCTAGCGCCTGGTTGTTTAAATTTTACTGCAAGCCCGGTATCACCGAATGATACTTTTTTAACATTTCCTGTTTTAGGATTCTTTACATAAACGTAGAATTTTTTACTTCCTCCACGCTTAGGTTTATTTAGCTGAACCTTCTTTCCTTTATATTCAATTTCTTGTATATAATCTACAGAAGCTTTTAATATTTCAAATCCGTTATAATCAAATGTATCGTTTTGATGCTTAATTGCTTTTCTAAATTTTCCCATATCAATCTTAGCACCAATAGATTCTACCGCTTCTTTAACGGCTTCGTAATCTATCATCTCTTCTATAGAACTAGCTTCGTCTATCTTAGAAACATCTTCTATCATTTCATCTATCCAACATCCGATTTCAAACAAAGGATTATAATTAGGAGATACCATTGGTAGATCTAAAGGAACTGTCATTCCGTTATAGTCTCCATGAGTACCAATATCTGTATTCCTAATTAGATCTTCATCTTCTTCATTTAACTCTACATCTCCATTCTCATAAGCTTCTCTAGCTTCAGTAAATAACTTTATAAATGCTTCAGAAGAGTAACGGTATACATTTTCATGTAATGTTAACCCATTGTCGATGTGATACTGCAGGCTTGGAAGTCCTACTATTTCTCGTAATTTAATCATCTATGTCAGGTGTTAAAAAGTCTTTTCTATAGAATTTACCAAGTACGTTATCATTAATATAGTTATTTCTATACTCTAGTACTTCTTTAATAAATAGGTATTTAGTTTCATAATATGTAAGAAGTTTCTTAGACTTAACAAAACATAAAATCTGCTTAGTAAACTCTTCCTGTTTACCTTCTTTAATCAACTCAACTATTTCTTGATGAGAACCGTAATAAGTTTTCCAGTCAGATTCTTTTATTACTTTACGTTTTCTTTTCTGACCAGCTAAGGGAGGTAATGATCTGTTAAAATACAATACTTTTTTTCCTATATACTTTCTCTCTGTTGGAGTATGAATTACTTCGTAGATGAAACCGAAAGTGCCTTCAGGCATATCACTTATTTCGTTGATAATTCGGCCATCGTAAATCCATGATGGCATAGTTATTCCCATTAGTTAAATTTTAAGATACGAAAATTAAGTACGAATAACAACTGATCCAGAAAAACTTCCGACAAATGTTATTTTAAGAGTATTTACTCCTGTACTTCTAATACCTGCTGGTATTACCGTATCATAGATTCCTGGTTCAACGTACTGGTAAGCTTGAACTGTGGGAAATCTACTATTAAGACTATGTGTTACTTCTAATAGTGTTACATCAGGGCCAATGGCATGAGCAAAAAATGAACCAGAAAATCCAGATAGTTGTGCAGAGCTTGATACTACCCCGTTAGGAAGAGCTGCAACTACACCATTTATAAATTGATTATCTCCTACATTTAGGGTAATTGTTCTAGATGTAGTTAAGTCACCTCCGCCAATAAGACCTCCAATACCAGAAAATGTTACTTCACTATGATCTACATGTCGATTACTAGAAAAGTTTGTAGTTGCGTTATGGTCTACTTGAATAGAACCAGATATAATTGTGGGTTTATTGTTTACATTAGTATATTCTACATACGAGGCTGTAGTTATTCCTGTTAGACCAGATCCAATACCATAAAAAGATCCTGAAAATCCTCTTGATGCGGAGATAGATCCGTCAGGTAAATATACTGAACCTGTAAGTAAAGAATATAGTTGAGGCATATTAGCTAATTCTTATCTGAATAAAGTTACCATTTCTATATAACCCCCCTAATGGTACCCCATTTGCTGCTGCTGCATTATCGTTTGCGTAGTTAAGACTAGATGATACATGGCCTAATACCACAAATCCATTGCTAATATTTATAGCATTTCCGCCTGGGGTTTGATTAATAAAATCAGCCTCACCTCTTATATAAGCTGCTCCTGATATAAATAAAGACCCTGTAAATAAATGCGTATCGTCTATCGTATTACCAAACCTAGTAGAACCGCTTTGGAATACTACTGAAGATGATGTAAATGTCGTATGTATTTGTTCGGCTTGTAAAGTACCTTTAATAACTAATGATCCTGTTATTTCTGTATTAGCTGCTATTCTAAACTTATCTTCTCTGTAGTCGTACTTTAAGTCATTTGATCCTATATTTACAGATCCACTTCTATATATAATTTGTGTATCATTAGCAACACCACCTACAGAAGCTATGTTGATACTCTGCACATTACCACTACTAGCAGAAGTAAATAATGATATTACTTGTCCGCTGAGAGAAGATGAGTAGATAAAGCTTCTGAAGTTATTATCTACTTCTGTATGGGTTAAAGCACTCCCCTTATCGCTTCTTAATGTTATTGCCATTTCTATTTATTTTCTAATTGTACTACTCTTGCTTGTAGGTCTTGAATTAATTTGTTCTGAGTTTTAACAGCTTCAAGTAGAACAGCAGTTAAAGCATTATAATCTACACTTAAGTAACCTTCTTCATCACTACAAACAGCTTCCGGAAGAACTGATTGTATTTCTTGAGCAATAGTTCCTATACCAGGTAGATCGTTCCAGTCATTACGTGTATAACTGTATCCTCCTATCGCATCGATGATATCTAAACTACCCTGAATAGGTTGTATATTATCTTTCAATCGTGCATCAGAGAAAGCTAAAATATTTTTTGAAGCTTGTATTTGACCTATAACATGTAAATCATATTGCGGGTTTTTAGTATTGATGCCAAAACTTCCGGAACTAATATAATGCTGTCTTACACAGCTAGAATTTACTCTTAAACTTCCTGTTATATCGTGATTGCTATTACAATCAACTCCAAAATTAGTATTTCCTCTTACGGTAAAAGGCCCTTGTAGATTCAGGCTACCTGTAATATTTAGACTACCTGTTACATCATGAAAATCGTTTAATGTATCACCCCATTTAGTTGAACCACTTTCGTAAACTACTGATGCATTAACAAACTCAGTATGAAATTCTTGAGCTGTTATTCTTCCAAATATTATAGCATCACCAGTTACGGTTAAGGAACCAGTTATAATAGCGTTACCGTTTATATCTAATGGAGCATTTATTTTTGATGTTGTTGTTTTCTTTATACCTACATATCCGTTTACCGGGTTAAATAAAAAGTCAGGTGCTCCAGCCTGTAAGCTTGCGCTTGCATACTGTACTGACCCGTTTACAGATCTACTACCAGTAGCGTGTAGAGGGATGATATGAGCTGGTTGACTAATTGGAACTAATGTACTACCTGTATAAAATAAGTGTGCAAAATTTACGGTTGTACCACCTGCCCAGTTTTCTTTTGTTAAAGAGCTAGAATAGAAATAGGACCCTAAGTTGGTATCCATTTCTTGATAGGTTAATGCTTGTCCTTTATTTGCTCTAAATGTTATAGCCATTTTTTTTTAAATTTACATGTCAATTTTTACAACAAAAGTCATATCATTATAAAGTGACTTTCTAGTTGGTTGAGCTAGTTTACCTACTGCTATTAACTCGTCTGCGTCATTATATAGACCGACACTTGTTATGTACGGACTAAATGTGCTTTCTATTACATTAGGTAAAATATCTCCAAATGATCCGGTTAATGCACTCGGGTTATGTGTGAAATTCATTTCTGAATCTCTTACCTTACAGTACATATTATATGTATAAATAGGGTGGTTAGATTTCCAGTCAAGGTTTGGACTTAGATAAAAACTGTTATATAATTCTACAACATCAGGATCAGTCAAAATAACTTGTCCGTGACTATAGATAATATCTCCTACTATTCGAACTGGAGCACATGGTTCAGAACCAGAACCAGACATTATTAATCTACCTTCTCCATCGTCAACGATTTCAACTCTATGCTGACTATCTGGTGAATCTATAAACTCTCCGCCTGCAGCTTCTGTTTCTAATACATAAGTTCCTTCGTCCAGAATATAATCGCAAGCAATTTTTCTTACTGATCCAAATAAAGTTTCAAAGGTTTGTATATAATCATTTTGCCCTATATCATCTGTTACAAACCCATCATCAACGTAGTTATCTCTAATTCCGTCTGGTTTTAGTACAAAAGAAAAAGGTACGATATGGGTTCCATAAACTTCTTGAGGAATAGTATAAACGCTAATCTCTTGAATGTTACGAAGATCTCTAGACTCACTTAGATGTAAAGTAGTTTCTAAGTAATTATCATAAGAACCGCTAAATGTAGAATCTTGAACTTTACCGCTATAGTAAAGGTTGTGTATACTTTTATATACTAGTTGCTTATGTCTCTCCTGTACTTGTTGAGAAGGTATAGTAGCATACTGGTATAGATCTTCGTCGTTGAGAAAATATTCTGTCGAACCAGATAAACCTATAAACCTATCAATTGAGTACTCGTTTGTATTCTTAAAACCACGAAGCAAGCTACCGCTTGTATGCCATTGCTTACGAGCGTCATGTACTGTTACATATACATCTTGCCTGTTTAGTTTTTTGTATGTACTCATTCATTAATAATCAAGCTTGATTCTAACTAAAGCCTCTTTCGTAAAGTCTTTTAATAATGGTCTAGATAATTTAGCTACTGCTAAAAGATCGTTATTATCGTTGTATAATCCTACACCTGTAATATAAGATTGAGGAGTATTAATCATTACGTTGTGTCTAATTTCTCCTGAACCCGATAATAAAGATGGATTAGTAGAATAATTAAATTCTGCGTTTCTTGCTCTTACGAAAATAAAATTAGATGAAATTGTCTCTTCTGAATTCAATCTAAAGAAAGCTCCTTTGTTTAATGATAAGAAGAGTTTATTAAGATTAAATCCTGAAACGTTTTTATTTCTATTTGTACCTAATGCAATACCCCCACCTACTGTGTATGGGAGGTCTAATGCTTTACCATTAAGTAAAAGTACACCTACGTCAGGTAAAAATTTACCATATGAACCGGATACAGAATATCCATTAGCGTTAGCTCCTGTATATACAGTACCTCCTGATCCAGATACGATTTCAAATACACGTCCAGAATCTGTAAAAGTTGTGGTCGCAACTACTCTACTATTATCTGTAAGTTTTAACTTCCTATTTCCGCTTCCGCTAATATGAAGAGATAAAGTACCAGGTAATAATTTTTCTTTATATCTTGCTCTATCAACTGCAACTACGTAAAAATGATCAGCAGGTTCTCCTCCGAAAGTAAATTCTGATTCTTCGTCTCCCAGTACTAAGTTTCTATACTGACCATATATTGTTGAAGAAGGAGACTTTCCGGGAACACTACCGTTGTAGTAGAGAGAACCACTACCTTTTTTATCTGCATAAGCAATCGAGAATTGTACTGCTGCAGTAGAGTCTGTAGATGCTGTATTAAATACATTGTAGTAGTAATCTCCTGAAGTGCTAGATACCTGAGTTGAACTGGTATAGAAAGCTGTTAGGTTAATTACATTATTAGACCATAGTGGAGCGGTTACTGATTCAGCACTCACTACTATATCTTCTGTATCAAATCGTTTAAATGACATAATTAGTTAGTTTTTGTAATGGTTACTGGGATTGTTAATCTTGCTCCTGAATCACGGCCTATCACTGTAATAGTAGTTTGAAGTGTTAATCTTGTACCGAATAAAGTATTAATTGTTGTTGCAGTAAGGTTAATAGAAGTTCCTATTACTGTCTTAGAAACGTTAGTTCCTATGGTAGTACTAGTATTTAATCTTATAGCTTCTTCTGAGTTAATACCTACACCGTTAAATGAGTTTAAAACTCTAACGTCTGCTATTGTTGCTGTATAGCCTCCAGCTTCAAAAGTTGTTGTTGCACCTAAGTAGTTTAATGTTTGAGGAGTAATTGCAAGAGAAGCTCCTTGTTTTAAACGTACAGATGAGAATCCTAAATCAAGTACTGGAAGTTTCGAAGTACCTCTTGGTAGAGTTGTTAACTTATATTTCATGATTTGGTTATCATCAGGAAAAGCTTCTAGTAGAGGCATATTTTCTATAGCTTCTCCGTAAAATACAGAACCAGAAGGATGTTGTGGATTATACAGAGTATAATCAATTTCATCGTCAGCAAGAGCAAACTGTGTAATTTTGAAAGAACCATCCCCTCTTGCTAGGAGCTCTCTTCCTTTTTTAGTTAGAATCGCATCTACTGTTACGATTGAGTTGTCTAAATATCCCATTTTTCTTTAAATTATATAATATAAATATCGGTTATTACAATATTCTAGGTTTGTGTTCTTATAATACTCCCTAGATTGTTAGTTGAATGCATTTTATCTTCATCTATAGAATAAATATCTCTATTTGAAATCCTTACAAACCTATTCCCTTCTTCTAAATAAAGTAAATTACTACCTGTAGGGAAAGATTTATTACCGGAAAACGTTCTTGTTTTACCCCCAGCAATCGATGTAGTAACTTGCGGAGTAAAGTATATCTGTCTTATTTGTCTATCTGATATATTTATACCTTTTACTTTAGTAAAATTAGAACCAGATGGATGTATGCTTGCTCTAATAGATACTAGACCTAAAGCAGGATCATTTCCAGGTACGCTTCCAGAAGTTAACCTAGAACCTTCGTATCTAGCATTTATTATACCTAGTGTAGAGTAATTACTTGCCTGTACATCTGCAGGAGTAGCTCTATTTGCTAAAATCTGTGTTAAGTTAGTAGGTAAAATTGGATCTTCATTTCTATCTACCTGTTGAATATACCCTGCTTTTCTTAGTACTGTTGCATTACTTAACAATGGATTATCTACGCTGTTATTGAATATAGTTGATATATATGGATTAAAAATTATTTCAGAAGGATTTTGTATATACTCTTCATAAGTATATTGCGGGTCCTGAGTTGATGAAGGTATTAACGTAGTTGAGTTTCCTAAAGTAAGAATATTATTCGGATAATTTGATGTCTCCAAAATTTTAGGTTGAAGCCTAACATAGAAGTAAGTAGTTCTTCTTACTCTTTCTATAATTTGAACCGTTACATATTTGCTACCGCCTAAATCTGCCGCTTCAGTATATTTAAATGTTACAGTCTGTGCTTGTAGTATAGTCTGTTGTAAATCTAGATTATCTGAAATATACCTAAAAGGAATAGACATTCCTATTATAGCAACTCTACCTACTGATAAGTTAGCAATAGAGGTTGGTAACAGCACGCTACTACTATAGAATACATTTATATTATCTGAAGCTGTGGCTCCTGGGTCTATATTTATAAAATCTAATTCGGTCATCGTTTGCTTTTTTTACTTATTATAGATCAGGTAACTCACCTCCGCCGCCACCACCGCCACCGCCAGTTGGAGCAGGTGCTGTAGGTTCAGGAGTTACTGGGCTAGGAGTGATAGGTTCAGGAGTTACTGGAGCTGGTGTTACTGGAGCTGGAGTAATAGGAGCAGGAGTTACTGGGCTAGGAGTAATAGGAGCTGGAGTAATAGGAGCTGGAGTAATAGGAGCAGGAGTTATCGGAGCTGGAGTTACCGGACTAGGAGTTGCTGGTGCTGCAGTAGGTGTTGCTGTTGGTGTTGCGGTAGGCGTTGCTGTTGGAGTAGGAGTAACAGGAGCAGGAGTTACTGGTGCTGCAGTAGGAGCAGCAGTAGGTGCTGGAGTTACTAATGTAACTGTAAACTGTATTGTACACTCTCTAGGGATAGGATTAGAAGCGTTAATAAAAGTAACTCTGAAAGATAATTCCGGTTGAGATGTTTTTTTAATAATATTTTTTCTATTTAATTCTCCATCAGTAATTCTTATTCTACTACCACTTAGTTCACCATTAAACTTAGGCTCTTGATGGTTGTGTCTAAAAGTCATAGCAGATCCAGAGGGAACTACTATTCTTTCACTATAAGATGTACTTCTTTCTACTAACTGAGAGTAAGTACCGCCATGTGTTCCATTACTGAAAGCTGTATCTATTGAACCTGTATAGTCTTGAAATATTGTACTAACACTTGTAAGTTTAGCTTTGTTTCTTTCTAGTACGTGTGGTTTAATAATTATACCAGTAATTGCTGTTGAACGACCTGGTATAAAGTCTTTTACTATTCTAAATAAAGCATTATCAAAGAAGCGTATCAACCTAATATAATCTATTAGGTCATATCTATTTAAGTCCCCTAGAATTACTTTACGGTGTCTTTCTAAAGAACTATAATCAGTCCTATAAGAATCTCTAGGATCACCTATATAGTCATCGATGTTAAAATTTGAAAATCCTAATACAGCACTTTGAGATACTATATAGTTATCTATATTCTTAGAAGGAGCTAAACCTACTTCAACAAAGTTTAAATCATCTGAGTATTCATATTCTCTTCTAACTATAGAAGTATAATTTGAAAGAGTTTCTCCACCTATAATAGTACCATCATTATCTGTTCTTATCTTTAAAGAAGAGCTATTATGCAGTTGCGTAGGTCCATAAAAACCTGGTCCTATCTTTTGTCCACCTGCAATACCAATCTCTAATATTTGAGAAGGAATACCAAAAGAGTTTATTAAAGCTCTCAAACCTCTTTCTGTTCCTTTTGCTTTAGTAAGAAGAGGTAAGTTATGATAAATTCTTTTATAAACTTCCTTTTGATAATTATCGAACGGCATTGGTTGTAGATATGCGTTCGTTGATCCAGAAGTAATTACTTTATATTCATTTATTTGCTCACTTCCAGATACGTAGGATTCTCCTATGAAAGCGCCGAAAATAGATTCTAGATTAAAGTTAGAGTTATATAATTTAACTCCAAAATTCTCTAAAGTAGTTCTTACTAAGTCTTTTGATATACCGAAATTTATTCTATTATCGGCATCGTATTTATCGCTAACTGCTTTTTGATATATCCAAATATTATCAAAATGCTGAGCTAGCATATTGATGAAGAGTAGGGCAGGGTTATTATCAGTATCTTCTCTTAAAAATACAGGTAATGTGTTTGTTAGTGCATTTAAATTACTACTATCAAAGTTAATAGCTTCTTGTAACTGATCATTATACCAGTTAGTAGCTTGTGCAGTTGAACTAATTTGGTTTATATAAGGTCTTGTAATATTACTCTTAGGCCAGCTATAAGACCCGCTTTCAAAATATAAGAACCTATCGTAATGGTCGAAATTATTTATTATACCTTCAATTAGATTTTCATAATAATCTCTACTTCCTGTTATTCCAAATCTAGTATAACCTGTGTTGTTAATAGTTTGAAGTGAAGATTCGTAAGAATGTACTAAATCTAATTTATATTTGAAATTTCTTAATCTTTCTTCTGCTGAAGAGAAATTAATAAATTCTGAATAATTGCTATGGTCTATGCTTATTTGTGCACTACTTTCCTCAAATAAAGAATATAATTCGTAATAAGAACTTGTAACCGGGTAGCTAAATAACTCATTATAGTTGAAATATCCTGTTGGGTTATTATTATCCTCTATTAACTCAATATCAAAATTAGGACCTTTTAGAGTAGGGTATATAACTTCTTCTGGTATAGTTTCTGTATCTATTTCGAATGAAATCGAATCAGATATGATTTCTACCACTCTAAAAGTATCTTTTATTTCAAACTCATCAGATAAAGGTTCGTATAATTTTAAAGCAAGTGCTTTACCTCCTCTATAGTCTATAAGGTCGACATTAACTCCTAGTAATAACTTATTATCTCCAAAATTTAATCTAAAGTCTTGGAAGTATGATAATGATTCTAGCTTTCTTTTTAAGTCTGCAGTAAATCTAATTAAGTCTAAAAGAGGAACTTCGTTGCTTAAAGCAAGTATTTCTGTTCTATCTGGTGAGATTTCTTCAATGAAAAAGTTACCTTCAAATATAAAATTTTGATCACTATAAAGGTTACTAATGAAATTATAAAGTAAACTTACCTGTCCGAAGCTATATCCCATTTGTTGAGCATCTTTCTCAGGGGATATATTGATTTCAGAAATTTTGCCAGCTTGATACTGTGTATATGTTACGTTCGAATATTCTGGGAAGTATGATTGGACTGAGAATAGAAGTTCATCATTAACTCCGAATGCGTGCATCTCAATCGTATGCTTATCGGGAATAAAGCTACTATTTAGGTAGAAACTATCTACTAGTGCCTTATCTTTAGTAGATAGGTTTTTAGTATAGATCTCTAGTTCTTCAGGAAATCCTTTTGATACTATGTAGTTAGTTTTCGACATTCTGGCTTGCTACTTGTTCTTGTAATGCAATAATCTCAGTTTCGTTATCTAAAATTTGTGCTCTTAAGTTTGTTATTTCATCTAAAAGAGGTTGTATATCTTGAGTCTCTTCATCTAATTTATATAGTTCAGAACTTCGTTTAACCAAATATTCATGTGTACCGGCATCACCGTTAATAGGAATTTCGTAAAATAATTCTTCATAAAGTGCAAAAAAATCTTCTATACTTAACTCAGTATTTTCAGGTACAGGTTGTGTAAAGGTTGTGAATTCTCTCTTTACAACTTTATTGATATGGTCTTTATTATATACCGTTTTTCTAACGGGTACAGGGTTATTAGCCATTACGCACTATTTTAAAAACGTTGTTATTATCTACCACTGTTGTACTTCCATCGAGAGTTGATTTAACTAATATACGATAAAATCTTTCTGGTTGCAACCCTTCCATATAAACATCGAAATAACTTCCGTAATTATCTGCGCTGATCTTAGTAAAGGCTGTATTAAAATCTACTACCATCTCTTCTGTATATTCGTCTCTTAACCCCCAATAAGAAGCTGAAGGTAGCCTATAGTTAGTTAAGTATACAGAACCTGTTGAAAAACTTCTTGTTGGATATTTTGGTCTTGCGTGTATCCTGAATCTCTGCTTTCCGTCATCTACATATTCACCTTTATTATTTGTAATTGCAATAGTTACGTTACTAGTGTTCAATTCAGAAAGAGTACTTCCGTAAGTAGTATCATTCCATCCGAATTCTAAGTAAGGAGGATAGATTGTATTAGTGTTTCCACTGTAGTATTTTAACCGTATAGAGGCTGATGTATTGAACTCAAGATCATCTGAGAGTTTCAATATAAACCCGTTATTATCAATTGTACCAGCGTTGTGTAACTTTACTCCATTAGTAACGTTTATATGGATATCATGATTACTATTTAAACTCTGTAGTTGAGTACTTTCAAGATTGATTCCAGCAGAACCCGTATACCAGCTTCCTCCGCCTCCAGAAAAAACTGAGTTATATGAACCTGTAACCCCGGCTGGCATATCTACTGTAGTAGTAGGAAGAGTCCATCCTCCAGTCTCTTCTCCTAATCTATACGCCCAACTACACCCTGATTCATCGGTTGGTGAGTCCCCAAATTTACCAATACCTTGAGTCCAAGGATCGTAAATAGGATAAGCATCTATATTATATTCAGTCGGTAGTTCATAAGCTGTAGCTAGACTTAAATGTAAACTAGCACTGTAGTTATTACTTCCTATAATATTTGATACAACATTTGCAATCTCTGTAGAATTAAATTTTAATAATGCTCTAGAGGTTTGGCCTACTGCTGACACAGGGTAACCACCGATTTCGATAATCTCATCTAAACCTGCGTTTCCTTTTACTGCTTCCGTATAAATAAATGTATCCTTTTCTGGAAAGATTCTATATATTGCCATTTTATAATGTTGTTACTCGTCCTTGAATATCTACTTCTGGGAATTTGATTTCAAAAATACAAGGGTCATAAGAAGGGTATAATATATTACCCTTTGTTGCTCCTTTTATATCATAAGCATATTCCGAATAGTTTCCTCCTACTTTGTTTTCAAAATGAATCCTCTCTACACTTTGAACTCCTTTTACTTTATCTAATAAAGTATATATACTTGAAATATTAATAGGTTGATTTATTGACCATTTAGAGATATTAAAATAATCTATTAAAATAGTATTACAAGCTAACAATACATCTCTTGATACAAAATTAGGTAATGTTATAATTTCATACTTCATAGCTAAGTTAACTACAAATGCATCTTTAATATTTACTGCATCAGTAAGTAACATGTACTGTGAGAGGTAAGTTTTTAAGTTTTGTTTTAAATTAACTGTTGCAGGTACTACCTGCTTATCAGCATTATAAGCTAGTACATATAGGGATAAAGCTAATGGATTAGAATCATAGGCTCCTCCTAATATGTTAGCATTTGTTGCTTGGTCTTGGGTTACATATACTTTAGATATTGAACCATACAATGCAGGTAAAGATAAGCTTCTAATAGCATAATCCTGTAAAGTAACAGCGCGATTTTGTTCTGAATATGCTCTTAAACTATTCTGTCTCAACTCTTCTACTGTATCTCCATCTCTACCTCCTATAGCAGGAGTAGAGTTATTGAATGTTAATGTATTTGCTTTTGACTGATCTGTTGCAGCTACGGTTACTTGTTCTATGATATTGATAGTATTAGAAGGAACATTTGCTTCTACTCCTCCACCTACTATATATCTAATTGTTAAGGTTGTGTTTGAAGGTGCAATACCGTAAGATTTAGAGAATAAGAAGTTAGATGGATCGTAAGCAAAGTCTAATCTACTTATACCTTGATTTGTTCCCATACCAACATTAGTTGGATCTGGTAAGAATACTTCATCTGTAGAAGCGCTAGTATTTATTCCAGAACCAAATTGAATTTGTAGATTGCCCTGAGATGTCAACCTTGTAACAAATCGTTTAGGTACTTTTTTTAATCTTAATATACTAGGAACTAAGTTTTTATCTGATGCAGTATTAGATTGTGTTTCGTATATAGTATCCTGTCCTAAGAAAGGAACTTCATACCATGTATTACCGTCGCTGTCTGTTATATCTAAGACTCCTGCAATATTAGTATCATCAATAGTTATTGTTAAAAACTTTTCTGCATTTCCAATTGTCTCTGTATAGGTTTTTACTTCTCCTGAAATGGCATTAACTCTTTTTGTAAGTCTATATTCAGCAGGGTATCCATTTGCAATACTGTCAATTCGGACCTCTGTTGGATTCAATGAACTTGAAAATGCAAAATCTACCTTGTCATTTATTATAAACTTAGGATCTCCAAAAGTATTAGCACGTAATCTTGTATTAGGTTGTAAAATTAATGCTTGATTCCAGTTAGGAGTATAATTAGGAGCAACAGCATTTACTTTTTGAGTTACTTCAATTTGTACTTCAGATACGCTAGTTGATTTAGGACGGTACCCCATTAAGTAGGCTAAGTTGTATAAGTTAGCTGGATCTTTTGCGTGTTGTAAGAAAGTTTCTTGAAGTTGTGTATCTTGGTAGAAAGAAAGTACGTCTCCTACATAAGCTGCCATTTCAATAAACATCATACCAGGTGATGTAGGTGAGAAGTCATTGTAGGTATCAGGGAAGTAGTTTTTAGCAAACTCTACAAGTTGATTTCTAAAATTACTAAAATCCCTGTTAATATATTTTATATCTCTTTCTTGATTCATTACTGTTGAATATTAATAATTACTTCATCCTCAATATTACTATCTGTTATCTTATATTTTAAATAGAATTCAATTGAGTTTTTATCTGGGTCTGCTATCAAAGACAGATCTTGAGATTTAACTTTAGGAAAATAAAGTCTAAGCTCTTCTCGTATTTTCAATCCTAATATATTTAATTTTTCTTCTGTTATCTGTTCGAATAACTCAGAAGGTAGACCGCTTCCGAAAGAAGGATTCATGTAACGTTCTCCTTTTCCTGTAAGAAAATAGTTAATTAGGTTGTTTCTGATCGCATCTTTAGTAAGATAATTTGAGTTAAAGACATTACCCCCAGAGAAAGGAAGATTAATACCTACAGCTTTTCTAGGTTGTCTATCTAACGGGTTTATCTTTTTTACATCAAATGCCATTATACTTATCCTTGACGTTGTTTATCTTTTTGGTAAGCTGCCTCTAAAATAGTTTTTGCCTTACTAATGAAAGGTAACTGACTTAAATCAATACCTGGTTGATTACCTGCCCCTACACTTACTTGATGAGCTACAGAAGAAGCCATATTAGGCATATAAGCTCCTTCCCCCATAATTGCTTTTGCGTCAGCAGAAGTCATAGAAGCTTTTGTCATTTGTAACATATCTTCTATAGGGTTGCCTGTTGGTTTAAACTTTTTCTGCTGAGGTACTAAGTGAAGATTATGCTTCTTCGTTCCGGTAACTCCTTCACCAACAGCTGACGATATCATTGGTTTTAAATCAGTAATCTGCTTAGTACTTACTTTCTGTTCAGTCTTTAATGTAGAAGGGGTACTAGCAATCTGAATAGCTTCAAGTAATACTTCTTTGAGCTGTTCTTTGAATGCCTTCTCTACTTCTTCACGTATAACTTTCCTAAGTTCTTCTAGTTTCATATAAATAAATAGTTGTGTTATTAAAGTTTGTTATTGTAATTGGTCTAGTCTAAATCTGATTTCACGGACAAGTACATTTACATCGCTTGCAAAAGATGGTTGTCCTTTCATGACTATAATACCCTGATCGTTTCTTGCTATAGCAAAGCGTCTTTTTGCTATACTAGGTGATGCTGTATCGTCAATTACTTCTATCAAAAATTCCCTTCCATTTCGAGCTTTATATAAACCAACCTGAGCTGGTGATAATTGTATTTTGTAGTTGTTGAGATTCGTCTTAATATCATCGAGCAAATTTTTATTTACTAAACTTGTATTAGATAGTCTATTTAAAAGATCTTCTAGTAACTTCTGAGTATTAATTTCATATAACTCCCAATCTAAACCTGTCAAAGGATTTAGCCAAGTATCAAGTCCATTTTTTGCACGATTATTAACAATGTATTTATTTCCATCCGAACCTTCTATAATATCTCTTCTTTCTTCTGTATGTATATAAATCGTTCCAGGTTTATAAGGTCCTCTAAAACAATTCTTCCCGTAATTTCTACCGTCCTTTATACTATCAGCATATTCAGTAGGATCTATCAAAGTCTCTTGAACAAGCCTAGGTACAAGTCTAGAAATTACAAATTTATCATCAGCGTCTATAAGGCCTAATTTTTTTAGTTCATCTGGAGTAAGACTGTCTTTCAATTCGTTTTCTATAGAGCAGAAAGCTATAGGACTATCTAATGTACTCAACTTAGTATTAATATCATTCATTAAGTTATCATAAAAAGTAGTATCTACAAGTGATTCAATTCCTTCTACAGTTTCTTTTGTCTGTTTAACTAATTCCCTAAGTTTATTTATTAAATCTGAATATTTGTTAGATATAGAAATAGGTAAGCCAATACCTGGAGGTACTGCCTGTGGTATAGGTAGTACTAGTAATACTTTAATTAACTTATCTAAAGTATTGATAGGGGGTTTTAATTTATTTGGTAGAGCTTTATAAGTATCTATAATCTTTCTAGAACGTTCTGTAAGATCGGACAAAGTTTGTTTAGATTTAACTAACTTGTCTAAAGTTTGCTGAGATGGGCATCCATTCGCTTTAACAAAAGTTGATATTGTAGATTGAATTTTAGCCTGTACTTTATCTTGTAGTTGGGCTTGTAATCCTCCTATCTTACTTCCTATAAAAGCGGTTACTTTAGATTCTGGTATAGTTACAAATGACATACTATTCTGTAAAGACTTTTTTAGATTTCAATTCGTTTAATCGAGCTTTCAAAGGTTTTAATCTAGCAAAAAGAATACCACCTTCTTTTTTTAACTGTGCTACTGCTACTGGGGGTGTAGGTTGTAATCCAGAAGGTGAAACTAGAAAATTAGCAAAGTTTTCTACTGCTTTTAAAAAATCTTCTAAAAGGTCTACAGTATTTTTTCCTAGTAGTACTGGTTGAGCACTAAATGCAACTGCTGTTCTTGCTTTTTCCCCCAAGTAAATTTTCTTAGCATCTAAGCAAACGTAATCATCAGCATCTATATTCACCGATACACCGTTTAATCCTACAGATGATGCTGCAGAAAGTAAAATTGACTCCTCTTTTGCATTAAGAAATAAACGTCCACTATTAAGTATTATCTGAGGTTTCGCATAAGCATTAGCTGCTTCTGGTATTTTATCGTATGAAAGTCTCTTTTTATTTGCTTGTTGTAAAGGTATTTGATGATAACCTGTAAAGTATAAAGAACCAAAGTTCTTATTTACATCTTCGATGATACCCTCGAATCCACTCTTTGATGTAATTTGTCCATTAGCAATGAGAATTAGAGGTTGTCCATTATTCTTTGAAGTAGTTAATGGATTATTAACGTGTTTTGTTCCTGTAAACCTTATTGACTGACCTTGGCGACCTTGAAGTATAAAATCTCCTGGATAGCTGATAAGTGGATTTATCTTACCACTCTCTTTAAAATCTTTTCCTAAGAGTACTTTCTGGTAATTAGGGTTTTTGGTATTAGGAGAAGCATTATGTTCTGGAGCATTCCAAACATTTATTATACGAGTCCAGGCTTTCCTATTACCTTGACCTGATTCGCTTGTTGCAGCAGGGCTCGATTCTATAGCTATAATCTCTCCTAGGAGGGGTATTTCTTTAAGCCTAGCATTACCTTGATAGGCAAAAGGAGGATCGCTAGCTTCGTCTGGATCAACGTCACCGGTTCCTTTAACTGTTACATAGAAACATCCATTAATAGCTAGAGCGCCACCCATTTTCTTATACTGTGGGTGCTTATCGGTTAGAATAATGTCAAGAACACGTCCGAAAAAGGTACCTGAATTACTAGAGGATCCTTTTCCACCGCTACCTGCTCCCGCACCCGTACCTACTCTACTGGTTGCCATTATCTTCTTCTTCTTTTACTTCTTTATTCAATGTTTCCGCCTCTTGCAATAAGTCTGCTAATTCTGATAAGTCAAATTCTTCTCCACCTTTTCCTTGTCCGGATTCAAGTCGTTGAATGATAGTAGCTAGTTTAATTAAAGCTTCATCATTCTTTACTCCGATCTCCATATATTCTTTTATCATAGGAACTACTAATGTAGCATCCCCTATAGACTCAATCAAAGGTTTCAATTCAGCAATCAAAGCAGTAACTTGCGCACGGGTAGATTTAGAGTTGGTATGTATCTCTTGAAATAAATCAGAAAGAGAAGTTTCTCCAAATATTTTTTTGTCTAAACTCATACTGTTTTTAATAATAAATAGGTTAGTCGAGAATATTGACCACTAATCCGTTCTCGCTATACTCATAGTACTTATTATAAAACTCAGATTTCAGCTTAGATATTACACGGGTAAGATGAGGAGTTTCACAATCAGTCATCTCTCTAATATAAATATAGAGAGCTTTCTTCTTAAAAATATCTAGATCATGTCTAGTCTTAAAGATTGTCAATACAGCATCTGCTATTTTAGCTTCTTGTTCCTTTGGAAAAAACTCTTCTATTTTCTCATACATGTCTTCAATCCAACGATCTAAGAAAACTGATAATGACATCCTAAACTTACCATCTACTTCTAATTCTGGTTCGTAAGATTCTTCTACATCTGAAAAGGAACCAATTTGTTTTAGCTTCTTATAGTTTTTATTGTTATAGTTGATTAACCACCTTTTTACAATCGTACCGAAGTAAGAATATGCTTTTGCTCCATTAGAAGGGTCAAACTTCATAATCTTCTCTTCTAGTAAAACAGAAACGATCTCATGCTTGAGATCTTCGATATGTTCTACATCAGTATAGTAGAATTTAAAAGTATGGATTATATTCTCTGCCAGTTTATAAAACGGCATGTAGATATGATCGGTAAAGACTCTTGCCCTTAGAGTTGGGTCTGTGGAGTTATTATAAATTACTATATAGTCTTCTGTCTCTTTAGTAAAATAATTACTCTTTGATTTCGATCTTGCCATAGTTAGTTGGGAGCATATATCGGTTTAGCTCTTCTTGTACGTTTTGTAGTTGTTGAAAGAAATAACCGACCTCATCGTCTGATTGAAATGATCCATTTTCATCTAACTTCTGTAGGTGCATTTTTGACTCTGCAATAATTGCCGAGATCTTGTTTAGATAATCGACTTGGTCTTGTACTATATCTTCATACTTCTCTACTTTAACAAGAAGATTGTAGATAGCAAATATAGACACACTTAAAAGTACTCCTAAAATCACTATAGCCCAAACCATATTATAAATTTTTAATTAAATTTGATAAACCTTCTGAGGAGTTAACCGGACGCCCTGTAGTAGCTTTTGCTTTCTGTACTTTAGGCTCGGTACTTCCTCCTTTATTTTTCCACAAGTCATATTCTATTTTAGAAGCCATAAAGTCTGCCGAATGTAAAATATTAACGATATTAGTTCTCATTCTAGAATCTGGATTATTGCTGAAGAAATATGCTTCATTAGCCTTATCAAATACTCCATCATGTAATCTAATACCTAAATATTCGTTATGAGTTAACTTAATTCCGAATTTCTGTAAGATGTAGAGTGAGCGATCCGGGATCAGCATAAAAGCGATAGCAGG
>Ga0194130_10004021_pt1 | contig 19075 bp, 31 predicted proteins | sample TA2KigsurfametaG_FD_160084 | JGI IMG/M metagenome (GOLD analysis project Ga0194130, IMG submission 160084) | Freshwater microbial communities from Lake Tanganyika, Tanzania - TA2015050 Kigoma 12 surface | ecosystem: Environmental > Aquatic > Freshwater > Lake | place: Tanzania: Lake Tanganyika... | reverse complement strand
GCAAACAGAAACCGCTCACTTGTGGCGATGATTGATTTATTCTGAGTTGGCGCATTGGTGATTAAAGATGCCCTGGTGCCAGCCCCCAAATCCCATTCATAAATCTTGCCTTCATCAGATCGGCAAGCCACCAAATACTCGCCCCAGTTATCTACTGCCCATGTGCTGGCTTCCAAAAGACCAGCCGAATTTAACTGCGGGCGCGGTGTTCCATAAAAACTAGCACCATAAGTCCAAACGCCATACCCAACCGCGTTTTCGCTATCAACACGCCCCCCCGAAATCTCATAGGCGTAATTGGCGCTCCCCTGATTGGTTTCAGTGGTGGAGGCGTTGGTAGAAGCCTGTACCGTGTAGGTAGAAGAATTGGTGACAGTGACAATGTAATCACCAGAAAGCGTAATCCCACTAGAACCAATCGCGGTGCCGGAAGTAAACCGCGCTGTGTCGCCAGTCACCAAGCCATGCGAAGCATCAGTGACTGTTACCGTAGGTGAACCAGAAACCGTGCTGAAGGCATTACTGAGCGAACCAGTTTCCCGAATCGGCGTGATGTTCTGTGGCGGTGTATTAGCCTTCAGCCCATACAACTTAGCCGCACCGCCGGCCGCTGCCCAAGCAGTCCCATCATTGGCGCGCCAAGCATGAAGGCCGCGCATTACGCCAATGACCTGAATATCTAAATAAGACCCGCCAGAAGCATACTGGCGTTTTTCCCAACCGCCAACAGGGCGCAGCGTTCCTTCAGTCCACCGCACCAGATTGGCGTCATACCAGCGATTAGAGGCTTGGTATTGTGTGCCTTGGCGATAGACCCCAGGCGGTATTTTCAGAGGGATATAAGGCATTGCCTACACCATCACTTGCCGCGCTTGAGAAAAGATTGCACCGTCTTGGTTTCGTAAATCCGAATGATAGTCCAAACGATTGTGAACCCCGCCGCAATAGCCGGAAGAACCTGGGCTAGCGTCCCGATAACCGTCACGACACTCACTGCATCCATCACACTCTTTGCCGCTTCGTGGCTATCTATGGCCATAACCCTATCCTTCAAGCATCTTGTGGCCACTGGCCGCTAATAGCATCCTGCCGGTGGCCTCATTGGCCCGAACCATCTCATTCCTGAAACTCTCAACCGCCGCTCCGGTCTGACGCTGTTGCTGGCTGTTCTCAATCATCAGAACCGGCATCCACGCCATAGCACAGGCCCATTCATCCACTTCTTTGCCGGTGTTTGGGTTTGTTCCACGCACCTGAATAAACCACGCGCAATCCAACTTGCGACAAGGCTTAAAGCCATCCAGCGGGCAGTTATGTTGCGGTTGGATTTGCATTAGTTTTTAGACGCCATGATTACATCAACATAGGCGACAGCTAAATCAATAGATGTGCCAGTAAAAGTATGTGTATGGGAGCCGCCACCACCAGTGGCGTTAGTAGTAAATGTGTGATCATGCGCCCCAGCATTACTCGTGATAAATTGATTGGTTCCGCCAGCAGTAAGAATATAGTTGTTTGTGTTGCCATAGTTGGCGCTTGCCGCAAAGCCGCCGCCTTCCCCGCCAGAACCAGAGGTGCCGTGGGTATGATTGCCAACATAACTTGTTGTGCCAGTATGTGTATGGCTTGGGATTTGTGCTGCTGTAAGCGTGGTATCTCCAACTGTGCCGGAAATGGTTTGCAAAGCGAAAGCTGTGGTAAATGCAACAGACCCACCAGAACTGGCGGCGCCAGAAACAACACGCAAAGCCTTATTGTCATGCGTGGTGAGTTTGGTCCAACCAGTTGGCGCGGCAGTCTGAGCAAACACCAAAACTGTTCCAGATGGGAACGCATCCACTGTGGCGGTTATCGCAGGCAATGTTAGCGTATTAGTGCCAGCAACCGCCACTGGCGCCACAGTAATTGTGCCAGATGTAGAACCATTTAATTTAAAAGAACCAGTAACATTCAAAGTCTTACCAGCACCAACATTCAGCCCAACACTAGTGCCAGCGCCAGCCGCCGCAAAAATGGCATCAATCTGATCAAGATCGGTGTTTAACTTACCGCCCCAGCTATCAGCAGAAGCGCCAACTTCCGGCTTGGTAAGCCCCAGGTTGGTTGTGGTGGTATCAGCCATTTATTGCACCCTTGTCCAAACTTCAGACCCGGCAGCAACCGGCGTCCATGTTGTAGCAGAATCCGCCGCCTCGTTCCAGATTTCCGTGCCGTCTGGGATATTATCCCACTTGAATATCCCAGTGACCACCATGGTGCCAGAGGCATCAATAGGAACCATAGCCAGGTGAATGCGCTGGCCATTAACGGTGAGTTCGCCAAAAGCCTCAATCTGCACCGCAGACAAGTAAACCACCTCAGCCGTGGCAGTCATTGCCCCCGCAGCCTGGATATCAACCACCCCAGGCTGGATGCGTTGCCCAACAACCGTGACATCCCCAGCAGCCTGGATATCTACTTGCCCAGGTTGGATACGCTGCCCCAGCACATCCAGAGTGGCAACACCATCAATCTGAACCGCACCCGCCAAAATGGCGTTAGCGGAAACCGTCACATCCGCAACCGCGTCAATCGCAACCTGGCCATCAACAATCGCCCCACTAAGAGCCGCAAAAGGCGTTTCTGCGAATGTTGAAAAGCCAAACATCTGTTACTCCGCAGGCGCTATCGTGAGTTCGCCCGCCGCCACCAGGGCCATTATGTTGGAATAGTCCGTGTTGGCTGGATCAAGCGGCACGAAGCTGGTCACGCCAGCGATGTCCACGCGGATGCCTGCGGGGTTGCCGGACAGGTCGTTGTAGTATTGGGCGTTGGTGTACATGGCTCAGAGTTCCGCGCTGGCTGTCATTGCGGAAATTTCCACCGACACGCTGTCATTCGCCAGCCCAGACGTCGCCGCGCCGTAGAGGTTGGCGTTGTTGCCATACGTACTGAACGTCCCCGCCGACACCGTGCCTGAGATTGTTGGGTTGGCTCGCATCGTCACAGGGTAATAGCTGTGGAAGAACCTTACCGTGCTGCCTGTGTTGGACAGAAACATCCGCTGTGTCGCTGCCACGCCGCTTTGCGTGCTGGTCCAGTAATAGCGTTGGCACAGCGCCAGTTCCTGCCCGAACAGCCTCCGCTCAAACGGCGTGGCCGCAGTGCCGACTTCGAGTTGGACGCCGGTGACGTAGAAGGTCGCGCCGTTGGTGGCGATGAGGTTGGTTGCGCCGGTCGCGCCCACAAGATTGCTCCCAGCCCACGCGCCTGCTGTACCGCTGAGAGTAGAGCCTGCCCCCAAACTAAAAATAACTTGTGGCCCTGAAGTGCTGTCTGTAGCCCATGTCCCCGTTGTGTCGCCAGCGACCGTGACGGTCTTGTATTCCCAAGTGTTTGCCGCTGATATGGAATAGGTAAACGGATAGCTACGGTTGACAGCGCCGTTGCGAAGCGAACCGCTATACGTGCCGGTGACGCTAGAGCGAACCCAGAAAGACAGCGTGACGGTCTGGGCACCCGCAGCGCCCCAACCAAAATCGGCGCAGTTAAAGCCCTCTATGTACTGGGCAAGAACATAGTTTTGGGTAGACCCAAGCGATGCGTCAGCAGTTGTAACCGTAACAAGAAGGGAGTTTGTAAAACCAGTTGGCGCTGTTGTTGACCGCTGTATCGTAAACACGCCGTCAGATGCTTGGCCAAAGCCAAACCAGCGGTCAAGCGCGTAAGTAGCTGCCGCCGCGTTGATTGTAACGCTCGCCCCAGCATTCCTTTGGTCGATCCGCATGTCGCCGTTGATGATGCGGTTCCGCAGGAAGCTGCTCGATGGTATAAGCGCGCCGCTAATATTAACATTGCCAGACACATCTAGTTTTTGCGCTGGCGAACTTGTCCCAATCCCGACGTTGCCGCTGCTATCCAGCACGATGTTGTTGCTGGCGCTGCTGCCATGCTTGAGGTTAGTGGCCTGCAACGTGGACATGATTAAACTCCTAGCGCAACCTTGATTTCATCTGGCGTAGCAGCGGCTTCGATCTGATCCTGCATGGCAGCATACTTAGCACGAATAGCAGCACGGGCAGCTTCTGCCGCCGTATTATCCGCGCCAGGAATTTGCTTCATAATGATCTCATCATACGGTTTGAACTCTTCCGCACGGGCTGCACGGCGTCGGTCGTGAGCGATGGCCTTGGCCTTTTCGACGTTAATCGTGATCATTCTGAGTACTCCCAGGCTGCCCTAAATGTCCTGTCAGTTGGAACATTAGCAACATCAACGATCTGCCATGGCTTACCAGCTGGAACATCCTTAGCTGCCAATGCTTCTAATGTGTTACCTTCCTTAGCTAGCCACTCAGGAGCAGGAATAAGGATGGCGACTCCACCATCATCAGTCGGGTAGATTATACGCTTATCGCTCATTTACATTTTCTCCTTTGATGTATTTATTTTGAGGTAGATGATACGGGGGTTGTTCATGGGGGTTCTCATCGGAAGATGGCGACGAATATATTGCCAGAGTCAATATTAGCTTGAGATTGATTGACTATCCCAACTATGACAAATTGTACGCTTCCTGTAGCAAGGGTTTCAATTCGCTCGCCTGTTAAAGAATACCCGGAAGCTCCACCAGAACTGGCGGTTACAGAATAATTTACATCCGGCATCGCATTCGTAAAGTTTACTGTATAATTGCCCGTGCCGTTGTCCGTGATGCTCGACACGTTACCACTGGCTCTAATTGCAACAACGCCAGTACCGTTAAAGTTCACCCACGCCCGGCAGCCATACGCCACGGTGGCGGAACCGTAGCCGGAGTTGAACGCAAGATTTCCGTTTACGGTAAGAAGGCTACCCGGCGAACTTGTCCCAATCCCCACGTTGCCGCTGCTATCCACCCGCATCCGCTCAGTGCCGCCTGTCGCCACAGCCACCGTATCCGCAGCCGGGAAGGTAATACCCGTATTCGTGTCCGTACCCTGCACAGCCGGGGTGGAGGCAGAGCCGTCAACACCCGCGATACCTGTGGAGCCTGAGATGGTGATTGGCATTACTTTGCCTCCAATGCGTCAAGCTGTTCCTGCGTCGGTCGCGGGTGCGTGGGGTGGTTCCAGGCGGCGATGTAGTCGCCACGGCCATCGCTGTCGTTCTGAAGCCGGATGACGGTTAGGAAGTCCTGCATCGTCAGGTCGGGGTAGATCGCCATAATGCGGTCGTAGAGGGTCATCAAGCACTCCTTACTAACGATCCAGAAAACCAACTAAGCGACTGACCACTATTAAATCTAACAGTGCCGCCAGCAGTAATGAATCCATAAACCTCAACATAATCGGTACTTCCGTTTAAGTAGATTAGTGCTGAGATTGCTGATTGAAAAAACGCCGCATTCCCTGATGATCCAAAATTGATTTGACCACCACGCTTAAATTCAGACCCATTCTTAAAAACAGTTAAAACACAACTTGGTGTAAATGAAGTTGATTCCATATTTACCGACGTATTGATTTGATAATACCCAGCAATAGTTGGAGTGAATCTGTAATTTGTAGAGTTGTCATAATTTCCATTTGTATCAAACTCTTCAGTATTAAACTGAACTTTTGTATAAGTGCTTCCCGTAATTGTTTGATTAGCGCTTAAATATACTCCGAACGCCGGGCCATTGCCCGCCACGCCAGACGCCAGCATGGCCTGGGACACAACAGCCGTGCTTCCCGTCGTCACAACATTGCCGGTAGCCGCCGGGAACGTAGCCGTAAAATCACTCGCCGTGCTGGGTGTGGTAAGGGTGACGGAACCGCCACCTGTGGAGTTCAGCTTTACAGGCATCTTAAACCACCGTCCATGTGCTACCTGACGGAACCGTGACGGTTACGCCGGAATTTATAGAAATTACACCTGCCGTCATGGCGTTGTAATTGGTTGGGATTGTGTAGTTTGCGGATACTGTTGTGGGGTTCACAAAGAACGTGCCTGCCACATCGCCGTTGGCTTGTATTTTCGAAACAGGGGTGGTGGTGCCAACCCCAAGCCGGTCATTGGTGTTATCATAGAAAAGGTTGGCATTGTCTTGGCTGTAAACGCCAGAAGCGCCGGCAAAGACAATTGAGCCAGAAGTAAACGCGCTACTGGTTCCAGTGCCGCCATTTCCCACAACCAATGTGCCAGCTAACGTCACCTCACCATAAGAAGCAGTAGCTGGCGTCAAACCAGTCGAACCACCACCAATGGAAACAACAGTACGCGTCGCAGGAAGCGTAATAAACACATCCTTAATACCGGCAGCGAAATTTACCGCAGCCCCGCCATTAGCAGATGAAAGAATTGTGGTCCTGGCTAAAGTAGAGGGTGCTGTAAACGTGCCAATACCAACTTCCCAATCAGTCCCGCTTTGCTCAACAATTGAATAATAAGTGGTATCACTGCTGCTGAGAACAGAAGCAAACGTGCGAAACTTGGATACCGCACCGTCAAGCGTCAGATTCCCCGTGCCGGTAGTGGTTGTGGTTTCCCGAACCCGGTCAGCAATAACAAAAGCCATCAGCTTTCACCTATTCCAGAGTGATATCAAGATCACCAGCAGGGATACGGAACACATCGCCTGAAGCAATTGTTTTGGCAGAGGTCAATTCGCCATAGGCCAGCAAATTACCTCCGGTAACAGCGTCAAAAATACCAGCGTAAGTAACTGTTCCCCAGGTGCCAGTAGCCGTGTCAAACTCCACCGCCGCACCGTTTGTACTGAGATTACCAGTGGTGGTCAGCGCCACAATCTTGCGATTGTATCCGTTCCCAGAAATCTCAGTGCCACCGCCGCCCTCGCCAGGCGCAGCCGTGAACAAGCCTACATAAAGGCTGGCTGACGGCGAAGAAAAAGCCGTGCCGCTGAATACATACGCCATTATCTTGTTTTCAAGATAATTGGTGAAAGCGTTGGTGGTCATTATCCAAAACTCCTTGCGCGCATACGGAGAGAACTTGTCGCCATCCGGCTCCGCTCATCGGAAACCTTCAGATCATCAACTAAACGCTGATAGATCGCCGCCCAAACGCTCAGGCGCTGATCATCCTGTAAATACGGCGCTGACTGCAATAGCGCGCCATAAAGGTAGATATCCGGCGAATCCACCAGAAGCCAGTTACTGGTATTCCCAGCCGACAAAGCTGGAATCTTGGCATAATAAGTTAATTCACCAGTATATGAGTTGCTATCTGGGGCTGGGATCACCTGAAACTGCTGCCCAATCTGCGTATAGTAAACCGGAAACCCACTCGCCCCAAAATCAGATTTCAACAATGCCGCCTGGTCGGGTGAAACAAAACTCATCACCGTAATCGGGTTGCTGTTGATCTGATAGCGGATGCTCTCCAGCCAATCCGCCGGCATCGCGCTGTATTCTGTATCGAGCGTGGCTGTGGCTCGCTCCACCATCTTCCGGTGACGCAGCGTCCGATTAAACTGCGCCTCCGCCAAAGTAATGAAATCAGGGATCACCGCAGACAAATCTGAGCGATTGAGCCAATCCCCCACAGCAGTCTGTAAAGTGCTATAGCTGGTGATCGCCATATCGAACCCCTATTTGAACCCTATACCCTACCAGGACGGGTGCGGAAAAACCTATTATCAGGATCGTTCAGCCACTTTTTCATGGCCTCTGGATCATCTGCAATACCACGCGCCTTGAGATCATAATAAACACTTAGCGGGATGGAAGCCACCTTGTTCCATTCGCCATACTTACCATGATCCTCATTAAATTCGCGCTTATTTTCATCAACAATATTGGAAACTTCCTGGCGTTTCTCAATAATCGCCGTATCAGTGCTTTCATCGTAATGAAAGACCGATTTAATATTGGTAATCGGATCAATACTCAGGATTTTCTCAGCCATCTTTCACCTCAAAAGTGGGGCTGGCAGTTACCCGCCAGCCCCTGTTTTATCACGAAGTGGTCAAATCGGCCACAATGCCGTGCGCCGATTCTTGGCGCACCATCAGGCCGTACTCGCAGACCATCATACGCTTTTCGGCATCGCCGGTCTTCGCCAAGTCCTTGGACTGGATCGGACGGAGGATCGAAACCGCCGCGTATTCCGGGTTCAGCACAAACGCATCCCGAGCCCGCTGGAAGCGGTTGGGGACCACAGTTACCGCACCGAAGTCAGACACATACACATCGGCGGCACCAATGATCGTGGCTGGCTTCGGAGAAGCCTGGTTCCAACGCACCTGGGCAATACCCGCAAACGCGGAAACCGCCTGCTTGTTGAACGCGCCGACCATCAGCACCTTTGGAGTGCTGCCCTGCGTCCAAACGCCAGAAATGACGGTCTTCAGCATAGCTTCCGTGAAGGCGCGCTGCGTACCATCGGTACGGGCCGCGTTCACCACGCCGCTGGAGACAGTCGGATCAGCGCCGCCAGTACCCTTGGAAGTGTTGGTGCGGATGAATGCCGGCAAGCCAGCGGTCACGCGCGCCGTGGTGGTGTTACCCGCCGTGGCAGCGTTGTTCGCTAGAAGCACTGCTTCCATGTCGCGCTTCAGTTCCGCGCCTTCCTTGGCCATCTGATAGGCCAATTCAGAACGGCGGCCAGCCTTATCCACGCTCTCCATGGTGTCGGAGATCACAACCGTCTTACGGCTGATCTGCGTGTAGTTACCAAGACGCGAGGTCGGGGTAACCGCGTCAAAGGAAGAGATATCATCACCTTCCAGCGCCGCGTTAGAGGCATTCGCCGCAGCCAAGCTGTCCGTCTGCCACTCGAAGAACGTGTTCTTCACGTTGGTACGGGCGACATTTGACTGGAACGGGGTTTCTTCCGGCGAAATGTTATAAATCACATTCGCCAGGTCTTCACGGATACCCACCGCGCTGTAACGCGTGAAGGTATTTGTAACAATTGCCATAACTCAATCTCCTTGATGTGGCCTAGAGTATAGCTGCGAAAACCGCCGCAGCATCGGAAACAGTCCCGGTTTTTGCGAGACGCTGCTTTGCACGAGTCACATCATTCATACTCTTAGTGCCGGGTGCCACCGCAGCGGAACCGGGTTTCACCGGCCTTGTCGCTATCGGTTGCGGCTTTACTGACGCCTGGGCCTTACGCTGGCCCTGATCATAAAGCATGGCCTTCCGCAAAATTGAAACGTGTTCAGCCTTGTGCAGAGAGTTGATTTCAACCTCATTCAACCCCTGGTCCACAAGCCAATTACGCAACTGCTTCTTGCCTTCAGCCGCCACCTTCTCATCCTTCCATTCAGGAATGATCTCAGGCAACCGCTGCGCTTCATTAACCAGTATAGCCTTCATCTGCTCGGCAGTTTGCTGGTCCAGCGCCTGCCCGACACGCTGTTGCTCGGCTTGAATAGCCGCCAACTTAGCTTGCCGATCTGCCTGCACCTTGTTCCATTGACGCTCCAACTTGGTAGCATGAATGGGGTCTTCATCATAAAGACGATCCCAATCAGGCTGCTGCTCAAGCTGTTGCGTTGCCTGCAACTGCTGCTGAAGTGCATTAAGAAGTGTAGAATACTGCGCTCGCTCTTGCCGAATGGCTTCAGCTTCAGCATGGAACGCCTTGCGTTCTTCCGCCAGTTGCTGGGTCTTTCGGCTGTAGTCCGATTGCCGCGAATAACCGCGCTGCAATTCGTCCAGGGTAACCTCAACTTCCTCGCCATTCACCTTAACCTTTAAGGTGGTTGGCAGCCGGGGTTCCTGTTCTTCTTGCTGCTCAGTTTCTTCGCCTTCATCGGTTTCCTCAACAGCTTCTTCCGTGGCCTCGGCCTCGGTTTCCTCTGTCTCGGTGCCATCAGCTTGCGCCTCTGGCTGCTGCGCCTCGCCTTCCTGGGTGTCACCTTCACTGGTGGCCAGCAAATTAGCGATGGCATCTTGTGCCTGGGGTAATCCGATCCCGCCTTGCGCGGGGGTGCCGGTTTCAGACATCAAATCTTCCTTTCTAATATCGCTTTTCAGCGAGTGAAGCGGCTACTTTTCCACTATCAATAGTGGCTTGAAGTATCCGCAGAAACTCTTTCACCCCACGCATGGTGGCATGAATATATTTCTGATCTGCCTCAAACTTGGCCTCCCGCCACTGCTCGAACAAATCACGTTCCACCAACTCCACCGCAGCCTTTAGCGTGGGATCATTCATCAGCCGCAAGGCATCATTGCCGGCGGCAATCTGCTCCGAGAGACTAGACAATCTGGCCTCCCATGCCACCCGGCATCATATTCGCCCCAACAACTTGCGGGGCAGCCATCTGCTGACGCTGTATAGCCTGCGCCTGGCGCATCATCTCACGATCACGCTCCATGCCAGCACGGATTGCCGCCACATCAATCTGGGCGCCATACCGCGCCTGCATCTCTGCAATCTTCACCATCAAATCAGCTTCATACTGATCGCGCTGCAAATCATCCTTACGGACCATTTCTTCGCGCTTCAACTCCAACTCCGCCGCTTTCTTCTGAATATCAGCTTGGATCGCCGCCATCTGGGCCTGAGCCAGCAATTCTTCCGGCGAAGGCTTCGGCGGTTCCTGCGGCGTCTGTGGCATCATGGCGGGATCACTGAAGAACGTATCCACATCCTTAAAGCCAGACAGCGCCAATATCTGCGCCAAAGTATTCCGATACTGCGCTAGGCTCACCAGGGGATTACTTATCCCGGCCTGCTGCAAAATCTGCTCCTGCTTTTGCAAAATGGTGGTGAGAACCGCAATCTTGTTCTCATCCGTGCCACCGCCAAGCGCCACATTCACAATAACATCCATGTTGCTGTCCCAGCCGCGCGGGTCCACCGGCACAAACTGCCCGCGCAACCGAACCATGCGATTAGGACGCTGGTTCTGGATCGCCAACCGCAGCAAACCACCAAACAACCGCTTCATGCCCGTCTCAGCAAATATGCGCGCGATCAACTCCATACGCTGCTGAGAAGCAGTCACCGTAGCGGCCACCGCCGCCTTTGTAGAAGATTGCAGCGAATCCGCCGCCAAGCCAGCCGCTGCCTTAGTGATACCTGTGCGGCTCTCCCGCATGGCATCCATATAGTCCAGCATCGGGAACGCCTGCTGGCCCACAAACGGCATAGAGAAAGGCTGCACCATACCAGGGGTTCGCATACGAATAACGCCGCCAACCTCAGTATTCAGCACATCATCTATATTAACTTGCCCCTCAACCACACCAACACGCGGGTGGATCGCCAAAGCCAAACTGTCCAACATATTCCGCTGAATATTTGATTTAATAAGCTGGATATCCATCACCTGATCAGCAACAGACATCCCGAAAAACGTGTGAGGTTCAGGGTCAGGGCAGAATACCGCAAACGGAATCATATCCGCCGGCTCATTCCGCATCACTTCATAACCAGCCCCAACCGCACAAATCTTCCGCAACTCGGCGATACCATCGCCATCCATATCAATCTTCACATAAGCTTCTACATACAAAATTTTCTTGGCGGCCACATCGCTGCGATTAGCCAAATCAATTGACGCATCAGGATTGCGAACAAACCTTTCCTGATTATCCTGCAACTCATCCACATCATTGGCATAAGGTTCGATCTCATCCTGATCGTAACCCATCGCCACCAGTTCACTCACCGTCATTACCCGGCGATGCGCCACCAAAGACGCATCATCTAAGCTGATCGCAGCCCGACTAACCAACAACTCTTCCGGCGGAACAGAAGCAATCCGCAAACGTCCCTTGTCCCGCTTCCGCACCACCCGAACATCATAAACGGTGGGGCCAGGCATCCCCGTCATCGGGTCAACATCGCCCTGATAAGCCACCGTCACCTGAACATCCAACTCGGGATCAGAGTTCAATACCGCCAAACCATTATCATCCAACCCAGTCAGGTCAGATGTCTCAATCTCAATCTCCGAATCCCAAAAAAACTTGATAATCCCCGTCTTGGAAACCAAAGCATCCTTGAACGCTGAATAGAAAATCTCAAATCCAGGATTATCGCGCGTCACCACATAATTGATATAATCCGTGGCCTGCGCCGCAGACGCTACATCCTCTGGGCCATTCGGCGCATATTCAACAATGTTGCTGCCGCTGAAAAACACCTTCATCAAACTGGGCAAAATCGCCTGAACAGTGTCCCGCACATCACGCGAAACCACCTGCGAACGCCCATCTTCCTCATTACCGAAAGGCTCACCACGGTAATACTGAAGCGCTAAGGCCCGATCGGGCGAAATGGTGTTGTCAATATAATCAACCGCATCCTCGATTTCCGCTGTTAGAATGGCCTGAATATCAATTTCATCCGGCAAACCAGCATCAATGCCAGCATCACCAGCGGCTTCCTGCATCATGCCAGTAATCTCTGACACCAAATCGGAAATCTGAGGGTCCATGATCTAATTATTCCTCTTCTTCCATATCTTCAGGCTCATCCTCACCACGCATCGGCGGAATCATAGCCTTCGCAACCAATACCATATCACGCTTGCGACCTGTTAACGCCTTGGTGATCGGGCCGCCAACCAACCATGCGGAACAAGTCCGGCCCGCCGCACACTTGAACTCCAACAATTCGCAGTAACCCAAATTCGCCGCGTCACTAACCTCGGGCGCATGCGTCTCATCATTACTTTCCTCACCCTGAATACCCTTAACGATGCAAGCCATCATTTCCGGGGTCTGGATGAACGCGGCGCAATTACCACACCGCATCGTCTTAGCCTCATCAGTAGTCGTATTCCATTCTTCCGCTCGCAATTTCCAAAAGTAATCATCTTCCTCATTCGGGTTAGCAGGACCATAACCGAAATCTTTAAACGCCCGATCACGGTATTCTAGATTTTCTTTAAGATCATAGGTGGACTTCGGACATTTCATCTCACACCATCTCCGTAATAGAAACCACCGGAGAACCCGCACCAGAACCCTTAATCGCCGCCAACTTCCACCCCGGCTTCACCGCAAAATATTCCATAACCCCGCCCGGAACCATCATACTACTGACTGAAGCCGTGGGATTAGCACCAATTTCGATGTGAACATGGTCGCCAGTCGTCGCAACACGGATCACAGTAGTGGTGGCCCCGAAAGCCGCGGTCTGAGTGCTAGAAGCTGGGTTGCTGATAGCCTGACTCAAACTTGGCTGAAACACGCGGGAAGCAATGTGCCCATTATCATCTATAAATTGACGGCTCATTTGGACTTCCCCTTATTCCGATCAGAAATCGCCTTAGCCTTCGCCCGCGCATCCGCCTTACTAGAAGCACCCCATGCCTGCAAAGACTTCAAAAGCCGCGTTGGCTCACCATTCGCATCACGCTCCGGGCCGGGCATGTTACCCATACGCGCCAAGAAACTGGCGCGGCGGGGGTTATCACCAGACTTCACCGGAGGCTTCAAGTTAGAACCAGGGTTCGCCGCCTCATAAGAACGCCGGCCAGCCTCGTTCAAGCCACCCTTCGGGTTCTTTCCAGCACTACGGGTCCAGGCAGGGGATTTCATGCGCTTATCCTGAAAACGGTATCATATTACCACACCAGACCGGACAACCGATACCCCCCTCACTTCTTTCCACGATACCTCGCCACCTTCTTTGCAACTGACTTCGGTTGCGCGACAAACTGCTCCCCCCGCGCCATACCCTCACGCTTGGCCTTGGTTGTCGCCGCATATTCCTGTGGCGAAAGCGCCTTGATCGCCTTTTCCGGCAAATACCGCTCACCAGTCTCAGATGATGGCTTACCAGATTTAGTGCGCCACTTCTGCTTACCCCAATCCTTCAAAGATTTCTGCGGTGCCTTCATGATTTATACCCGCCGCCCTTGGCCTTGTATTCCTTCGCCAATAACTGCGCCTTACGGGCACTCCATTCGCCAGCGCCTGTGCCTTGGGTGGCAGAAGCCTTGATCTGCTCAAACAACTTCTTACGCATCCCAGGCTTCGTATAATTACCCGCCGCATTTACACTAGACTGCGCCGCAGCCTTCTTGCCGGGCGACAACTTCTTAGGCTTAGGCAAATCCTTTGGCCGGTTCTTGTCCCAGATTTCTTTCATAGCCGCTTCCTTTCACTCCAACGCATCATTGCATAACTCATTTTATTCCAAAATTCCCCGATTAGGAGGTAAAGTTATCCGCACTGGCCTGCCCATACCTTCTGGCGCAAAATAATTTCCAAGAGCATTCAAAAAACCCATCGGGCCATAAGGAACAGCGCCACCCAAAAGGCGCATAAAACCACGGGCGCCAGAATATGGGGCCATTTCCTCAGGAGTAGCACCAAAATCATATTCATCAATAATTACAAAACGACCAGAAGGATCACGCTCCACTCGGGCCATCCCAAGCGTATTTGCTAAACTTCCACCTTTATCAAATAACGCAGACCTCACCCGACTCAACCCGTCTGCATAAGGGTCACTTTCTCCGTAATCTCCATAACCTATTTGATTTGTTCGCCTTGCAGATGCTTGGTTTGCCGCGTTTTGCAAAATCTGTAACTCAGAAGGAGTAAAAAATTCCTCAGTTATCGGCCCCTTTTGACCAGTAAGCAAAGAAACAAAAGCCCTTGCAGACGCAGGCACCATTTCCCTATAATCAAATCTACGCGTTTGATTAGCCCCCTCTTTTGGAGCATCTTCAGCATTTAATAATCCATATATTCGCGGATCATCAAACATCACACCACCCCTTTTACCGCCCTTCGAAGCGGCTGGCCCCAGCGAGCAGAATACCCGCCAGACCCAGACACAGCCGCCGCGACACCCGCAAAGGTCAAACAAAACGCATCCGCCTTGTCCGGCGACCTACCCAATCTGCGCTTCATCTGAGCCTTTGGCTCAATCTGAATCTTCCCCCCACTGGTGACACTATACAACGGACCACACAATTCATCCACAAAACTATCATCCGCCGGCACCACACAATCACGCGCCTCAAACCACTCCCGAGCCTTCCACCACAACTCATCGCGGAGCCTTTGGAAGCGGTTGCCATCAATGGCGGGTAACTCAGCCACATTCACGCCCCGGACAGGCAGGTTCAATTCACGCAGGCGATCCACCACACCCGCACCAAGCCCGATCACATCCACCATGATCTCGATCGGGCGCATTGATCCGGGCGTGGCATCCCACTCCATCTTGATAAGACCGCACGTTTCCATCAAATCCTTGCCGCGCCAGACCCGAACCGGCTCAATCAGCGAGTTGCCTTTCCGTTTTGCTAGGGCGCTAGCGTCATCACCAAACCGCGCAACGTCCAAACCCCACACCACCGGGGCCGTTTGCGATTGCTCGACCTGGCGGCTTTTGGCGGATTCAATAAGATGCCGGGCAATCAGCGCATCATCGTCGCCGGCAGGGAAATCTCCCAATACCCGCACCCGATACTGGTTTGAACCATCGCCATACTGCGCGGCCATTTCCTCCAAGAAACCCTTGTCCACCGTATCCGCATCATGGCAACTCACCTTCTTGCCCCACCACCGCTTCTGGTTCTTGGTGAACGCATCATAGAAATAACCACTGGCCCGCGTGGGGTTGCCAGTCATTACTACCTTGGCACCCTCGGTGGACAAGGCACCCTGGCCAACCTCAAACACCACATCAGGAACGCCAGACGCCTCGTCAATCACAAACAACAAGTTCTCACTATGAAACCCCTGCAAGGCTTCGGGTTGCTCCCTTCTGCTGGTTCTGGCGACCGCGAAGCTATCGGGAACGCCAGTAAGTTCGATCTTGTCTGACTTGATCTCCAGCAGCCGTCGCATCCCCTCGGGTAACTGACGGTGCCACTTGCCAATCTCCGACCAAAGCACATCCGATAACTGGTGCGCCGTGTTCGCCGTGCAAACCACCTTGGTGGGCATACGCGTGAGCAACCACCACAACACCAGCCAAGACAGGAACGCCGTTTTGCCGACGCCATGGCCTGAGCGAATCGCCACACGGTCCTTGCTGGCAATCGCCTTCAACGCCTCGGCCTGCCACTTTTGCGGCTTGGCACCAAGCATCGATTCGACAAAGAGAACCGGGTCTTGCGCCAAACGCTCAATAATCTCGGCTTGCGCCTTGGCGTCGAACGACTCGGTCTTGGGTGGCGGGGGACCGGGTGGCAGGGGTGGCGGCGGGGGCGGGGCTTCGCCATTCGCCATGGCTTCGGCCTCGGCTGCCTCTCTGGCTGCGGCCTCGGCTGCTAATCTTGCTCTGCGTTTGGGACGGCCTGCCATCGGTGGAACGGGACTCCGGGGTTAAAGGGGCCACCCCCAGGGGGGGTGAGTACTGCATATGGCCCTGGTCAGCCCGCCCCCCCGGTTTTTTTGCAAGGGGGGCGGGTGGTGGGGGGTGTCTAGGCTGATCGTTTCCGCTGGAACCGCATAAGGTACATTATGGAAAATTTCAGCCTAAGTATCTGATAACAAAGGAAACTAGGTTTCAGTGATCACGGCCTTTCTTCCTATCTTTTTTACCTCGTTTCCGGTGTGCGGGTCTATGTCAATCACGCGCCGGGCTTCGCGCTCCCTAATTCTTAGCCGATCATTGGCCAAGCGTAGGGCTTCTATGTAGCTTTCCCCAACTTCAACCTTGTGTTCTATCTTGTCACCATAGATTCGCGGCGCAATTTTCCCTACAAGCCAGCGCCTAGCGTCGAATTTTAAGCGCGCCAGGTTTGCATCATCCCTCGTATTTTCAACATCATTGACAGCCTTTTCCGCGATTGCATGGGCTTGCAATTCGCGGGCGCGCGCATAGGCGTCCCTCCATCGCTCGTTTAAAAGCTCCCTGTAAATTTCCGAACGTGAAGGTAAATCGGGCTTTTGGGCTACTTCTAGCAGCAGCTCGCCCCGCGATACTGCATCAAATATGCGCGGCATGTATTCTTCGGGATTGTAAATCGGTTTTCCGGCCATGCCTGAATCATAATGAGACACAAGCCCAAAAAAAAGCCCCGCGATTGCGGGGCTGGAAAGTAAGCAAGGCTAATTTATCTCCCGTCACCATTTCCGGGTTGGCATCCGCCGACTAGGTTTAGTGATTGCCGAAACCTATCCCGCACAACGGCGGGAAGATTTTGGCCGGGCGGCCATGGTGGTGGATCAATGCCAGCAACGCGCATATTCAAACACCACAAGCGGCCGATTTCGTGATTGGCTTGCCCTATATGATCCGCAAACCGATCAGGATTAAACGGCTTCCCAGCGCGCGCTTCCGAATATCCGATCTGCGCCGCGATCACGGCGGGATGATCTGCCAGGCCGCGTTTTGGCTGGCCGGTTTTGAGGGTGTTATTTTTCACGGGTTTTTGCCACATCGTAAAAAGGGAAACCCCCTTCGATTCTGTATTTTTCGCCATTGGAAGGCGGGAAAACATCCAAAATCCAGCGCTTGAAGGCGCGAACCTCCCCTTTCCTCACCCGATAAAACCAAGTTTTTGAGTCATAATCGACGCGGCAAATCCTCCCTCTCGGGAAATTTTCAGAGCCAAAACTGGCGCCAAAGCTGCCGTATGGGTGAGGACCAGAGATGCGGGCAAAAGCAAAACTTTTCATGCCGCTACCCCCCCGATGACGAAAAGCACGCACGCCATGCCATGGGGCCGAAACTCCATCATGTCGCCGTGGTTAAATGTGCGGCCGCGCAAACCAGACAAGCCCAATGCAGCTTTGGCGCGGCGCATCAGCGCCAGATCAGACGGTTCGTCGCCTGCCTCAATGGTGGCGCGCCTTACCCATGAATAATTAGCCTCGCCCGCAAAAGTGTCGGTCCATTCTGCAATATATGGCATGATTCAGCTCTCCCCCTCACTTGAACCAGCGCGACGCCATGCCGCGCCCAAACTGCTTTTTCATCTGGGCGTTTTTAAATTGATCTGGCGCCCCCTGCCACCAATGACGCTTCAATGCCAAAGCGCATGTCGCGGCTACTGCTTTGCGATATTCGGTAGGCCAATATTGCCCAGCGCAATAGTCTAGTGTCGCGCCATCCCATGATAGCCTTCCCCCCCACGCATCGCGCAGGGCTGATTTCAAATCATCGTGGGTGATCGACGAAGCCTCCACCAAGCGCAGGAAAGCCCGGGCATCGCGTAAATCACGCGCGATCGCTCGTTGCTCTGCCCTATAAGCGCGTGGGCAACCATAATTGCCATATTCCAATCGCGGCCCTTTGGCGATGAAATGCGCCATGGCGTAGCAAAGCGCATCCCGCGCAGTGTCAATTGTTTTGGTTTCCATAGTTTTGCCCCTCGTGTTTGGCGGTGACGCCGCCGGATCATGCCCCTATGACATGATCGGGAGGCGAGGCCGAAGCCCGCGCCATATTACTTCACGACATGGCAGCCTAGCAGGCGCGCAACGCGCAGGCGTGATGCGGGCGTGATATGCGGCGGAATATGCAGCGCATAGTTTATGACGTCACCTGTCGCCATGTCGTGCTCCACCCGGTAAATGTGGAACCAGCGCGGCGGGAGGAGGAGACAGGCAGGGTGGCTATCGGCTTCCACATGGCAGCCTCTCGCCCCGCGCAATACGTCCATGGCTTCGCGAAACGTCAAGCCGCGATGCAGGTAGCCCTCTTCTTCGGCTTCGCCATGTTCTGCGCTCTGATAGGTGAGGCGCGCAAAAGTAATATCCCACCTGCGTTGAAGTTGTGCTGCGTTGCCGCACCGCAGCACGACATCAAATTCTGTCATTTGCACCATGTTTTTTTCTCCCACCAGGCGGCGCCCCATGCGCTGCCATAAGCGAAAGATATCGAAAAGCAGAATCACGTCAAGAAAAAAATATCACTTCACGCAAAATAAATATGCGCGCGCTGCCCTATAAATCGCGCGTTTTCGGCATGGCGTTTGCTTGTTGTGCATTTGGTAGCGCGCTTTGATGCGGCTGCCGGTTTTTGTCAAAAAATGGTGGTATTCCGCCAAATGGCGCAGCCTTGCTAGGTTCTGTTACAAAACTCCCCCTGTCTAGGCTTTAGTTAGAAAAACCAATTTTAACCGGAAAAATTTCGGCTCTGATTTTTGAAATTGCCCTGATTTTTGGAATTATTGCATTCCATAATGCTCAGCCAACCGATCTAAAGCCGCCACCACAAACCCCGCCGCT